>ENA-OOKF01000003-OOKF01000003.1-human-skin-metagenome-genome-assembly--contig:-NODE-3-length-166518-cov-7.012706_pt1 | contig 166518 bp, 136 predicted proteins | sample MGYA00248881_ERZ501000 | MGnify/ENA primary metagenome ERZ501000 (study PRJEB25958, sample SAMN03398534) | human skin metagenome | study: EMG produced TPA metagenomics assembly of the Human Skin...
ACCTATTTACCGCGTAAATTTAAAATCGCGGTTATCGGTACTCGCTCAGACCGTGCGGCGACCCAGCTGCATGACATTGGCCTGCATGTGGTCAAAAATGACGCAGGTGACATTGGCTTTGAAGTGATTGTGGGCGGTGGTCTAGGTCGCACCCCTGTGATTGGTAAAGTGATTCGTCCGTTTTTACCTGAACGCCATTTACTCTCTTATTTAGATGCCATCTTACGTATCTACAACCAATACGGTCGCCGTGACAATAAATACAAAGCGCGTATCAAGATTTTAGTTGAAAGTATGGGCGCCGAAGCGTTTTCACGAATCGTGGAAGAAGATTGGGAAAAACACAATAAAGACGGTGCATTAACACTGACAGCTGAACAAATTGAACACGCCAAAACCTTCTTTCCACAGCCGGCGTACCAAACATTCAGCCAACAACAATTACAAGCTAGCCAAGACAAACTGGCTACCCAGTTTGAAGATAGCGAGTTTGTGCGTTGGTTTAACCAAAATACCCGCGAGCATAAAGTCAAAGGCTATCATGTGGTGATTATCTCACTCAAACATTTTATGCAAGACACGGGCGATATCACCGCTACCCAAATGCGCGTGGTGGCTGATTTGGCGGATAAATACAGCTTTGGTGAAGTGCGCGGCACCCATCATCAAAACTTGGTGCTCACAGATGTCAAACTTGAAGAGGTGTATGACGTCTATCAGGTGCTCAAACAATACGACCTTGCCCGCCCAAATATTGGCTTATTGACGGATATTATCTCATGTCCAGGCTTTGACTATTGCTCATTGGCCAATGCTAGTACCTTAAATATCGTCAACCAAGTCAATCAGTATTTCCAAGATGCAGACTTTGTCCATGATATTGGTGAGATTCGTCTAAATATGTCAGGCTGTATGAATGCCTGTGCGCATCACCACGTCGCCGACATCGGTATTTTGGGTGTGGATAAAAAAGGCGAGCATTGGTACCAAATCTCGCTGGGTGGTAGATCGGGTCAAAACGCCAAATTAGGCGATATTTTGGGTAAATCCGTGCCTGTCGATGCGGTTGCGGCGACAGTGGATGATATCCTGCAAGTCTATCTTAAATACCGTCAAGCGGCGGATACCGACTTTGGTAGTGAAACGTTTGCCGAAGTTGTTGATCGTATCGGTATTGAGCCATTTAAAGAGTATGTATATCGTGACAAATCAGAACAGCCGGTGGAGGGATAAGCCATGGCACTCATTAACCAAAGCCAAGTGATTGATAATGTAAAGTCAGTGAGCGTGAGTATTCATGAGCAAAAAATCGAGCATATCGACCCATCCCAGTATGCCTCAGATATCACTGAAATTTTGGTGGACTATCGCCCTGTCGAATTTAGCGAGAAAAATCCGCCAAAACCGCAGTTAGAAGCGGATGATTTGGTAGCATTGTCCCATCGGTTGGGCGATAAAAAACTGGGTATTATTTTATCGGGTGCTAGTGATTATCAGTTTTTGCACCAGGACTTTGTCAAAGTGATGCCGCTACTGTCCGTGATTGTGATTGATTTTCATGGTTTTCGTGATGGACGCGGTTATAGTTTGGCGCAAAAAATCCAGCAACACCCCAGTTATAACCCCGCTATTGTGTTGCGTGCTAGTGGTGATATCTTACCAGATACGTTGCAGCTGCTCACCGAAGTAGGATTTAGTGAGTTTGATATTAATGACAGCGATTTTAACCCCAGTTGGTTTGATTATTTTGTCGATATCAAACACCGCTATACAGGTCGCAGTGTGACGCAATTACCGATTTTTGCCAATTAATTGTTGAATCATGCTAAGATTGAGCGAATCTAAGGGTTCGCTTTTTTAATGTTAGCCAGTTGCTACCTTGTCGTTTCTAACTTCTGGTTTCTGCATTTCAAGTTAATTTGTTAATTCTAAATTTTCATAATAATATCATTAAAAATCATTTTTTAAACATCGCATAATTGATTAGCATAGCGTATCCCAATTTTTGACCATAAAACATTAGGAAATCCAATGAGCAATAAACTAAATATCGACCTAGACAAAGCCAACGCAGAATTGAACGGCAAAACCGCAGAGGAAATCATTGCTTGGGCACTGGCACAAGGTAGTAATCCTATCATCACTACTAACTTTCGCCCTTATGAAGTGGTACTACTAGAGATGGTTGCCAAACAACGTCCTGATATCAAAGTATTGTTCGTGGATTCTGGCTACAACACTGAAGCCACTTACCGCCATGCCCAAGATTTGATTAAACGTCTAAACTTAAACGTGATTACCTACTTGCCACAACAAACCGCAGCTTGGCGTGATGTCGAGTTCAACGGTGTACCTAGCGTGAATAACCCAGCGCACGCAAAATTCACTGAGCAAGTGAAACTTGAGCCATTTGGACGTGCGTTAAAAGAAATTGCCCCTGATGTGTGGATTAATGCGATTCGTAAAGACCAAACGGAATTTCGTCAATCGCTTGACGTGTTGTCAGAAAGCAAAGACGGCGTATTAAAAGTAGCGCCATTGTTCCATTGGTCAGAAGATGACTTAGAAGCCTACTTAAAAGAGCATGATTTGCCAAATGAACATGACTACTTTGACCCAACCAAAGTTGAAGAGAACCGTGAATGTGGTCTACACACACAATTATAATTTTTGATCGGCAGTATGTATGATAATGTTAAGCTGAACTTCGGTTCAGCTTAATTGTTCTTGTCACTATCTAATGTTGAGAATGTCTATGAATACCTTACCGCTATTTTTTAAATTGGAAAATCGCCCTGTACTCGTGGTTGGCGGTGGGGAAGTGGCACTGCGTAAAGCAGATTTGCTCGATAAAGCTGGCGCGACAATCACCTTTGTCGCACCCAGCTATGAGCCAAGACTGACCGAACAATTTAGCGATTCTCGTCATCAATTGATTAACGATGTTTATCAGCAAAAATATTTGGATAAACAAACCATCGTCATTGCTTGTACCGATGATGAAACGGTGAATGCGCAGATTTTTCATGACTGTGAAGCCCGTTTTATCCCAGTCAATGTCGTCGATAATCCACCGCTATGTACCTTTATCTTTCCTGCCATCGTCGACCGCAATCCGATTACCATCGCGGTATCCAGTGCAGGCAAAGCCCCTGTGCTGGCAAGACTGCTGCGAGCCAAAATCGAAACAGTCGTGCCACCACAGTATGGCGAATTGGCAGGGTTGGCAGGTAAATTTCGCGATAAAGTGAAAGCTGCATTGCCCAATGTGACGGCTAGACGTAAGTTTTGGGAGCAAGCGTTTGAAGGACAAGTGGCGGAATCGGTATTTGAGGGTAATTCAAATAGCCTAAGCAAAGCTGAAAGCCAGCTTGAAACCCTACTACAGCAGCACGCCAACAACCAACCGACAGATAAAGCACAGCTTGGTAAGGTGTACATTGTGGGCGCAGGGGCAGGCGATCCTGATCTGCTAACTTTTAAAGCGCTACGATTGATGCAACAAGCGGATGTGGTATTTTATGATAATTTGGTTTCAGCGCAGATTCTCGATCTGTGCAGGCGTGATGCCACCAAAATCTACGTCGGCAAAAAAGCCAGTGATCATGCGGTAAGGCAAGAAAAAATCAATGAGCTACTCGTGGAACAGGCGCAGCAAGGACAGCGCGTGTTACGTCTCAAAGGTGGCGACCCGTATGTATTTGGGCGGGGCGGCGAAGAAGCCGAGCAATTGGTTGCAGCTGGGATTGAGTTTGAAGTCGTGCCGGGGATTACCGCAGCCACCGCGGCGGCAAGCTGTGCCGGTATTCCATTGACTCACCGTGCGTATGCGCACTCTGTCAAGTTCGTCACCGCCTCTCTTAAGACGGATACCATCAATGAAGACTTTGCTAGCTGGCTTGATGATAACCAAACCGTGGTTTTTTATATGGGGTTAAAGCAGCTGGATAAACTGACGAGTGGTTTGATTAACGCAGGAAAAAATCCCAGTACACCGATTGCGATTGTGTCAAATGCCAGCTTGCCGCATCAGCAAGTTTTGACAGGCACGCTTGAGACCATCGTGGCAAAACAACGTGAGGCAAACTTGCCCGCCCCAGCGATTTTGATTATGGGCAATGTGGTTAAGCTACATCACAGACTTAATAAACGATAGCAATCTTTAATTGAAGGGCTATGGCAGTTAAAAAAGCTTACAGATTGTGGTAAATACTTATAACTTAAATATCCGTTAGAAAAATTAACGAATTGGTCAGATAACAGAAATATTTTTGTCACAATTTAATATGACGTTTTTTGTGAAAGGATTTATGTATATTGTAGCAATACATATTATTTGTATCTGCTACAACATCAACTAGTACTTTAGAAGGATAGGGACATGCGACTAAAACCTAAACTGATTTTAACCAATCTGTCATTGGCTTTAATGTTGGTGATATCACCCATTGCCCAAAGCAAACTATTACCAAAACCCGCCACCAATGCTAGCCAGTTAGCGGCAAATCGCTACGATAGCAGTAATGCTATCTTTCATCCTGTCTATGGTAAAAATGGTATGGTGGCTTCCGAGCAAGGGTTAGCAACGCAAGTTGGTTTGGATATATTAAAACAAGGCGGGAATGCTATCGATGCGGCGGTCGCGGTTGGATTTGCCTTAGCAGTCGTCTTGCCAAATGCAGGCAACATTGGTGGTGGTGGTTTTATGGTGTTGCATGATGATAAAACTGGCAAAGATGTTGCGATTGATTTTCGCGAAATTGCGCCAGCCAAAGCCAGCCGTGATATGTACCTTGATAATCAAGGTAATGTTATTGATGGAAAATCATTGTTCACGCATGACGCTTCAGGTGTGCCTGGTACAGTAGCTGGGATGGAATACGCGCTAAAAAAATGGGGTACAATGCCATTATCTAAAGTGCTTGAGCCTGCAATTAAGCTTGCAGACAAAGGGTTTATTGTCAGTGATGTATTGGCACAGACGTTAAAAGAAGAAAAATCAACACTGGGTAAATGGTCATCTAGCAAAGCGATTTTTTTCAAAAACGGTGAACCGCTGAAATCTGGTGATTTGTTGGTACAAAAAGACTTGGCGAAATCATTGCGTTTGATTGCCAAACAAGGGGCAAAAGCATTTTATCAAGGTGAAATCGCCACAAAAATTGCGAAAGAAATGCAATCACATGGTGGCACAATGACACTTGAAGATTTAAAAGCCTATAAAGTTGTTGAGCGTCAGCCAATTATTGGTGATTATCGAGGCTATAAAGTTGTTACCATGCCACCCCCAAGTTCGGGTGGTGTACACTTGATTGAGATATTAAATATGCTTGAGCATTACCCTATCAAAGAAGATGGGGTAAATAGTGCCAAAAATATTCACCACATGGCAGAGAGTATGAAATTAGCCTATGCTGATCGCTCAGAATATTTGGGCGACCCGGATTTTGTCAAAATCCCTGTCACAGGTTTAACATCGAAAGCATATGCTAATGAACGAGTCAAAACGATTGATGATAATAAAGCAAGACTTTCATCAACCATTAAACCTGGTAAACCACAACCTTATGAAAGTGACCAGACTACGCATTTTTCAGTCATGGATAAAGCGGGCAATGCCGTTGCTGTCACCTATACATTAAATCTTAACTTTGGTAGTGGCATTGTTGTAGAAGGCACAGGGATTTTACTCAATAATGAAATGGATGACTTCTCAGTGAAACCCGGTGTGCCAAATGCGTTTGGTCTAGTGGGTGGCACTGCCAATGCGATTGAAGCAAAAAAACGTCCACTGTCTTCAATGACACCAACGATTGTCATGAAGAATAATAAACCTTGGCTTGTGACAGGTAGTCCAGGTGGGGCTCGTATCATCACCACTGTATTGCAAAGTGTGGTTAATACGATTGACCATGAAATGAATCCCGCAGAAGCGATAATTACCCCACGCGTTCATCACCAATGGTTACCCGATGAGCTTAGAGTTGAAGAAGGCATTAGTCCTGATACGATAAAATTGTTGCAAGACAAAGGTCATAAAGTTGTTACTAAGGCACCAATGGGACGTATTCAGATTATTCAAGCTGATGATTCTGGGTTTTATGGCTATTCTGACCCAAGAAATCCTGATGGCAAAACATTAGGTTTCTAAACTGTGCAGTAAACAAGACGTGAGTGATGCTACTCACGTTTTTTTTGCTAACAAAATATATCAAGATTATTTTTGCAATTAGTAGCCCAGTAAATCTTGAATAATTTTATCTGCTGTACCACTTTTCGCCAATCTCGCATTTTGCCCTGCCCACAATGAGCTAAATTCATCATTTCCCATGCTTTCGGCTTTGGATTTAATGGGGTTGCTGACGAACGATGCATGGGGAAATGGCGGTGCAGACTCGCTAATATACCCCGCTTCTTGCATAAAGCGATTGACAATCCCACGTGCTAAGCCACCACTAAATACATTGGTTAAAGCCGTGTGTTCGGCTCGCTCACTTTGCAGTGCCTTGCGGTGAAAGTCTTTGGTATCACACTCATCTGCCAGCAAAAATGCAGTACCCACCTGTACTGCGCTGGCACCCATAGCAAACGCTGCTTGTGCGGTAGCGTTGTCGCTGATGCCGCCTGCCGCAATCACCGGCAAACTGACAGAGCGGATGATATTGGGCAGTAGGCTAAAAGTGCCCGCTTGCAGCGTGACATCTTGGCTTAAAAACATACCCCGATGCCCGCCTGCTTCCAATCCCTGCGCGATAATCATATCCGCCCCATTGGCTTGCAACCAGCGCGCTTCCGCAGGCGTGGTGGCGGACGATATCACAATCGCCCCAGATTTTTTGACGACATTTAACAAAGCTTTTTCAGGTAAGCCAAAATGAAAACTCACCACAGGGACTTTTAAATCCGCCAATAGCGCTGCTTGTTCATGGGTAAATGGCTGACGTCCACCGGTCGTAGCTATCTCATCTTGGGTCAAACCAAATTCTTGATAATAAGGTTGTAGGGCATTCAACCATTTTTCTTGCATCGCTTGGGTATAGTCAGGTTGTTGATGGGCAAAAAAATTGACATTAAAGGGGCCATCAGTCGCTTGACGGATACTCGCAATTTCACTTTCGATTTTTTGTAGGCTGAGCAGGGCGCCAGGCAGTGAGCCAAGTCCGCCTGCTTGGCACACGGCGATAGCAAGTTTACTGTCTTGAACACCTGCCATCGGCGCTTGGATGATCGGTAATTGAACTTTAACGTAGTCAAGAAAGCTGTTAATTGCCTTGGTATGATGGGTCATTTTATGTTCCTTGTTATTGTTTTAATGTGTTTGTCTTTATGTTATGGGCTCACAGGGCAAAAATCGAAAACCATGTTAGTGTATCGCCAATAGATGACATTGAAAAGCACTATATGGAAAACCGCTACATGCCCGTTATAAATCGGCTGAATATAAAAAAGCCCCAGTAACATCACTGGGGCTTTTTTGACTAGTTAATTTAGGTTGACTATTTAGGCGCTAAGTTTAGGTATTAAGTGGCTTAGGTACCAAGTCTAGATATTAGGCGCTTGGAATCGCCATTAACAGCGCTTGTCTTGCCTCGGTATTGTGTTTGAATTCGCCCAGTAGTGACATACTGCGGGTATCGGATTTTTGTTTCATCACCCCGCGCATCATCATGCACATATGCGCGGCATCCATCACCACCGCCGCGCCTTTTGCCCCTGTCATATCCATCACCGCTTGGGCGATTTGGCGGGTTAAGTTTTCTTGAATTTGCAAACGTCGCGCGTACATATCCACGATACGTGCCATTTTTGACAGTCCAATCACTTTGCCATCGGGCAGATACGCCACATGGGCTACGCCATAAAAAGGCAACATATGATGCTCACACATCGAATAAAACTCGATATTTTTTACCATGACCAATTCATTATTGTCAGTTGGAAAAATCGCGTTATTGGTAATTTCGACCAAATCTTGATGATAGCCTTGGGTCAAAAAACTAAAGGCTTTAGCAGCACGTTCTGGGGTATTAAGTAGTCCCTCACGTGTTAAGTCTTCCCCTGTTGATGCAATTAGGGTGCGGTAGGCATCACTGTTTTGTTGGATAATCTCGTCAAAATTTGCAGGCATAGTCATGATAACATTTAAGTTTAAAAAAATAGGCATAGCTTAACGCTTTACCACTATTTGTAAAGCGATTTTTGTCACAAACGCCATGAAAATCACTAAATTTGCTTTGTTTGGGTTTTTTGCTAGAATTAACCCCTAATTTTGAGCTATTATAGTGCATATTCGTTCACTGAAAAATAAGGAAAAACCATGCTATTAACAGGGAAGCGTTTCGTTGTTACCGGTATCGCCAGTAAATTATCGATTGCTTGGGGTATCGCAGAAGCGTTACATCGTGAAGGCGCGAGTTTAATTTTGACCTATCCGAATGAAAAAATGAAAAAACGCGTGGATATGGCAGCCGAAACTTTTGGTGCAGAGAAGGTATTGGCGTGTGATGTGGCGTCAGATAGCGAAATCGAAGCGTGTTTTGCCCAAGTTGCTGCACACTGGCCAGAGGGCATTGATGGGGTCGTGCATGCCATTGGTTTTGCCCCTGCCGATCAGCTAGATGGTGATTTTACCCAAGTGACCACCCGTGAAGGCTTTGCCATTGCCCATGATATTAGTAGCTACAGCTTTGTGGCGCTTGCTAAAGCCAGCCGTGAATTACTGGCAAAACGCCAAGGCTCGCTGTTAACCTTGACGTATGAAGGCAGTATCCATGTGTTGCCAAACTACAATGTCATGGGTCTAGCCAAAGCCAGTCTGGAAGCGAGCATTCGCTACCTTGCCAGCTCTCTGGGTAGCGATGGTATCCGTGTCAATGGGATTTCTGCAGGTCCGATTCGTACCTTGGCGGCAAGCGGTATCAAATCATTTCGTAAAATGCTCGACACCAACGCCAAAATGTCACCGCTACAGCGCAATGTCAATATTGAAGAAGTCGGCAATGCCGCGATGTTCTTATTATCGCCTTGGGCGTCTGGTATCACCGGCGAGATTTTATTTGTCGATGCTGGGTTTAATACCGTGGCACTCTCTGAACAAGTGATGATGCAGGTAGAAGACTAATTGTTAGGCGGGTAGTTGATAAAAGAGCGACCATGGTTGCTCTTTTTTTTGCTTGCTGTTTTTTTGCTTGCTTTTTTTGATGGATGTTTGGATAGGGATTGCAAAGCCGTCTGGTTAAGCTTACCATTTTTTGTCAGGCTTAACATGTTTGGCAAGTCAGCTAAAGACTGATAGATGGCGGTAGCTAATGATTAATAAATTACCTAAGTGGATTTTATGGGGTGGCTGCGTGCTGGCGTTTAATGCAGGGTGTATCAATAGCACCGCATTAGTCGGCTTCACGCACTTATCTGCTTCGCATGTAACGGGCAATGTGACGCTATTTGCCACAGCATTGGCGGAACAGCATTACCAGCAGATGGCGATGGTTTGTATCGTGCTGTTATCGTTTTTATCTGGGGCAGTTATCAGTGGCTTTGTGGTGGGTAGTACGGCATTAAAAGAAGGTAAGCGCTATGGCAACGCTTTGTTAATTGAAGCAAGTTTATTAATCATCAGTTTGATTTTATTTAGCTACCAGTCATTTTGGGGGCAGGTGTTTGCCGCGATGGCTTGCGGACTGCAAAATTCGATGGTCGCGACCTATAGCGGTGCGGTGATTCGCACCACCCATTTGACAGGATTGACCTCAGATATGGGCTCAGCCTTGGGTAATTGGCTGGCAGGCAGGTCGATTAATAAGAAGATGTTCGTGTTTCAAGCGATGATATGGTATAGCTTTTGCGGCGGTGGGGTATTAGGTGCTTTGGGCTATATCCACTACAAATACATGACGCTGATGTTACCCATTGTGATTGTATTATCGTCAGCGCTGGCTTATCAAGTATATTTATTAACCCGTAAAAAAACGGCTAAGTAGCGACCTTAACCGTTTGATTTTATCTTATTCTTCATCTTCATCTTCGAATTTTTTCGCCTCATGTAACATATCAAGTAGCGATTCATCAGAGCCCTTAGAGGTAGGAGTGCTCGCATTATCTTGGTTGATGTCGGTACGATTGATGCCTTCCATCGCTTCATTGGCAACATCAGATTGGGCGTTGTCTAATTGAGATTTGTCGATAGGGTTAGCGTTATTGTTGTCTGTCATGGTCGTCTCCTTGTTTTTTTCTTTTATACGGTTGTTTTCTTTTATATGTTAGACCTAGTAAGCTTAATATTATAAGTAAACCAAATGGCTTACAACACTTAAAAATGAAACGTAACCAAAAATATACTCATGAGTGACGTAGGGATAAGTTTATCACTTTGTTAGCTATATATTACTTGCTTTGGATTGCATGCTTTGTAGTGCACGACAGTTAAGTGAGTTAGGGGGTTTGATAGATTGCAGGCGACACTGGGTGTCGTGACTGTGGCACTTCGGGCGATTTTTTCATTGAGCGGTGATGGTGAGGTGTTTTTTTGCTGTATAATTTTTTGAGCGACCCACTCACTATCTATAAAAATTCTTGAGTATTTACTGCATGCTAACGATTGTACAAAGTAATAAAATCGATACGCTATTTGACCATTTGTTAAACGCCTACAAAAATCCCAGTTATCAAAGCTCAATTTTTGAGCCATTTCAGGTGATTGTGCCATCTAAAGTCATGGGGGAGTGGTTAAAAAAACAAGTCGCAGATAAGGCAGGCATTAGCACCTTAGTAACCACCGAATTTTGGGGTCGCTATTTTTTGGGACTGATGCAGCGGGTTTTAAGAACCTATGCGCGCATCTCGGAAGACGACGATATATTAGACGTGCCAGAAGTGGCAATGCTATCCAAAAACGTCATGCAGTGGCAAATATTTGGCTATTTAACCCAGTACCGACAAGCCATTGTGGAGCAGCCGCAGCATCCGCTTTATCCATTTTTATCGCCGCTGGTTGAGGACAAAGAAGCGGATAGCCCAAATACGACTGGTTTTGCACCTGATACACCCGCCATCGTTGACAGTTTAAGTTGGGCGAATAACCAATCGCTACTGTCTAATGACGTGATTAGCCAATCTGCTGAATTGCAAACCCAAGATCAACGCATCTGGCAGCTAGCCAGTGATATGGCAAATATGCTCAATCGCTATATGACTTATCGTCCGCAGTGGCTCAGTAATTGGGGGCAAGACAAGCCTGTGGCGGTGAGTGACATGATTGCCAAAAAAGATGCGCTGCATAACCGCTTAAACGGGCGGGATGCGTCCAATGCCATTGACACACCAGACTGGCTTGTTGAGCACTACGAACAGTTAGAAGCCGCGCAGCGATTTTTATGGCGGCAGCTGTTTGATGATGACTACCAGTTTCGCGAGCAGTTGCATCAGCAGTTTTGGCAGGCATTAAACCATTCAGAGACCCGTATCCGCAACATCAGTCGTAGCAAGTTACCAAAGCACGTGTTTTTATTTACTTTGCAGCAGTTACCGCCGACAGAGTTATTGGATTTACAACGCTTGGGGGTGCTTACCGACGTCACGATTTTACACTTTAACCCGTCAGAGCAATTTTGGGCAGATATCGTCGATAAAAACTGGCTCATGCAAATGCAAATGGAAGACGATGCCAGCAAGCATGACGCTTGGTATCTAAAAGATTATGGTCATACCTTGTTGTCACGGTTTGGCAAACAGTCGCGTGAAGTGTTTGCCATGCTGGCAAGCTTATCGGGTAATGAATATGAACATGTACTGTGGCAAGATGATTTTGATAACACACCGCCCAATACGTTACTTGAATTTATCCAACATGACATCTTAATGCTAGAAGAAGTCGCAACCACCGCCAAAATCAATGACATGCTTAAACTGGTGAAAGGCGAGGAAACAAAAGCAGCAAAGGCAGCAAAAGCAGCTGAAGATAGCCGGCAAAACCTCGCGCAGCAAACCCAGCTTTTGCAGCAGCAGCTTGCCAATATTCAAAGTAATGGGCTTAAAGATATTGAATCCACGCTTGGTCTATACAAAGCCATTAAAGACAAACTCAAGCAAGAATCCAACAAGCAACTTGAAAACGTGGAAAAATGGCGACCCAAACCACTTGATACCAGTATTGCCATTCATGTCTGTCATAGCATGGTGCGCCAGCTTGAAGTGCTACGCAGTATGATTATCGGGTGGCTAAATTATAGCGATATGCAAGCCACACCCGCGCAGATTCCCACCGATCCTTGGGATAGACGTGCGTTATCAGATATTTTGGTATTATTGCCCGACATCGAAACGCACCAAAATATCATCGAAGCCACGTTCCCCAAACATGTGGGCGGCGATGGCTATCAGTTGCCCGCCAAAGTAACAGGCGTGGTGGCAAAAGATATCAACCTGCTTTGGCAAGCGATTACAGGTTATTACACGCTGCTCAATCGGGCAGGCGCTCGGTTTCAGCGTAGCGAAGTATTTGATTGGTTGATGCTAGCGCCGCTATATGAAAGCTTTGGGCTTAATTTGGAGCAGATGACCCGTGCTTGTGATTTGCTGACTCAGGCAGGATTTATTCGCGGGTTTGACGAGCTGCATTTGCAGCAAACCTTAAGTGCTGCCGATGATGACTATCGATACACCTTTGCTTATGCGCTTGAGCGCTTGGTCGCTGGCGTGATGATGCCCAAAGCCACGGTGGTCAGTTTTGGGGAGTATACCAATAGCTTTGGCGTGGTAGAGAAGTTTGTACCACTGACAAACTTGACCATGGCGGATGCCGACATCGTCGCTGTGCTGTGTGATATTTATCAAACGTTGGATGACAATCGTCACCTAGGTAATGACGTCAAAACCCTGCCTGACTGGCTAACTCAAATAGAAAAACTCATTCAACAAAAATTTAGCCTATTTAATCAAACCAATGCGTGGCGCGCGATTTTTGCCGCACAAAATGACCTAAAAGAAAATATCGAAGCCAATAGCAAATACCTCGCTACGGTAACAAGCAAAACCGCAAGAAATCGCAACCCGCCTACCGAGCCATTGCAGCAAATTGACACCGAGAATTTGCCCCTTAAACTCACTTTTGTACTCGAAAACATCGCCCAATCGATTATCAATCAGCAAGTAAGTGCCGAGCCCTCAGGCGTGATTACCTTTGCCCGTATCGGTTCAGTGCGCAGCCTGCCGTATAAGTTGGTGGTGATGCTCAATTTAAATTTATCTGAGTTTCCAAAGCAAGAGCAGCAAAACCGTTATAACTTGATGCAGGCAGGATTGCCGATTCGCGGTGACAGATTTCGAGAAGATGACGATTTAGGCGCGTTTTTGGACGCGCTGCTGTGCGCCAAGCAAGCGTGCTGGATATTTTATAATGGTAAAAGTACCACAGATACCCACGAGCATTTACCTGCCAGTCCCGTACAGGAATTACTCGACTTTTTGCAAAACCGAATGGCAAGTGATGACGCTATTCTTGATCCCAATAACGACTTAAATAGCCTAAGCAATAATTTTCAAAATTCCCCATCAACCAACTTTGAACAATGGGTAAAAGCGTATTTGGTCACCCATCATGCCGCCTTACCATTTGATAAAAGTTACTTTGAATTGCCGCAAGCTGAGCAAAAAAACGAGCAAAAAAGCGAGCATAAAGATAAAGGTATTCAAAGTCCTGAGCAAAATCCCGAGCAAATTAATGACGATAGGGTATCTGCTGATTTACAACAAACCACAGCCAGCCTAAACCAGCAAATCAAGCTGTCAAAAACTGCCCTGTACCCACCTGCCAAAATTTGGCACAATCTTTATACAGCGCTGCAAGATAAAAACGCTACTTCCACTCAGCCAATCGTGCAAGTCTGGGATACAAAGCAACTAACTGACTGGCTATCGCAGTGGCAACAACTAAAACAGCGTTTGTCCAACCTACCTGAACAGTCGCAGCAGCATTATGTCAACTTGAGCAAAATCGTTGGCAACCTAGCCGATCCTGCCAAAGCCTTTGTGAAGGCACAAAACATTGCTATCCCTGCGCAAGGTGATAATTATAGTGATAATAACGATAACGAGTTTGAATCGTTAACCTTGGATGCGTTAGATGGCTGGTTGTTGCGTAAATCTTTATTAGACGCTTTTTTTGCCCAAGCCTTGTCCGATAAGGGCGATAATACCCATAATAGCCATAATACTCATAACAACGAGATGAAACTGGCAGCAAACGCGCAAAAGCCAATCATTCAAGAATCAATCAACATCGCTATCAATGAGTTATTACCAGCCGGAGTGAACCGTTACCAATCGTTGCAGCAAAATCAGCAACAACTCAAAAAAGATTTACAGGACTTTGTTCATCACTTAAAAACCATCAGCCAACAGCTCGATGCTACTGAGGCAAAGTTGTTAGGGAATTTTTATTCAGACAAATTTGGGGCATTAGATGTACAAAATACCGACGAGGTCGCCCACTGGGTGGCAACGGCGTTAACCCCCTGTGAAGAGCAGCGAATCGCTATTAGCGCCTTAGCGCTGGATAAACAAGCGGGACTGATGAGCAGTAAAGAAAGCTGGGTCATCACTGCCAACTTGCCATTATATAAACCGTATCAATCAATTGAAGATAAGGTTGCAGCAGCTGCCAATCCCAGCTATTGGTTAAATTATTTGCCAACCTCTGGCAAAGAAAAATACCTGTTGCAATTTTGGTTGCATCATTTATGTTGGCAAGTGCTGCGCCGCACCACGGCCCAACAAGCACAGGCGAATGATGGCTTTTCGCTATGGCAGTTTAGCAATAAAAAAACCGTGTATCTACCTGCCATCCCTTGTGAGCAAGCTTGTGGTTATTTGCAGGATATTGTGATGGTGTATCAACTCATTGATAGCGTCGTAACCATTGTACCGCCCGCTTTTTGCCTGTCATTTTTACAAAAACAACAAAAGCAGCCAGAGGCACCAGCCAGCCAGCATCTAGGTGATTGGCTAAAAGACAGTAATTTTAATTTTGTGGATGTGAACCAGTTTGACTACCCGATTTGGCAGCATTTAATCGGCGATTATAAACCATCGGTGATTATTGGGTTTGCCCAGACAGTGGGCGCGCTGATTTATGAGCCTATGTTATCTATGGTCAAAGAATTGCACCAACTTATTGAAGCATGACACGCATTTTTATCAAAGAAATCTTATGAAACACGATATTCATTCCCCAAACATTAAAGTAAGCACCGAAACAAATATCGAGGCAAGTATCAAAGAAGACGCTGAGTCTTTACTACCTCCTGCAGTCACTTTGCCATTGACCGGGCGTCATTTGATTGAAGCCTCAGCAGGCACAGGCAAAACATGGACGCTGACGGGCGTGATGTTGCGACTAATCGTGCAAGCCGGGCAGCCGTGTGAAAAAATTATCGCCACGACCTTTACGCGAAGTGCCGCCGCCGAAATGCGCCAGCGGATTCGTGAGCGTTTGCAAGATTTTTATCAATTGCTGCAAATGATTAATCATTCTACATTTACACCGTTAAACGACAGTGAGTTGGATAGCAGCAAAGCTATCGCTGTGCAAAAATATGCAAATTTTATTGCGCAGGTGCAAGCGCTTGCGGCACAAAAAAATTTACTGGGTAAGTACCAAGACCCTATCAATAAACACTTAATCGAGTGGATCGCCAAACAAGTCTTTGGTTTGCCAGTAGATGTAACCCCAGCAGCAAGCACAAAAGTAAGCCCGAAAGAAAGCCTAAGCACCCCAAAGCCAACCGCTGAGGATAGTGAAAACAGCACCCATAAACCTGCCAAAAATACCGTCAATTTTCGTATCGCACTGCAGCGCACCACATTGGCGCTCAACCAGCTTGATCGCTTATTTGTCAGCACCCTTGATAGTTTGTGTCAAAAGTGGCTAAGAGAATACAGTAGCGAAACGGGGTTTTCTGCCGAGGTGCAAATCAGTAATGATGTCAGCGGCATCATCAAGGGTATGATTCACGACCAACTTAGGGCATTTATGGCGCAGGTCAATGCCAATATGCCTGAATTGTACCCGATGATGTTTGACAATAACGTGTTTTTACCGGTTGCTGATTACTACGAGGCGGTCAATCGCGCGCTGAATTTTTATACCGCTGACATCGATACGGTACCATTGACAGCGTTTGATACCACTACTATCAACGCACTGATGCAGTCGATTGCAGATGATAAGGATAGTGGGTTTGAGGCATATTTTGATAGTGACTTTCGTAAAGCGCAAGGGTTTAGTGCTGGTAATAAACTTCATAAACACTTTAACGAAATTAAAAATCTGCAAAATTTACTCAGCACGGGTGACATTACCAATGTTTTTGCTATGTACAAAGTTGGCAATATAGCTAAGGTACTAGATGGCATTGAAGATTTATACGCCAACGATAAAGGCTTTAATAGCAAAAAAGAACAGCAAAGCGCTACATTCAAATCCTTTGATATCGTGGACAACATTTGGCAGCTTATCCAACAAACGCAAGCCTTGCAAGACTACTTTAAACAAGTAAATTTTTACTTTACCCAGTTTATTAGCCGTTACGTGCGTACCCACCTACCCAAACGACTAGAATCACAGCGGCTAACTACCTTTGCCTTACAATTGGCGCGGTTAAACGATGCGTTATCCGGCAAAAAAGGTCAGTCGTTAGCGCGTTATATTCGCCATCAGTATCCCATCGCCTTAATTGATGAATCGCAAGATATCAACACCGAACAAGCGTTACTGATTCAAAGGGTTTATTTACAAGACTTTGAGCCAGATAAAGCAGAAAAATCAAATGGAAAAAAATATCACACTCCCTCGCAATTTTTGCTGTTGGTAGGGGATCCGAAACAGGCAATTTATGGATTTCGCGGCGGGGACGTACAAAACTACACCACACTAAAAAAATTATTTCCGGAACAACCCAAGTCACTGAGCCAAAACCATCGCTCATCAGCCGCGCTGATTGATAGCCTCAATCACTGGTATGGCGTTGGCGAGCAAGATATTGACCCAGATCAAGCCGACCAGCTGCCCAATATCAACCAACAGCCGTATTTTATGGGGCGTGAAATTTATTATCGTAAAATCTCTGCCACACGCCAAACCGCAGAGCTGGCTGTCGGTAATGCGGTAGACAATGAAGCTGCTAGCTTACCTGCGTTCAATCATATTGCTATCGAATATAAAGCGCCTTATAGTCAGCAAGTGGTGGCAGTAGCCGAGAATGACAGCACATCAAATGATACTAACTCCTCAAATGAAACCATCTCATCAAGTGATGAAAAAACGGTGGATTATGCCGATGCGATTGCCGCGCAAATTTTTGATTTATTTGATGATGGCAAGCCATTAAGCTACCAAACTCGTGGCTTGACGCTGAGTGATATTTGTGTGTTGGCAGTCAAAAACAGTGAGCTTCATACCATCGAGAAACGCTTACATCATCAGGGGATTGCGACGGTCAGAGGCGGTAGTCAAAGTGTCTTTGGCGATAGCATGAGTGTTGATTTGATGACCTTGCAAAGCGTGCTGTTGACGCCATTTAGCGAATCAAAATTAAAATCCTTGATGTTGTCTAGTTTTTTTCAGCTGACCCTTGAACAAATCAACCAGTTGTATGATGCGCTTAATCAAACTAACACCCAAGCGGCGCAAGGACAAGCTCACCCTCATCATCAAGCGTCAACAAACACCAGTCTGGCTGAGATTCAGCAATTGGTATTGACCGCCAGCGAGTTGTGGCAAAAACACAGTTTTTTAGTCGCGATACAGTGGCTACTCAATCAACCCCTTACTTTACCCAACCAAATCACCCTCAATTTTTGGCAGCGCCTCGCCAAACATCCAAATGGCGAGCGATTGCTCATCGATTTGCGCCAGTTGTTAGATATTATCAGCGACCAGTTCAATGGACAGGTAGGCGAGCATCAACTGTTTGAGTGGTTCTGCGCCCAAGTGCAACAGCAGCCTAAAGAAGATTGGTCAACGCAGCAGCGCTTGCCATCTGATGAAGGGGTGCAACTGATGACGGTTCACGCGTCTAAAGGCTTGGAGTTTCCGATAGTATTTGTGGTTGGGTTTACCGGGGAGAGTAAAGCCAAGTTTTATGGTGCGCCGTTATATCTGTATGGTATACAAACCACCCATCAAGCAGCGCCCCAATTGACTCAAAAAAATGATAACCCGCTGTTAAGCCGCCGATTAACCGCGTTGCCCAGCCAAATAACCGATAACAACCCAATCAATTATGTCGCCATTGAAGACCAATCTGCCTACGAGGAACGACTGCGATTATTGTACGTTGCCCTTACCCGCGCAAAAGAACAAGTGTATCTTGTTACTGTCGCCAAAAAATCTGCAGTGAAAAATTCTGCTTTGGCGCCTTTCATGGACGATTTAGCAAAATTTGCTGTCAAAGAAACGTTGACTGAAACGACCCATATCATAGATTCAAATAGCCTAAGTAAATACTATGACTCAAAGCTAAAGTTCACCTCCAAAACGAATAAGCAAAATGAACAAAACGCTACGGTCGCTAAGATTGATTACGATGAAATCATCAAGGTCATCACCATCGATACCTTTAAAGGATGGGCGAATACCAGTTTTACCGCATTGTCTCGTTATATTGACCATACCAGCGTTGACACAGTGGTTAATGCCGAAGACAGGCAAGATGATGATATTTTGTCAGCGGCGCAAACCCGTTTATTGCCTGTCTCCAATAACAGGCTAGCGGGGGAGTCGAGTAACGAGGTTAATTCCATTAGATTTAACTTTGAAAAAGGCACAAACCCGGGTACTTTTTTACATAGTGTTTTAGAGGACATCGCCAATAACTACAATGAAACCCCTGAGTTGGCTATACCACAGCAAGATGCGAGAGCAGACAAGTTAAAACGCTGGTCAGTCATGGTGGATCGCACGTTAAGACGCTACCAAATGCCGAGCAATTATTTTTCTACAAAAGAGAGTAGTGCAGGGCAGTATGGCAATTGGCATGATATCAACATTGATGATTTACAGCCGGATTATGTCGCGTTGGTGGATTGGCTAGATGACATTATCCATACACCGTTAGCCGCTTCGGCAGTCCCACTGGTCAATATCAAATACAACCAAAAAGTTGCTGAATTAGGGTTTAATCTACGCTTAAATCAGCATTTGTCATTTAGCGACTTAAACACGTTGTTTCATCAATTTGATATCCCACTGCAATTGCAGAGCCAAGAAGTCAACACCATGGTTTGGCAGTATCTTAAAGGGGAGATTGACTTGGTGTATCAGCACGGCACACAGTTTTTTATCGTCGATTATAAAAGCAATTATCTTGGCAATGATTTTGACAATTATAACCCAGCAGCATTATATGACGCGATGACCACGCATAGTTATTGGTTGCAAGCAAGCATTTACCAAGTGGCGCTGCATCGCTATCTCAAGCTGCGACTACCTAATTATGATATCAATACCCATTTGGGTGCGGTCGAGTATGCTTTTTTACGCGGTATGTCGCCCAAACACGCTACCTGTGGGAAACTAGTAAAGCAGTTTGATAGTGACTTTATCTTGGCACTCGATGATATGTTCGGCTATCCCAATGGCAATTAAAATTAACCATTACGCATAAAGAATTTATAATGAAAACAAACACGACTGATCCAACCGCTATAATAGAAGAAACTGCTAAATTAACCCAATTAGCCAGTTTTATTCAATACCGCAAGCAGCAAAAATCACAGCTAACTAATACAGAAACTAATAAAAATAGCCTAAGCAAAAATAATCAAAAAAACTACAAAACACTAAAGGAAAAACCGAAAATCTTGCAAATTTTTGATGGGCTCAATAACCAACTATCAGAAGGTCATACCGTGTATGAGATGACGGTCAACAATGAAGATGAAAAATCACTCATTGCAGAGTTGACGGACAATAACTGGGCAAGCGTAATAGGGGCGGGTGATGAATTATGCAACCATGATACCAATGCGCCTATTATTGTTCAAAAGCTCGTCCAAACAGTTGATGGAGTTGGTGAAACGCAAGTTAGCTACATTGTTTGGCTACATCGGCAATGGTATGCAGAACGATCGTTAGCCAAGCAGTTGATGAAAATCGCCCATAGAAAAGTTGCGGCATTTAATGGTATATCTTCATCAAGAGAAGTCGATAACGGTTTGGCGCCCAAACCCAATACGATGCAGCAACTCGCCATCGAAAAATCAAGCCAACACGCACTGAGTATTATTATCGGTGGGCCTGGTACCGGCAAAACTTTTACCGTGGCGAAGCTAGTAACCACGCTGCAAAAGGGGCACGAGCACAAAAGAAAACAGGACCCTAATTTACCGCCTTTATCTATCACCTTGACTGCACCGACAGGGAAGGCGGCGCAGCGTATGCAAGAGTCATTACGAATAAGCTTGCAAAAAAGTTTGCAAGGTGAAGAAATCACTTTGGATAATGCAAAAACCTTACATCGGCTGCTAGGTATTGGTAGTGATGGCATACCACGCTATCATGCCAAAAATCCATTACCCGATGATTTGATTATCGTAGATGAAGCGTCTATGCTAGGGCTTGAGCTTGCCAGTCAGTTGGTTGATGCTATCAAACCCACGGGTCGGCTGATTTTGTTGGGTGATGCAAACCAGCTGGCGGCGGTAGATGCGGGGTCGGTTCTATCAGATTTGTGCGCGGTGACTCGCTTGCAACCTTATATCACGGAATTAACCGAGTCAAAACGCTTTGATTCAAATTCCGTTGTCGGTCAGTTTGCTCTCGCTATTCAGCAAAATTTGCCTGCACCTAAAAAATTAAAGTTAATTCATCAATTATTGCAACCCATTGATTTACAAGGATTTAAGCCATCTCAAAATGCAAATCCACCAGACTTGGCTGGTAAAACACAGCAAACAGCAAATATTCCTTTCTACCCAATTGATGCGTCTTCGAGTTTACCTGCTGTTTTCAACCAATTAGCGAAACCTTACCATCCATTTTTTGCGCTTATGCAGCAATGGTACAGCCAGCCTGTCAATATTTTTGAAGCGGATAATCGAAAAGGGTTGTTTGAGGTATTTGATAGGTATCGCATTCTGTGTGCAGGTCATCAAGGACAATTGGGCACCCAATCAATCAACCAAAAGATGAGCCTAGCTTTTACCGAGTTTTCCAAAATCACTCGAACCAAAGCTTACTTTTATCACGGTTTACCGATTATCATCCAAAACAATGATTATCAGTTGGGGTTATTCAATGGCGATATTGCGATTTGTCTGTTGTACCAAGGGCAGTTATACGCGTGTTTTGCAGAAAAAGTGATACCTATTCAGCGATTAAGCCGTGAAAGTTGTGACTATGCGTATGCGATGACCATCCACAAATCACAAGGCTCAGAATTTCACACGGTCGCCATTTGTATTGATAAAGCCCATACAAGGCTACTAAGCCAAGCGCTGATTTATACAGCGGTGACGCGCAGTAAATCCGCCTTATCCATATATAGCGCTAAAGAAAATTTTGAGTTAGCTGTGACGCAAAAAGCGGTGCGACAAACTGGCTTGCAACTACAATTTGATCATCTCAACAACACCCTATAAAAGATAGGTCATAGAAAGAGACATTATAAAAAGATATCTTCTAAAAAATACGCCATAAAAAAAGGTATCAAGCGATACCTTTTTATTTATGACAAGCAGTTTTACACATTTTTTAACGCATAAATCCCTGGCATATGGCGTAGATACCCGTGATAGTCCATACCGCAGCCATACACATAGCGATCCGCCACATCTAGACCCACAAAATCGACTTTAAACTCTTGCACTTTTCGGTCATGGAGTTTATTGAGTAGCACACAGGTGCGGATAGATTTTGGATTTTCTTTTGCCAGCTCGTCCACCACCGCTTTTAGGGTAATGCCTTCATCAAAAATATCATCAATCAATAAAATATCTTCACCCGCCAAATCAATATCAGGTTTGAATTTCCATTCAAGTTCATTGGTGCCTTGGTTGTTGCGATAGCGGGTAGCATGGAGATAGTACATACGATGGTAGAAGGTAAACTGGGTAAGCAGTTGACCTGCTGGAATCAACCCACCATTCATCACCACCATCACAATGGGATTTTGACCTGCATAGTGCAGGTTGACACTAGCTGCCAAACGCTCATAAGCACTACTAACTTCAAAACTACTGATAAGACATTCAGAATTGCGTAGCGCTTCTTCGATTTGCTGATTGCTAAGTTGATTCATGGTGGACCTATTAATTTAAAAAAATAAGTGGGCTATTGTAACGCAGTTTTATCCAATTGAATAATAACGGTTAGCAATACCTAATTGTTAAATATTAACGCTTGGTAATGTTTAGTAAAACGCTCAAGCGATTCTTGCGGCATTTGTGGGATTAAACGGCGTAGCGCGATATCAATTACTTTGACGATGATGCCGTCGGTCACTGGAATTGCCGCGCGTTTGAGCATATTTAAATTGAGCGTTTTGGTAAAATCGACCAAAAAATGTTGCAAACAGGCTTTGGTTAACTCGCCAAATAACCGAATCAAATTTTGCTGCTCTTCAAGCCCTTTACCTGCTTGGACATTTTCTATGGTAGCCAGTAAATTCTTTGCCAGCTCGTCAGTGAGTGGCACTGAGATACGACGTTCACCCGATTGGGTGTTTTTTAACACTTTTTGGTCAAAAAAATCAAAGCTAGGTAACACATCTTCATTTTTTGTAGGGCTTAACAGTGTGTTAATCAGTTTGTCGCTAGTCGCTTCAATGGTTTCTGCGGTTTTAATCAAATGCGCTTTTCGTTCTGAATCATCCGGTAGCGATTCAATTAATTTAATCAGTAGCGCATCCATCAGCTCTTTACTGGTCAACTGGGTGATTTTATCGCGATAACCATCATAGCGTTCGCTACTTTTGCTAGCAATCAGCTCATACGCCTTATCAATGGTGGCGCTCAATTCTACGGAAGGGGTAAACCCAAAATAATAGCTCATAATATTTTTTCGTTATCCAATGATTTCTTCAGGGTAATCAATCACTACCCAGCCATTTTCTATCCAATCACAAATTATATCAGTTTCGACATCGGCTGCTTGCAAAATTTGCTCATCGATTGATTCACCATTGGCAAGCCGAATGAGGAGTGATTGCGCGTTAGCGGGTATATCGTCCGCGTCAATAGCACAGCCATTGACATAAATTTTTGCTTGAGTTTTTGAATCCGCTTGGGTTTGGGTAAAGATAATACGGCTAGACATGTCTTGCATGATGACTGCACCCGCTGCCAAAGCGCTTTGTATCTCATCAATATCGGCATACGTGTCAGGGAGCATCAGCTCATATTGACGCTTGCTTACCGTTTCGCTAATCGCTTGAGTGATTATTTCATCGCCAAGTTCAGAGTTTAGCAGCGCAATCAGCTGCGCTTTGATATCGTGAACGCTGGCTATCGACAGCTCGCCTGCAACGGCGGCGGGTTGGTTGATTTTGAAGGGAATGGCTAAATCATCAAAATGGGTAGCCACATCTGCCAAACTATCGAGCAGCTGTAATGGGGTGGGGCGCCTAAAGCCAAACGAAAAAGTTAAACAATCGTCAACGGCCACCCCGTAATGAGAGAGATTGGTCGGTACATACAGCACATCGCCTGGCTCAAGCACCTCATCAAATATCAGCTCGCCCATTTCATTCATCAAACGAATCGGTTGACCTGCTTCAAATTGGGTTGTTTGGTCGCAATATTTGCCCAATTGCCAATGACGTTTGCCGTACCCTTGCGCCAAAAAGACATCGTAATTGTCATAATGCTTGCCAACGCTGCCACCTGAGGGCGCATACGACACCATGATGTCATCACGTTGCCACTGTGGAATAAAATCAAACGCATGCCATAGGTTGCCAAGCGCTGGCGACCATTGTTCCATATTTTGCACCAGCACCGTCCAATGTTTTGGCAGTTTTTGAAAGTCTTTGGCGGTAAGAGGGCTGGTTTTAAGTGACCATTGCTGGTTATTTTCGCTGATGAGTCGGGCAGTGGCGTCTTCATCTTGGGCAAGCCCGATGATATCGTCTGGCTCAAACATACCAACCAATTGCGGCAAGCCCTGCTTGATTAGCAGTGGTTTTTTTTGCCAGTACTCGATCAAAAATTGTTCGGGGCTGATATCGCTAGGCAAACAAAAGTGCTGGGTCATATTTTTTCGTTCAGTGGGATAGGTAACGCGCATTATAGCAAAGGCAGTATACCAAAATCCTATAATAAAATTTTTTTCATCAAAGTGTAAAACAAGCGTAAAAATATGAAACATATTGAACTGGAAAGTTTCATATTTTTTGTTGTATTGGTTATAACGCTCGTATATAGTCAATACTCACAAGGAAGTACTCACAGGAAAGTTAGACGAGCAATATTTGATTGACTCGTTGTTTATACAACAACAGTTATACCACAACAAAGGAATGTTCTATGACAGCTATTTTAAATCAGCACGAAAACTACCTACAAGCCGACCAAGCTTATGGTTTTCCCTTGCTTATCAAAAATTTATTGTCTCGCGCCAAAGTGGTCTCTGGCGACAAAAAAATCCATTACGCTGACAAAACCAGTTACACCTATCAAGAGTTTTTCAAACGTGTCAATCGCTTAGCCAATGTCTTAAAAGGCTTAAATCTACAAAAAGGCGATGTGGTTGCAGTCATGGATTGGGATACACACCGTTATTTGGAATGTTATTTTGCCATTCCGATGTGTGGCTATATCTTGCAAACCGTCAATGTGCGTTTGTCAGAAGACAAAGTGCTATATACCATCAATCATGCCAAACCAAAAGCACTACTGCTAAATTCAGAATTTTCACCGATGATCAAAAGCCATACCCAAGATGCGCCATCGGTCGAGCATGTGATTTGGTTGGATGATAACAACACGCCAATGGCCCCATACGCCCAAGGCGAATACGAAACCATGCTAGCGCAAGCCAGCGATGAGTACGAGTTTGAAGATTTTGATGAAAACACCATTGCCACAACCTTCTATACCAGCGGCACAACAGGCAACCCCAAAGGCGTATTTTTTAGCCATCGTCAAATCGTCATGCATACGCTCGTCGTCGCAATTGCCAATGCACTTAATATCGAAGGTCAAGGGCTGCGCTACTCAGATGTCTATATGCCAATGACGCCTATGTTCCATGTCCATGCTTGGGGTTTCCCTTTTGTCGCAACCATGCTAGGACTGGAGCAAATCTATCCGGGTCGCTATGTGCCTTCTACTATGGTTGACTTGGTAAAAAAACACAATGTCACCACCACGCATGGCGTACCAACGATTTTGCAAATGCTACTGGGTGAAATCAACAGCCGCCAAGAAAAATTCAACGGCTTAAAAATGGTCGTCGGTGGCTCTAAGCTTAATCAAGGACTTGCCAAAATGGCTGTAGCCAGCGGCATCGAAGTTTGTACCGGCTATGGCATGTCAGAGACTTGTCCTATTATCAGCATTGTCAACTTTGATGAAACATTCCAAGACATGAGCGAAGAACAACAAATTGAGCATCGCTGCTTGTCTGGCTCGCCGGTGCCATTGGTCGATTTGCAAATCTGGCACAATGGCAAACGTATGCCAAACGATGGCACATCCACAGGCGAAATCGTGGTACGTTCACCTTGGTTGACGCAGAGTTATTACAAAAACCAAGACGCAGGCAACGAGCTGTGGGAAGGTGGTTATCTGCATACCCAAGATATCGGTTGGATGGACGCAAAAGGCAACGTCAAAATCACCGACCGTCTAAAAGATGTCATCAAATCGGGGGGCGAATGGATCTCTTCGCTTGAAGTAGAAACCATTATGTCATTACACCCAAGCGTTGCCGACATTGCTGTGATTGCGATTCCTGATGCGCGCTGGGGTGAGCGTCCGATGGCGTTGATTGTGCTCAAACCCGATTATCAAGACACCAAAGCTGAAGACATCATCGCGATTGCGCAGCAAGCGTATGAGCGCGGTCATTTGCCAAAATACGGTATTCCGCAGGATGTGAAATTTATTACGGAATTACCAAAAACCAGCGTGGGTAAAATTGACAAAAAAGTCATCCGCGATCAATATGCCCAAGGGTTATTTGCTTAGACTGTTACTTAATCACGATAAAGTAAAAAAGAAAGTAAAAAAGGTAGAATTTTTTCTACCTTTTTTATCAAGCAAGTAATCAAATAATCAAGCAATCCATCAAACCAGTAAGCGCTGATTGACCTTTGCCATCGGTAATGGGTAATGTCGGGCTTTGGCAATATCGCGTGCCACTATATTGACCTCATTGACATCAATTTTGTGCCAGTTAGGACGCTTGCAAGCAGATTTTTCTATCAAATTGGCGTCAACTAGCGCATCCATGACTTTATCCGCCACATCTAGGGTAGAATTGGCTTTCACATTTTCTGCCACCGCATAACGCAGCTTGGCAAACACCTGCAAATCTGCGACGCGCACGGTAATATCATCACTCGGTACTTGCTGCCCACCATATAACGCATTATCTCCCGCTTGTGCAGTTCGAAAACTTGGCACAAATTCACTGACATAATCTATGGCGTTTTGGGTGCGTTGTTTTAGTGCGTTTGGCTCCCAGCCGTTTTCAATATAATTTAGATATTGTGGATTAATGGGCGGTTGGCTGCTTTCTTGTGTGGCTTTGGTCAACCCATCATTAAATAAGGTGATGTTTTCGGTCATGCCATGCAACTGAAAAAACCCGTCAGGATAAGGGGTAAACTGCGCCATGCCGTTGGGCGTACCACGCTCACCATGAAAAATAATCTCAGGCAAACGCCCCTTATAATCACGCCATTCACTGATATAGGAAGCTTTAAATTCTACCATGCGTTTGATATGCACACCTGCTTTGTCATCAATAATACCGGTTCTAAACCCGCAAGCATTGACCACAAAATCAGCATAGATACGCTGAAGCTCGCCATGCTCATCAGTAAAAGACACTTGCCAGCCATCCATATGACGTTTTAAATCATCAACTTGGGCATTTAGATGTACCTGAGCGTGCTGTAGGCGCTGCAATTGTAAAAAAGCACTGGCAGAGAGTCTAAAGATATTCCAGCCAAATTCTTGCACCGCGATGATGGGATATTGCAGTTTTTCCAAATCCATTACTTTAAGAGCCGCTACAACCCATTCATCCGTGGTGGTCGGAATGTCTTTAGCTTCTAATTGAATTAGCTGTTGAATTTGCTGCTTGTCATACACTCGGTAATAATCTTCGACATTGCCCAACACTTGGTTGCTAGGGTCAGCATCAACCAATGATTGATAGTAAGCCGTTAACATATCAAGCCGTGGCAGTAAGTCAGTGGCGGTATTGTTATCGCGTTTTGGCACCGTGATGAGGGTGGGGCGCACATCAATACTCTCTGGATACAACTTGGCAATATCAATACATTGGCGCATCAACATGCGGCAATCTTCATCACTGATTTCGCGGTACAAATTGCCACCTGCATGCAGATGACACATGGGCGGGGCGTTGATAAGGCTGGCATTTTTTTCAATCAAATGCACATGAATGCCCGCCATCGCCAGCCGTATAGCAATCGTAGAACCTGCTGAACCACCGCCAATCACTGCTACGGTTGGTGATTGCGTACTTGAATTAACGTACATAATTTTGCCCTTATGCGTTGCCCAAAGTGAAGAAATAAATTGTAGCGGAAAATAATCTAGTTACTGTGACATTTATGCAGCAATTGTCGCTTTTGTTGTTAATAAATTTTACCTAATAGTATATATTAAAATAAGTAGTATTTTTTATACTTTTTAGTATAAAAATATATTGAAAATTCTAATATTATCAGTTAAAGTTAATTTAGCTTAAAAAGCTGACCTGTATTTTATCCAACAATCATAATTAAATAAGGAAAATAAGTATGTTAAAACAAGCCTTCCTAGCAGCGGCGATTTCTACCACGTTATTAGCCGGTTGTGCCACGACGCCAACCCATACCGCTCATGCACCGATGCACGCAGCTAACATTGTTGATGTGGCAAAATCAAATCCAGATTTTTCAATATTGGTTGAAGCGGTGGTAGCCGCAGGTTTAGCCGACACCGTCGCGACCACTAAAAACATCACCGTATTTGCGCCGACCAATGCTGCGTTTGCCAATCTACTGGCTGAGCTCGGTATGACCAAAGCGCAATTGTTTGCAAACAAACCGTTATTGCAATCTGTGTTAACTTATCATGTGCTGCCAGCCACAGTGATGGCAAAAGATGTCAAGCCAGGTATGGTTAAAACCTTACAAGGTCAAAACGTCATGGTGACTTCAAATGGTAAATTACAAGACGCCAATGGACGTGTTGCCAACATTGTCACCACAGATATCAAAGCGAGCAATGGTGTGGTACATGTGATTGACCGTGTCATTTTGCCAAAAAGATAAGTTATCATAGATAAAGTTATCGCCGATAAATTGTTGTCTTGATCTATAGTTATCTTCAGTTATAGTAGCCAACAATTTATTGGTCTGATGGCATAGCGGTGATACGAGTCATCGCTATTTTTTTAACTTTCAAAAATCGTATAGAGCGGGTAAAACTATGAAACGGATTGCCATTATCGGTGCAGGATTGGCAGGGTTAACTTGTGGTAAAGCGTTGCAACAAGCAGGGCACGACGTAGTGATTTTTGAAAAATCCCGTGGCATCGGTGGGCGACTGGCAACGCGTCGTGCTGAACCATTTTATTTTGATCATGGTGTTGCGGCATTTACTGCCAGTGACGAAGATTTTCAAGGTTTTGTCAATCAATTACTCGCTGAAGGGGTGGTTGCAGTATGGGCAGTTGACCAAGCTACCCCCGATAATTCCTTTGTATCTACTGTATCTACCAAACCGCACTCCATGCCCAAAGTCTCTGACTGTTATTCTGACTACTATGTGGGCATACCCGCCATGAATGCCATTGGTAAACGTCTCGCCAGTGGCTTAACTGTGCGGCGCAATACTAGGGTAGGGGCTATCATTGACCATCATCCAATTTTTAATAGTTGGGAGTTGTTAAGTGACAAGGGTGAAACATTGGGTCAGTTTGATTGGATTATTTCGGCAATGCCTGTAGAACAAGCAAAAAGCTTTGCTCAAACATCGCTACATACCAAAGTGTTGAATAAATATGCCCTCATGCCTTGTAGTGTGCTGATGCTGGGATTTGATACACCGCTGGCTTTAGACTATGAGTATGCCAAAATCGAGAGTGAGGATATCGGTAAAATTATCGTCAATAGTGCAAAACCCCATCGCGAAGGCGGTTATAGCCTTGTGATTCATAGTACCCCAGCATGGACCAATACACATATTGAGGAAGATAAAACTGCCTGTATCAACCATTTGACACAAGCGGCGAGTCAAGTATTGGGTATCGATTTATCGACTGCAGCACACAAAGACATACACCACTGGCGCTATGCCACAGGCGAAGCGGTTAACCTTCAATCAGGTGACCACCAGTTAGGCTATCTACTAGATAGCGACCAAAACATCGGTGTTTGTGGGGACTGGCTACTTAAGGGTGATGTCGAGTCTGCCTACTTAAGCGGTCAAAAACTGGCAAAAGCGATGATTGAATTACTAAAAAGCGAGTAGCGTATGCAACATATCGCCATATTTGGTGCTTCTGGCGCGATTGGAAAGGCATTTTGTGATTGTTTGGCTATCGCCTATCCAAATGCCACCATTCATGCCATTGCCAGAAAACCCCCGGCATTTAGCCACCCTCATATCGTCCCTCATCAGCTTGATTTTGATGATGAACTGGCTATCGCCGCGCTTATCAAAGCGATAAGCAGCACTCAAGCGTTGGACAGTGTCATTGTGACGATTGGGTTATTACATGACTCTAAACTCGAGGCTCAACACATCGCGCCTGAGAAATCGCTACGTGATATCACAGCCGATCAGCTGCATCAATATTTTCACATCAACGCAGTATTACCGATGATAATTGCCAAATACGCCTTGCCCGCCTTAAACAAATCCTCGCAATCCCTATTTGCCGTATTGTCGGCACGGGTAGGGAGTATTTCGGATAATCGTTTGGGCGGCTGGTATGGTTATCGGATGGCAAAAGCAAGTTTACATATGGGTATTAAAAATTTAAGCATCGAACTGCAACGAAAAAACCCCAACGCGATTATTGTTGCTTTGCACCCCGGCACGGTAGACAGTGAGTTATCCAAACCATTTCAAAAAAATGTGGCAGAAGGTAAATTATTTACCGCAGCGTTCTCAGCACAAAGTTTACTTAAGGTTCTGCATCAGCTCACCCCCAACGATTCGGGCAAAATTTGGGCTTGGGACGGCAAAGAAATTTTGCCTTAAATCAGCCTTAAAATTGTACCTTAGCCTTGTATTAGGGCTGTAGTTGCGTACCTAGCTTAAGGCTAATCCATCAACCAGTTTTTGTAGATGACGCCCACAATCACGCAAGTTAATCCTGTGACCAAGCCGCCCCAAATAAAATCAACCAGTGCCGCAGTTTTATCATAACCTTTAAGTAATGCTAAGCTTGTAAAATCATACGTTCCATATGCCATTAGCCCAATGACCACCCCATATCCTGCCAGTACTGCCAATGATGCGTGAGCTTTTAGCTGCGGGTAGATGACCACCACACAAAGCGCAAAAACATAAAATAGATAAAACACGCCTGCTGCCGTCATATTGGGTGATTCACTGAGTAGATGTCCAATGCGCGGTGCATAAAAGCGTTGGGTCATGGTTTTAAGCCATACGGCATCAATACCCAAAAATACCATGACGGCGATCAGATATACCCACAGATAGTTTAATGGTGCCATTGCTAAATCCTTGTGTCTTGTTATTGATTGTCCTGAACCCGTTACCGCGCAAATTGGGTTAACGGTATTGGGCTTTTTCAAGGCGTACTTGCACCACGCCAATGGTTTTTTCCAAAAATCCTGCTTCACAGTACGCAAAATAAAAATGCCACAAACGCATAAACGCATCGTCATAGCCAAGTGCCTTGAGCTGCGGTAGCGCCTGCATAAAATTATAACGCCAATCAATCAAGGTACGCGCATAATCATAGCCATAATCAACCAATGACGTTACTTGCATATCGGTATGGTCACGCGCTTGGCTGAGAATTTCACTGTTAGACAATAAACACCCGCCTGGGAAAACATGGGTTTGGATAAAATCCACACCATGCAAATATTTTTGATACCCCCGATCATTAAAGGTAATCGCTTGTAATACCATCAGCCCATTATCTTTGAGCAATCGATTACATTGGGCAAAAAAATCTGGCAGATATTCATGACCGACCGCTTCAATCATCTCAATACTAACCAGCTTGTCATACTTGCCGGTAAGCTCACGGTAATCTTGTTTTAGCAGGGTGATTTTGTCGGTTAGATTGGCAGCGGCAATGCGCCGTTTGGCTTCTTCATACTGCGCGTCTGAGATAGTTGTGGTGGTGACACGGCAGCCATATTGGGTCGCGGCATAAATAGCAAACCCACCCCAGCCCGTGCCGATTTCAATAACATGATCGTCAGCTGTTAACTCAGCTAATTCACAAATTTTTGCCAACTTGTGGGTTTGTGCTGCCGCCAAGCTTGATGAGGGTGTCGGATAAATTGCCGATGAATACATCATGCGCTCATCCAAAAATAATGCATACATCGCATTGCCAATATCATAATGGGCTAAAATATTGGATTTGGCGTTGCGTTTATCATTATGCCGATTGCGGTGTTGGCGGTGTTCCCAGCGTTTGGTCACATTGGCAAATTTGGCTTCGATGGTATTGATGAGGGTCAAATTGCGGGCAATCAAGCGTAAAAATGCTGTTAAATCATCGGCTTGCCACAAACCATCAATATAATCATCAGCAAAAGCAATCGAACCGCCTGTTAATAGGTGTTGATACACCTGCGGTGAATGGATGGTGAGTGTCACTGCCAAAGGATGATTGCCAATTTGTTCCCCCAGCGTTCGTTGTGTATCGGTCACTGGCGACTGTGTTAGAGGCTCAGTATCCATCACCCTAACACCAAAGGTTTTATGAGTCGCTGCCTTAGTCGCTACATTGTTAGACTGATGAAAGGTTTCAATCACGGTAAGATGACCCTGTTTAAGCTTTGATAGCAATAAAAATATTATTTGCCGCGCTGCTTTTGCCGCACTGTGTTGAATGGGCGTGAGCAGATGGTCAACAATTGGGTAGGGTAGGTAATCGGTAAACGAGCGCCGCTTGGCTAAATCGGATTGACGGCGTTTAACCAAGGTCTCCTTACCTTTTGATAGGTGATTTGACGGGTGAGAGGTTGCAGTGTTTTTAGCCTCTAAAGAAGACGGTGTCATAGTCAATTCCCATAAAAAATTTCAGTTAACTATTGGGGTAAACGTTGGTTATAAGCTTGATAAGGGACACGTTTTAGCACGTATAATTTAAAAGCCTGCCAGTAAATTCGCAGTAGCGATGTGGCACTCATCCAGGGTCGGCGCTTAATCGCCGTTATCACCGAAGCCTCGTCCAATTGAACGCCTTTTAGACTCACGCCTGCATTAAACACTTTGCCGCGGCTATCCGTCAGTCCAATATCAATCACAACATCAAAGCCATTTTGCTCAGGATTGTCATTTGCCGATGCATAGCGTTTAGGGTGAATCTCAACACGCCAATGATATTGCTGATTGATGGGATTAAAAGGCGATACATGAAAACCTTTGTCATGTTGATACAAGGTCTTTTCACCTGTGAGTAAAAAACCATAGTAATGGCGTTTGTTCCAAGGGGTATTAGAGACTTCTGCCAAAAAATGGCTTGGCTGGTGGTTCTCATCAAAGCCAATATAAAAATTGACAGGGCTAAAATACCAACCCATATTACGTAACACGACCAAAGCCACCACTTCGCCAGTCGGCTGACTGCCAGTCAATTGCTGCCAAGTTTGTTGGGCTTTGACCAATAAACTAGCCGATGGCGCAGGTTGTCCTACTGAAGCGGTTAGACGGTTATCCAAAGAGGGGTCTAATCGATTGACAGCAAAATAATCTGCTTGATGAAATTGATAAAGCGCCCAATGATGCTGCGATAGCAGAGGAATCGTCAATGATTGTTGCAGCGATTTTTTCAGCCATTGGGGCAACCATGTTGGCACATGACTGGCGCCTATATTGACCTTAGGTAATGGATTGTCCGCTAGCTGGGTTAAATTGACTGCCCAAAACCGATAGGGGTAATGAAATTCATGATTGGTAGGGATTTGTCTGGCATGCCAAGTCACACCTTGCAGGATTTGATGGGCAAATGTCATGATGATTTACCTTTGAGGGGTGTTGCACAAACCATCATGCGCTAGGTTTTGGCAAAACGCATGGTTGGTCGTGGCGGTTACTTGCCGTCGCTGCAGCACCGAGCGTTTTTTATCAGCGTGGCTCGGTAACTTTGATACGGTAAATTTTGCCGACGGTTTGCTGGGCTTAGATAGCCGTTTGATTTGTGCAGCGGTTGTGGCAGCTGTGGTATTGGTAGTGACCAAAATATCGATATCCACCCCCAAACTTTGGCATACCCGCAAGCCACTTTTTACCCCATCTTCATGAAACCCATTAAACCAATAAGCACCACAAAAATGGGTATGCCGCTTCGCTGAAATTTCATGCCAGCGTTTTTGGGCATCGGTCATTTTGTTGTCATATACAGGGTGGCGATAATCCACATGTTTGATGACATGCGCCTCATTAATCGGTGTATTAAGCGTCACCAAATAGTTATGTTTTGCCGTCAATCGCTCAAGGATATTCATGTGATACGTCAATATAGGTTTTTGCTCAGCCACGCGCGCGGTGGGTTTATCTATCGCGTAATTCCAACTTGCCCAAGCCAGCGGTTTTTTGGGTAGAACTTGGGTGTCAGTATGCAAAACCGCTTCGTTATCTGTATACTCAAAAGCCCCTAAAATAGCCGATTCTGTCTCAGTGATATCAGCTAGTAGACGTCTTGCTACATCGGCATGGCAAGCAAATACAACGTCATCAAACACTTGGGTTTGACGCTTACCTTGATGAATAAATTCAATGCTAACGCCATCCTTGCCACGCGTGACCGATTGCACTGGGGTATTGATATACAGGGTTGTACCTGCTGCAGCAAGCCGAGTGATTAAGGCATTGACGTATTGCTTTGAGCCGCCCACCAAGGTAAACCACTGTGGGCGATTGACCACATCTAGCAGACCATGATTATCAAAAAACTGGGCAAAAAAGAGTAGGGGAAAACGCTTGGCATCATCCATTCCCATCGACCATATCGCAGATACCATCGGCACCAAGTAGTTGGTTTTAAACAACTCGCCATAGTCATGACTGTCTAAATAATCCCCGAGTGTTTGCTGGCTTAAAGCTGCTTGCTGCATTTTATCGGCTTGGCGAAAATTTGCTAATAGTGATTTGGTCTCGCGATTAAAGCGTAAAATCTGCTGAACAAATTGCCAAAATCGAGGGCTTAGCACATGGCGACGCTGAGAAAAAAGACTGTTTAAAGTGTGACCATTGTATTCAAAATTAATATAAGTATTTTTAACCGAAAAACTCATTTCAGCTTTTTGAAATGGCACGTTGAGTTCATCAAGCAGGCGAATAAAATTGGGGTAAGTACGCTCATTAAATACAATAAACCCTGTATCGATGGCGACTTTTTCGGTTGATGGTCTAAACGGATTTTTAAAAGCTGAGCGCTCGGAAACAGTGACATCCAGCGTATTGACATGCCCACCTAGATAATCATTGCTTTCAAACATCGTCACTGCATGACTGTCTTTGAGATAATACGCACACGTTAGCCCTGATACACCACTGCCAATAATGGCAATCTTTGGTGTGCTACTATTTGGCTTAGTAGGCTTGGCTACTATAGAATTAGCCACTAAAGTCTTGGGGACTTTGTGATTAGAGTGCGGAGATTTTTTTGTAAACACTGCCATGTGCGGATATACCTTTAAAGCCAAGTCAAATGATTAACAAGTCAAATGATTAAGTCGTATGAGAAAGTTTTGAACCCACAAAATGCCATACTGTATCAGGTAACTTTGCCAATAGCTTTAAGGGCTGTACCAATGTCTGCGGAAATTCAATGATATTATCATCATTGGCAATCCCGTGTTGAATGGCTTGGCTGGCTTGCTGTACAGTTTGCAAAAAAGGCATTGGAAAGTCGTTCTGCAGCGTCATCGGCGTTTTGACAAAGCCCGGTACTACCAAAGCCACTTTGACCCCATAAGGTTGCAGGCTCATTTGCAAGGTTTTGCTCAGATAATGGATTGCCGCTTTTGAGCTACCATACCCCTCTGCACGCACAAAGGGCACCAAAGCAGAAGCCGAGCCGACGGTGACAATTTTACCTTTAGTTGCCTTGAGGGCAGGTAGTAGCGCTTCGATTGCATGGACTAACGAGCCGTAATTTGCGTTCATCACCCTCATGATAGACCGCGAATCAAAGTTTGGCATGTCAATATATTCGCAAACACCTGCTGCCGCGATGAATAAATCCAGCGTTTTAATGTCGCTAAAAGCTTGCATCACGGCATCATACTCGGTTAAGTCAAGCTGAATCGTTTTTGCTCCCATCGTTGCCAATGTGTGCAAAACATCGCTGTTTCGACCCACCGTATACACCTCATGACCTTGACTTAGATAATCCATTGCCAACTGTAAACCGATGCCTGAGGTTGCACCTGTAATGACGATGGATAAAGGCTTTGAGGGATTGGAGGTTGGCATCATAGCGACTCAATATAACAACTCAATACAAAATTTTGAAAACGACTTACCGCATACTATAAAAGAGTAGCGGATGGTTGGCAATAGGTTTTATACTATTTAGTATAAAAATATAATTATTAGTATATAATCAAATAATAAGTATCATAAAAACATTTGTAGTATAATATTAGCTAATTTTTAACCTCATAAATATTAGAAACCTGAAAAACATTAGAAACTTGTGATGAAAAAGTTAACGTTTAAACAGCGAATGATGCTAGAGCGTGAGTCGCTGATTATTGAAACGGTCAACCATTTGTTAGCCACCAAAGGCTATGACGCGATGACCGTCGATGAGATTGCTGATACGGTGGGCATTGCCAAGGCGTCATTGTATCGACATTTTCCCAGTAAAGAAGCGTTAGGCATGGCAGCACTGGTTGATATCATGCACAAAGCGCTTGGGGTCATCAATCAGCTAAACGCGACCGACCAAACCGCCATCGATAAGCTAAAAGCGCTGACACAGTGGGCGATGCGACTAAAACTGGCGCAAAAAATGCCGAATCTACCGAGTGAGAACTCCCAGCTGCGCGAGCTGCTAATTGCCAATGACGATTACACCAACAACTTGGTCATGTTGTCAGATAGCATCGGTGAATGGATTGAGCAAGCGCAAGCAGAGGGCAAGTTGCAAAGCAACATACCAGGACTGGCAATTTTATACACCTTGTATGCCAGAGCTTGTGACCCTGTACTGGGGTTTTTACGCTCATCTCAGCTGTATGACGATGATGAGATTATCACTATCGTGACCCGCACGTGTTTTGAAGGGTTAACCTAGATTAAGCTAATGCAGACCATTAAAAATAGATAGCTAAAAACCCAAGACAGCGTAGAAAAAAAGTAGAAAAGTATGAGTAATTTTGTGATTCATCGTGAGCATGGCATCAGTAAAGCGCAAGCCTTTGAGATAACCGAAGACTGGATTGTCTCAGCAGAAAAAGACTATAAAATGCATTGCGATGTAGTGCGCAGTGATGAGCAAATACGCGTCAACTTTTCTCGTGCCGGTGTGACAGGTACATTAACAGTGGATGATAAAGTATTTGATATGCAAGCAAAGCTTGGGTTTTTATTCAAAAGTTTTTTGCCGCTGATAGAAAAGACGGTAAATCAAAATCTTGATAACGCATTGCAAGCTGTAAAAGACCGTTAGCAGACACAGTGAGCTTTGAGTGGCAGTTAGCGTTTAGTTTGAGTTATTTTATTTAACATAATATACATTATGCGAAATAAAAGCTATCGGCGTCAAAAACGAGATGTATGGCACTGTGATTAATTTAATGATGAAATGACAATTAGCAGCAAAACCATTTGCATTTATCAATCAATAATGAGTAGTATGCTCACTCAATTATTTATTTATTTATTTATTTATTTATGGTTTGTTTGTTTATCATTAAAATCGCCAAGGATTTATCATGATTGGATTTATTGCCCGTCACAGTACGATTTTTATGCCATTGTTTGGTGTGATTGGATTTATATTTCCTGACTTGTCGCATTTTGTCCTTGGGCTTCTGCCGCAGATTTTATTTTTCTTGATGTTTTTTACCTTGTTGGGCATTGACCAAACCCAGCTGATTAGACGCATGACGACCCAATATGTTTGGGGATTTGCCATCTTCCAAAGTGCGCTGATGAGCTTAGCCATGACCTTGATTGCTTATTTACTGGGTGTCCGTGGTGATTTGTTGTTGGCTATCGCTGGGCTGTCAGCCACCGCACCGCTATTTGGTACGGGCGCCATTGTGAATGCAGTTGGTTTTGATGCACTGCTAGCCATGGCAAAAACCATCACAGCCACGTTGGTCATGCCTGTTAGCTTACTGGTCATATTGTGGTTACTTGGCAGCAAGGACGCCCATTTAGACTTTGTCCTGTATATTAAGCGGTTGTTGATTTACATTATCGCTCCCATGATTTTGGCGGTCGCAGCACGCCAATACATTCCCCGTGATACGCTCAATACTTATTATCCAAAAATTGCCAAGTTTAACATTATTCTACTGATGATGTTTCCGCTTGGATTGATGTCGGGCTTTAGACATACCTTTGACACCAATCCCATGCAGGCGTTAAGCTTATTTGGTTTGGGCACTGCCTTGTCGTTAGTATTTTACTTTTCTGCCTATTTTTTATACCGCCGCTTTGGCTATGAAAACGCCATTATCTCTGCGCTGGCTTGCGGTGGTCGCAATGTGTTATTGGCGTATACCATCACCACGCCGTTTATGGGTGCGATGTTTTTACCGCTGATTGGCGCGTACCAATTGCCTTCGTTTTGCTTGCCGTTATTGGGTAAAAAGATGGTCAAATGGCATACTATCGACAGCCAAGCCAGCCTAAAATAATACTGATGTTTAATCCGTTTGATTTATTCGTATGCTAACGTTTCAACTCAATCTACTGCCACAATTATCATCACAAGCCTTGTATGACATTTTTAAGGCGCGCTGTGAGGTGTTTGTTGTAGAGCAACATTGCGCCTATCCAGAAATTGATGATACCGACTTGGTGTGTTGGCATTTACAGGGTTTTATTAATAATAATCTGGTGTGTTATGCGCGGATTATCCCACCTGATTATCATTATTTGGGTTATGTCGCGATTGGTCGCGTGTTAACGGTTGGCGATTTTCGGGGTCACCATTATGGGCGTGATTTGATGCAAAAAGCCATTGAAATTTGCCAGCAATACTACCCTAGCCAGCCGATTTTTATCGCCGCTCAAACTTATCTGATCCACTTTTATCAAGCGCTCGGCTTTTGTATACAAGGTGACTGTTACCTTGAAGATGGCATTGAGCATGTCAATATGATATTGGAAGTCAAACATGATGCTTAACCGTGCTGATTATCAGCTGTATTTGGTCACAGATCGCAATTGCCTGCAACAGCAGACGCTTGAACAAGCTGTTGAACAAGCGATATTGGGCGGCGTGACATTGGTGCAGCTTCGAGAAAAAGCGATTGCTAGCAAAGAGTTCTATGAGCGCGCGCTGCGTATCAAAGCGATTTGCCACCACTATAACGTGCCATTACTGATTAATGACCGTGTCGATATCGCCCTAGCAGTTGAGGCAGATGGGGTGCATATCGGTCAAAGTGATTTGCCGTGTCGCGTGGTTCGGCAAATTTTAGGCAAAGATAAAATCATTGGGGTTTCCGCGCGCACCGCCCAGCAAGCCATCCAAGCGCAAGCAGACGGCGCAGATTATTTGGGCGTTGGCGCGATGTTTGCCACATCCACCAAACAAGATGCCCAAACAGTTACCATAGCGAGCTTAACGCAAATACGACAAGCGGTAACGCTTCCGATTGTCGCCATTGGTGGTATCAATCACACCACCCTGCCCGCCTTACAACAATCCCTGCAAGCTGCCGACACGTCCACTGGTGATGTGATTGACGGCGTGGCAGTCGTTTCTGCAATTTTGGGGCAAAAAGATGTCAAACTTGCCAGTGAACAGCTTAAAGAAATGATAAAAATTAAATAAATCAATCAGTTAGAATTTTTTATCAGCCGTAGCTGGCTATCAAAACGCCTTGCTTGCTGGGTGATGGGGTCAATAAAGTCGATGGATTTTGCCAACAGTTGCAAAGGCTTCGTAAAATCGCTACTGCCTTGGGTCTTGACAGTGGGATAAAAATTGTCATTTAACAGCGGCATACCTAAACTTGCCATATGCACCCGCAATTGGTGTTTTTTGCCCGTCACCGGGGTTAATCGGTATAAACTAAACGCCCCGTTATTTTCAATCAATTCAATCATAGTGTGCGCATTGGGCTCACCTTGCGCCGTCTTGGTCAAAAAAAATGGCTCGCCACGCTCAAGTCTGGAATGGATGTGAAAGGGATAACTTAAATCGCTGCGAGTCGGTGCTATGGCGTGGTAAGTTTTGTGTATGTGTCTATCGGCAAACAGCGCATGATAGCAAGCTCGGCTACTTGGATTAACCGATAGTAACATCACGCCTGCCGTGTCTTTGTCCAACCGATGCAAGGGTGAAATATCATTCACGGCTAACTGCTGTAAATCTGGATGATTTCTTAATTTGGCTAGTAGGGTTTGGCTGACATAGCGACCTGACGGTGTAACGGGTAAAAAATGCGGTTTATCGACCACCAGTAAATGTTCATCCAAATGAAGAATATTGGGCTCAAATGGAATGATAGGCTCATTCTCAACCTGCCTATAGTACAAGATGGTTTGCCCTGCCAAATAGGGCGAATCTTGTTTAAGTGGCTCACCTCGCTCAAGGCTAATTAAACCGCTGTCAAATCGTCGTTGCCAGTTTGCCAAACTAATATGAGAAAAATGCGCTGCCAAATAATCGATAAGCCGCCCACCCACAAACGACTTATCATGGGGTAAATATAACTTACTGGGTTTTATGCCACGCTCTATCATATTAAATCTATCATTTTTAAAAACTACTTTATCGATGCTGTTTTAGTTTACGCCCATTTAATGGGCTAACAACAACTGCACAGTTATCGCATGATTAATGCTTAGCACATCATTGGGCAGCAAAACATCATGTCGGTTGATGGGTTGACCGTTTCGGGTAATGCTGATGTTGGGGTCAATCTCATCAATCAGCAGCTGTCCTTGAGATTCGACAATCGCAAAATACACGCCGCTGGCAAGCTTTAGGTCATTGGCGGCAAATAGACGTAAGGCATGCGCGATTTGCGCCTCGCGACTGGCAAACACAATCGGAAACTCGCGTACTTTTTGTTGGCGCTCCCCTAGCCCATCCACAGATTTTATGGTCAAAACAATCTGCTGTGGATTTTGGTTCAACTGCGGCAGTTTGCTTTGCGCTTGGCGTGGCGCAGTACTAGCAGTACTAAAAGCCGGTGGGCTTGCTGCGATATGATGATTTGAGTTTGGCTGAGTCTGAGTCATGAATTTAACACCCAGTTTAATCTCATTGCTAAACACCTCACCTTTTTGCAAGCGTGCGTTGTCAGTTGGCGTGGCTGGCACTTTGGCTTTTAACCCAAATTGCGCTTCGTCGGACAAGCTTACCCCAATTGTGGCAAGCTTAAGTTTTAATACTTCATAGCCATAAGATACCAAATCAATGGCATCATGCGGGGTATGGGTGGATTCGTGGGCATGATTAAAACTGTTAAATAACTGCTCTACCATCGCGGTTGTCAGTCCATCATTGGATTTTAAGGTGATTTGAGTAATGACTTGGGATTTATCCACCCATTGTTTTGCCGCTGCCATAATCGCATCGGTCAATAAATCTTGGTACGGCTTGGCTGATTTTTGGATGTTTGGCAACACAGTGACCATCGGCTTGGGCGCAGCTGTTGCCGTTTGCACCGGTGGTTGCACCCTCGTAGGTTGTGGCTTATGTGGTGTAGGCTCAGTATTCCCCAGTGGCGGCTGCATCGGCGCAACCGCAGGCACTGGATTGGGGATTGAAGGCGGTATTGTTGATTGCTGGGTCGGCATCGGAACCTGTTGCACAGGCATTTGATAAGCTTGAGCAGGCTGTGGTTGTGGCGAAACAGGTATTGCGGCTGAAGGCACGGGTGGCTGAATGGGTTCTGGCAAAGTTAATTGTGTGCGCTCAGGGTAGAATCCCGCCTCGGATTTTTCTTCAACAAAACGTGGAATCAGTCGCCCTAACAGGCTTCTATATAGACTGGGATACAGACTGGGTTTTTCGTCTTCGTCATCTAGCGCATAGCCATCAAGCCGTTGAATCAGCAAAATGACCGAATTATCTGCTTCGCTCGCTGTGTCGTCGTCATCCGCTGTTTGGGCGGCATGGGTTTTAATCGGCAAAATATGAATATCAGGCATGGTGTATTTGAGCGATTGGGTAAATTGTCGGTAGCTTTCCGCCATTTTCTTATTGGCAGTGATATCAAAACTCGTCGGCACCGAGAGCTGAACGCTCACACGCTGTAAGTCATCAATGGCGGTGGTGTATAGGCTAAAGAAATTTTCCATTTCATCAAACACATCGCTTGGGTGTTTGTCGTCAATGATAAAACGGTGATTGGTGGTGATGTAAGCCATAATTTACTCTTAATGGTGAAATTTTTTATTGATGGGTTTGTGTTTTTTTAACAGCTTGCGTAGCATCAGTCACTGGACTAGCCACTGAATCAGCCCGTGGGTTGGCGTTTGCAGGACGGCTAATCGCCGAGCTTTGATACATCTGTTTGGCTAACACCATGCCGGCTTGTACCGCTCGATTAATGCCATCGCGGGGGTCATCGACCAAGCCATTTTTAGTCCAGTTACGCTCAACCAATACTGCTACCGCTTTATCCCATTTGCCATTTTTATCTTTTAACCCATAGACAAACCATTTATACGGACGAGCATAACACGCCACCGATGGCTGAGTTTTGCCTGCGCGAATGTCCGCATTGTTACACAGATTTGCCACCATACTGACGGTGACATTGGGGGTATAAAAGCTGCGACCGTTTTGGCGGGTGGGATAGTTAAAGCCGGGTGTGCCTGTTTTGCCCACCATCACGCCCTGTGTCCATGCACAGCTACCAATCGCTTGGTTACAGGCAGCAAAAGCTGTGCCGTTGCCGCCGCCCAAGCCTGTGCCTGCTAGCAGCGTACCTGATAATAAATTGAGCGCACCGCGGGCGTCAGATTGGTTGATACCCAGTGGCATGGCGCCGAGTTGGCTGGTAGCTGTGGTCAATGTCTCTTGACTTTGGGCATCGCCTCGCCAGGCTTTAGGGCGCAGCGGAATTTGATTGACGCCCCACAAATCCTCAATCAAATGCACGCCGCGACGCTGGGTCGCGCCATTATCGGCAATCAGCAGATTGGCAAACATATCTGACACACCCAGTACCGAGGTTTTGGCATTACCTGCGCCAAACACTTGGTTCATGCTGGCATTGAGCATATCGCCCCCTTGACGACACGCCCCATTCATACGTCCGCCATTGGCTTTGACACAGCTTGCCACTTGGCTTTCGGTAAATTGCAATTGTTTGGTGGTGTAATCTTGTTTGCCATCGGTGAGCAGTACACCTGAAAAATAGCGGCTTTGTAGCATCGGGTCGCTATTATAGGCTTTACCAAACAATAAATCTTTAAATCCGCAATTCACTCCCCCTTTATCCGCGCAATTCACACTCCAGCCCATGTCATCACTGGCTTTTTTAAAGGCGGGCATACCTTGGCAAACGCCTTGTCGGTCACGTTGCAATGACATCTCACTGGTCGTGCGTTGACAATATAAAAAATTCGCCACTTTTTCGGTAGATGAGCTTGCCATCACTTGTTTGAGATATTGCGCTTCAGGGGTTTGCATATTTTTAAACCGCGGATTGGCGCGTACCAGTGCCAATGCTTGTACGGTTTTAACGGTCGAACCTGGGTACACGGTTTGGTATAACGCATGGTTCATGAGGTTTTGCTTGCTCCAGTCTTTTTTCCACAGTATCGGGCAACCTGTGGGCTTAATCGTGGTATCGCCATTATCGGCACGGTAGCAGTTGGAGTCAGCGCTAGCAAGGGCAAGCACGCCTTGGGTTTTGACGTCAATCACCGCGATACCGATACTGCGTACCAAGGCGTTCTCATACATGCCATTGGCGACGTTTTGCAACGCAGGCGATAGCACGTTATTACAGTCCGTGCCATTGGGGTTATTGGTGACACAGTCCGCCACTTGCTGGGCAGTGGTCTGTACGGCGGGATCTAGGGTTAACGCCATGTTGTAGCCGATTTTGATATCCGAGCCTTCGACATTGATACTATTGATTGGCGGTGCCGTGAGTTTTTGCCACCAGCTGCGTTGATCATTTTTTTGTTGGTAGCTTTGATAAGCGTCCAATAACTGCCGGTCAAAATGGCTGGCGTGAATGTTGGACAATTCGCTATACATTAACCCTAGATTGGTCGGTAAAGCAACCTCGGTTTTGCTGGTGGAGGCAATCCGTTTTTTCGGGTCTTGCGTGGGTTTGTCTTGTAGGGTTTGCAGCACGCCATTGGCTTGGTTTTGAATATCGTTTTTGGTTTTATTAAAAGTATTGTTGGCGTTGGCTACGCCTGCATTGGGTAAAGTCGCCGCCCCTGTCAATGGTTTAACCGCCAAGGATTTGACCGACATCGGAATCAATCTAGGGTTATTACAAAGCTGGGTTAATGGGTCAACGTCACCTGTGTCAGTCATGGTATTGCCACGACTATCGACATACAGATAGCCTGTTTGATTGTCCGCCGTTTTGGCGGTTTTGATGTACACACAGCCCGGTAGCCCATACCAAGGGTTGGTTTGGGTGAGCCAATTGGTTGGCATATGGGCGACATTGGGGTCGTTTTGATTGCGGCGATTGGGCTGTTGTTCTCGCCATTGTAGCTGCAACAATCGCTCAGGGCTGGCAAGCGTTCTTAGCGCAAAGGCTAACGCGTCTTCGTTGATATGTTGCTCACAGGCTTGTTGCCAAAGGCTGGCAGTTTGCAATTGGTATTGGTTGGCCAGACGTTTTTGCTGGTACAAGCTGAGCAGACTTTGATTGACTCGGTTGATACTGTCGGTAAAACGGGCTTGGTTTTTGGGCTGAGTTAAATCGCACGTTTTGGCAGGCGTGGCGTTGACCGAACTTGATAGATTAGCGTTTGCACTTTGGGTATTAGTATTTTGGCTGTTGGCTTGGTTGACCACATCAGCCATACCCAGATTGTCAACGACAAGTGACACGGCGTTTTCATTCGCCTCTGCATTGTACGTGGTATTTGAGGCGGTTAAGGGCGAGAGATACCACGCCAGCCAACCGATGAGACCGACAACAAATACCACCAAAATCACTTGTAAGTTGGTCAAAATGGTTTTGTAAAGCGCTTGAGAAACCCGAAAACTAGCAACTTTACCGTCGTTTTTGATTTTTTTGTTAGTATTTTTTGTTTCACTTGCTTGCGTATTGTCGGAGGCATTGGCAGGCGTGGTTATTTGTTCAACATCTACTGAATCAGCGACATTTTCGTCCTGTGACAGCGTGTCAGAACCTGTGTTGTTGACAGTTTCTAACTTGCCACTGTTCATAGTTTCTTGACTGTTTTCGTCTTTCGGGGTTTGGTTTTCGGTCATTTTGAACCTTTAATTTTTGCAAGCCTTACTAAAATTTGACGTTTCTACGATTGGATAAGTTATTGAGCATAAGGTTTACGGTTTATTGCCGTCCAACATCAACTTTGGCTGAAACAGCGCCAAACTGAGCATAATACTATTGAGCCATAAATTACTGGTGCCATAACTTAAAAACGGCAACGTCACCCCCGTGAGCGGTAAAATCCCCAAATTTCCCGAAATGGTGACCAGTGCCTGAAACACCGTAATCACCACCCACAGCAAAATCACCCACGCCAGCAAAAAATAACCACCCGACAACAGCCGTGATTTCATCTGCTCACTGGCAAACGCCATCTGCTGACGGGCAATGAGCGCAAGCCACGCAAAATACACCATCATCAGCACCACACTGGCCCCGATACCCACCACTGCCATCACGGAAGTAATGGTATAGTCACTTTGCATCTGTAGCGGCACGCCCTGACAGCCCGATAAATGGCTGTTTGTTAAGTGATAACCACACCACGGAATATCGCCAAACCCATAGCCAATCATCGGCACACTATCGCGAAACCAATGCAAAATCGCCATCTGATCGTTGCTCGCCACAAACGGATTGACCCACGCATTGACCCGCTCGGCAGTGCGCGCATCAAATCCGCTTAAATTCACCAATACCATCATCAGCAAAAGCAAAATCGCGGTACTCGACAACACGCCCAAAATATAACCCCGACCGCCCATTTGGAAAATCTTGTTCGATAGCGCCACACCCACCAAAAAGGTAAACAAAAACAAAAATACCAGCATGGTGCCTTTTTCATTGGCAATACCCAGTGCGATAAACGGCAACACCACCGAAAAAGCAAGCAGCAGGGTCATTTTTTTGGAGCGGAAAAACAAATGATTAATCAAGCCGCGTTGGTTAATCGCCAAAAACACGCCCAAAAACACCATCAGCCAAATTTTTGACAGTTCAGCGACTTTCGCACTGTCACTGTGAATCAACACTGCCAAGCCCAAATAGCCCACCGCAAAGGCAAGCAGCCACACACGCGCTTTAGTCATCGCCGATTTGACATTGCCCCAACTGCTGTGTAGTAAGTTATTGGCAACGAGGATTTTAAGCCCCCAACTCAGCAAACTGCTAATCGGGCGAGCCAGGCTAATAAACACAAAACACCAAAACAAATCTTTGAAATGATTGAGGAAAATATAACGCAGTGACAAATAACTACGGGTGCTTAAATCAAATAAAATCATCAAGCCAAAGGTGGCAAAGCCTACAAACAACGGATAAATCCACATAGATGACAGCATGGCACGGTTGTCGGGGAATTTTTCCATCAACCGACGTATGGGCGAAAAAATCGTCAATACACTCAGTAGCACGCCGACGCAAAACAGCACGCCCCCCACCATCATCGGCAATATCACCGTATGGCTAACACCCGCAATGACCAATCCCCACACAGTGATGGCTATCGGTAATACTTCTATCCAATGCTTACGCCGCGACAGCCATAGCAAGCCCCATGTCACCCATGACCAAATACACACCTGAGTGAGCATTCCCAAATGCGTGGGCTTGCCAATTAACGGCAGTAAATTGTTCGCTTGCAGGGCTTTTTGTTGGTTGTTATTGGCGTCATAGATACTGGCAACATCATTTGCCGATTGATTTAACAGTTTGGCAATGGCAGGCTGATTGCTAAACAGGCGATTGTAGGCAAAACGTCGATTGCCATCAGCAACCGCAAGCAATGACACCGCAAAATTGGCTTGGTCAGCAGGGGATAATTTATCGGTTTTCAGCGCCATTAGGTTGTTTAAACTATCGAGTTGCCCACTAGCGTTAAGGTGTAGCCAATCTTGGCGATTGCTGAGTTTATCGCCACCCAAATTCACTTCGGTTTCATTTTCAACCAGCTCGGTTTGGCGTTGCTGTTTGCCTTGGACTTGCCATGCGGCCGCTAAGGCTTGTTGGGTTTTGGCAAAATGTTGCTTCGCCTCACTCATTAATTGTGTGGGCTGACTGGCTTGGGCACAGGCTTGAGTCATGCCATAATTGGGGTCATTACGGTTGTCATACAGATTAGTAATAACGTTGTCGCCACAATATTTGCTGAGCAGTTGCGGTTTGGCGATGCCTTCAGTATAGCTGGTGAGTTCAAGTTGATAACGCTGCAGTTTGGGCGAATGGGCGTAATCTGCCAGTAAAAACGCCCCAATTAACAGGAGCCATACCACCGCTAAAATCATGATTTCGCTCAACGTTTGCGCTTTGGCGTTGGGTTTTTTGCTGGCTTTTGTACGACTCACTATGTTTAGCATGGGGTTTTCCAAATTGATTAACTTTTTTTATTGCTATCCATGTTTAAAAATTAATTGGGGTCATACAACACCACCGTGCGTGCGATTAAATCATGCAGCGTTTGTTTACGGGCGGTAAACCACATCAAAAAACCAAATGGCAATAAGATAAGCTTTAAGGTTTCGCGGATTAACGCATGGAAAAAATTAACCCGTTGTCCCTGCATACCAAACACCCACATACCCATAATCACCTTGCCCACCGTTGCTTGTCGTCCCAAACAGGTCAATAACGTCATATAAAATAAATAAAATCCATACGCTATCAAGGCAAGCGTTTGATCGGTAAACCCACGAATGCCAAGCTGCGGTAAAATCTGCGGCAACAATAATTGATAAGCCAATCCCAATAATAAACTGACTAACGCTAAATCAAATAGATAAGCCAATGCGCGGCGCACAAAACCTGCATATAGCATGGTATGAGCCGGCTTACGAGTCTGCAGCGCGGTCGAAGGCAGCTGATTGGTAGTGGGCGTTGGGTATTGGCTAGGTTGCTGTGGCTGTACTGCGGGAGCGACATAATGTTCGGGCTGGGTCACCTGAGAGGGCTGAGGCGCGTTATAGGCACTGTCATAGGCATTATAGCCACTTGACTGTACAAACGAATTCGCTTGCTGCGGCTGAGTATGATTATCAGATTGTTGCGCAAACTGACGACTGCCACAATTTGGGCACATAACCGCAGTTTTTGGTAATTTTTGACCACATTGTTGGCAGACAATAATCATAGATGTTTACTACCCTATTTTCATATTTCCAATTTGATAAACTAATTTGACGATCCGACGACCCAGTTGTATGGCGGTAAGCACTCAGCGGGCACGGGATTGGCGCCGCTGCTGTTTTGCTGGTCGATAATGGCTAATACTTTCTCGGCGATGGGTACCAGTTCTGGATAGGTTTGCGGATAATTTAACATGTTTTGGCAACGTTTTTGTTGATCGTCCGTGGTATAAAACTGTGCCAATAACGACCCCACTGCGCCTTTGTCATCACCCGCTTGCAGTGCCATTGCCGCTGCCAATTCAATCATATAAGTATTGGGGTATTTGCTGCTATCACGCGGCGTTTGTAGCGCATAAAGCAAAAAAGATTTGCTATAAGGATAGTTATTTTTAAATAAATAATAAGCAAAATTGGCGACATATTCGCCTTGATTGGGGTTGTTTTTGACTGCTTGCGCTTGAAGATAAACGGCGGCTTTTGGGTCTTTTTTGCGCCAGTAATAGCTTTTTGCCGCTTCATTGAGTTGTTTGGCGAGCGTTTTATTCGTGGGCTGCTGTTTAAAATAGCCCATATCCGCGTTGCGAAAGGCTTCAAGCGAGTATTGCTTTGTCGCATTGATATCTTGGCTGTAACCGAGCTCTTGCAGCTGTTTGAGCGATGGCTCGGCAAACTCACCCACCTTGACTACGTTATCAAAAAACTCAGGGCTAATACCGAGCGTGTCTTGATACAGCTTGGCTACGCTAGTTTGCGACGAGGAAGAAAAAAACCCATTTTGCGCTTTAAGCGCTTGCGTCATAGTGGCTTTTGCAGTCGGCAGTGATTTGATGATGGTAGTGTAACTATTTTGGCTTTTTGGTTTTTTTTGTGGATTGTCATCGGTACTTGCCGCTTTGGCATTATCGGACTGATTGGTAGTAGCGGATTGTGATGTTGTTGGTGTTGAGGCGGATTTTAACCTTGATACGCCATAGCCACCGATTGCCACTAGGCCAGCAATCATCGCTATCAGCCACCCTTTAGAGGGCTTTTTGACAGATACCTCACCGGTAGAAGTTGTATACGGTGGCGTAATGGATGTCGCCTCTGTAGTATCAGTGTGATGCGCGGGTGCTGTTATCGCATCTGCCATTGTATCTAGCATCGTATCTATCATCGCCATTGAATGAGTCGCCGGTGTTTGGCTAGCGTCGTCGACTGCATCCACTGCATTGACTACATTAATGGGTTGACTGGGCATGACCTTGTGACTGTTAGCCTGCGTATTGAGCGATTGCTCAAGGCGGCGATTATTTGCCAATGTTTCATCATCCATCAAACCGCTTAAAGCCGCGCTTGGGTGATTTGCAGCAGTGGACGCTACAGAAGCACGGGTGGGCGTGGTCTGCCAGACGCTGGTAGTCGCTGCGGCGCTGATTGCGGATGCAGGCGTGACGGGCGTGGTTAACGGGTTATTGGGTACGGTTAAAAACAGACAGCGATGACAGGGTTTACCGACAAAATGAATGTGGCTGGCATCATTGGGATAATTTTCACACACTTTAAACTGGCGGTGTTGAACCAATCCGCGTAGATGGTTTTCCCACTCGGCGGCGCTTGGACGATCAGTTGGATGGGTGGATAAAAACGCTTTATCAAACAGCGCACGGGTTTGGTCATCCCAACACACATGAATGCTATTTTTTAGCGGTGCAATCTCTGGCTGTGGCTGCAAGCCATAAGCATATAGCCGCTCTTTGATGAATTGGTCGGTATTGCGATGGGCAGCATTTTTTAATCGGTCTGAGACAGGGATAAAATAAAAAGGATGAATACCATTGTTTAAAATTTTAAACAGCTCAATCGCCAGTACAAAACGGTCGTGTTTTTCATCCAACAAACCAATATCTTTGTGTTCATGGTATTCAGGACTGGTCATTTCAGGTGAGATTACAGGACTTGGATAAACGCTGCCATCACTGCCAGTAATACGATAGCTATCACAGTCGATAAACCCAACGATAAAGCCTTTATAATCATCATCCATGCCCGTGCTTGGCTCTGGCATCAGACGTATATTGGCTTCTTTAAAATCAATAAAGGCATGCCCATGACCATGCAAGTCCGCCATCAAGGCGCTAATATTGGCACACAGCTGTACACGATAATTGAGACTCTGCTGATACGCGGTCAGTTTTGCTGCCTCTCTTGGGTACATAAAAGGATTGAGCGATAACGACCTATCAAAATCCAGCTCTGGCATGGCGTAGCCAATGAGCTCATCATGTTCGCCGACAATCAGATGTCTCACCCAAGCAAACTGGGTATACCCTACCCCATTAATCACTTCATAAATATGCTCAGGCGGGCGCGCCATCATGGCTTGTAGTTTGGCAAGGCTGGGGTTTTTGGGGTCGATGGGATTTTTAAAGATTTTTGCCACCAAATTGCCCGTGCCTAACAGATTACCAAGACGGTAGACAATGCCCATACCGCCCGAGCCGATCTCATGAGAGATAGGCAAATCAATGGTGATACGCTGATTGTTTACAATTAAATACGGCATGGACTATCTCTTGGGGTTGGAAGCTGAGGTGGGTAAAGCGGCTAAATCAGTGCTAGCAGTAGCACTCTTATAATTTACTGGCTCAGTAATACCCAAATAGTATAGCTGTATTTGCTGATTGCCGCTAGAATCGCTGACCGTGCTAGCAGGCAAACCCGTACCCGTAACCGATGAGGCGGTAGCTGCGGTATTGGTGGTAGAGCTAGTTAAAATTTCTGATAGCCCTTTATCGAGCGTCAGACTATCCAAGATTTCCGTATTTTTGCTTAACCCAGCTATTTGGCTTATCATCGATTTGATAGGCAAGCTAATTTGGCAGTTGTAGTAATTCATGGTGGGCTGGATGGTGACACCCAAACTTGTCAAATCATGGGTATCGGTAACTGGCAAGCAGCTTGCTTTAGCGGCAAGTTTGACAGCATGATTGTTAAATTGTGAGTCGCTCAAAGTAGCCGCCAAAGCAGCATCGGTATGTTGGTTTTGCAACGCTGTACTCGCTGCGCCACTGGCAACCGTTGCAGCCGATGGGTTTTTATTAGCGACCACCGTGGTAATAGTGGCGGATAACAATGGCTGATTCACACCATTTTTGTTTTCGTTTTTAGTGTCGTTTTTAGTTTTAGCGCTGCTTGTTCGTTTGGAGTTTTGCTCGATGACATCGATAGACTGACCTTGCGGACTGGCTACTATCACCTTTAGGATGGGATCATCGCTCGGATTGCCACTATCGGTAAGCGTTGCGGCTTTGCTCAAATCAATGACATAAGAATCATCCAGTGTGTGCGCGGTCAGTGGGGGCGTTATAGCCGAGGTGGGCGTTGTGCTCGCCACCGATGCCGCAGTATTGGCATTGTTGACAGTTTGCGTGGGCAGCAAGCGATCTTTATTTATCCAGCCCAATACACCTGTGCCAATGAGCATCGCGGCGCCAGCCATCATAGCAGTATTACGCCGCTGTTTAGTTGCGTCACTGACGGACTGCGAAGGGGGCAACACCTGTGACGTTGTGGCCGCTGGCGTTGCAGGAGCAGTCTGTACAACACTGGCGTGCGGCTTTGGGTTAGGCGCTATGTTATTGATGTTATGAGAGCTTATGTCATTAAATGCTACGTCATGAGGTGTGCTAGTGGCACGGGTATTTTTATGATTGACAGCATCGGTATGCCAGACCGTGGGGTTGTTTGGTGCGGTCGCTATGATTTCAGTCACTATAGTGTCATTCTCTAGGGTTTTATTTTGCCCCTCAACCATCGGTTCAAGGTTTTGATAATGCTGTTGATTTTTTAATAACACCACCAAGGATTTATCATCACCGGTTAATCGATAGGTCGCAGGGTTGCCAAGCGCCTGTTCAATAATCGCGCTGCCCTGCTGTGAGCTTTGACTTTGGGTTAAATTAAACAGCAAGTTGCCAAAAAAAGGGCGGTAAATTTTGGGCGTAACACTTGCGCCTTCAAATACCAAGTCCGCACAGCCATCCGACATCAGTGCAAGGCAATCCACTTGCGATAAATCAATGGGCTCAACCCGTAAGAAGGATTGCCAATTGTCTTGGGTGATAAAATGCGTCTCATTGACGTATTCATTCTTGCTATCATCCCCGTACACTTGCAAGTTGGTAAAATAATCAATGTGAGGATGGCGGACAACAAATTGGCTGGTGATAAGGGGACTATCACCGATTTGCACCAATAGTGCTTGATGATTAGCATGAATGAGTAGTCCAGTAAATGTGGTGTGATAATCTCTTAGACTCGATTCAGCGGGCAGCTGTGACTGCAGGTCAAGGCGTATTTGTGATAATTGCTCGACAATTTGCTGTTTGACTTTCACCAAATCAAACGCAATGCCGCTGATACTGACACTGTGATTAACACCGAGACTGAGCAGCATTTTTCCAATTGATTGACTAAAAAACGCTGCCCCCGCTTGGCTAAATTTTGCCGAGCCCGCCCCATCACATACCACGGCGACCATACCTTTTTCGGTTTTTTGCAAATAGATACTGTCTTGATTGGGCAGGTTGCTGTCGATATGGGATTTACCAATACTGGATGCGCCATACACTTGCCAAGATGATTGGACTGATGATTGCGATGTTTGCGCGAACAAATCCGTGGTTTGGTTCATCATTATCCCCAATTTTTTTAGGTTTTTTTATTGTCATGAGCGTTAAAGGTAATTGTCTTTACTATCAACTTTGAATGGTCGCCCACGGTGAGATGCTCCCTAATTGCACGGTTTCCCCAGGCGCAGATTGTGAGACGGTCTTAAGACTCGCGGACAACCACACAAAAAATTCGACAAACTTAACGGAGTTGAGATGCACAGGGGGGGTTAAAATCGACAGTTGCTTGAGCATCTTAACTTCTTGCACGCCTGCGTCAATGGCAATCGGATAAATAATACATTGATTATTTTGTTCGGCTTGGTGACATTGATTAATAGCCGCCTGCCACATATCTTGGCTGTCGGTGGGCAGACCATCCGTCATGGCAATAACCCAAGGACGGGTATAATTGATACCGTTGTCGCGTAGATTGATACGCTCTTGCTCAATCAAATTGAGCGCAAGTAACATACCTTGTCCGAGCGGCGTCATGCCATTTTCACGAAATTTAATGGGGAAAAAATCAATCGCATCCGTCCAATCCATCATCAGCTCTGCAGTGTCATTGACCCCGCCCACAATGACAATGGCTAAACGCACACGGTTGCGGGCTGTTTCATCTTTCATCAAATCATGATAAAACGCTTCAATCCCTTCATTGAGCATATCGATACGGCGTTTGTCGCCATTGCCTGAGCGTATCGCCATTGAGCCTGACAAATCCAACACCAAAACGCACAGGGTACGCTGGGCAACGTTATTGCCGTAGTCGATTTCTCGAAACTGGGGGGTGAGTGCTTGCGAGATGGATGGTGGCGTAGACTCAGCTGGGTTTTGAAAATTGGGCATGGGGTTGTGGGCGACCATAAAAGATATCCTATTTTTATTAAAATTATTGTAATCGGTATCTCAGCAAAAGCCGATACGAAAAGCAAGGTTTTTTGTGGCGATTTAATTAACAACAGTCAAAAATATTTCTACAATCTTACCAAAAGGGCTTACTCCCCCACCCCATTAATCATAAGTCATACACCATCACTTATAAATCATAAGTTATAAAAAACCCCTAACAGGCGGTTAAGGGTTTTGATTGTTTAATTATCTTAGTTTTTTAACAGGCTTATTTAATAAGCCCATGTAATACGCTTAGTCTTTTAACACTTCTGCCATGGCATTGGCTACATAGTCGATATTGCTAGCGTTTAGACCGGCAACCGAGATACGCCCATTAGCGACCATATAGATACCAAAATCTTTGATAATGCGCGCTACTTGCTCAGGGGTGAGACCAGTATAGCTAAACATACCATTTTGCTTGGTGATATAGTCAAAACTGCGACCCGGTAATTTGGCTTCTAAACTGTCACGCAGTTTTTGGCGCATGTCTTTGATACGATCGCGCATCACATACACTTCTTGTACCCATTCATTGAATAACGCTTCGTCATTCATCACGATATCAACCACATGACCGCCATGCGAAGGTGGGCTTGAGTAAATGCGGCGGATATTGAACTGCAATTGACCTTGTACCGCTTTGGCTTGTGCTTCGTCTTTACACACCACAGATAAACCGCCAACGCGTTCACCATACAGTGATAGATTTTTTGAGAATGAGTTACTGACAAAGAATAACAAGCCCATGTCCACTGCTTTGCGAATCGCATAGACATCTGCATCCATGTCTTCACCAAAGCCTTGATAGGCAATATCCATAAAGGCAAGCAAGTTTTTCGCTTTTACCACTTCAAGCACTTTATCCCATTGCGCTTGGGTCAAGTCAACGCCCGTTGGGTTATGACAACAAGGATGCAGCAACACCACATCATGGGCTTGCAAGGTGTTTAAGAAAGCAATGAGTTCATCAAATTTGATGCCATTGGTCGCTGCATCATAATAGGGATATTTGCCCACCGCAAAACCAGACCCTTCAAAGATACCAATATGGTTTGCCCACGTTGGGTCAGACACATAGCATTTGGCTTGTGGAAACCAAGCATGAATAAAATCAGCCCCGACTTTGAGCGCGCCTGAACCACCGATGGTCGCTGTGGTTGCCACACGCTTGTCTTTTAATACTTGTGCGTCTTTACCAAACAATAGGTTTTGGCAAGCGGCGCGATAACCTGGCAGACCGTCCATTGGCAAATAGGGACGTGGTTTTGGTGGATTAGCGATTTGTGCTTCAGCTTTTTGCACACAGTTGAGGACGGGTAATTTACCGTCATTATCAAAATATACACCCACACCCAAATTAACTTTGTCGGCACGTGGGTCTTGTTTATGCTTGTCCATCAACCCCAAAATCGGGTCACCCGCATACGGTTCTACATGTGAAAACATGAATAGCTCCTACATTTAATTGATAAGTTTGACTGCTAAAAAATTTACGCTAACGTGGCATTGCCCAAATATTCAATGTCAACGGATAAGGATAAACCTTGTAACCCAATAAAACAACCGTCACGCCTATTTTTTTGCTTGTCTAAGCGCTTTAATTAGCAAAAATTCAAGCCTGTCAAAGCGTCCTGTTCAATGGGTTAACCTACCCATGCAGTTACATTTTTTCACAGCAGTTATCGCATAAATTGCAAATTTTGCGTGTTATTTACATTTATAACTTATATTTCTATCAACAATATGCGCATAATAATTTTATCAATTCCGTGTATATTTTTGAGGAAACACAACATGATGATGACCGCTATAAAAAAATCCCAAATCGTTGCCGCGACAGTTGCGGTGATTGCTATGAGTGCCGTGGCAACCTCGAGTCATGCGCGCACCGTTAAAGCCGCCGCCAAAAAAACGACAACGGTAACCACGACACGCGTCGCACCAAAAACCACAACAATTGTCAATCAACATATCGATGGCACGAGCGATACGGTAATGGTTCGCCCTAATGGATTTACCATCGTTGACGGTATGCCATTTTACCCGACACAAATTGTCACCACGCCGACTTATCGCACCGTCTCTACGCCTGTCGTCACTACCACAGCCCCTGTGGTAACAACAGCACCTACTACAACACTGCCTAGTACAACTGTAGTATCAACATCGAATGTCAATACCACCACCCCAGTGACGGTACAAACAGGCTCAGGCGCGACAGTAACCGTGTCAAAACCTGCCACCGTTGTTTCTACTACCACGACAACCCCCGTGTTGCTACCCGCATCAACGCCTGCGGTAGCGACAATGACCACCGTGCCTGTCACGACCGCACCGGCTATTATCGTTAATCCGTAATTCGTAATTGGTAGTCACTAATTAGTTAATCTACCAAAAGCAAGACGTCACACGTTGTCGTCTTGCTTTTTTTTAACCGTATTTTTAGTCTCTGATAAGGTAAAATACTCATCTTAAGTTTAATTTTGCAACCTATTTTTTATGTTTTTATCCGCTGATATATGAGATATGCAGGGTTTACGCGATGAATTATGTGTCGCCAAAACCTTGTGCCTTGCGCACAAATTCAATGGCTATATTCATCTAAAAACCATTCCGGGTGCGTCTGCTGAGCTGATGCAGGAAGCAGGAAGCAGGATTGTATGCCGATCGCTTAAGCGTCAATATGGAAATCCCCACCAAATCAGGCTTGGCATTGCTCGCCCCTGAAAAAAACCATGACGATATGAAAGCCCCAATGAAAGTGGTGCAAGAACAAATCGTGGTGTTTAAAGACAGTAAAAAGCAACACAAACATACCCCAAAATTTACCCCAGCGGGTCAAAGTACCCAGCTGATTGTGGGCGCAGCGCAAGAGACCGACTTACAAATCATCCGTTTATCGAGCCATTTTTATCAAGAATATGACCTAAAACGGGTGTACTATTCAGGGTATGTGCCTATGCTCAGTGACAATCGCTTGCCCGCCATGGGTACCCCTGTGCCGATGGTGCGAGAAAATCGCTTGTACCAAGCGGATTGGTTAATGCGTTTTTATGGATTTGAAGCAGAAGAAATTCTACCCGATGACCATCCGTTCTTGGATTTGGACTGTGACCCCAAATTGGCTTGGGCGATTCGTAATAAGTCACATTTCCCCGTCAATATCCAAACCGCGCCCTACAAAATGATTGTGCGTATTCCTGGTATTGGCACCCGAATCGCCAAAAAAATTGTTCAGGCACGAAAATTTTCGACTTTGACGCTTGATCATCTCAAGCAAATGGGCGCTGCCGTAAACCGTGCCAAATACTTTATCGCGCTCAAAGGTCGCAATGAGCATTTAAGTCATTTAACGCAGGATAACTTTCGCGATTATGTGCTGGCGCAGACCCAAACCAAATTCAAAGCCGAACGGCATGGTCAATTGGCGTTGTTTTAGCATTATTGTTTTAAACTTAATTTTTTAAAATCAATCTTTTAAAATTAAGGTTCTAAAGCTCACTGTGCAAAAGGTCAATCATTTATGGATTTAGTGACGGCTGAGACTCCCATTTTAATCTTTGATGGCAGCTTTGAAGGCTGGCTCACGTGTGTGTTCACCATTTATGAGAATGGTTGGCAGCACACCCCGATTGTGACCATTCAAGCCGAGCATGAAGTGGTGCCCAATTTTTGGCAAGACACTGTCACCGTCGCGACCGATGAAGCCAAAACCTTACGGGTGAGTGATAAATTAGCGCGCGTCTTTGGCAAATTTGGCAAAAACGGTATGCGACAACTGCTGTGGGGCTTTTTATCAGAATCGCCTACCGTGTATAGTCATCTGTTTGGGGTGGTACGGTTTCAATTGTCTAATCCCAACCTTGATGTGTGGGAGAATTATACCCATGCGGATGTGATGGCAGTGAGCAAGCTTATCAAAATGGTCGGGCGTGAGCGCCACCGTATGCAGGCGTTTGTGCGATTTGAACAAATGCAAATGCCACACACCGACAAATCGGTATATTTTGCGCGCGTTGAGCCCGATTTTAATGTATTACCCATTTTGCATCAGCATTTTAAAGAACGCTATGCCGATCAGACTTGGGCGATTTATGATGTCAAACGCGGGTTTGGTATTTATTACGCTCACGATGATCCCAGCGAACAAGTCCATATCATCTGTGAGGTAGATGATGAAGCGCTATTGCATCCGCAGCAGTTTTATAGCAAGGCAGAACAACAATACCAAACGCTTTGGCAAAAATATTTTACCCACGTGACCATCAAAGAGCGGCTAAATCGCAAGCTACATATTCAGTATTTGCCAAAACGCTATTGGAAATATTTAACGGAAAAAATGGTCTAATTTTGGCTTTTCTACAATAATTGAATACCAAAGTTGCTTAGTAGTCTGGCCAATAACCAAAAGATCATAACCGTCACTACGATACAAATGCCCAAATCCGCCCAAAAACCAACTTTTGGCAGCAAATATGGAAAAATTAAAAACATCGGCAAGGTGGGTATCACATACCAAAATGTGTAATAGGCGTGATTGGCGATTTTTTCGGTGGATTGATGTTCAAGATACAGCCAAACCAAGGTCAAAATCGTCACCAATGGCAACGCGGCTATAAATCCTCCTAGCTTGTCACTGCGTTTTGCAAACTCTGAAACCAATACCACCATTAATGCAGTGATGGCATATTTAAACCAGATATTCATGTGATATATCTACCGTGTCTTTGTCTTTATATTGACTGTAAATGTTCAAGTAGCTGTTGCATATCATCGGGTAATGGCGCTTGCACTTTAATAGGCTCGCCTGTTTTTGGGTGGATAAAGCCAAGCTCATAAGCATGCAGCGCCTGACGCTGGAACTGTTGTACGACATGTTTTTGGTCGTCATCCAAGGTTTTTAACAATATGGCATTTTTACGAGCAGCACCATATAGCGGATCTCCGAGCAATGGAAAACCCAAATTTGATAAGTGTACGCGGATTTGGTGGGTGCGCCCTGTTTCAAGACGGACGCTGACCAATGAGACAGCGTCGCTTATCGCTGTGATTTTCTCAAGATGGGTGACAGCGGGTTTGCCACTACCCACCACCGCCATTTTGGTGCGCTGGGTCGGATGGCGACCAATGGGTGCATCAATGGTGCGATGGCGGGCAAGCTCAGCGGCGGACGCTAACACAATCGCTTGGTAAAGCCGGTACACGGATTTGTCTTTAAGCTGATTAATTAGATGCAGCTGGCTTTGACTGTCTTTAGCAATCACCATTAAACCCGATGTTTCTTTATCGATGCGATGTACCAATCCTGCTCTAGGTAGCGTGCGGCTGTCAGGATAATGAAAAAGCAGCGCGTTGACTAGTGTACCCGAGCCATTGCCCGCGCCAGGATGGACGACCAAGCCTACTGGCTTATTGATGACTAGCACCGCCTCATCTTCATACAAGATATCAAGTGGGATATTCTCGGGCAAATCTTGCTGTTGAGCAGTCAAACTCGCTTTAAGCATCAACACATCGTTGGGCTTAAGACGATATTTGGGTTTTTGCGCTGCGCCGTTTACGGTTAGTTCGCCTGACTCAAGCCAATTTTTGATTTGCTCACGCGAATAATCGCTAAACACCAAGGCAGCAATTTTATCAATGCGCTCCCCTATTTGCTCAGAGTTGACTGTATAATTTTGGACAATTTGATGACTGCCAGCGTCGTGGGTCTGCAGGTTTTGATGGCTTGGGTGTGGTTGTGACAGATTTTCCCATTCTTCTTCGAGTTGATTGGTGTTGTTTTGAGTCATAGATTCAGTTATAGATTCAGTATTTGATTCGATTGGATTTGAGGCGATTGGCGTGGTCATAAACAGTTCAGACTTAGGGTATAGGGATTTGCAAAATTAATATGCGCGGATAGGTCACAAAGTATAACGTTTCGTGATAGACTTAGTGAAATTTTTAATACAATATTTTGCATTCAGTTTTGAACAATAAGTATTATGATGGGCAAATATTTTTGCAATAGATTTGAGGTTCGTATGCATCATCTTTCCAAAGTTGTGGGTGTCACCGCAATTACTCTGGCTTTGACCACTTTATCTGGCTGTCAAACGCTAAAAAATTCAAAATTGTTTGGTGGCAAAGACGAAGTCGTCGCGACCAAAGCTGAAAAAAGCGAACAAGGCTACTACCAAGCAGCGACTGACAACATCAAAAAAGGCAACCTTGCTAAAGCGATTAGCCAGTTGAACGATTTACGGACTTTCTATCCTGTGGGTGATTACAGCGAGCAAGCGTTACTTGACTTGATGTATGCGCAGTACCAGCATGGTGACTATTTGGATGCGATTGCCAGTGCTGATCGTTTTATCCAGTCTTACCCATCCAACCCGCAAGTTGACTATGCTTACTATGTTCGCGGCATCTCAAATATGCAGGCGGCATCAGGCGGCGTGATGAAATACACCAAGCTCAATCCTGCACACCGTGATATGGGCTATTCGCGCATTGCCTTTAATAACTTTCAGCAACTGATTAATCGCTTCCCAAATAGTGCCTATGCCCCAGACGCTGCGCTACGTATGCGTTATATTTATAACCAATTGTCAGAAAGTGAGATGGATGTAGCGCGCTGGTATATTAAACGCAAAGCCTATGTGGCAGCCGCCAACCGTGCTAAATGGGTGTTTCAGTACTACCCACAAAGCGAAGCGATTCCAGAGTCTATTGCAACCATCGCCTATAGCTATGACAAACTGGGAATGACCGATACCGCCAATCAATATAAACAACTACTTCGTATCAACTATCCTGGTCTGATTGATGCGCGTGGCAACGTCAAACTTGATAATACCCGTACCGGTTCAAACTGGTTAAATAAAGCCACATTGGGCGTGTTGGGTCAAAGTTCACAAAATGCTGCTGTTCAAGGGCTAGCCCAGCAGTCGGGGCAATACTCAGGCAACACCAAGCCACAAGTAATTCAGACCTCAATTCAGCAAGCTGCGGCAATGCGCTTGCCAAGTCCAGCTACCACGGCAAATGATGAAACTCCGACAAGACCACGTGAGACTACAATTGGTTTGGGTCTGCCACCTGACAATACCAGTCAAGTCAAATAATCTATAAACCCTGTTAACATTAGCTAGGTTTATCCTAGCTATTTTTTTTCAATCAGCTAATTTTTAACTGGAAATGCGCTTTTTACCATGAGTAACAATGCCATCATTGATCAAATCATTGCCAATGCCGATATCGTCAAGATTATTGGCAAGCATGTGGAGCTCAAACGTTCGGGCAATGAATTCAAAGGCTGTTGCCCTTTTCATGGAGAAAAAACGCCCTCATTTTTTGTCAATCCGCAAAAAGGGTTATATAACTGTTTTGGCTGTGGTGTCGCCGGCAATGCGCTCACCTTTTTGAAAGAGTACGAAAACCTCACCGCGGGTGAAGCGCTCAAAGAACTGTCCCGTCAAACGGGGATTGAGCTGCCCAAAGAACCTATTAATAAATCACACACCTATAAAAAAACACCCGTTGCACCCAAACCTGCTGTATCGAAAGCCAGCGCATCCTCTCATCAAAATCTGGCTCAAAGTCCCGCGCAAGCCCTCTTTGACTCAGATGTTGCCGAGCGTCCGGCTATTACCAATACAGAGGCTTTGTGGATAGACGCTTTTGATGATTTTCAAACGTCTGATAACTTAGATGCGAGCTTTATCCCTTTTGGCGAGTATGATGACGCAAGCGTTGGCGGGTTTTCACCCTTTGATGACTTGACTAATAGCAGTCCGCAGGATAGTTCATCGAGTTTATACGACTTACTGACCCAAATCTGCCAGTTTTATCAACATCAATTACAGCAAAATAGCTTTGCCCAACATTATTTGCTCAAACGTGGTCTGACGCCGCACACTATCGAAGAATTTGCTTTAGGCTTTGCCCCAAACGGTTGGCAACATCTTGAAGAAGCCTTCCCTCAAGACATTGAAGGTTTAAAAATCTTAGGATTGGTGCGCACTTCGCAAAATGGGCGTGATTTTGATTTGCTGCGCAATCGGGTGATTTTTCCCATCCGCGACCAACAAGGACGGGTGATCGGCTTTGCCGGTCGCACCATGTCTGATGATGAGCATCCCAAGTATATCAACTCTTCAGATTCACCGGTATTTCATAAACAAGCCGTGTTATATGGTCTTTTTGAAGGTCGCAAGGCCAAAGCCAAAGACTGGCTGGTGGTTGAAGGTTATATGGATGTCATAAGCCTTCATCAAGCGGGCGTGTATGGTGCAGTTGCCTCCATGGGAACAGCATTGGCGCAATCACAAATCGAAAGATTACTGCAATTTAATCCCATACTTACTTTAAGTTTTGATGGTGATAGTGCAGGACAAAAAGCCGCTTGGCGTGCCATGGAAGTGGGATTGCCTGCGCTCACTGATGGCAAGGAATTACACTTTTTGACACTGCCAGATAATCATGACCCTGATAGTTATGTCAAAGCCCATGGTTTGTTAGCGATGCGGCAACAAATCGCCCAAGCGGTTCCCCTATCAGCCTATTTGTACTCAAGTCTGACGCGCCAATATCCTACCAATACCCCTGAAAATCGCAGCAAGATTTTGCAGCAACTCTCTGCGCTGACCCAAAAACTGCCAAAAGGCAGTTATGGCTGGTTGCTGCGTGAAGACATCAAAAACAAAATGGGATTGGGGAGAAAAAACCAAGCACGGCAAGCGCAAGATGCCCTGCTCAATTTTGATAGCGAATTGACGGTACAACTGCATCTGCAGCTGTGTTTTTTGTTTCAACCAGAGCTGTTAGGCAGTCTGGAAGACAACCGCATTAGCCAATCTGTCATCCGCGATATTTATCAGCGCAGCGAAGCGGCTAATGTTTTTAAACCGAAACACCCATCTACCAAAGCAACAGCCCCGATTCGATTGGACGAAAATTTAACGGGTGACACTGATGTTATCAATGGTGTTATCACGGATGTCCTCACGGATGTCCTCACGGATGTCATCACGGATGCGATGAATGCGCCCTGCAAAAACTATGATGAAAGCTGCTGTCTAACTTGGCAAGCCATTGCTGATGAAGAATTATTGAAGTTGATTACTTGGATTCAAACCATTCAATCAAGATTGCAGGATTTTGATAACCCAAAATGGTCAACTTACGAGCGAATCAATGCCAAAGCACATTTTATACTGGCGGGCTTGACATCAGAGCAGCAAAATAAACTTATCAAACATTGGGCGCGGTTTTTTAAAGAACTTAGTCAGCGCAATATTGATGATATCTCAGACCTGGTGACAGAGTTGGTGGTTCAACTGATGTTAGAAAGCCTACAGCGCCAACAAAAAACCCTAAAAGCAGACTTAAAGGCGCTGAGCCTATGTATCAAACACCACCAAGCGATTTCAACTTGGCTTAGAACATGGCTACAGCGCAAAGAGGATTAATTCATCGCGTGTTTATGCCATTTTAATCCGCGCATCATGAAACATATCCATTTCAGGGGCAAGTACTTTCATAAAACGGTCAAAATATAACAGTTGCTTGGTCAGTAGCGCAAAATCTCTTGGGAAGTGAATACCATGGCGTTTACCGACTTCCACCATTTCAAGCAACATTTGATTGATTTCATCAGTATGATCTTTTAAGCGGTTTGGCATGGTTTGGTCAATGGTTTTTCCCATAAACAAACTATCTTCCGCCAAGATTTTTTTCATCACTGATTCAAGATCTTGGGCAAGGACATCGACATTGACTTGCTCTCGCGCATGGGTCATATCCATTTCAACCATATAATGCGCCATGCCCCGATAGTCTTCTTTAGCAAAACTATCCATCATGCCCATACTGGCTTGCCAGGCTTTGGGTTCAAGTTTGCCTACAATCCCAAAATCAATAAAGCCAATACGACCATCGGTCAACAACATCAAATTACCGGCATGCAAATCGGCATGAAAACTATTGCACAGCATCAAGCTAGAAAACCACGTATTTAAAGTATCTGTCATCACCTGTGCGGGGTATTTGCAGTATTGACGCATGGCAGCATCATCAATCATCGACACCCCAAAAAACCGGGTCATGACAAGTACTTTTTTGGTACTGATATCATGATAAACATCGGGCGCGACTACTTTATGATTGTCGGTTTTTTTCAAAAAATCTTGGAAATCATCAATGTTTTTGGCTTCTTGTAAGAAGTCCGTTTCTGCTGCCATGCGCAAACGGATTTCATCAATAATGGGTGAAATACTGGCAAATTTTAGCGATGGTGCGATACTATCAATCAGTTTAGTCAACCCAACCATCATGCCTAAATCGGTTTGAATGATGGTATCTACTTCAGGTTTTTGCACTTTTAACACCACATTATCGCCATTTTTTAAAATAGCACTGTGAACTTGGGCGATGGATGCAGACGCTAGCGGTTTGACCTCAATACTTTGAAAAATATCCTCTAAGCTCTGCCCGCCCTTTTCCAGCTCCTCTCTTAAGACGCCTTCAATATAGCTATAAGGCATGGGCGTGGTTTGATCCAGACAGCCTTGAAATACTGTCACATATTCGCGGGGAAAGATGGACGGGGTACTGGCAATAAACTGACCGATTTTGATATAGGTAGTACCCAACTCTTCAAAGCTTTGACGCAGCAGCGCTGGGGTCATTTTTTCGCCTTGGGCGATACGCAGCCCTGCTTTGCCAGCCACGGTTGCCGTCTTCCCGACCCGCTGAATGACATTTAAGGATTTTTTTAAAAAGTGATTTTTTTGCATGATTAACTCTAGTTTAAATTACGTCTGTGATAGCCGATGGATGGCTACAAATCTCGCAGTTCGCGTCTTTACGATAGTGAAGTTTTTTAAGATTCATGGTTTTGCCGTTCCATAGCAATAACGTTTGCGCTATAGGATTGATGCCCAGTCCCAAAAAACTCAAAGCCGTCTGGGCTTGAAGGTTGCCGATGATTTGGGTGGTACTGGCAAGTACGCCGCTAGTAGCACAATTTCGTTCATCATCCCCTGCCCCTTGAAACAAGCAATGATAGCAACCCTGCTGTGGCGCAAATAATGCCAGTTGCCCTGTTTGCGCAATGGCAGAGGCTGATAATAATGACAAATTTGACTTGACAGCGATGGTGTTAATAAGATCTCGTGTTTTGAAGTTATCGGTGCAATCGCATATTAATTTGCTTAGGCTATTTATTTTCGCTTGTTCAACTATTTGTTGATAATTATCTGCTGTTAAACGCGTATGGATGGCGATAACCTCACAAAATGCATTGATTTCATATAATTTAGCTTTGGCTACCAGCGCTTTAGATTGACCGATATCATTAGGGGTAAATAACGACTGCCGCTGCAGATTGCTTTCATCAATCGTATCATCGTCAATAATAAGCATTTTGCCAATGCCAGCACGGCACAAGGTCTCTGCAAGTGGGCAGCCTAGCCCGCCCATCCCAATAATAATCGCACAGCTATTTTTTAGCCGCGTTTGTGCTTCTATATCCCACCCTTCTAGCAATATTTGGCGGGCATAGCGTAGCATTTCTGCATCGGTTAATTCTGTTTGTTCTGACATAGTTGTTAAATTTCACATATTTACTTAGGCTATTTTAGCCCATTAATTTAGTACACCTAGCGTTACCCGTTCATTGTCCCCATAGTCTTTGACGGTGATTACCTCGTCAAAGCCATTTGACAAAAACACACCCCTAACCTGTTCACCCTGATCATACCCATGTTCAATTGCTAATAACCCATGAGGCTGTAAAAATTGTGGCGCAGTTTTGACAATATGACAGATATCCGCCATACCCTTATTATCCGCGATTAGCGCGCTAATAGGCTCATCGGTTAAGCCTGCCAAGTGGGGATCGTTGGGATTGATATAAGGTGGATTAGATACGATAATATCAAATTTATTGCTTTCATCTCCATGGGCTGTCGTAAAGGGTTCATACCAACTGCCTTCAAAAAACGCGATATTACTAACCCCTATTTTTTTAGCATTTTGTGCTGCCATCTTCAGCGCCTCAGGTGACTTGTCTACTGCGCTAACGTAGGAATTTTTAAATTCCTCTGCCAGCGTGATTGCAATACAACCTGACCCAGTGCCTAAATCTAAAATATCCAATGGTTTGCTTAGGCTATTTTTATAATGATTAAGCACCGCCTCTATCAACCTCTCGGTATCAGGACGCGGTATTAATGTATGGCGGTTGACTAAAAACTCATGCTGCCAAAAACTTTGTTTGCCCAGCACATAAGCGAATGGTTTACCGGCCATCAACTCCTCTAGCGCAGCAAAATATTGAGTGGCTATCTCTGCAGCTATCATTTCGCTATCATGGGTAATAAGATACGTTTGCCCTACATGAAGATACTCACCGAGCAACCGTTTGCGGATGTGTTTTTCAACCGTGCTTGGTACAGCCAACAATGATTGAATAGTGTAAGATGACATTAGGTTATTCATGGGTGATGTTATCGCTTCTTGTCGCATCTTGGCTCATTACATGCTTATCTACCATATAAATTAACAACAGCACAGGAATGCCAATCAGTGCGGTAAAGGTGAAGAAAGCAGGATACCCCATATTTTCTACCATCGCACCTGAGTAGCCACCCAAAATTTTTGGTGTTAAGGTCATCAATGAACTAAGCAGTGCATACTGTACCATGCTAAAGCGAATATTGGTCAATACCGATAAAAAGGCGACGAAGATAGCACTTGCTAGACCTGATGCGAGATTATCAAACATCACCGCTGAGTACATATAAAAAAAATCATGTCCCTTGCCCGCTAAAATCACAAACAATAAATTACTGGCTGACGCTAAAATAGCACCAATCAACATAGCATTCATGATTTTAAAACGCTCAGCAAGCAAACCGCCTAGAATACCACCTACAATTGACATCCCCATACCAAAGGTTTTGACCGCCAAGGCGATATCGGTTTTGCTAAAGCCTAAATTGACATAAAACAAGTTTGACGTCGTACCTGCCACAATATCTGAAATACGATACAAGCCTATCAATAAAATCAGCCACACGGCTTTTTTACCATAACGAATGAAAAAGTCTTGAATCGGCGCGACCCACATGTCAACCGCGACTTGCTTTTTAATGATTTTGGCTTTTAATAACACTAAAGCGGTGCTAATGGCGATAACCACAGCGCCAATAAATTTAATACTCTCATAAATAAAGCCCAAAAACTTTGACTCAGTCGCTGGAAGCACATGACCGATGCCAATAAAACTGGCAATCAGCGCAATCACTGAAATTAAAAATAGTAAAAACAGTTGAAAATAATCCGACATCGGGCGTTCATGCTGCTCACGGGTGACGGTGGGTTCTTTAATCAAAAGGGTAGTGACAACCCCTATGAGCATCAAAGAGGCCATAATATAATAGGTTTGTTGCCAAGCAGCGTAGTTGTAAGTGGCTTTGGTCGAGCCAAAATATTCTGCCAAGAACAATGCCCCCGCCCCTGCGACAATCAGACCGATTCGATAGCCTGCCATAAACATACCAGAGAGTACAGGTTGCATAGATTTTTCAGCAATTTCAATGCGATAGGCATCAATCACGATGTCTTGTGTCGCCGCTGAAAAACCTAACAACACGGCAAAAAATGCCATGTAATCGAGTACAACGACACTCGTGGGATTGAAACTACCAAGCATAAAAATTGCAAAGGCGACCACAATTTGTGCCACAACTAGCCAACTACGGCGTTGTCCTAGCATTTTGGTTAACAACGGAATCGGCACGGCATTGACGAGGGGCGACCAAACAAACTTAAACGAGTACCCTAGCATCGCCCAACTAAACATGGTGATAATTTTGATATCAAATCCTGCTTCTTTGAGCCAAATTGACAAACTAGAAAATATCAATAGATAAGGCAACCCTGAAGAAAAACCCAATAGCAACATCACCCAAGCGCGCTTGTCCATATAGGCTTTGATGGCTTCGCCCCAAGACTTTTTTGTGCCTGTTGAGCTTTCGCTTGGTAGCGCCGCTTGGTCGTTTGACACAGGTTGTTTTGATATTTCCATGTTACCTCTCACTCATCACGCACGATTTACCACAAAACTTCATTAAAATCTTGCTATTGTAGCGGTTTTCTAGGTCTAGACAAACTAAAATTATTATGGCTGTCTGAAACGTCGATATCTGAAACAAGGCAGCACTGCAATCAAGTCGATAACTGAGTCAATGTCTACAGACTTGTCACTTTAATCAATTTCTTAAATTTTAAGCCTATTAAATAAGCCTGACTTAAGCAGCTAGGTTTTGAACCTGCTATTTTATGGTAATATGCTATACTTGACACCCTGCGGTGACTTTCAACCTTTTTGTCAGTTGTTAGCTGTTAACGGCTTTGGGGCAAATTATGCAATACCCGATTGCTATCTATCAGCAAAATAATGCCTATCATGTCACGGCACTTGATAAAGAAAGCATATCTGCAGTCGATAGTAGCATGGCAGGCGCAGTGTCTAATACAGATATGGCGGTAATGCCTAGTTTTGTTAATATTTAAGTTCAACCAAGCTCATATAACGAGCATTTTATTTCGTTTTTTTATTCGTTTTTTTATTAAGGTCATTTTATGGCAATCAATGTTGTCATCAATCAACGTTATTTACAAATCCAACTCAAACAACTTGAAACCGTTTGGCAGACTGTGATTAATAATTACAATCTGAGCCAAGCCGCCAAAGTATTACACACCAGTCAATCCAGTCTTAGTAAACATATTGCCGCGCTCGAAAGTCAGCTTCGAGCAGAAGTTTTTGTGCGGCAGGGTAAGCGATTGGTGGGTCTCTCTCCTATCGGGGAGCTGCTACTGCCGCATATTGAAAAAATCTTTGTGGAAGTAAGGTCGATTGAAAATTTAACTTTAGATTTTCAAAATCCCCATCAGGGTGAGTTATCAATTGCCACGACGCATACCCAAGCACGTTATGTGTTACCTTGGGTGGTACAGCGCTTTAAACAACAATTCCCCAATGTCCATCTGATTTTACATCAAGCTGACCCTGAGTCGATTGCCAATATGGTGGCACAAGGTCAAGCCGATATTGGCATCGCAACTGAATCGCTGCTTGCGCACGATAATCTACACTGTATTCGCTATTATGATTGGTATCATCATGTGATTGTGCCCGTGGGACATGAGCTTGAGAATCGCACTGAGATTGATATCCAAACCTTAGCGAAATATCCGATTATCACTTATCACGGCGGTTTTACGGGCCGTGGTGCGATTGATAGAGCCTTTAGTGCGGCAGAACTGACGCCTAATATTGTACTTACTGCTTTGGATGCCGATGTGATTAGTACCTATGTCGGTATTGGTATGGGCGTGGGCACAATTGCCGAAATGGCATTTGAAGGTCAGCATTATCGCAATCTTGTCAAAATTCCAACGAAAATTTTTGGAAAACATGTGACGTGGATAGCCACCCGTGTCGATGGCGATATCCGTAATTTTGGCAAAGCTTTCATTGATATTTGTCAGCAACAATTTGGGTGATTGATTTTTTTGGATTCGCCATTATAAAGGGACTACTATTCTTTTTATGATGACTACAATGATGACAAAAATGACCAAACAAATCCCTATTTCATTTTTAGACCTTGTTCCTGTACCTGAAGGCAGTGACGCCAAAAACGCGCTTAAGCAAGCGGTGACTGTTGCCCAAACTGCCGAACAAGTAGGTTTTAACCGCTATTGGCTGGCTGAGCACCACAACATGCGCGGCATTGCCAGTACCGCAACCAGTGTGTTGTTAGCTCACATTGGCGCTCACACCTCAACGATTCGGATTGGCTCGGGCGGTATCATGTTGCCTAACCATGCGCCGTTAGTGGTCGCAGAACAGTTTGGTACGTTAGCCACTTTGTATGGCGAACGTATCGATCTAGGCGTCGGCCGTGCCCCTGGTACAGATGGGGCAACCTTCCGTGCCTTGCGCCGCACCATGAATGATGCTGAAAACTTCCCGCAAGATGTGCAAGAGCTGATGCATTATTTTGACCCGCTCGATGGTCAGACAGTGACCGCCATGCCGGCTAATGGGTTAAATGTGCCTGTGTGGATTTTAGGTTCGTCCTTATTTGGCGCCAGTCTTGCTGCTGCATTAGGCTTGCCTTATGTATTTGCGTCTCATTTTGCCCCGCAGATGTTATCGCAAGCGGTGACATTGTACCGTGAGAATTTCAAGCCTTCTCGCTACTTGCAACAACCTTATGTGATGGTAGCAAGTAACTTGCTATTGGCCGACACCGATGAGGAAGCCGCTTACCAATTCACCTCAGCGCAGCAAAGTTTTGTCAATTTGCGCCGTGGTAAACCCTCACAAATGCCAAAACCGATTGAGAATATTGATGCTTTTTGGACATCTGCAGAGAAATACATGGTTGAATCGTCGTTGGCAATCTCGTTTGTCGGTACACCTGATAGTGTCAAACCAAAACTTGACCATTTTCTTGAGACTATCCGCCCTGATGAATTGATTGTCACTTGTAATATTTATGACCAACAAGCCCGCCTCAACTCCTTATCTTTGGTGAAAGCGCTTGATTTATTTAGCTTAAACAGCTAATCAAAACCATAAAAACGCAAACCACAAAAAAGCCCAAGATTAACTTGGGCTTTTTTATTATTTCAATAATTCTGATAACGTCAAATCATTGAGCCGATCCAAATCCTCTTGCGTGTCTACACCGGGCGGCAACAATTCTGAAGCAATATCAATGGCGATACGCATGCCTTGCTCCAAAATACGCAATTGTTCCAATGATTCAAGCTGCTCTAGCTCGCCTTGCTGCCAAACACTAAATTGTTGTAGCAAACTGACCCGATAAGCATAAATGCCTAGGTGTCGGTAAGCATTTTTTGGCGCGCTATTTTCCCCACTGGTTGGCTGATCAGTCAACAATGCTGTATGACGATCGCAAGGAATCGGTGCTCGGCTAAAATACAAGGCTTCCTGGTGGGCATTTTTGACGACTTTGACCACCGATGGCCGTAAAAACTCTTCAACGCTTTGGATGGGTTCAGCCAAAGTCGCCATCACGCAATCTTTTTTTTGTAGCAGTAGCTCAGTCACTTGTTTGATGAGTCCTGCAGGCACGAGTGGTTCATCGCCTTGCATATTAATCACGATATCTTCAGTTGACCACTGCTGAAGCCTAGCTACTTCAGCAAGCCTATCAGTGCCAGACGCATGATTGGGGTCAGTCATGATGACAGCTGCCCCATAGTCTTGACACAGTTTAGCGATGTTATCGTCATCGGTTGCCACAAAAATATCATCGGCAATTCCCGCCGATTTCACCGCATTGGCACGATCAATCACCCATAGAATCATCGGCTTGCCATGAATTTCTAACAGTGGTTTGTTGGGTAGTCGGGTACTTTTTAGACGGGCTGGTATGACCAAATGTTTTAACATATTGTATTTCCTACAAGTTTTTTAATTGTCAGCATTGTCAGCAAGGGTAACCAACTCACCGATTTGTCGGTCGATTAACGCATAAAAGGCAGGTGATAATTCAGCTTCTACCGGTAACACCCAGATGTTTGTTACAATATCATTTTTCTCATGACCTTGGGCGAACATAACACGCAATTTGACCGCATCCTTATCGGTGACGATAATCGGTAACTTTGGCAAGTTGGCAAAATCTTGCAAACTATAAGTGTGATGGTCATTCAATGGGATCGGTATGATGTCAAACCCTATTTGGCTTAGGCTATTAAAAAAACGCTGCGGCAATCCAATCCCTGTCATGGCAATCACTTGTTGGGCAGGTAAGCTATTTTGCGAAGGCGTTTTAAATAAAGGTGTTTTAAACAAAGGCTCTAATGGCTTTTGTAGCAAACGCATACGAACATCGGGGGACACGCTATGACAATTTTTGCTTAGGCTATTTAAAAAATGGGTTAAAGCCTGCGCATCCTGCCAATCACTTTGGTGAAATATGACAGTGGTATGGGGCTGATACAGCCGTTTAATCGGTTCGCGCAGAAAGCCTGTGGGCAATAGCTGGCGGTTACCAAAGCCGCGATCGGCATCGACGACAATCCAGTTTTCATCCCTATCCAAGGCAAAATGTTGCAGTCCATCATCCGCCAAAATAAGTTGAATGCTTGGGAATTGCTCAAGCAATAACTCAATTGCTTGACCACGGTTGGGACAGACTGCCATTGGCACGCCTGTACGCTGCACAATCAGACACGGCTCATCACCAACCTCACTGGGCTTTGAATTTGCTGTCACGATACAAGGCATCAGCTTGGCTTGTCCACCATAGCCACGACTGATGACGCCGACTGTCAGCCCTTTTTGCTGCAGGTAAGTTACCACGGCAATGATTAGCGGCGTCTTACCGCTACCGCCAACCGTGATATTGCCCACTACAATGACGGGCACGTTGGGATAATAAACTGGTTTTAGCCCTAATCGATAAATAGTTTTATTGAGCCAAAAAACCAATCCATACAACCAAGACACGGGCAATAACAACCATAGCCAGAGAGATTTGTTGCGCCACGCCTGTAGTAGTGTCTGTTGCATTAGCTTGACAATATGTCCTCTTCAAAATGACGCTCATACAGCTTGGCATACGTACCTTGCGCCGCTAGCAAACTGTCGTGGTTACCGACTTCGATGATTTCACCGTTATCCATGACTACGATTTTGTCGGCATTTTGGATGGTCGTTAATCGGTGCGCAATAACGATGGTGGTTCTGCCATGCATGACGCGCTCCAGCGCTTTTTGGATATAAAATTCTGATTCATTATCTAGCGCGCTCGTGGCTTCATCCAAAATCAAGATAGGCGCATCTTTTAGCAGGGCACGTGCAATGGATAAGCGTTGGCGTTGTCCGCCAGATAACTGCAGACCCTGTGAGCCAATCTTTGATTGGTATCCCTGCGGCAACTGCATGATAAAATCGTGCGCAAAGGCTGATTTTGCAGCATCAATCACTTGCTCCGAGGTTCGGTTAGATAATTCGCCATAGGCGATATTGTTGTGGATAGAGGTATCAAACAGTACCACTTGTTGGTTGACACTGGCAATCTGACTACGCAGTGAATGTAATGTCAAATCTTCGATAGCGACATCGTCAAGATAAATATTGCCCTTTGTGGGTTCTAGCGCGCGCATCAGACAGTTGACTAGGGTAGTTTTACCTGCGCCACTTCGACCGATTAACGCCACCGTTTCACCTGGATTGACCACCAAATTTACGTTGTTGAGCGCTTGTTTGCCATCCTCAAAAGTGACGCTTAGGTTGTTAAGTACTATTTTACCACTCAGAGTTTTTTCAACCTTGCCTGTGTCTTTTTCTTCGGCTTCATCAAGCATCTCAAATATAGAATCCGCCGCCGCTAAACCTTTTTGCAAGCCTTGATTGATATCGGTCAACGAGCGCACGGGTTTGCTGAGTAGTCCTGCTGCACTGATATAAGCGATAAACTCGCCTGCGGTGGTATCGCCTAATACATTGGGTCTTAATGCAATCCATACCACTACAGCCATGGCGCACGCCATCAATAATTGAATTAATGGGGTATTGATGCTATTAGTCACGACCACCTTTAGCCCTTGTTTCAGATTGGTTAAAGAGGCGTTATTAAACCGCGTCAGCTCGTTTTGCTGACCGCCATAATTTTTGACCACTTGGTAGCCTGTGATGACTTCATTGGTAATATGACTGACCTCGCCCATGGATTTTTGAATACCGCGCGACAGCTTGCGAAAGCGTTTACTGGCTTTACCGACTAACAATAAAATCGGCGGCAATACCACAAACAACGACAGGCTTAATTTCCAATTACTGTAAAGCAAAAACGCCAACAACCCAATCACGGTCAGACCATCGCGTAACAAGGTTTTGAGCGTATCAGTACCCGCCGCAGTCACTTGCTCGACATCAAAGATTAATTTTGCAGAAATCTGACCGGCATTGTGGTTGAGATAAAATTGGCTAGGTAATCTGAGCAATTTTGAAAACACTTGCATACGCAGCTGATAGACGACATTGCGTGAAATCACTGCACTAAAGTAATTACCCAAAAATGAGCTAAGTCCGCGCAGTACAAACAACAATACGATTAAAGCTGGAAAAAGATTGATATGCGCTTGATCACGATCATTAATCGCATCAATAATGAATTTGACCAGCTTGGCAATGCCCACTTCGGTGCCTGCATTTAAGGTAAAGCCAATGACGACTAGCGTCATCGCCCACCAATACGGCTTGAGATAACCTAGCAATCTTCGATAGGTCTGCCAACGTGGGTGAGCATTGGAAGGTTTTGAAACGGTCATGGCATCTCAATATATAAAAGAACGACTTAACAGCTATTGTATCAGTAAATTGAACCATAAAAATTATTTGACATCTGGCGCTGGGGCAATATTACTATCGAGCGAAGTGACAGGTATCACAGTACTGATATTTAAATTCATAAAGCCCATTTTACCCGCTATATCCATCACTTTAACCACCGATTGGTGACTGGTATCGGCATCGGCGGAGATAACAAATAGCTGCTTTCGGTCTTCACCCGCTTCTTGACGGATCATCGCCGTCAATTCAGCTTCACCATTGCCAGATAAAGCAATGCCATTGACCAAATAGCTACCATCTTTTTGCACCGCGATTTCAATGCGTTTGCTTTTCTCAGTAATCGGTACGCCTTCTGCTTGCGGCAAAATGATATTGAGTTTACTAAAATGGTTAAAGGTGGTCGACAGCAGTAGAAAAACAATCAAAAACAGCAAGCAATCAATCATCGGGGTAAGATTGATTTCTAAAGGTTCGACCGTGGGTTTACGAAATCGCATGGGTTGACTCTTTTACGCAGCTATACGCCATTAACGAGGCGTGATTAGACCATTGTCCAGTAATTCTTGCATCATCAAACCCGCTTCTTGTTCAAACGCGGCATTAATATCAATGATACGGCGCTGAAAAATACGGTATGCCATCACTGCAGGTATCGCAACCAGCATACCCCCCGCTGTGGTAATCAGCGCTTGTGATACGCCAGCTGCCAGCATGGTCGGATCTTGCATTGCGCCTTCAGTAATGGCTAAGAAGGATGAAATAATCCCCAGTACGGTACCTAACAGACCCAACAATGGGGCGATAGCACCGATGGTACCCAGCATATTGATATGTTTTTCTAATTGGTGAATGGTGATACTGGCGCGGTTTTCCATATGCATGGTCATTGAATCAATTCCATGCTGGCGATTCATGAGTCCAGAAGCGAGGATATCACCCAAAGGCGAATTGAGTTTGACATTCTCAAGCGATTCACGATCAATGTCGCCCTGCTCAATCAAATGCTGCATCAATTGTTCACGCAGATGAGCGGGTGTCACTGTACTGACTTTAAGTTTTATCGCGCGCTCAATGATGATAATTAACATCAAAATCGAACATAGGACAATGGGCCACATCAACCAACCGCCTGCTTTAACTAATTCCCACATCGGTTATACTGCCTTTGCATGTCAATGACTAATAAATTGAGAAAACTAATCTAATGCGCAAGATTAATGCTCAAGTTGCGACTGAAACTGCACAATCAAAGCTTGTAATTCCTCTTCATTGTGAAAAAATATCTCAATACTCCCCTTTCCTTTTGAAGAGCCTTTGATTTTTACCACGGCACCGAGTTGTTCAGAGAGGTGTTGGTTCAGTCGCAGCCTATCATAATCAATTTCTTGGCTTTGTGTCGGCGCTTTTGGATTTAAAATGTCTTTGACTAAGGCTTCAGTCTGACGGACGGTCAGTTGACCTTGTATAATTTTTTTGGCAATAACAGGCTGCTGTTTGGGCGACAGCGCCAATAATGCCCTGGCATGCCCCATATCCATTTGCCCTTCATTTAACGCTTGTTTGACATCGTCATGTAATTGGTTCAAACGCAACAAATTAGAAACCGTTGTTCTCGCCTTACCCACCACATCCGCAATTTGCGAATGACTCATGCCAAATTCATCATGAAAACGCTGCAATGCGGCAGCCTGTTCCATGACGCTCAAATCTTCCCGTTGGATGTTTTCAATCAATGCCAAGGCGATCGCCAAGTCGTCTGACATTGGGCGCATGATGGCGGGTATATGGGTTAAACCTGCAATTTGCGCCGCACGCCAGCGACGTTCACCCGCGATAATTTCATGGGTAATCGGGGAATTGGGCAATACTTTGGTTAAAGGTCGAATCACAATAGGCTGCATCACGCCATGCTGCTTGATAGACGTTGCCAGCTCTTGCAAGGCATCTTCGTCCAAATCAAGGCGCGGCTGATACTTGCCACGCTGCAAATACGCGACGTTGATATGCATCAAATTTAACCCAGACACATTACTACTATCATTACTATTATTATTGGCATCGTTATTTATGGGTGTGTTATCGGTATTTGACGTTACTGTTTTGGCGGGTTTTGGGGTGAGTGGTTTGGGGGTTACCGCAGCTGTAGGCGATTTTTTGGCTACAGCTATAGTGTCGCTAGCTTCGGCTGATTCATCATCCGCGACATTTTGCCCATCATCGCTCGATTTGGCATTTAGTTTTTCAGCGCTTTTCGCGTCATCGACAGCGGCTCGAACACTCGCATCGATTAGATTACCGGTAATCAATTTTTCTGTTTTGATTGAGCCGAGTAACGCATCAAGTCCTCGATTTGATGCCAATCCACGCTTTTTAACCATGTCGAAATTCCCAGTGCCATTAAATAGTTAAAAATGACTGATAAAAAATTAAACCAATGCCGCCATTTTTGAACTGGCTATTTTAGCAGATTCGCCATAGCTTGAAAAATAGTTTCATTGCTTTTGTCGGTGCGCACTTGCCAACAAATTAACAAAGAAAGTGCCTAAACAGTTTAATTTAGGTAAGTTGGAATTGGCGACTTTGCTTGATAATTTCATTGGCAAGGCGAATATACGCTTGTGAGCCTTTTGAATTCATCTCATAATCAAGCGCAGGGATGCCGTGCGCCGGTGCTTCTGCTAGACGAATATTACGGGGAATAATGGTATTAAATAAAATCGGACCAAAATGCTCAATCAATTCCATAGAGACATCATTTGCCAAGGTATTGCGCGGGTCAAACATGGTTCTTAGCACACCGCGAATATGCAGTTTTGGGTTTAGCGACTTCAAACGCTCAATGGTTTGCGATAAATCCGCCAATCCTTCCAATGCAAAATATTCACATTGCATCGGGATAATCACCCCTGATGTGGCACACATTGCATTGATGGTAAGTAAACTTAAACTCGGGGCGCAGTCAATCACGATAAAATCATACGGCTTAGTCGCGCGGCCGTTTTTGGCAGGCATATCAGCGAGCTGCTGCATGGCTTTTGACAAAATTGCATGGTTTTCAGGCTTTTGACTTAAATGCAAATCACTGCCTGACAATTCATTGTTGGCACCGACAATATCAAACCCATTCGGGGTTTTGACAATCGCCTCATGGATTGGTAAATCATCTAATAGCACATCAGCGATGCTGTACTCTAACTCGCGTTTATCCAGCCCTGATGCCGTAGTCGCATTGCCTTGGGCATCCAAATCAATCAGTAAAACTTTTTTGCGGCGATGTGCCAGTGCACTTGCCAAATTAACCGCGGTGGTGGTTTTGCCCACCCCACCTTTTTGATTAGCAATGGCTAAAATATCCATGAACTGTCTCGCAATGTGTTGATAAAAAGGTTGAAAATTGTAGTCAAAAACAGCCAGTTTTTCAAACCCTAATACCGGTAAAACTAGCTGAAATGGGATGTTTATCTTTGCAAATAAATCAAATGACGTGATTCATGCAACTGTGGTACGGTTAACACTTGGGTGTTAATTTGCCACTCATTTTGAAGGGCTTGAATCTCGTCAACAGGTTCAACCCCCTTCATGGCACAAATGATACCATTGTCTGCCAATTTGCTTTGACTATGGGTGACAAAATCCACCAGTGATGCAAACGCCCTTGAGGTAATCACTTGATAACTACCTGCATGCGCTTCAATACGACTGGCAACCGGTGTTAGATTTTTTAACCCCAATTCACTGGCGACTTGTTTGATAAAGCGAATTTTCTTTTGGTTGCTATCGAGTGCTGTCACCGCACGTTGTGGCTGACAAATGGCAACTATCACCGCTGGCAAACCCGCACCCGTCCCAATATCTAGCAAATCACCGGCTGGCAAAAATGGTACAATCGACAAACTATCAAAGATATGTTTGATTAATGCTTGTTGGTCATCTTTGATAGCGGTCAAATTATACGCTTTATTCCAAAACAACAGCTGCTGTAGATAGTACAGGAGCTGTAATTGCTGCTCATCCGATAGTGGCAACTTTAACTCAGAGAGTGCTTGTTGTAACTGCGGTTGTAATTTCACGTACTGGGGTTGTAGCTTTACATTAATCTGCGCCATTAAAACACCCGATTAAGACCATTGAGCGCAGCAACGCGATAGGCTTCTGCCATCGTTGGGTAGTTAAAGGTAGTATTGACAAAGTATTCTAGCGTATTGCCACCTTTACTTTCCATCACTGCTTGTCCGATATGAATAATTTCAGAGGCGTGATTGCCATAACAATGGATACCCAAAACCTCTAAGGTTTCACGGTGAAACAGTATTTTTAACACCCCACTACGCTCACCGATGATTTGTGCGCGGGCGAGGTGTTTGAAGAAGGCTTGCCCGACTTCATACGGCACTTTTTCGGCCGTTAATTCTTGTTCGTTTTTACCAATACTTGAAATTTCAGGAATGGTATAAATACCCGTTGGCACACTGCGAACAGGTTGTGCATTTTCATCGCCCACCATATAAGCAGCGGCACAGCGTCCTTGGTCATAAGCTGCCGATGCAAGCGATGGCCAGCCAATCACATCCCCTGCTGCGTAAATATTTGGGATATCGGTTTGGTAATGTTCATTGACTTTGAGTTGACCCCGGCTGTTTGCGGTGAGTCCGATGGCGGCAAGGTTGAGACTGTCGGTATTACCTGAGCGACCGTTTGACCATAAAATAGCATCTGATTTGATGCGTTTACCACTTTTTAGATATAAAATCACGCAGTCATCATAAGTTTCTAGCCGTTCAATTTCTTCTTTATTGCGAATCAACACGCCAAATTGTCTAAAGTCATGCGACAACGCGTCAGAAATCTCATCATCCAAATAGCTAAGCAACTGCTCTTGGGTATTAATCAAATCTACTTTATAGCCAAGACCGGTAAAAATAGACGCATACTCACAGCCAATCACGCCTGCGCCATAAATAATAATGCGCTGTACCACATAATCCATTTGTAGGATTTTATCAGAATCAAACACGCGAGGATGGCTAAAATCTAACAAATCTGGGCGATAAGGACGGCTACCCACAGTAATAATGGCTTGTTCAAAGGTAATGTCTTGCTCGGTACCATCACTCATATCAATATGAATGGTATGGGTATCTTTAAAACTTGCCCAACCATTGATTAAGTCAATTTGATTGCGCTCATAAAAACGGGTATGCGTTTCTACCTGATTACGCACCACTTCGCGCGCTTTGGTTAATACTTTATTGAGTGGAATTTGGTGATAGTCAATGCCTTGGTTTAAGATAGGATCGCGGCGATTACCGATAATATTAAACACTGACTGACGCAATGCTTTACTTGGAATCGTGCCTACGTGCGTACAGTTGCCCCCCACTTGTTTGCGTGGATCAATCACGGCAACTTTTTGCCCAGATTTGGCGATTTTCATCGCTGCTGCTTCACCCGCGGGTCCTGCGCCAATCACGACAGCATCATAATCATAGGCATGGCTAACGGCATCTTGACGTTTATAACGCTTTAAATTGATGCGGGTGTTATCTAGCGGGCTAATTAAATCAAAATGCACCGATGCATCATCAAAATGTTTTACCTTATCGTCGTCTTCACTGATACTGACGGTATTGGCTTTTTTATCAGAATCCGAAATTTCAGTTTTGGTTGGTTTTGCCAAAATTTCGGTAATATTTTCTTGGGGTTCAATAATTGACTGTGTGTTGGAATCACAGATGTTTTCGTTGTCATTGTTTGTAGGGGGAATTTGAGTAACTTTGTCATTAATCCGTTTTTTTGGCATATTAGCTCCCATATTTTAAGCCTTGATAATGAATAAAAAATTTTTAAATGAAATATAAAATACGATAAATTAACCGTATGTTAAGAAATTACATTAACCAATTCGACGTTTTAACCCCGTCATCTGTAAAATACGCGTCGCGATTTCTTCAATCGACATCGTGGATACATCAATATTTGGAATCCCTTGAGAAATATAAATACCTTGAATGGCGCGCAACTCCTGCTGACATTGCTGATAACTTGCATAGCGACTACCTGCACGGCGCTCGTTACGAATTTTTACCAGTCGATCGGTGTCAATCACCAAACCAAACAGTTTGTCACGGTAGGGCTTTAACGCTTTGGGCAACGAATTTTCATATAAATCATCTTCAGTCAACGGATAATTCGCCGCACGAATACCGAATTGCAACGCTAGGTATAAAGAGGTGGGCGTTTTGCCCGAACGTGACACCCCAATCAAAATAATATCTGCCGCATCATAATGGGTGGTACGCGCGCCATCATCATTATCTAAAGCAAAATGCACCGCATCGATACGCGATTTATAGTTTTCAGAATCGACATCCCCATGCGCATGACCGGTATGCGGTGCAGGTTGTACTTTGATTTCATCGGCAATTTTACTAATTAAGCCTTCATAAATATCCAAGTTAAAGGCATCTGCACCGTTGATTCGCTCACGAATCACAGGGTCAACGATTGTATCAAAGACTAGCGGCTTTACCCCATCACGTTGGTGGGCAAGATTGATTTGATTGACCGCTTCATCGGCGCGATCAAGGGTATCAACATAAGGAATAACCCGAGTCTCAAATGGTACCGTGGGAAATTGGCTTAAAATAGAACGACCTAGGGTTTCAGACGTAATCGCGGTACCATCGGAGATAAAAAACACACTTCGCAACGACTGCGAATTTGCAAAATTTAAGGCGTCTTTATTTTGAATCGTGGCTTTGATTTGCTCAATGGTCATGAAAAATTATCCAAAAAAATGACAAGCAGCGTCCATACTAATTTAAATTAACACTGGTTTAAACTCATACTGATGGTCAACCTCACACATTAACTGCGTTTTTGGCAGTGAATGTCCTCTATTAATGTCGTTATCAGTGCCGACACTATCGTTTGTCTTACAGGTCGAGAGTTTGTTATTATACGTGACTTGTAGGCTTTAATCTAACAAATCGATGCTTAATTTGCCTTAATTAGCCATCAGTTATTGTCATTGAAGGCTTATCTACGTTTTTTCTCCCCTTAAACTCAAAGATATCCCAGCAAAATTTTAGTTGAATTGTTGATCGCTGACAGTTTTTTTAAAATTATAAATTTTTTGCTAGAAAATCATTTTTTAAGATGAATTTTCTACGAAATACCGTTATAATCTTTTCAAAATAATCTTTATTTCACGGAGTTATCACCTTGAACGCACAAGTTATCTCACTCGACAAGTTAGGCAAAAACGACATTGACAAAGTAGGCGGTAAAAACGCTTCATTAGGTGAAATGATTAGTCACCTAACAGATTTAGGGGTAAGCGTACCAGGTGGTTTTGCAACAACGTCTGAAGCTTTTAACAAATTCTTAATCGGTACAGGTCTTCAAGACAAAATCAAAGACGCGCTTCAAGGTCTGGATGTAGATGATGTGGCGGCTTTAACTGCCACGGGCAAAAAAATCCGCGACATGATTATTGAGCAAGAGTTGCCTAAAGATTTGGAACAAGAAATCCGTGATGCTTTTGCCGAGATGAGCCAAGGCGAGGACATCGCTGTTGCGGTTCGTTCATCAGCGACTGCTGAGGATTTACCAGACGCCTCATTTGCTGGTCAACAAGAAACTTTCCTCAATATCCGTGGTATTGACAATATCTTGATTGCTATTAAAGAAGTCTTTGCTTCTTTATACAATGACCGCGCCATCGCTTACCGCGTTCACAAAGGTTTTGAGCACGCAGGTGTTGCCTTATCAGCTGGCGTACAACGCATGGTACGCTCAGAGACAGGCACTTCAGGTGTGATGTTCACCATTGATACCGAAAGTGGTTTTAATGACGTGGTATTTATCACTGCAAGCTATGGCTTGGGTGAAATGGTCGTGCAAGGTGCGGTGAACCCTGACGAATTCTACATTTCAAAAGCGTTATTAAATGCCGGTAAACCTGCGGTAATCCGTCGCAACCTCGGCAGCAAACAACAAAAAATGGTTTATGCAGACGAGCACTCAGCGGGCAAATCAGTCAAAATAGTCCCAGTAGACAAAGCAGAACGCAACCAATTTTCACTGACCAATGAAGAATTGGTTGAACTTGCCAAACAAGCGTTAATCATCGAAAAACATTATGGTCATGCGATGGATATCGAATGGGCAAAAGATGGTGACAGTGGCAAATTGTTCATTGTGCAAGCGCGTCCAGAGACAGTAAAAAGCCGTGAAAGCCAAAATGTCATGGAGCGTTACATCCTTAAAGAAAAAGGCGATGTCATCTGTGAAGGTCGTTCAATTGGTCAACGTATCGGCGCAGGTACTGTACGCGTGGTCAACTCAATCCATGAAATGGATAAAGTACAAGAAGGTGACGTCCTTGTGTCTGATATGACTGACCCAGACTGGGAACCCGTCATGAAACGTGCGGCTGCTATCATTACTAATCGTGGTGGTCGTACGTGTCACGCGGCAATTATCGCGCGTGAATTGGGCGTCCCTGCCATCGTGGGTTGTGGTAACGCCACTGACCTATTGACCGATGGTCAAGCAGTCACTGTATCTTGTGCAGAAGGTGATACCGGTTATATCTACGAAGGTCAATTGGACTTTGAAATCCAAAACAACTCAATTGAGTCAATGCCAGACTTGGCATTTAAAATTATGATGAACGTCGGTAACCCTGACCGCGCCTTTGGATTTGCCCAAATCCCTAATGAAGGGGTGGGTCTAGCACGGTTAGAATTCATCATCAACCGTATGATTGGCGTGCATCCAAAGGCACTGCTTAACATGAACACCCTACCACGCGAAATCGTACAAGCGATTCAAGAGCGCATGGCAGGCTATGCTTCACCGGTTGACTTCTACGTTGATAAATTGGTTGAAGGTATTTCAACCCTAGCGGTCGCATTTAAAGATAAGAAAGTTATCGTACGTATGTCTGACTTTAAATCGAATGAATATGCAAACTTAATCGGCGGTAAACTATACGAGCCATCTGAAGAAAACCCAATGCTCGGTTTCCGTGGTGCCAGCCGTTATGTGTCAGAAAATTTCCGTGACTGCTTTGAATTAGAATGTCGTGCATTAAAACGTGTTCGTGATGAAATGGGCTTAACCAACGTTGAGATTATGATTCCATTCGTACGTACGACAGAAGAAGCACGTAAAGTACTAGAACTGCTTGAGAAAAATGGTCTTAAACGTGGTGAAAACGGTTTACGCGTCATCATGATGTGTGAGTTGCCAACCAATGCCTTGTTAGCAGAAGAGTTTTTACAATACTTCGATGGTTTCTCAATCGGCTCAAACGATTTAACCCAGTTAACGCTTGGTCTTGACCGTGATTCGGGTATCGTATCTCAATCATTTGATGAACGTGACCCAGCGGTTAAAAAACTACTGAAAATGGCTATCGATGCCTGTAACGCACAAGGCAAGTATATCGGTATCTGTGGACAAGGCCCTTCTGACCATCCAGACCTAGCGATGTGGTTAATGGAACAAGGTATTACTTCTGTTTCATTGAATCCCGATTCGGTGTTAGACACTTGGTTCTTCTTAGCAAAAACCGAAAAATAAGCTGGTTAGGATTAATAAAGCCCTTAGTTTTGACTAAGGGCTTTTTTTGGGCATTAAAAAACCCAGCATGCACATGACACGCTAGGTTTTTTTGCGCTGCAATTTATAACAACACGCGGCGTGGATCTGCTAGTAATTTTGCAATATATCGGGTAAATACCGCAGCGTCCGCACCATTAATCACACGGTGGTCATACGATAATGACAACGGTAGCATTAAACGTGGCTCAAACTCGCCTTTGGTCTCATTCCAACGTGGCTGAATACTAGATTCACTGATGCCTAAAATCGCAACTTGTGGCCAATTAACCAGCGGCGTAAAATAAGTACCGCCAAGATTGCCTTGACTTGAAATCGTAAATGACGCGCCGGTTAACTCTTTGGCAGATAGTTTTTTATCACGCGCTTTTTTGGCAAGCTCACCGATTTCAATCGCTAGTTGCTTGATGCCTTTTTGCTCTACACGTTGAATGACAGGGACTGTCAAACCATCGTCGGTTGCTACGGCAAAGCCTAAATTCACGGATTTACGGATAATAATCTGGGTATTGTCATTGCTTAAATGGCTGTTAAATTTTGGATGTTGCATGAGCGCGTAAGCGGTTACTTTCATGATGAAAGCCAGAATAGTTAGACTCACCCCTTCTTTTTTCATCTCATCTTTTAAGTCACCACGCAATTTTTCAACATCGGTAATATCTGCCAAATCAAACTGGGTCACTTGTGGCAAATAGGTATTGTAATTAAGCTGCGGAATGGAGACTTTTTGTAGACGGGTCAAATCTTGGCGCTCAATTTCTCCCCAAATTTCCGTTTTACTCATATCGGGTAAATTAGGTAATCCTGAGCGAGCCGCTGTTGGCGCAGAGATATTATTTGCTGCTGCGGGCGTACTAACCGCTTTTATTGTATTTTTGACATAAGCAAACACGTCTTCTTTGACAATACGCCCATTAGCGCCCGTGCCAGTCACCTCACTGACATCAACACCCAATTGGCGCGTAAGTTTGCGCACCGCAGGACCTGCATAAACCGCGGCATTTTTGGCATTGATTTGCGCTTCAGACAGTTTTGACTGCGAACTTGACTGACTAGATGATGTACTGGCGCTATTAGTTGAAGTCGGCGCGGTATTTTGCGTTTTAGCGACTGCTTGCTGAGCAGTATTGGTGGTCGCTTGCGGCTGTGAAGCTGAACTTGACGCTGATTGCACTGACCCCACCAATTCAATCACAACAAAGTCTTGACCATTGGTGACGGTATCGCCAGCGTTAACCAGTAATTCAGCCACTTTACCGGCGACTGGTGAGGGGACTTCCACCGAGGCTTTATCAGATTCTACCAACAACAATGGTTGTTCGGCTGTGACTTCATCGCCTACTTTGACCATCCATTCACTAATCTGTGCCGACTCTACCCCAAGATCGGGCAAACCAAAGGTTTGCTTACCAGCGGGTGTGGGTGATTGCGCGACTGATACCGTTTGAGCAGGTGGTTCATTTTGGTTTGCGGCTGAATTGGCTTGACTGGCAGCTTGTTCTGATGAGTCACTGGCTAATGATGACTGTTGCGTAGCTGATTGGGAGGCCATCACGATAAAATCCTGACCATTAGCGACCGTATCACCTGTGTTGACTAAGAATTTGACAACCTTTCCACTGACAGGTGCCGGCACTTCGACCGATGCTTTATCCGACTCAACCAATACCAGCGGTTGTTCAGCAGTGACAGTATCGCCCTCTTTGACCAACCATTCACTAATTTCTGCGCTATCGACACCCAAATCTGGCAATGTATAGGTTGCTTCAGCTGATGTAGATGTGGGCTGTGATTGATTTGGCGCAGCCATAGACGGCGCTTGCGATGAAGTCGCGTTAGCCTCTTTAGTTTCTTTAATTTCTCTAGCTTCGTTAGATTGGGCTGCTTGTTGGTCTGTCTGTTGCGCAGATTGCTCTACGGGTGTAGTGTTGGATTGGCTATTGTCTACACTGTCGATGGTGAGAATCACATCACCTTCTTTGACCTTATCGCCGATTTGAAGATTAATCGCTGTGATAGTCCCTGCTGATGTCGCAGGTACTTCCACAGAGGCTTTGTCAGATTCTAATAAGACAATGTTATCGTCCACATTGATGACATCGCCGACTTTGACCATAATTTCGCTGACTTCAGCGCTATCAACGCCTAAGTCGGGAACTTTGATTTCCATGGGTTTATCCTTAAATTTTTATTTTTACTAAGTGAGCAATCAGCCGCTAATACGTGGCTGATTACCTACTATTAATTTCTCTTATTCAGGTTTGTCGTTAAGAATTGGCGCATCGGCTTTATCTTCTGCTTTGCCGTCTGCTGAAATCGCTTCATCATCCTCTTCAACCAAGGTTGGTACAGGTTTTGGATTCGCGCCTAAAATTGCTGGGGCATCTGGGGAATGGTCGATTTGTACTTGAGGATACCAAGCAGGTGAAGCATCGGCATCAATACCTAAGCTACTAATCGCATCTTTGACCAAACGCGCATCAACTTCACCTTCATCTGCCAATAGTTTGAGCGTTGCCACCACAATATGGGCGGCATCCACTTTAAAGTAACTACGTAATTGGCGGCGACTATCCGAACGACCAAAACCATCGGTACCTAAGGTGGCATACGGACGACTGTCTGGTAGGTAGGCGCGGATTTGTTCAGAGAAAATGCGCATATAGTCGGTGGCGGCGACTACAATACCTTCATGCTGGGCAAGTTGTTCAGTAACCCAAGGCGTACGCTGTTCATCTAGTGGGTGCAAACGATTGTACTCATCACATGCCATGCCTTCACGGGTGAGTTCATTAAAGCTTGTGACACTCCACACGTTGGCATTGATATTGAATTCTTCAGCTAGAATTTGTGCGGCTTTTTCAACCTCACGTAAGATCACGCCTGAACCTAGCAATTGCACTTGTTTTGAACCATTATCTTTGAGCAAGTACATGCCTTTTTTGATGCCTTCTTCGACCCCTGTTGGCATGGCTGGTTGCTCGTAGTTTTCATTCATTAAGGTGATATAATAGAAAACCCGTTCGCCTTCACCATACATACGGCGCAGACCATCTTGTACAATCACCGCTAGCTCATAACCATAACATGGGTCATAAGTGACACAGTTTGGCACCGTGTTAAATAAAATCAACTGATGACCATCTTGGTGCTGTAAGCCTTCGCCATTGAGTGTGGTACGACCTGCGGTACCGCCAAGCAAGAACCCTTGCGCCTGCATATCGCCTGCGGCCCAAACTAAATCACCGACGCGTTGGAAACCAAACATGGAGTAATAGATATAAAAAGGAATCATCGGTAACGCATTGGTTGAATAACTGGTCGCTAACGCAATCCAAGTACTCATCGCACCCGCTTCATTAATGCCTTCTTCCAGCATGTGACCGTCTTTGGCTTCTTTATAACCCATCAAGGCTTCATGGTCTTCAGGGGTATAATTTTGACCCGATGCCGAGTAGATACCCAATTGGCGGAACATACCTTCAAGACCAAAAGTACGGGCTTCATCAGGAACAATCGGCACCACACGCTCTTGCAGCGCTTTATTTTTTAGCAGTGCCGCTAGCAAGCGTACAAATACCATGGTGGTAGATTGTTCTTTGCCTGCACTACCTTGTAGTAATTTATCAAAAATCTCTAACCCTGGGACATCGAGTGGAATATGACCACTACGGCGATTGGGCAAATGTCCGCCCAGTGCTTGACGGCGACCTTTGAGGTATTGGATTTCAGCAGAATTTTCATCAGGACGATAAAACGGCAATTCTTCAAGCTGAGTATCGGTAAATGGCAAATCAAAACGATCACGGAAGTATTTTAATGAGTCAATTTCGAGTTTTTTGATTTGGTGGGTTTTGTTGACCGCTTGGCTTTGGTTAGATAAGCCATAACCTTTGACGGTTTTAACCAAAATCACTGTCGGCTGACCTTTGGCTTTCATGGCTTCGCTAAATGCGGCATACACCTTCATCGGGTCGTGACCACCACGGTCTAAATTTTGGATTTCTTGGTCAGTCCAATCTTTGACCATCTCAGCAAGTTCTGGGTATTTACCAAAGAAATAATCACGGACAAATTTACCATCACGCGCTTTATAGACTTGGTATTCACCATCAAGGGTCTCAAGCATACGGTGTTTGAGCGCGCCTGTATGGTCTTTATCTAGCAGCGTATCCCATTTACCACCCCAAATGACTTTAATTACCCGCCAGCCTGCACCGCGAAACACAGATTCAAGCTCTTGGATGATTTTACCGTTACCACGTACCGGACCATCTAGGCGCTGTAAGTTACAGTTAATCACCCAAATCAGATTTTCTAGATTCTCGCGACCGGCTAGTGAGATAGCACCTAAGCTCTCTGGCTCATCGGTTTCACCATCGCCCAAGAATGCCCAAATCTTGCGACCTTCTTTTGGAATCAAGCCGCGATTTTCAAGATATTGGTGCACATGCGCGTGATAAATCGACATGATTGGGCCTAAACCCATCGACACGGTTGGGAACTGCCAATAGTCAGGCATCAAATAAGGGTGTGGGTAGCTAGATAGCCCCTTGCCGCCTACTTCACGGCGAAAATTTGTCAGCTGCTCTTCAGTCAATCGACCTTCTAAAAATGAGCGAGCATACATCCCTGGCGAACCGTGACCTTGATAATAAATCATATCACCGCCAAAGCTTTCACTCGCTGCGCGCCAAAAATGGTTAAAACCTGTTTCGTATAACGTTGCGCTTGAGGCAAACGTCGCTAAGTGACCGCCTAAGTCGTCGTCATTTTTGTTGGCACGCATCACCATCGCCACCGCATTGTAACGAATAATAGCGCGAATTTTACGCTCTAGGGTTAAATCACCGGGATAGGAGGGCTGATCTTCTACCGGAATAGTGTTGATGTAAGCGGTGTCAAGGCGATTAACGCGCAATCCTTCTTGTACCGCCTTATCATAGATGGCTTTTAGTAAAAAAGTGGCACGTTTTTTTCCCACTGACTTGATCACCGAATCAAAGGCGTCAAGCCATTCTTGGGTTTCTTGACTATCAGGGTCTTTAAAATACTGATATTGCATTTTTCGTTCCTTCTGGCAATGGCATCCATCCATGGAAATAACCTAGAATGGAGCTAGGTTGTAAACGACTCAAAGTATTCAACTATTAGACACAAAACATTGTTATAAATAGCGATAGCAATATTTTACATGAAAAAAATATTTATGTATTTTCGCTAATTTTTAATAGGTATTTAGCTATGAAATAAAGGTGAAAAAAACAACTGTTTTTTCTGACCGCCTAGTAAATTTATCGACAAAGTAAAGCAATAAAAGCATTAAATCGCTTGACAGTCAACCATCAACACTTATCAACCGCTTTTTGATAAGCTGGGCGAGCTTGGCATTTTTTTAGCCAATTGTGAATGTTGGCGTATTTTGCCTCTAAACTATGGGTTTCTTGCATGGCGTTTATGCCAAATTCAAGCTGTATATCAGCGCCGCTAAATTGGTTGCCAGCAAGCCATTCATTACTCCCCAAATGCTTATCTAGCATTTTGAGCTGTTCGGTTAATGAATGATTCAGGTAAGATTTGTCTATCCCCGATTTGAGTAATTTTGCCACTTGCTTGATACCTATCGGTGATTTTTTTATCATGGTAGCAAATATTAGTCGGATAATAAGCAAGGGCATCAACGAGCTTTCGGTAAAATGCAGCCAATATCGATACTGCTCATACGCCTCACTGCCATAATCCGGGCGAAATTTTTTATTCAGCACCAAGTGTGAGATTGGCTGTGCATCTTGTTGGTCGGTTAACTGGTCATAGTTATCAATCAAATACTCAATGATATTGGCCGATTCAATCAGCGTTTTTCCATTATCTTGCAGGATAGGTGCCTTACCCATCGGGTGAATTTTTTGCAAAGACTTGGGCGCCAAACCATGATGGCGTTCGTACTTGGTTAACTGGTAAGGCAGCTCTAATTCTTCCAATAGCCAAAGAATTCGGAATGAACGTGATTTTTCAAGGTGGTGTAGATGCAGTTTTGACATGGGTATACTCGTCTTTTAATGTAAGAGGATTGTTGGAACAAAGTAACTTTAAATTTTATAAGGCTTTAAACTTGCTGGCTGTTGCGAAATTGTAGAATTCAGCGAAAAAAACCAGCTTATTAACTAATAAGCTGGTTTGATAAAGCGAGGTTATAAATAGCAAGGCTACAAATTAGTCATCTAGCTGTTGTGCATCGGCTTCTAGTAAACCATCTTGCTGCAGGGCTTCAGACAAATCGATGGCGTGCAAATCCGCACTGTCTCGTAAATCAGTACCATCTTGCGCGATATTGTCAGCCAATGCTGCCTCTAAGCTATCTTCGTCCAGCTCGTCTTCACTACCGCCTTCAACCAAAGCGATGGAGACCAATGATTCATCTTCTGAAATACGAATCAGGGTGACCCCTTGCGCATTACGACCTGTTTGCGCGATTTGTCCGACAGGTGTACGAACCAGCGTGCCTGCATCAGAAATCAGCACAATATCATCGGCATCGGTTACCGCTAATGCCTGCACCAGCTCGCCATTACGCGCCGTGGTTTTGATGGCGATAATGCCTTTACCGCCACGACCTTTGACAGGGAAATCAGAGACAGGTGTACGTTTGCCAAAGCCACGCTCACAAGCACATAAAATCTCGCCTTGTTGTGGGGCAACAACCAACGACACCACACGGCTAACCGCAACGACACTGTCATTGTCTTGGTCATCTTGGCTATCGTCTTCAAGCTCGGTGTCCTCGTCTTCGATACCTTGATTGGCCAGTAGCGTCACCCGCATACCGCGTACCCCTTTTGCGGTACGACCCATCGCACGGATTTTACTTTCATTAAAGCGAATGGCTTTACCTTCGTTGGAAAATAACATGATGTCTTGCTCGCCATCGGTAATGGCAACGCCAATCAAGTTATCGCCGTCATTGAGTTCGACAGCGCGAAGTCCGTTGGCGCGAAGGTTTTTAAATTGTGACAATTGGACGCGTTTTACCATGCCCGATGCGGTTGCAAAGAACACATAGCTATTGTCATTTTGCTTGTCGTCTTCGGTCACAGGCAAGATGGCGGTGACTTTTTCATCGGCATCCAATGCAATTAGATTGACCATCGGACGGCCACGCGAACCACGGCTGGCAATAGGCACTTCAAACACTTGTAACCCAAACACACGACCCCGATCGGTAAAAATCATCACGTTGTTGTGTGTCGATGTGACCACCATATGGTCAATGACGTCGTCTGCTTTCATGGCAGTGGCTGACTTGCCTTTACCACCGCGTTTTTGGGCGATATAGTCGCTAATAGGCTGGGTTTTGGCATAACCCGTGCGTGAAACAGTCAATACAACGGTTTGTTCAGGAATCAAATCAGCACGGCTAAAGTCACTGCGGCTATCGACGATTTGGGTTTTGCGTGCATCGCCAAAATCCTCACGAATTTGGATTAATTCGTCTTTGATGACTTGCATTAATTGGTCAAAGTTATCCAAAATGCTTTGTAATTGCGCAATGAGTGCCAAGATTTCTTTGAATTCTTGCTGTAGCTTGTCTTGCTCTAGCCCTGTTAAACGGTGCAGCTGCATATCCAAAATAGCATTGACTTGGTCAGGCGATAGACGATAATGTTGGTTGTCATCAATCAGGCCATATGGGGCGTTTAGGTCTTCGCCTTCAATCACATCAGGGCGAATCGAATGACTGCCTGCTGCCTCTAACATGGCAATCACGCCACCTGACTGCCAAGTATTGGTTAGTAAGTTATCGCGGGCTTCTTGGCGGTTTGCCGATGCCTTGATAGTGTCAATAATACGGTCAATGTTGGCAAGGGCAATCGTTAGTCCTTCGAGCAAATGACCACGCACCTGCGCTTTTTTGAGTTCAAAAATAGTACGGCGAGTGACCACTTCTTGGCGGTGACGCACAAAGGCGGCAATTAAATCACGCAACGTCATGATTTTAGGTTGACCTTCATCTAAGGCAACCATGTTAATGCTAAAACTCGATTCTAAAGGCGTCTGGATAAATAAATTGTTAACGATGACTTCCGCGTTTTCACCGCGTCTTAAGTCAATGGCGATACGCATGCCATCTTTATCTGACTCATCACGAATCTCGCTAATGCCTTCAAGTTTTTTATCGCGTACCAATTCTGCGATTTTTTCAATCAATTTTGCTTTATTGGTTTGATACGGAATCTCGGTAAATACAATACGTTCACGTTCTTTATTGGCGCCCGTTTCACTCATCGGTTCGATGTGATATTTGCCGCGCAAATGCAGGCGACCTTTACCGGTGCGATAAGCATCGACAATGCCTGAGCGACCATAAATAATACCGCCTGTTGGGAAATCAGGACCGGTGATATGCTGCATGAGCATTTCACCAGAGATGTGCGGGTCATCGGCATAGGCCAAACAGGCATTAATCACTTCCGTCAAATTATGTGGCGCCATATTGGTCGCCATACCCACCGCAATCCCTGTGGCACCATTGACGAGTAAATTTGGAATACGGGCTGGCATGACGCTTGGCATTTGCTCCGAGCCATCATAGTTTGGCTCCCAATCCACAGTGTCTTTATCCAAATCACCCAGCATTTGGTGGGTAAGCTTTTGCATGCGCACTTCGGTATAACGCATCGCTGCGGCGGGGTCGTCATCCACTGAACCAAAATTACCTTGACCATCGATGAGCATATAGCGCATTGAGAACGGCTGCGCCAAACGTACAATCGCGTCATAAACTGCCGTATCGCCATGCGGGTGGTATTTACCGATAACATCACCGACCACACGCGCCGATTTTTTGTAAGGTTTGTTAAAGTCGTTTGATAATTCATGCATCGCGTATAACACACGGCGATGAACAGGTTTAAGCCCATCACGCACATCAGGTAAAGCACGGGAGACAATTACGCTCATGGCATAGTCGAGATAAGATTGTTTTAATTCATCGACGATGCCAATGGGGCTAACGGAATCGGTGGACATGCACGCTCCTTTTATCAAGCTACTTATATATGAGTCATCTTATTTATTTTACTTTTCAAGGCGATGCCTAAGCTAACAACCATGCGTTTAAAAGCAATGTGCAATTTTGACCAAAAGCTACAAAAAACCCCAATCAAAAACTTCAGAAAAGTAACACAGATGATGTTATATTTTTAGGATAGTAAAAAGGAATAATTATAGCATAAAACGCATGATTTAGCAGTTAACTCACCGCCAAATGTCGACCGTAATATCAAAATATCATGCTTTAATGGGTGTTATTTTATCGCCATGGTAAACTGCCCAAACTTTGCCAGCTATCTTAATCAACTATTGTAATAATCTATAAAATAAACTGTCTAATGACAAAGCCTGTTGATAAACAGGCTTTGTTAAATTGGAGTCAGTTATATACGTATATGTTTAGTAGATATGACAAATTTAGAACTGGCTAAACAATGTCTGTGCCACACCCATACAATACGGCGTGACTAAACCATGATATTGCATAGCGACGGCTTGTGATGGATTGCCCCCGTTGGCGGCAGCAATCGCGGCAATATTTTGCACTTTGCTAGCAAATCCTGCCTGCATTTTTTCTGATTGAGACTGGATGCTATTATTGTTGACGGTATCAAAACCTAACGTTTGATAAACTGGTTTTTGACGCGTTGCGCGATTGGTGATATCAATATCAATAATTCCCAACTTGGTCGCGCTAGTTTTATTAGCGTCAGTGTCCCATAGCGTTTTCATTAAACTAGTATTGACGTCAAAGAACACCATCGGATCTTGGTTACCACCACACATAATGACAGGCATTGTTGGTAAATAGCCACGCAAGTCATTGGCTTTTAACGCTTTACGCAGGGGATGTTCAGGCAGTGTGGCAGGCACTGGGCTATAGTTGGTATAGCCTTGTAAATAAGGCACTGCCCAATCGACATTTTTTTGGGCATCCGCCAAGTACCCTAATCGGTAGTCATTTTTGACTAAATACTGCGTCGTATCAAAACCAAAACTAAATGCTGGGTCAGACGGTGATATCGCATCGAGCGTTGAATTGCCGGTGGGCGCTTTTTGAAACATCGCTGAGGCAGGCAATTTGCCACTTAAAATAAGCTGCATATCAGTCATGTTGGCGCTAGGCAGTAGCGAGGGGATTTCATCGGCATTGGCTGGTGCAAACATGTCACTGGGTTTGGCATAAATATTGCCATACTGCTCTTGATAGTTGCGAGCCATCAGCGGAGCAAAAAAAGTCGCACCGAGCATAACTTTGCCACCAAATACCACATCACCAAAGGCTTCCATAGCATAGGGTCCAGAAATTGGCAGCGCCGCTGTCACAGGTTCTTTGAGCGTTTCAAGATAGCGCGTGGTTGCCATGGCGACATAGCCACCTTGGGAATAACCTGTGATAAACAATTTGCCATTGTCAGCGACATTGGTTGCACTGCCTGTGCGGCGTACCACTTCCCTGCCTGCTTTTAACGCATCTGCCATCTCGTGTGACTGCTGCTGTGCATTGAGGTACGGATGATAAGCTAGGCTTGATTTGTCATAACCTGCATAATTGGGTGAGATAACCACATAGCCTTGCCCTGCAAACAGAGCCGCTAACAATGTCGCGGCTGGTCCTGCTTCATTGTTGGCATTACCGACTTCTGCAAAATTATAGGCTTTGGTCGTTGCCGTACCGTGGGCATTGAGTACAATGGGTCGATTGCCGCTACAGCTTGCATCCGTGCCTGTCGGAATAAACACAGCACCCGTCGCATCGGTCTTATTACCTTTGACATCGACGGTATCATATTGCATGTATTCTACACGCACACCGCACTTGGGCGTGGCTGCAACTTTGCTAAAATCGGGGTCTGTGGTATTAAATAACTGGGTTAAGGCGCTGGCGGTGAGATTTTTGGTCGTTAATGGATCGTTGATTAAATTACCTGTGGGCAGTGAAGCAACGCCTGTTTTGGCAGGTGGCGTTGTAGTGGAATCATTATCGCTACCACAAGCGGCTAAGGTTGATGCCAAACACACGGAGATAAAAATTTTGGTTAGGCTACTAAAAGTAGGGTGGATTAAATCAGACTGACGGTGCATCTCATACTCCTTATGAGGAAATTAATGGTTCATATCCTTGAACAACGCATCATATTACCCAAAAAAAACGGGCATGAAAGCGATACACTCATCATGCCAGTTTTTATACTATTTGAACATCCGTTTCTAAAAAAAATTGCTACTGAAACAAAAAAACCTAAAGTAGCGCTAAACAGGTTTGCGTTTAAACTTGCTCCAAACCGCAGTTACTGGGCCCGATAAGGCGTAAATCACGCTAATCGCCAGCAATCCTGCAGGAATATTATACAGCACGATACCGAGCGCAAACACAATCAAAATCAATGCCACAAACGGGACACGCTTTTTATCAAACTCTTTAAAGCTATAGTATTTTAAATTACTCACCATCAAGAAGCCGGCAATCACCACCCAAACGGCTGCCAAGATTTGAAAAGCGGGACTGGTCGCAGGCAATTCAACTTGCCAATCCATATGTACCATCACAAACGTCGTGACTAAAATAGCGGCTAACGGACTTGCTACCCCGACAAAGTATTTTTTATCAACGACACCAATTTGTACATTAAAACGCGCCAGTCTCAGCGCGGCACAGGCAGCATACACAAAGGCGCAAGCGATACCAATACGCCCCAACGGCTCTAACGCATAATGATAAATCAATAACGCAGGCGCCAGTCCAAACGCGATGCAGTCGGCTAGCGAATCTAGCTGCTCGCCAAAGGGACTTTGTGCATTGAACAGCCTTGCAGCCCGACCATCTAACCCATCTAGCAATGCCGAGATAAAAATCGCCACACAGGCACGCATATAATGCCCTTCCCCCAACGCGCTTTGGGTAATCGAATAAAATGCCGCAAGCAGCGACAATAGCGTAAATGAATTGGGAATTAAATAAACGCCTTTTTGCGCAATCGTTTTGTCAGCGACACGCGCATTTTCAATGACTTCAAAGGTGAGCCCATCGTAGTCATCGGTTTCTGCCAATTCACGGTTACGCTGATGCTCAAGCTGAATTGGATTGATATCCTTAGTGTGCTGTTGCGGCTGTTGCAGCTGTTGTAATGCGTCGATGGGCGTCTTGATAAGGGTTGGTTGGTTATTATTATCGTTATTCATTGATTATCCTTGCAGGTTGTCTCTTGCAGGTCGTCTATAATAAATCGTCTATTGCTAGGTGCATCGAGCTCGGTAAAAAATTGCGAAATTTGGCGGGTTTGATGATCACTTAACCCGCCAAGTATGACATTATTCGCCAACTAACCATTGTACTTTGGTGCGCTGTTCCACGCTCATTTGTGGGCTTTCAGGATGCTGCAAAATTGGCTGTAGATATTGCAAAATCTCTTCGGCTTTAGCATCAAATTGCCACGGTGGGTTAATCACCAACATGCCCGTCCCATTTAAACCCATCGGCAAATCGGGTGGGAAAATATTCAGCTCAAGCACCAACTGACGGCGGATTTCGGTGCGTTTCATTTTTTTATAAAACAGCTCAACCGCATCGTTGTTTTTGATGGGGTACCAAAGAGCCAACACCCCGGTTGACCATTTTTTATGCGCTTTGACCAACAAATCTACCAATGCGCTAAAATCACGGTGTTCCTGTTCAAAGGGAGGATCGATTAAAATCAAACCGCGTTTTTCTTGGGGTGGTAGCACCGCCAAAATTCCTTCATAGGCATTGCGATGTTGCACGCCAATGGGCAATTGGTGCAGTTGGTAATTGAGCGCATCAAATTCGCTTGCTTTCCATTCAAACGCTTCGGCGCGATTGTTAATCTCTGGGTGAGCGTCTTGTTGTTTTTCAATATGATGGGCAATAAACCAAGGCGAACCTGGATATACATGCTTATCGTAGAATTTTTTGGCGTAGCCAATATCTTGTAGATAGGTTTGCACCGCCTGTGGTGCTTGGCTGTTATCTTGCGCTAGCAGTTTGGTAATGCCATGGATGGCTTCGCCCGTTTTTTTGGCTTCATCACTGGCAAGTGAATACAAACCGCGACCACCATACGCATCCAAAATATAATAAGGTTTTGGCTTGGCGCTCATCATCTCAAGTAATTGCAATAATAAAACGTGTTTTACCACATCAGCGAAGTTGCCCGCGTGGTAGCTGTGTTGATAATTCATAATAAATTTTTCGTAAACAAATTAGCAGGTATGGTAGCATAGCTATCAAAAATTGGCGAAGTTTTTGCTAGAAGTTTTTGCTAAAAATTGCCCAGTTAAATGTTTAAACAATGCTGGAGGAAATACAGCGCACATGCCAGAGTTGAATTTTATCCTGCCCAACTGGTTTGAAAAAATAAATGACGCACAGCTTGACGGGCTGGTTGATGACGGATTTATCGTGTTAGATGACTGTTTTGACGTCAAATTTTTTCAAGCGTTACAAAAAGAGAGTGGCTTGATTGACTACCAAGCGGCCAATTTGACGCAGGGTGAGCGAATCACTAGTATTCGCGGGGATAGCACCCGCTGGATTGATGAGCACTGCCCGATTGGTATGCAGTATCTACAAGCGATTAATGAGCTTGCGCAATTTTTTAATCAAACCTTATACACAGGCATTCGCCGTAGTGAAGCCCATTATGCCCGCTACCCTGCAGGGTTTGGTTATCAGTGGCATTCAGACAACCCGCAAGGACGTGATGAACGTGTATTATCGGCGGTTTTTTATCTCAATGAGGGTTGGGGCGCGCACGATGGCGGTGAAATTGTCGTCATCGATCAGCATGACAGACAGCAACAATTACAGCCCCAAGGTAACAGATTGGTGATTTTTAATAGTAACTTAGTCCATCAAGTCGCAATCACCCATCGTGAACGCTTCTCCATTGCCACTTGGATGAGAAAAGATGGGTTAATTGGCCAGTAATAAACTTGCCGCAATCCCCCACATCACAATCCCGATGAGGATATCAAGAATTTTCCAAGACAGGGGTTTGGCAAATAGCGGCTGCAGCACACGCGCACCATAACCCAAACTAAAAAAGAAGATAAACGATGATAAAATTGCACCCAACGCAAACGCCAATTTATCAGTAACCTGTGATGCAATCGTCCCAAGCAAAATCACCGTATCTAAATACACATGGGGATTGAGCCAAGTAAATGCCAAGCACATGGCAATCACTTGTTTTAAATTACCAACGTCTTCACCCTGCGCCACGAGCGATTGGTTTGATTGATAAGCGGCAATAAAACTTCGGGTACCATACACAATTAAAAACAACGCCCCTGCGTATTTTGCGATGGTGATAATCAGCGGAAATTGCGAAATCAGCTTGCCAAAACCAAACACGCCACCCGTAATCAACACCGCATCGGATAACGCGCAAATCAAACACACGATAAACACAAATTGTTGTTTTAGCCCTTGTTTAAGCACAAACGCATTCTGTGCCCCAATCGCCAAAATTAACGAAAAGCACACGCTCATGCCCATTAAAAAAGTAGAGATATTCATCGGTACCACAAGTCCCCAGTAACATTCGCAAAAAACACAAAAAAGCTCAGTAAGAAAAAAGCATAGCGAGAAAAAAAGCGTATTGTAGCCAAAATGCTAAGCGATTGCGAACAATGCGACCCGCTAAGGCGCTAATTTATGCTAATATGCAGCGCAAATAAGCGAGCTTTTTGAGAGATTTTTGAGAGATTTTAAGGAAACAACAATGACCGATTTTGCCAGTAACGCCACTGATTTAGACCACCTTCAAGCGCAAACCTTAGCACTAAGTTTACAGTTGATGCGCGAGCCATCAGTGACGCCAACTGACCTTGACTGTCAAAATATACTGGCTGAGCGGCTTAACCAGCTCGGCTTTGATTGTGAGTTTTTATACTTTGGTGAAAAAGGCGCGACAGGACGCGAAGCAGAAGTCAAAAATTTATGGGCAATCCGTCAAGGTCGTGGGCAGGCGCAGGCGCCCGTATTATGCTTTGCAGGACATACCGATGTCGTGCCCACGGGGGATGTCAGCCAATGGACCTATCCGCCATTTGAGCCTACTATCAAAGATGGCATACTGTATGGGCGTGGTGCTGCAGACATGAAAACAGCGATTGCGGCATTTACTGTCGCTGTTGAAAACTTTGTCGCCAAGCACCCCAATCATCACGGCTCAATTGCTTTCTTAATTACCGCTGATGAAGAAGGTCCTTCGGTCAACGGTACAATCAAAGTGGTGGAAACATTGCAATCTCGCAACCAGCCAATAACTTATTGCTTGATTGGCGAACCCTCTAGTACTCACACCTTGGGTGATATCATCAAAAATGGTCGCCGTGGCTCGCTTGGCGCCGTTGTGACGGTGACCGGCAAACAAGGCCATGTTGCCTACCCGCATTTGGCAGTTAACCCCATTCATTATGCTTTGCCAGCACTATCCGAGCTTTGTAGCCAAACTTGGGACAATGGCAATGCGTATTTTCCTGCCACCACCCTGCAAATCTCCAACCTTCATGCAGGCACTGGGGCTAACAATGTGATTCCTGCAACTTTAAGCGCCGAGTTTAATTTTCGTTTTTCCACTGAGACCAACGATGAGAAACTTAAAGCAACTACCCATGCGATTTTTGACAAGCATTTTCAAGACGGTGCAGCCAGTTATCACATCAATTGGAAACTATCGGGCAACCCATTTTTGACGCCACAAGGCAACCTCGTGGGCGCCTGTCAATCCGCGATTAAAGCCGTGACAGGGACAGATACAGAGCTTTCAACCACAGGCGGCACCTCAGATGGTCGTTTTATCGCAACCTTGAATGTTGACAATAGGTCGCCTGAAGTGGTTGAGCTTGGCGTGCGTAATGCAACCATTCACCAGATTGATGAGTGTGTAGAGGTTGAAGATTTGGGTAAACTTGCCGCAATTTATGAGCAAATATTACAAAACTTGCTGTTAGACTGAATACTATTAACCCAAATACTGCATGCTAACAACCCAGTGATACGGCTAATTTTGCTGGGATGGCAATCTTCGTGGGCGTGGCAACTGATTATTTACCCAAGCCAAATGATTATTCACCCAAGTCAAATGACATCAAAGACCGTTACTTTTTGGCTGACGCATTAAGCAAGTGCGGGTCATTTTTCATGGGTAAATTAATTTAGCTGCTGCTCATTAACAATCTAGTATGAAGAAGAACCTAGCATTCAGCTTAGTCTAGTTCGTCTAACCAAGCCATTTGAATCGCTTCTAGTTGTTTTTCGGTCGATTTGGTTGGGTCATCGCCAAATTCTTCTAACTGCGTCACATACCGATGCAAATCAGTAAAACGAATATATTGCACGTCTTCATCAGGGTATTTTTCAGAAAGTTGAATGGCAATTTCTAATGTGTCGTTCCATTTAAGGGACATATTTTTCTCCAGTTACTTGATGGGGGTGAGTTTTTTGATTTCGTTAAGATTGTCTTGCCAGGTTTTGATGACAGGGTGAGTTTGTTCATCTTGCTGTACAATGACACTGGTCGGTTGCACTTGCTGGTCTAGCATCAATACAATTTTGGTCAGTGCCACCACATTTAAGTCATTTTTCACCCAAAACTCGTGGCGAAAATACAGGTATTTTTTATCCCAAGCCAGTAGTTGACTGCGAAGCGTCAATTTATCAAACAAAAAGCTTTCTTTGATGTAGGTTAATTGTTGCGATGCAATCACCCAACCTAGCTTGTCCGTTGGGCGTTGCTGCATCAGCCACTGTTGGATATTAAGCTCAATAAAGCTTAAGTAGCGATAATTAGGCACATGGTGACGAAACCCCATATCATGTGGCAAAATCCGATAGTGGCGTATGATTGCATCGCTATAGCTTGGTTTAGATGACTTTGCTTTATCGGATTTTAGCATCAAGCATAAGATAAGATAACGAAGTAATAAATTCATGAATTTTCCTTGTGATATCCGCCTGATTATAGCAAATAAAAAACCCTGACTAAACTGATTAGTCAGGGTTGATTGAAGTCAAAAAAACTTAGTGACCTGTACCATTGATATGGCGAATCATGTCTTCCACCACTTTTTTGGCATCGCCAAAGATCATCATGGTTTTGTCCATGTAGAACAAGCTATTATCAAGACCTGCGTAGCCGGCACTCATTGAGCGTTTGATGACCATCACTGTTTGCGCTTTGTTTGCTTCAAGAATTGGCATACCAAAGATGGGTGAGTTTGGATCGTCTTTTGCCGCTGGGTTGACAACGTCATTGGCACCGATAATCAGCACAACGTCTGTACCGGCAAAGTCGGAGTTGATTTCATCCATTTCTAAGATATCTTCATACGGTACATCTGCTTCAGCCAATAGTACGTTCATATGACCTGGCATACGACCTGCCACAGGGTGAATCGCAAAACGCACATCCACGCCTTCTTCTTTTAGCATTTCATAAAGCTCTTTTACCGCATTTTGGGCGCGACCTTGCGCCATACCATAACCTGGCACAATAACAACACTGCTAGAGTTTTCCATCATAAAGGCGGCATCTTCAGGTGAGCCTGTACGGTAAGTTTTGGGTCCGGTATCTTCTTCTGTCGCAGCGGCTGAGCTGCTTGACATACCGCCAAACAATACGTTGAGCAGTGAACGGTTCATGGCTTTACACATAATGTAGGACAAAATCGCCCCAGATGAACCGACCAATGACCCTGCGATAATCAGCATTGAGTTACCTAGGGTAAAACCGATACCGGCTGCCGCCCACCCAGAGAATGAGTTGAGTAGCGATACCACCACAGGCATATCACCGCCGCCAATCGGCGCAATCCACATCCAGCCAAAAATAATAGCCAAAATGGTCATGGCATAAAACGCTGGCATAGATTGGGTGGTAAAATACATAATACCAAATGCTAACATCGCGATGAATAATAACGCTTGGACAGGTTTTACCCAAGTGCCTTTAAGCGTCTTTGCCCAGCTTTTTGCCGCCAATTTACCAAAAGCAAACATTGAAGCTGAGAAGGTAATCGCACCAATAAAACAGCCCACAAACAACTCAAACCGCGCGATGGTGCTATGCTCGACGCCTGTATGCAACACGCTCGCTAGTGCAATGGCAACTGCCGATAGACCGACTAAAGAGTGCATCAAAGCCACGGTTTCTGGCATTTGCGTCATGGCAACGGTACGTGCTTTCCAAGTACCAACCACAGCGCCCAGCACCATCGCGCCAACAATTAATACAAATACCGGACTGGGTGCCAAGAAAAAGGTGGTGATAATGGCAATCGCCATACCTATCATACCGAATCGGTTACCACGGATGGCAGTTTTTGGGCTTGATAAACCCCGCAAGGTTAAAATAAATAGCACCGCACCAATCAAATAAAACCAATCAGCATGTTGGGCGACCCAATTCAAATTCTCATTCATCAAGCATTTCCTTCTTTGTTTGGCTCAGCTTTGGCTTTTTTATCTTTTGATTTAAACATCGCTAGCATACGTTCCGTCACCGAAAAACCACCAAAAATATTGATGCTAGCTAAAAACACCGCAAACGCCCCCAATAAGCTGGTTGGGGTAAACATATTGCCACCGATGCTGACGGTCTGCAGCATGGCACCGACGATAACGATACTGGATAAGGCATTGGTCACCGCCATCAGTGGGGTATGCAGTGCAGGTGTTACCCCCCAAACCACGTAATAACCCACAAAAATAGCCAAAACAAAGATACTAAAGATTGCCACAAATGGGGTGGCAGATGTCGCAGACGCTAATAGGGTCAATAACATAAAACCTCCTAACCTCGATAGGTAAAATTAAATGAAAATTAGGTTAGCGACTGGCTAACAATACTTGACCTTGGCTAGTAACCAGCAAGGCTTTTTGGATTTCATCTTCTGGATTAAGCGCAAACACTTTATTGTCATCCATCAAGGTTGCAAAAAAGTTATACAAATTGTTGGCATACAATGCCGATGACTGCGCCGCCAAGGTCGATGGAATATTGGGCACACCCATGATAGTGACACCGTTTGGGGTGATGATATTTTGTCCGACCACTGAGCCTTCTACGTTGCCGCCTGTTTCTACGGCCATATCGAGTAAAATTGAGCCAGATTTCATTTTATCGATGGTAGCTTGGTGTATCAAACGCGGGGCATTGCGACCAGGAATTTGAGCCGTGGTAATCACAATATCTGCTTGACTGACCGCTTTATCGACAACCGCGGCTTGGTCTTTGATATATTGCTCAGACGGTGTCCAGGCATAGCCGCCTGTGTCTTTGGCTTTGGCTTTTTCCTCATCGCTCATAGGGACATCAAGCCATTTACCACCGACTGACTCCACTTGATCACGCACGGTGGGACGTAAGTCACTGGCTTCCACAACGGCTCCCAAACGACGAGCGGTGGCAATCGCTTGTAGACCCGCGACGCCCACGCCTAGGATGACAATACGCGCAGGTTTCACCGTACCTGCCGATGTCATAAACATGGGGAAAGGACGACCAAACTGGTTGGCAGCCAAAATCACCGCTTTATAACCTGCCAAGTTGGCTTGGGATGACAGCACGTCCATGTTCTGCGCCCGCGACAAAGTTCGTGGCAATAGCTCCATGGCATATACTTTGGCGTGGCGATTGGCATAGTCCTGCAAATTGGCATTGCGATACGGATTCATCATGCCGATGACAATCGCTTCTTGTTTTAGCTGGTTGATTTTTTCAATCGGCAAGCTATTGACCGTGAGCACCACATCACTTGTTGAGATCGCATCCTCAACAATTTGTGCTCCTGCTTGTTCCAACGCATCATTGGTAATAAACGAACCTTTACCCGCATCGCGTTCGACCACAATACTGTGACCCAACTTGATGAACTTTTTAATGGTATCGGGGGTAATCGCAATCCGATTTTCATATAATGCAGTTTCCTTTGGTACACCAATTTGCATACACTCTCCTCAAGCGGTTCGGTTGAATTCTCAATCCACAACTGACCATTAACTAAGACAGTTATAAATTAAAAAAATGATAATTAAATTACCATAAATCTAATTAATTATGCAAAATAATTCTAGGCGGAATAACAAGTAAATTTGACTGATGCGTATAAAAAAAAGTTATCAATAAAACTTTTTACAAAATTTTCTTTTAATAAGATAGCTTTTTGGGGGTTAGTTTATTCGTATATTGCGTTTTTTAACATTGCCATGGTCGATTTCAAATTCATCAAAATCTTGGGCAAGCCAAAAATTACCTTGATAACTGGTAGCCACTTCTGCCCGAATATCTGACATATTCAAAGTTTTACTGCTAGGTTTATCAAAAGGTTGAAAACGCGCGCTAAAATGGGTCAAAATCAGGTTTTTTAACTGTGATAGCTGCGCAAACTCGGCAACTTGCTTGGCGGTTGAATGCATGGGGTCAAAATAGTTAGGGGCTAATTTTCGTTTATCAGCAATTGCTTGGGTATAAGTGGCCTCGTGTACTAGCACATCGGTATCTGATATGGCATCGGCTAATAGCTCAGGTGAGTCATTGTCGCCTGCGACTATTAGCACGGCTTTATGCAGCGTGGTGGTGATAAAATCCGCGGATTTTAGCAAGGTGTTATCATCTAGATTGACGTCAATACCGTATTTAAGCTTGCCCCATAGCCGTTTATCTACCACGTTAAGCTCGGTGAGTTTTTCGGTTAATAAGGTTTTTTTGGACAGTTGCTGGGTGAATTTAAAGGCATGGCTAGGGATACGGTGTGATAGCGCAATCACGTCAATTTGTAGCTGATGGTCGTCTGTCAAATCCAGCGTGACAGGTTGGTAACTATCCCCCTGCGCTCTATTTTCAATGGCGATAAAATGAATGTCAAAACTTATCATCAGCGCTGTCGTGGCTTGCACGGCGGCAAGATAATCGGCAATGGCTTGTGGGGCGATAAGGGTTAATGGGTGCTTGCGTCCACTCACCGCAATACTAGCAAATACCCCGGGAAAGCCATAACAGTGGTCGCCATGCACATGGGTGATACAAATCAACGCTAGCTGCATCACGGACAACGGGGTTTTGAGTAGTTGATGCTGTGTGGCTTCCCCACAGTCCACCAATAGCCAAGGGACATTTTTTACTCTGCTATAAGGATTGATGAGTGATACAGCAAGCGCGGTGACGTTGCGGTGTTTGGTGGGTATCCCTGCAGATGTGCCCAAAAAAGTGAGTGTTAACATGATTACCTCTTGATCAAACGAGTGTTACATCGTTATAGTGAATGTTTATCAATTTAACTATAAAATAAAATGCGCTAACAAATTTCACAACAACTTTTGACTGGGCTATGGCAATGACTTCAAAGCTTTCTTTTAACCCCTAGCCTTTAACCATTAGCCTTTAGCTTTTGTCTTTTATCCTTTATCCCTTATATCGTGTCTGGCGAATTGGACAATTCTGCTTTAAGCCTCGGCCTTATACTTGTTGATAGGCGGATTTGGGGCGTGCTTTATTACGGGTCCAACGGCTGGCTGCCCGTTTACGTTTTAAAGATTTGGTAACAGATAATAGCAATAATAATTTGGCAAGCGGGTTATTATTGCGGATGATTTCACTGAGTTTTGGTATACTCAATGATGCTTATATCATCTCTTGTATCACTTACGGAACAAAATAAGGAATGCTATGTTCAAGTTTTTTACCCCATTATGCTTCTCATTAAGTTTATTTGGCTGCCAAGCTGTTAGCTCAGATCAGCAAAACCCCCAACCTATGCCTCAGCCCATCAAGAAACCTGAGATGATGTGCACCATGCAATATGATCCTGTCTGCGTCAAAACTATCAATAATGGCATCGTCCGCTATCAAACCTATGGCAACGCTTGTATGGCAAATAATGGCGTCAATGCTATGGACAAGACTATGAGCGTCACCAAAGGTGCTTGTGAGCAGAGACTAGCAAGTGAATGAGTTAGTAAGTGACTGAGCTAACAAATAGCTGGGCTATCATAAGTTAGCCCGCTATAACGTCTGCACTAGCTTGTTTTGCCATAGCTGACTGACGATAAAACAAGCGAAGAGCTATAATCCCTCTAATTACTTTGTGTTAAAGGTTTTGCATCTGTATGGCATTAGCGCTGATTATTGATGATGAAGTAGATTTGTGTCGCTTGATGCAGATGACACTCAAAAAAATGGGCATTGAATCCAAAGTCGCCTATGACTATGCCACTGGCATCAGCCATCTTCAAACGTATAATTTTGATTTTTGCTTAACCGATCTCAAACTTCCTGATGGGACAGGACTAGATATCGTTAAATTTATCAGTAAAAATTATGCCAAAACCCCCGTGGCAGTGATTACCGCCCACGGTAGTATGGATTTGGCGATTGAAGCGTTAAAATTGGGGGCGTTTGATTTTGTCAACAAGCCACTTGAGCTATCACGGCTGCGCCAGTTGGTCGAAAACGCCTTGAAGGTGGCGGAAAATGCCCATAAACTCAATTGTAAAGAAGTCTATGATCCTTTTAGCAATCGCTTAATCGGACAATCTAACGCCATTGCCCAGCTCAAAACCACCATCCAAAAATTGGCGCGTAGCCAAGCGCCCGTATTTTTGTGGGGAGAGTCTGGCACCGGTAAAGAAGTCGTTGCCAAGCTCATTCATGATTTAAGCCCGCGCTGCTCTGCCAATTTTGTGCCTGTTAACTGCGGCGCCATCCCATCAGAGTTGATGGAAAGTGAGTTCTTTGGGCACAAAAAAGGCAGCTTTACGGGCGCCACCGCAGATAAAGAAGGGTTATTCCAACAAGCAAATGGCGGCACGCTATTTTTGGATGAAGTAGCGGATTTGCCGATTTCAATGCAAGTCAAATTATTACGCGCCATTCAAGAAAAGAAAATCCGCCCCATTGGGAGCACCCAAGAGATTGCCGTGGATGTGCGCCTTTTGTCCGCTACCCATAAAAATTTGGCTAAGCTTGTCGAAACGGGTGAATTTAGACAAGATTTATATTATCGCATCAACGTGATTGAAGTAAAATTACCAAGCCTCAATGAACGGCGTGATGATATTTTACTGTTAGCCAATCATTTTATCTCTTTGATTGCAGACGATTGGGGACTAGCGCAGCCACTGACATTATCGAATGAAGCCGCGGTTCAATTGACAAACCATCACTTTGCAGGCAACGTGCGTGAATTAAGAAATATCTTAGAGCGGGCGATTACCCTAGCTGATGATAATGTGATTGAAGCCCATCATTTGAATTTGCCATTATCAGCCGCCAACGTACCGGCTGACACTCCTAGAATCCATGAAACCCAAAAAACTCATGAAATCACAGAAAACTCCAATCACCCCGTCTTATCAATACCGAGTCAACCTAGCGCGCCAAAAGTTGAGCCCTTAGCCGAGCCTAAATCCGCTTCCAACAGCCCCATCAATACTTCCTATGGCAGCAACTTGTTTGCAAGTGGTTATAAAGTCAAACCCAATATTCAACTTACGCCCACACCGACCCAATCCACCCATGATGCGTTAACCCATGCATCGTTAACTTTAGATGCGCCGATAGGGGCTATCAATACGCCTAATTTAGCCCAGCCCTCTGCTGAAGAAGGTCAACTGCCTGCCGAAGGGCTGGAAGAATATTTGATGAATCAAGAACGAAAAGTCATTATCGCAGCACTCAACTGCAGTGGTTGGAATCGCACCCAAGCTGCTAAACTGTTAAATACAACGTTTCGCTCACTGCGCTACCGTATGAAAAAATTGGGCATTGATAGTGACAGTGATATTAATAGTGATAGTGACAGCGATGAGGATTAAAAACTTCGGATAAAGGACAAATCGATATTTTTTGATAAATCTACTATCCCTACTTGGTCATAACAAGCTAACGGAAACCGCCGGCGGATACCTAACCACTGGTTTGCTGATTTATCGAATAGTACGAATCGATTGCCTTTTTCATCGAGGCTTTGGTCGATATTGTCAATTTGATGCAGGCATTTTACCGCAATGATATCGATGTCTAATGTAACAGCGGGTTTTTGGTATTCAAGTCTGTCTTGTTGCTGTTCAAACTTCTTAGTGAGTTGTAACCACTGCCAATAATCCATTGGCTGCGCAAAGTCTAAATAAGCCACTTGGTTAAAATAAACCGGTGTATTGGATGTTTGCTTGTTTAAATCGTCGTTTAAATTGTTATCACTACAAGTATCTTCACTACTATGAATCGCGCTGAGTGTCAAAGTACCAAAGTTTTGCAGCCAGTCTTTGGCTTTTTGTAAATAATAAAGTTGTTTGACATTACTGGCTAACGACAAAACACAGGCTTCGATGACTATCACATCACGCGGTGGTACACTCATACTCAAATGCTCAAATAAACATATTTTTTGCTTAGGCTAATTAATTTTGCTGAAAACGGGTAATTTTAACCCCGACACTATCGGCTTGTTTGATGGCGGTTGGTTTGTGAATCGTCACTGTGACTTTTTCTGGGGCAAATTCTGCCAAAATCATCTCAGCGACCAATTGCGCTAACCGCTCTAGCAGTGCGACTTTATTGGCAATGCTCACTTCAGCCACGCGCTCACTGACACTTTTATAATTGATGGCATCTTGAATATTATCAGTCTGCGACGCTTGGTATTGACAGCCCACCATTTCAATATCAAAAATCAATGGTTGGGTTATTTGCTGCTCCCACTCATACACGCCAATCACGGCATCGACTTTAAGTCCCTTCACAAACACCGTATCCGTTGAATTGCCCGTCAGCTTGATTGGCTGATTGTTGGACTTTTCGTTTGCAATCGCGTGTAAGGCATCCGCCGCTGAATATAGTGATTCATGCATGGTTTTTTGTGTAGGGGCTTGCGTGGTGCTGTGGGGCGTTTCAAGCTTAGTTTGTTGGGTGGTTTCTGGTGTGGTCATTTTTACTCTCGTTAGGTATTTCGTTGTTTGATTAAATCATAACTAAAAAATACCAACCCTGTCCAAATAAAGGCAAAGGTAATCAATTTATAAATGTTAAAAGGCTCATGATACAAGAAGATCGCCAATAAAAAAATCATGGACGGGGTCAAATAATTTAAAAAGCTCAATAAGCTAAAATTAACCATTTTGGTGGCTTTATTAAACATTAAGAGGGGTATCAAGGTCACAGGCCCTGCAATCATCAATAAAAAAATTGATGGCGACAGCCAAAAATCTAGTTGACTACTAGCAACATCATGCATAGCAAACCAGCCAATAAAGACCGGCACCAATAATGCCGTTTCGATAAACATCGCAGACAGCGCATCAACCGGCGTATGGCGATGCATCAAACCATACACAGAAAAGCTACTCGCCAACAATAACGATACCCACGGCAATTTACCCAGCACGACCAGCTGAATCACCACGCCTATCGCTGCCAAAATCACTGCCATCCATTGCAAAGGACGCAGTTTTTCTTTGATGACCACTAGCGATAGTAAAATACCCATCAACGGACCAATATAATAGCCCAAACTGGCTTCCAAAATCTGATCATGATTGACCGCCCACACGTACACCAGCCAATTGACTGAGATAATCGCCCCTGAAACGGCAGTATAAAGTAGCCATTTTGGGTTGGCTTGAATCACTTTTAACCAGTGCCAGTTTTTGGTCACTGTCATGATCAGTAAAATCGTGACAAACGTCCAAATAATTCGATGCCCAATGATTTCAATCGCATCATAATCTTTAAGTAGCTTAAAATACAGGGGGAAAAACCCCCAAATTAAAAAAGCAGCCAGTGCGGTCAATACCCCTTTGGGGGTGGTCACTATGGTTGGTTTTTCATGGTCAGTAATATCAACGGCACGGGTCGGAATGTCACTATTGATGATATCAATGGTTTGACTTTCGGGGATTTGATTTTGGGGGATTTGATTTTTCATTAACACAACGATAAATGTTATTTTTTGTAAAAAAGTAAAAACTAAGAAAGTCATAGTCTATCTTAGTTTTCATGTCATCCATGTAAAGACTTGCGACAGTGATACAAATTTAGCTCACCTAGGTTTAGTCAGTCACCACTTTAACTTGCAATCCTGCACTATTGACCAGTTCAGCAAAGTTAGGGAAGCTGGTATTGACCGTCTCAGTACCATGAATGGTAATCGTATCGCTTGCGCGCAAACTTGCCACAGTAAAACTCATGGCAATGCGATGGTCATGGTGACATTCAATCTCACCACCGCCAAACACCTGTGCCACATCACCGCGACCTTCAATTTCAATGCCATCATCGAGTACGGTACAGGCAATTCCTAAGGTTTTTAGCCCATCTGCCATGACTTGAATACGGTCAGATTCTTTAACGCGCAGTTCAGCTGCGCCATGCAGCACGGTTTTACCCGTGGCACAACTTGCTGCCACAAACAGCACAGGGAATTCATCAATGGCGAGTGGCACCAAGTGCTCAGGAATCTCAATACCTTGCAACTTTGAAGATTTCACCACGATATCGGCAACTGGCTCACCGCCAACGGTGGTTTCATTGGTCAATGTCAAATCAGCGCCCATCAGCTTTAGGATATCAATCACGCCGGTGCGCGTGGGATTGATGCCCACTTTGTTGATGGTCACATTGCCTTGTTGGGCGATGGCGCCTGCCACCATAAAAAATGCCGCAGATGAAATATCAGCAGGCACTGCGATATCACATGCCGTTAATTCGCCGCCCCCTGTCACACTAATTTGATTGCCATTGTGCACTTTTGACACTGTCACAGGATAACCAAATGCCGTCAGCATGCGCTCGGTGTGATCGCGCGTCACTTCTGGCTCAATCACCGTGGTAGTACCTTGTGCCCATAGCCCTGCTAACAGCAAACACGATTTCACCTGTGCTGATGCCATTGGCATTTCATAGCTGATACCTGTTAAAGTTTGATTACCGGTGATGCTAATAGGCGGTGTGCCCTTTTCGCCCGTAGTTTGGATTTTGGCACCCATATCACGCAGAGGCTTGGCAACCCGTTCCATGGGACGTTTGGATAAACTCGGGTCGCCCGTCATCACCGAATCAAATTTTTGTGCTGATAAAATACCTGATAACAAGCGCATACTGGTGCCTGAATTACCCATGTATAGCGGATCATGCGAGGGTTTTAACCCATGTAATCCAACCCCATGAATCACTACCCTGCCCTGGTTAGGACCTTCAATCACTACGCCCATATCGCGAAAGGCTTGCAAAGTAGCGAGTGCGTCTTCACCTTCCAAAAACCCTGTCACCGTGGTGGTACCTTTGGCTAACGAACCAAACATAATCGAACGGTGGGAAATAGACTTATCACCTGCGACGGTGTGACTGCCTTCAAATTGTTGCGCTGGGGCGATAACGTAAGTTTGCTTCATGGCTTGTTTTTCCAAATAAGGCGTTTTATTTAACATATGTCCAAAATGTTGTCGAGCGGCTTGGGCTTGGGTCAATATACCCAGCATCTGCTCAGAATCATTGGTCTCGATAATTGCTTTCAACTGGCTTAATTGCTCACTAAATTCATCAATGGCATCGAGGAGCGCGGTTTTATTGGCATAAAAAATATCATGCCACATGGTTGGGTCGCTGGCGGCGATACGGGTAAAATCCCGAAAGCCACCCGCCGCGAAACGAAAAATATCCATATTGTCGTTGTGCTTGGCTAGTTGAGCAACTAGATTGTAGGCGAGCAAGTGGGGTAAATGACTGGTACGCGCGAGCACCTTATCATGATAATCCGCTGGCATGGTCACCACTTCTGCGCCAGTCTGCACCCATAACGCAATCACTTTTTTAACCGCTTGTTTGCTGGTGGTATCTAGCGGCGTTAAGATAATTTTATGGTTATCAAATAGTTTGGCATTACGCGCATCAATCCCTGATTTTTCTGCGCCGGCAATCGGATGGGCGGGCACAAAACCTTTGGGCATATCCTCACCAAATACCGCGCTGGCGTCTGCAATGATATTGCCTTTGGTACTGCCCACATCCATGATAATGGTTTTATCGGTAATAAAGGGTTTGATTTGTTCAAAAATTTTTTTGACCGCCTGTACCGGCGTGGCTATCACCACCAAGTCTGCCCCTTGCACCGCAAGAGCAGCATCATCAAATCCTGCATCAAGCAGTCCGTAGTTGATACCTTTGTCAATGGTTGATTGTGAACGGCTGACCGCCACAATTGATTTGGCCAATTTTTTATCACGCATGGCTTGTGCCAAACTTGCGCCGATGAGCCCTAGCCCAATAAAACACACTTTTTCAAACATTTAACTTACCGATTTTTTATAATTTGCTAAAAAGACTGCGAGCGCAATCAAAATCCCACCCAAAATAGTACTGATGGTTATTGTTTCACCCAATAAAACCACACCCAACAATACCGCAATGAACGGAATAAAATAAATATACAGCGAGGTTTTTACCACCCCCAAATGCTTATTGGCATTGGTCCATAACACAAAACACAAAGCAGAAGCGATACCACCTAAAAACAGCAAATTTGCCAGATTAATGGGCGTAAACGCATGAAGGTTGATAAAGCCTTCACCTGTCACAAGCATATACAGCGACGCGGTGATTATGCCATACAAAAACACTTTACGCATGCGTACCATCGGGCTTAGTTCATCGTTAATGGCACTGTTAGCAAACCCAAAAAATGACCATGCCAACCCACTTAATAGCGCCAAAATATTACCTAGCATGCCATTGGTTAAACTCATCGGCTGATTCGCCAGTACCAACGCCACGCCAACCAACGCCATCACACAGGCAATCAACAGCAACTTGCTAAAGGCATGCGTTTTAATGATAAAACTGGCAATCAGCACCGTAAACAAAGGTGATGCTGTGACTAGCAATGCCGCATTACTGCTATAGGTGTATAGCAATGCGGTATTTTCTAGCAAAAAATACAAGGTGATGCCGCACAGCCCCGACAAGAAATACAACACTTCGTTTTTTACACTGCTAAAGGTTCGCAGTCTAGGTGACATGGCAAACAATAACCCATAGGCAAATACCGACCGATACAGCAAAATCTGAATGGGTGACATATCCGCCAGCAGCACCTTGGTGCTTGCTAATGTTGTTCCCCAAACGATGACCACAAATAACGCTAAAAAATGCCAAAATACTTCACGATTTTTTTCTAACTTTTTTTCTAACATTGGCCTAGCTCAATACCTGCGCCAACGTATCTAAAAAACGGTTAATTTCTTCAGGCAAACCCACACTCACGCGTATCCAAGCTGGCAGACCGTACCCAACCATCGGTCGCACTACCACGCCTTGCTCAATCAATGTTTGGTAGATATCCATGCCATCGCCGACATTAACCATCACAAAATTGGTAGCCGATTTGACATAGACGACACCTAAGCTATCCAAGCCATCATACAGGGCTTGTTTTTGCTCATGGTTAAACGCCAAATATTGGTTAATAAAATGTTGGTCTTTAATCGCTGCTGTGGCGGCGGCATGCGCCAACGTACTGGTATTAAACGACTGACGCGTATAATTTAAAATCTCGGCAATGCTTGCGCTGCTTACGGCATAACCAATGCGCAGGGCTGCCAGTCCATAAGCTTTGGAAAAGCTACGTAGCACAATGACATTGTCATACTCTTGGGTCAAATCTACACAGCTGAGCGTTGGCACAAATTCGATGTAAGCTTCATCAATCACCACCAACACCTCCGATGGCACTTTTTTGATGAATTTAATCAGATCATCTTTGGCGAGCACGGTGCCTGTGGGGTTGTTGGGATTGGTGACAATCACCATTTTACAATTGGCAGTTTGATTGACCGTCTCAAGCATCGCAGGCAAATCATGAGCAAAATTTTTGGCAGCGACTTGTTGGGTTCGCTCACTAATACCCAAAGACGCCAACTCGTAATCCGAAAACGCGTATTGAGAATACACAATCACATCATCGCCATCGGCAAAGCTTGCGGTAATGTTATTGAGTAACTCATTAGAGCCATTCCCCAACACAATTTGTTTTGTTTCGCAGCCCAAAAAATCGGCTAACGCCTGTTTAAGCCCCTGCCCTGCGCCATCGGGATAACGCGATAACTCACCCAATTTTGACGTGATTGCCAAGGTCACGTGTGGCGAGCAGCCGGTTGGGTTTTCATTGCTCGCCAATTTGACGATGTCACCCAAGCCATACTCACGGGTCAGCTCTTCATTGGATTTATCCATTTCATAAGCTTTTAACTGCTCAATACTGTGATTGACCGATTGGATCGTCATATCAAAACCTTTAGTTGATGATTGATACTGATAAAATTTTATTGCCAAAAACGGTTAAATCACCGCTTTTGGATAAGCGCCTAATACCCGTAAATCTTTGACTTGGGGGCGAATTTCAGCGAGGGCGGCTTGCATATTGGCATCGTCAATATGACCAAGCATATCAATAAAGAACACATAAGCCCATTTGTTTGGACGCTCTGGGCGGGTTTCGATACTGGTCATTGACACCCCATGTTTTGCCAGTGGCTGCAATATTTGAATCAGCGCGCCCGCCTGATCTTTGGCTGCCACTAAAATCGAGGTTTTATCTTGACCTGACGGTGCTACTGCTTCACGGCCAATGATTAAAAAACGTGTGGTATTGGACGGGGTATCTTCGATATTTTCAAATAGTTTGTGCAAATTATATTCGCTTGCTGCCACTTCCCCTGCAATGGCGGCTGAGTGCCACTCATTTTTGATACGGCGCGCCGCTTCACCATTGCTAGAGACTGCGACACGCTCGACATTGGGATAATGGGTATCTAACCATTGGCGGCATTGGGCAAGCGCTTGGCTGTGGGCATAAATTTTTGAAATCGCGCCCACTTTGGTATGCTCACCCACCAAAAACTGATGATGCACCGGTAATTCTACCTCACCAATGATTTTCAGATCGGAGGATAAGAAGCCATCAAGGGTATGATTGACCACGCCTTCTGACGAATTTTCCACAGGGACGACGCCATACATCGCAGAGCCGGCTTCGACTTCACGAAACACATCAGCAATGGTCGATAGCGGCACTGTCGTGGCGGCTTTACCAAAATGCTTCAGCGCTGCCATGTGAGTAAAGGTGCCTGCAGGACCCAGATAAGCAATTTTTTGTGGCGCTTCTAAGTCTAAACACACTGACATAATTTCGCGGAATAAACGTGCCATTTTATCGGCAGGGAGTGGACCCTCATTACGCGCCATCACTTTTTTTAGCACCTGCGCTTCTCGCTCTGGGCGATAAAAAATCGGATTGTCCTCTTGCGTCTTTTTGGCTTTGGCTACTTGCACCGCATAGCCTGCTCGCTCGTTGATTAATCGCTGGATTTTTTCATCCACTTCATCAATTTTTTGGCGAAGTCCCATTAATTCATCATTGCTCATCGTTTGTTCATTCATAAAATTACAACTCAACAGTCAACACTGACCTGCGCGATAGGATTGAGGGTCATAAATCACAGGCAGCCTAGCTTGAAATATACCTTGAAATATACAAAGTTACCAAATGGCTTTATAGCAGAAATTGCCTAATACTAGCACAAATCACGCCTGTTAATCGAGTTTCGCTCGGCGCTTTTTCATCACAATTATTGATATAGACACAATATTTTTGGCATACCCTAAAAAAAATTGGATTTTTCTGCTTGACGCTTAACAAATACTTGCAAAATAGAAAAAAAACTAGCGATTGTCACAATGTTTGTGATAGCTTTTAACATAGGTTAAACAACATTGAATGAAACCATACTATTTTGTCCGTGATAGGTTATCAGAGACATGCAGCAATTTGACATTTAGGAAAGTACATGACTAGCAGCTTAAACCAACTAAAAATGATGACAACCATTGTGGCAGATACTGGGGATTTGCAAGCGATTGCCCGCTTAAAACCAGTCGATGCGACCACCAACCCAAGCTTGATTACGAAAGCATTGTCAGCGCCACAAATGCAGCCTATTTTAATTGAGACCTTAAAAAAATACCCCAATGATATCGATGCGGTGATTGATGAGCTCACCATTTATATCGGCACCGAAATTTTAAAACTGATTGATGGTCGTGTTTCCACTGAAGTGGATGCAAGGTTGTCTTATGATACCGATGGCACAATTGTCAAAGCGCAGCAATTTATCAAAGCCTATGAAGCCGCCGGGATTGATAAAAAACGCGTACTCATCAAAATCGCTGGCACGTGGGAAGGCATCCAAGCTGCCAAAGCGCTAGAGCAACAAGGTATCCATTGTAATGTGACGCTGCTATTTGGCTTGCACCAAGCCAAAGCCTGTGCCGATGCCGATGTTACCTTAATCTCGCCATTTGTCGGACGGATTTTGGATTGGCAGAAAAAAGACGAAGGACTCGATAGCATCGAAATCAGCCGTGATAAAGGCGTGAGCTCAGTCAAAACTATCTATCATTACTTCAAACAGCATGGCTACACCACCCAAATCATGGGCGCGAGTTTTCGTAGCATTGAGCAAATATTAGCTTTGGCAGGTTGTGACTTATTAACGATTGCGCCTGATTTGCTAGACCAACTTGCCACGATGGACGTCAAAGTCGAGCGTCAGCTATTCCCAGACATGAAATTTATTGACCTCAAAAAACAAACCCTCGATGAGACCCAATTTGCTGAGCAACATGCGCTTGATCCTATCAGCCAAGAATTATTATCTGCTGGTATTGAAGGCTTTATCCAAGCTCGAGAAGCGTTAGAGCAAACCTTGAGAGGCTTGATTAACTAAGCGTTGTTAATTAAAGCTTTATTCATTAAAACTTTGATGGATAAAGCTTGGTTCATTAAATTTTCATTAGCGGCTAATCATATCCTTTAATCATGATTAGCCCTATGCCACCCCATTAGCCTTTAGCTTGCAACACGGTATAAAGTGGTATAGCAAGCGGTTGATGCAAATTCACCAAATCAAGCAGTACAAGTGCGCCTAATACTTGATGTCCTGCGGATTCACAAAGTCCCACCGCAGCGCTCAAAGTACCGCCTGTCGCCAATATATCGTCCACCAACAACACATTCGCCGGCGCAAGTCCCGCCTGCATCTCTAAAGTATCACTACCATACTCTAGCGCATAGCTTTTATTCGCCACAGGCGGTGGCAGCTTGCCTTCTTTGCGTACCAGTACCATGCCTTTGCCTGTTCGACCCGCCAACAGGCTAGCAAAAATAAACCCCCGTGCTTCAATGGCGCCAAAGCAATCAACCGCATCGAATACTGGCTGTGGTATCGCTGCCAGTAACGCATCAATTACCGCATTGATGTGAGCGCGCAATAATGGCGTGATATCATAAAACGCAATGCCTTGTTTGGGAAAATCAGGTACCACTCTGATGATTTGCCAAAATGGGTGTGGTGAATCAGGGGTGATAGTCGATTGCATAGGATTGACCCAGTTAAGTAAAAAATTAAGTAAAATTAAGTGTTAAGTAAAAATTAAGTAAAAATTGCTAAAGCGTGCCTCATTCTAGCAATTTTTTCCTGCTGAGCCAATCAAGGTCACGGACAGCATTATGCCTTTATTTTAGCCATGATTAATAGGCTAGGCTTGGGCGAACTGATTTAAAGATTTGCGATATGGGATTGAATGTTGCCTGTCATTGGCTTGCTTGTTTCAGTGCATACTTGTAAACTATCGCAAGTTAAATTTTTAGGTGATTGCGTGAGTTTTGCATGGTTAACATACTGCTCGGCATTGTAATTGCAATTTTTATCCTTATCTTCAATAGCAAAAGTTACCACTAACATAGGGAAAGTTACCAATGAAAAAATATCAATGTATCGTGTGTGGTTGGGTGTATGATGAGGCACTGGGCTGCCCAGAAGAAGGCATCCTTCCGGGTACACGCTGGGAAGATATTCCCGAAGATTGGACTTGCCCTGAATGTGGGGTTAGCAAAGTGGACTTTGAAATGATTGAACTATAATAAATAAATAGGGTTTTATCATGCAATCAACTAACAATGTCGATAATGCGAGTGTCGATAGTGCCAGTGACAATAGTGTAAGCTTAGACAGTATCAGTTCAAATGATGCGCCTATTGCGCAACTGTCAAATACACAACCACAACCTGTAATCATTATTGGTTCAGGCATGGCGGGCTATACGCTAGCGCGTGAGCTCAGAAAGCTAACGACTAGCTTGCCTATCGTCATGGTGTGTCAAGACAGTGGTGATAGCTATGCTAAGCCAACCTTGTCAAATGCCTATGCGCAAAACAAACTTGCCGATAGCATCGCCAATGCGAGCGCGGCAAAAATGGCAGAAACGTTAAACCTGACCCTATTAAATTTTCATCAAGTCACCGATATTAATACCGCTGAACAAGTTATTGTGGTTCGCTCGTTAGTCAATGAAGCTTCTCAAACAACGCTTGCTTATCGAGATTTGGTATTGGCGACAGGCGCGCATTCTAGACTGTTACCCAATCTAGCTGTCAATCACCAAACCATTTTTGCCGTCAATCATTTAGATGAGTACAAAAGCTTTCAGCAGCGCCTAAACACCCTAAAATCTCAAAAATTAGCACCGGTTAAGGTAGCGATTATTGGTGCAGGGTTGATTGGTTGTGAATTTGCCAATGATTTGATTGGTCAAAATACAGATAACCAGACCGCTGACATCACAGTAGCTCTCTTTGATAAAGCGGCACACCCACTGTCTCAGCAGCTACCTAGCGAAGCGGGTGTCATGCTACAAGACGCTTTGACTCAGTCAGGGGTGACATTTTATTTAGGCACTGATATCACCAGTATCACGACAAACCTTAATAAAAATATTACTACAACTATTGATACAAGCGATAATGCAACTGTGACCATCTCGTTTGACAGGGATAACCAATCACAAACTTTTGAAGCGGATATTGTTTTGATAGCGATTGGTTTGGTGGCTAATACTGACCTTGCCGCATCAGCGAACATTGCCATAGCATCGTCACAGCACATCAATCCTACAATAACCCATTTACCAAGAACCGTGCAGCAAGGCATCAAGGTCGATGCGTACCTAGCCACATCAGCCAAGCATATTTATGCCATTGGCGATTGTGCCAACGTGATGGGTAGCTATATGCCCTATGTCATGCCATTGATGAACCAAGCCAAAGCGTTGGCAAAAACCCTAGCTGACCCTAATATGGCGCCGACCAAAGTGGCGTATCCTGCCATGCCAGTGGCTATCAAAACACCTAGTTTACCTTTGGTGGTATTACCTGTATCGGGGCAGTACAGTGACGATCAACTGTATTGGCAAACGACCCCAACCACTGATGGCATGGTCATGACCGCCCACCCAAAAGATGACTCTAATAGCATTTTAGGGTTTGTATTAGCCGGTAAAGAAGCAGCAAAACAGCGCTTAACGTTAACCAAGCAAGTGGCGGATTGGCTGTCTTAGTAACTATATTAGTTGCCACGCTCGTGCAACGGGTCATCTAATGCGGCAAGTTCATTCAACACCCCACTAGCAGATTGATATTTTTGGAATAAATTATGGATTTAGCCAAATTTAATTTTGAACCCTCAGCGATTACGGACTTTATGCAAAGTGCCATCATTGATATTGGTGATGAATTACAACTGTGTGTTGAAGTTGGTGGCAATCCTGATCATCCGCCCTTGCTACTGATTATGGGCTTAGGCTCGCAGTTAGTGTTTTGGCCCGATAGTTTTGTCAAAGGCTTGATTGATGCAGGCTTTTTTGTGATTCGTTTTGACAATCGTGATATCGGGCTATCCTCAAAAATCGCCCGACCCTTCCCCCGTTTTCCCGTCAACAATGTCAAAATGATGCTGCGTATGCAAGTGGGTTTGACGAACCGTCATTTTCCTGTGGCGTACAACTTATTTGACATGGTGGAAGATACCCGCCGCTTGCTTGATAAGCTAGCGCTGAACAATGTGTATGTGGTGGGGGCATCTATGGGCGGGATGATTGCGCAAATTTTGGCTGCCAAATACCCAAAACGCGTGTCGACACTGGGTCTCATGTTTACCAGTAACAACAAGCCATTTTTACCACCCACCAAGCCAAAGCAGCTGCAAACCCTACTGTCACATCCCAAAACCACCCAAATTGATGACGTGGTCGCATATGGCGTGTGGTGTATGCAGCGTATCGGCTCACCCAATCATGTGGATGAAGAGGAAGTAGAACGGCTCATTCGCTTGCGGTTTGAACGTAGTTATCACCCACGTGGCGCGCTTCAGCAGCTGCAAGCTATATTAGCCACTGGCTCTATTGTTAAATTCGACCAAAAAATCAAACAGCCAACCATTATCATTCATGGGGAAAAAGATGGGCTAGTACCATCGGCGCATGGTCGGGCGATTGCCAAAGCGATTGCGCACAGTGAGTTTCATTTGATAAAGGATATGGGACATGATTTGGCAAAACCCTTTATCCCTACGATTGTCAAACTGCTAGCCGATCATTATATGAAGCATGCTTAAGTCGCTAATTTAATAGCCGCCATAATACAAACAGCACTGCAATCACATAAAAAATTGGTGCAAGCCAGCTACTCACCTGCCAAACGGCATGACTGGCAATCATTTGCGCGATAAATAATGAACCCACAAACCCAAGCAGCGCCAGCCAATCCTGCTGACGACTTTTGAGCATATCTGAGCGAATTTGCTGTATTTCACGCAGCTGCTGATCTTGATGACCACCCAGATTTGACAGACTTTGCAAACTGTTATCCAGCAATTGTGGCATGTCATTGAGACTCAGTAACAGTTCAGGTAATTGCTTGCGTAACTCGCCAATTTTTTGCATCGGGTCAAATTGCTGCTTCACCCAGCCTGTCAAAATCGGTTTGGCGAGCGACCAGATATCAAGCTCAGGGTATAAATCCCGTCCTAGACCCTCCACATGCACTAGCGTTTTAAGCAGTAGCATTAATTGCGGCGGTATATCCAAATGATAGCGACGCGCAATATCAAGCACCGACATGAGCACGCCTGCAAAATCAATGTCGTTGATTGGCTTACTAATCATCGGTGACACGGTGCGGCGCATATCGCGCATGAGGGCGTATTTATCGGTATTGGGTGGAATCCAGCCTGCCCGCGCGATAATATCCACTAGACCGGTAAAGTTATTGTTCATCACCGATAATAAAAGCCTCGCCACAATCATTTGGTCAGCTTTAGACAGCTCGCCCACGATTGAGCAATCAAGGGCGATGTAGCGGGGATTGGGATTTGGGGTATCGGCTGGCAGCGTTTCAACAAACACATTGCCAGGGTGCATATCGGCATGAAAGAAGTTATCTCGAAACACTTGGGTGAAAAAAATCGTTAATCCTTTTGCCGCAAGTGCCGCCCTATCATATCCAAGCGCATCAAATACTTGGGTTTGCGAAATCGGCACCCCAACAATGCGCTCCATCACCATGATGTTTTTGCTGGCTTGATACACTTCAGGCACATACATCATCGATGAACCCAAAAAATTGTTACGCATTTGGGTGGTATTGGCAGCTTCAAGGGTTAAATCAAGCTCATTGAGCAAGACTTGCCGATAATCTTCAACAATATCGATAATATGTACGGCACGCGCCGCTTCAATCCGTGCTGACGCCCACCCTGCCAAATCGCGCAATAATTCAAAATCTTCAATAATCTGTTCACGGATGGTTGGGCGAACTACTTTGACCACCACTTCACGCCCATCATGCAGGCGTGCGGTGTGTACTTGGGCGATGGATGCCGCCGCTAACGGTGTGCCATCAAATCTAGCAAATAGCTGATTGATAGATTGCCCCAAACCGCCTTTTTTTGTCGATTGTTCAATTTGCTCGATAACCGTATCGACACTAAAGGGTTTCACCCTGTCTTGCAGATGCACCAACTGCTCAATAATCTCAGGGGTGACCAAATCACGACGGGTGGAAAGCAGCTGCCCTAATTTTAAAAACAGCGTGCCCATCTCTTCAAGTGCCAGCCTAACCCCGTCTGGATGCGGTTTTTGAAAATAGCTGGCAGGGTGCATACGGATAAGTTTGGCAATGGGCTCAAGCTGCGGCGTCTCTTCAATAGGCAGATGGGTATCAACACGATAATGAGCGGCAATGCGCCACAGTTGTAAAAGACGTTTGCGATGATTTAGTAACACGTTGGCAACTCGTTAGAAAGCTTATCAATGGTGGGAATTCTAGCATGATATAAGCAATTTTTTAATGGTTAAAAAAAAGACGGGGATTTAACCCGTCATTTTGATTGTGCAAAAGCAACTTTTGCAATGGATTTACTTTTCCAATCTACTTTTGCAATCTACTTTTGCAATAAAGCCGCTTGCTGTTGCTTGATGGCATCGAGTCTGGCTTGTTCACGTTCAATATCCGCCCGCAGTTTTAGTAGCTGTTGTTTTAACTCATTGCCTGCATTGGCATCAATACTTGCATCGTTGGTTTTCCACTCTCTGATATTGGCAATATCGGCAAACATCTCTTTGGCAGGTGCAGCGATTGTGCCTTTTAGGTTAGCTAACAGATTAGACAGTTGACTTGCCATCGGCAGACCAATCAAAGGTTGCAGTTTACCAATGATATCAGGGTCAAACCCAGCGACTAACTGTTTGACTTGCATCAGCACTTTATAATCGCCCTCAATCGGCAGATTGCCTTGTGGGTCACCCATCAAATTCAGCAAATGCACAGGATTGTCCACCCTGACAATACAATCAGGTTTGCTTACCACAGCGCTACCTTTAGGTTCAAAAACATCAACCGTCACAGGTTCAAAGCGGATATGGTCATCATTAAAAATCGTATCAAATTCAATGGCTGGCTCTGCCATCACTAGGCGCAAAACTTTACCCGATAACGGTTGTAACCCTGCTTGGGTGATGGAGTCAGTGGCAATCGCTAGATTAACCACTTTTTCAATGCCTGCGAGTAGTAATACAGTAAACATCTGATTCTCTTTTAGTATATAAATTTCAGTGAGCTATTATATTTTTCGCCATCAGTTACTTTTTAAACCCACGATGTACCGCCACGATACCGCCTGTTAAGTTGTGATAATCACAATTGACAAAACCTGCGTCTTCCATCATGCCTTTTAGGGTGCGTTGGTCTGGGTGCATACGGATAGACTCTGCCAAATACTGATAGCTTTCGCTATCATTGGCCACCAATTTACCCATGAGTGGCAATGCGGTAAACGAATACAAATCATACACTTTACCAAATGGCTCAAACACAGGTTTTGAAAATTCCAAAATCAGCAAGCGACCACCTTTTTTGAGCACCCGATACATTGAGCGCAGTGCCGCGTCTTTGTCAGTGACGTTGCGTAGCCCAAAGCTAATTGTCACCAAATCAAAACTTTCATCATCAAATGGTGCCAGCGTCTCAGCATTGGCTAGTACAAAGTCGACGTTACTACAGCCTGCATTGAGCAGACGCTCACGACCGACCTCTAGCATCGCTTCATTGATATCGGACAATACCACATGACCTGTGCGACCGACCTCTTTACTAAAGGCTTTTGCCAAGTCACCTGTGCCACCTGCGATATCTAGCACCCGTTGACCTGCACGCACGCCCGTTAGACTGATGGCATAGCGTTTCCACAGACGATGAATACCGAGTGACATTAAATCATTCATGATGTCGTATTTTTTGGCAACAGAGGTAAATACTTCTGCTACTTTTTCTTGTTTTTCAGCTTTTTTGACGGTTTTGTAGCCAAAATGGGTTTCTTCATTACCATCAGTGGCTTCGGTATGCGGATTGTAGATAGCTGATTTATCAAAACCGCTAGTTGATTGCGCTGACGACTCATTGGGGGTAGCGGATGCAGGGCGAGTGAGCTGCTGACCTTGGGGCACGGATTCTGGCAAATCAGCTGTGCCAGTAAATTGACGGTTGATGGTGGTGTCAGCGGTCAGTGACTGTTGTACTTGGCTATTGAGTTTGTCATTGGCTTGGAGGCTGTCTTTAACCAAGCTGTCTTGGATTGAATGATGGTTATTGTCGTTCATGTGGTTTCCTAGTGAGGTCATCGCCAATCAAAACTTGGCAAAGTTAAAAGCGCAAAGTTCGTGCAAATTTTTTTCTATTTTATCATTAAACATCAAAAGGATGTTCTTTGCCAGCATGCACATTGGTAATGATTTGCAACTCTTTTTCACAAAATGGCTCAATAAATGCGCCAATACTTTTAATCGGTTTGATGGCAGCAAAACCTTCAGCGATAAAGTCATATAACGGCTGAAAGCCTTTTTTGTACGCTGTGCCTTTGGCGAGTGAAAATGCTTTTTGTAAGATAAATGATTTAAGATATTTATCCGTGCGATAGCACATTTGCTTGAGGTCAGCCATCTGCTGGCGTCTTGCCGACTCTGCATTCACGGACCGATAGGCTTTAATCATGGATGGCTCATCCACGGATAAATGATTTTCTTGTAAATACTGAGCAAGCTGCAGATCAAGCTTAATGGCGTTAATCGCTTCGATGATACCGGCTGCCCCTGTGCTCACGGCATTGGCAGGGATAAATTTTTCTAGTTTTTCAGCCTTTTGCACCATGCGCTCTAGCTGTTCAGCGAGCACGTTGAATTTTTCGCCCCCATATAGTTGGTCAATTAAAAATTCCCCCATGGCTTGGTTGTTGGCGCTGGCAAATAAAGCTTGGTGGGTTTTATGAATACGACCGCGTTGCCAGGCTTGTACTTCACTGAGTTTTTGCGCTAACTGGGTATCGCTGTGGTATGGAAGGGCGCGAAATTGTTTTAAATCTTGTTCTAATTGGCTTAAGCTGCTCATAGGGCCTCGATTTTTTTGCAAAATTTTTAAATTCAAAACAGAGAAACTGCAGTTTATCCATTGTATAAACCCACAGTAAAATGAAGTTCTGTGCCGCATTACCTTAATGTAAATCCAGCAAAAATACAAATCGTAAATTGTTCAACTGTGCTTTAACTGCTATCTTTTAGAAAAATAAAAACTTCATCCCTATCATTTCGGGTATTCCCCTAAGCAGGACACATGGCAATACACAGCACCAGCAATTCCAAAAACAACGATATAGCCGCTTCTAAACCCACCGATAAAGTAACCAAACTTGAAAAAAACACCTCATCTTTAACGCTTGAAGACCAATTAAGTTTTGACCTGATTACCGCGCAAACCACCCTACGCGAGCAACGGGCTGGCAAAAACTCGCGCGGGCTACTAATCTTGGTGAATGGTATGGAAAATTCAGGCAAAGGCGAAGCGGTCAAAGCGCTAACCGAATGGATGGACGCACGCTATATCAAGGTTCACGCCACCATGGGACAGCATCCTAGCCGCTACCAACCTATTTGGCAACGTCACACATGGCAACTGCCTAGAAAGGGTGAGATTGCGGTGTATTTTGGCAACTGGTACGCTGACTTGATTCGTTATGTGTTTGACTGTGGCGATGATATAGATGAACAGCGCTTACAGCAAATGATTGAAGACATTGAGGCGTTTGAACAAGATTTGGTCAATAACAACACCGATATCGTCAAGTGCTTGTTTTGGGTCGATAATAAAACGCTAAAAAAACGCTTGACCGATGAAGAGCCTGACCCTGAGCAGTTGTACCATTTAGATTGGTTTCGAAAAAAAGACGTGAAACGTTTCAAACGCTTTAGCAGCAGACTGATGGGGTTACAATCAAGCTGGCACCACATAGATGGACAGGATATTGATGCCTCAAACATCCAATTTGCGAATGTTGTATTAGCAGCGCTGCAAACCATGAACCAACTAGCTGCAGCCGATGATGACCAAGACAACCGAGCAAAAACTGATAAATCGGTTCACCTTAAAACGGACGAAAATCCTGTTAAACCCAACCCGCTGCCTTTTAAACCCACCCCTCTGATTAATGAGTTGGTTAGCGTCCAATCCCAAGCATTAGCAAAAGCAGACTATAAAAAACAACTACATAGCAAACAACATATACTCGCTGAACTGATTCGTGAGCGAGGTCAGCGCCATATCATCTTTGTCTTTGAAGGTATGGATGCGGCAGGCAAAGGCGGTGCGATACGCCGCATCATTGCCCCACTCGACCCGCGTGAATTTACCATCCACGCTATCTCTGCACCAACCGAAGATGAATTAAAACACGCCTATCTGTGGCGTTTTTGGACGCGCCTGCCCCATGATGAAATGGCAGATGTGGATATAGCGTATTTATCGCAAAAATTCAAACGCAATAAATGCGTCGCCTTACTTAAACAACGCCTACATAATAGCCGAGTGACCATTTTTGACCGTAGTTGGTATGGTCGGGTACTCGTTGAGCGTATTGAAGGCTTTGCAAAAGAGGCAGACTGGCAACGTGCTTATGGCGAAATCAATCGCTTTGAAAACGACTTGGTACAGAGCAATGCCATTGTGGTCAAGTTTTGGCTCGCTATCAGTGAAGAAGAAGAACTTAAACGCTTTAAAGCGCGTGAAGAGACGCCCAATAAGCAGTTTAAAATTACCGATGATGATTGGCGTAACCGCGCCAAATGGCATGAGTACGTGCAAGCCGCTTCCGACATGATTCATTTAACCCACCATAAAAAACGCCCGTGGTATGTGATTGCCACCGATGATAAATATACCGCGAGACTCAAAATCCTTGACGCTATTATTTCCGAGCTATCTAAGAATTTATAACGCGTTATCTAAAAATTTATAAATTGCTAATAAGCTGCCTTTTTACTATTTTGCTATATCTTAAAACTGTCTACCCAACTTGATGAAAGATAATGATTTTGGTGGACAGTTCCCCTATAATATCGTGTTTGATTTGATTATTTAGCCTGATTAGTTATCCTTAATAAATCCATCTAAACTGCAAGTGAGCAATATGGAATCTTTACGCAATTTTTTGAAAGGTTGGATGGGCAAAGCCTTGCTCGTTCTTTTTTTACTTCCTTTAGCCATCACGGGATTTGAGTCGATTGTCCGTAGCGGAGATGACCCCAATGCTGTCGCCAAAGTTGCAGAGTTAAATATCGATAATGCTACCTTGCAAACCATGATTAACAATCGCCGCGAAACTTTGCTTGAGCAAGTGAATGGCGATGCAAGCCTACTTAATAGCGATAAATTACGTGAGCAAATGCTGCACAATTTGATTGACCGTTATTTGATTATCAACCAAGCCAACCAGCTTGGTTTTACTGTGTCCGATGCCACCATTACCCAAATGTTGATGGCAGAAAAAACCTTCCAAGACGCCAGCGGAAAATTTTCTAACGAGTTGTTTGCTAGCTATTTAACCAGTCGCGGCATGACCAAAGAACAATTATTTGATTCGGTCCGTCAAGACTTGTTGGTGACTGCCTTTAGCCGCGGTATCATTAATACAGGGATTTTTGCGCAAGGGAGTATTGATAAACTTATGTCAATGCAGTCTGAGTCTCGCCCTGTGCAAGTGCTGCGTTTGGACTGGCACAGCTTTGCGCCGCAGGTGCAAGTGACGCCGCAAGAGATTGCAAGTTATTATCAAAAAAATCAAGCGACACTTAAATCTAGTGACATGGTGGATTTAACTTATCTAGAACTCAATAAAAACACCCTGCCTGTTGCTGCCCCAACGGCTCAGGAATTGCAGCAACAATATCAAACCTATTTGAAAAATAGCAACAACCAGACCGAATACGAATTGGCAATGATTTTGATGAATGGCGGTCAAGCACAAGCCACCTTAACCTCATTAAAAAGTAAACTTGATGCCAATCAAGCGGATTTTGCGGCGCTTGCCAAACAGTACTCGCAAGATGAAGGCAGTAAAAACGATGGCGGTAACATCGGTCCGATTACCCAATCGATGTTCCCCAATGATTATGACACCATCATGACCCAAATCAAGACCCTAAAAGTCGGTCAAGTCACGAGCCCCATCAAAACCAACTATGGCTATCATTTATTCAAATTGGTAAAAATCAATGGTCAAACTCCACCAACCATTGAAAGCTTGACGCCTGTGTTAACCGAACAAATTATGGCGCAAAAGCGTGAAGCCGCCTATCAAGATTTGATTGGTAAAATCAATAATGACGCAGTTGCTGGCGCTACTATCACCGAGCTTGCCAATCGCTATAAATTAACCGCGAAATCGATTAAAAACTACCCTAAAACCAATAACTCGTCTGCTCTCAATCAACCTGCCATTGTAGCGGCAGCATTTGAGCCACTAGCGCTGCAAGAAGGCAGTGTGTCAGTCGGCATAGATGTCTCTGATAAAGTGGTATGGTTACAATCAACCAATCACCGCACCAGCAAACTCATGACACAAGCCGAAGCCGAGCCGGTTATTAAAGCCAAACTTATTGAAGAGAAAGCAAAAAGTTTAGCCGTGGCAGAGGCCAATGCCATCGCTGCCAAAGTCAAACAAGCCAATTCAATTGCGGCGGCGGGTGCCCCATTCCAAGATTTGGGGATTGTGACTCGTCAAGACAGCAAACTCAGCGATGACGAGCGTGGTGTGGCATTTAGTCAACCTGCTGTTAACAATCAACTAGCGGTCATGACGCGGCCTACTGTATCGGGTGCAAGCGTGATTGTTGGTGGTGTTATCACCAATGATAACGCGCAAATCACACCGCAAGTCAAACAACAGACTGCCCAAATCGTGCGCGAAAATATCGGTCAGTCTCAGTTTGAGGATTATTTAGCATACTTAAAATCCATCACTCAAGTCACGGTTAAACCGCAGACTGCTGCGCCATAACATGCTGTGAATACATATGCGCTGAGTGAGTCAGCGCTTTGCTCTAGCAATAACGAGTATTTAGCGATACGTAGCGCCATCAAAAAAGGCTTACTAACGATGATTAGTAAGCCTTTTTTATCGATTGGCATTAATGATTTTCAGAGGCGTGATTGATGGTATATTTTGGAATTTCAATCGTCAAATCTTGATCTTCGATGATGACTTGGCAAGACAGTCTTGAATCTGGCTCTAGCCCCCAAGCACGATCTAGCAAATCAGCTTCGATATCGTCCATTTCTTCCAAGCTATTAAACCCTTTTCGCACGATAACATGGCAAGTAGTACAAGCTTTTGACATATCACAAGCATGCTCAATTTTCACGCCTTTTTCTAGCAAACCACGGCATAGATTATCGCCTTCATTGAGTTCAATCTCTGCGCCAGTAGGGCAAATTTGGTGATGCGGTAATACAGTAATTTTTGGCATAGCAATCTCTTAACGATTAATAGTTTTATTTATTCAAAATTAATTTGACCAATCCGCGGTTGAAGTGCCTTTCATGGTTTCATTGACCGCTTGGTTCATGATAAGTGCAGCAAAATCATCACTATGAACTTTTAGCTGCGCGCTCGCTGTTTCTAGCTGGGCTTGTTCAGCACCATCAATCGCCTGTTGAACATCAGCCATCGAGGTTTGCAGCGTATTTTTCTGCTCATCGGTTAATAAAAAGCCAAATTCTGCAAGCGCGGATGCTAGCGCCAACAATTCTCGTTTTGCTTCTACTTGACTTTCAATCAAGCTGCGCTGCAGTCGATCTTGCATGGCAAAATCAAAGCCTGCTTTGAGCAGTTTTTCCTGCTCATCTTCTGACAACCCGTAAGACGGCTTGACTTGAATTTGGCTTGCTTTTCCCGTTGTCAACTCTTTAGCCCAGACGGTTAACTGACCATTGGCATCAATTTGAAAAGTGACTTCGATGCGCGCCAACCCTGCTTTCATCGCCGGAATGTCAGTCAGTTTAAACTGCCCTAATGAGCGATTATCAGCCACCGTATCACGTTCACCTTGTACCACATGGATAATCATACCATTTTGGTTATCTTGATAGGTTGTAAATACCTGTTTACGCGTCACAGGAATGGGCGTGTTACGCGGAATAATCACTTCGGTGAGACCACCCATGGTCTCTAGACCCAAGGATAAAGGCGTGACATCAAGCAGCAATACCGTATTTTGCTGTTGTCCGATTAATTGGTCGGCATATTTGGCTGCGCCTAACGCGACGACTTCATCGGGATTGATGCGTGACAGTGGCGATTGGTTAAACGTTTCTGCCACGATTTGCTGAATCAATGGCATTCGTGTGGAACCACCTACCAATACCACTTCATCAAGCTGAGACGTCTCAAGTCCAGCATCACGTAACACTCGCGCACACACCGCTAATGTACGGTCAGTCACTGGCTGGATGATTTGACGAAGATTGCTTTGGGTTAACACAATATCAAAAGTTTGACCGCTGATTGAAAGCTCGGCAGTCACTTGGTCTGCTTTTGACAACTGCTCTTTAAGCGTGCGAGCCTGTACGTTTAGCAGTTGTTTTTGATGGTTATCAATGGTTGATGGATTCAAGCCTGTTTGTTGAATCAGCCAATTAGCGATCAAGCGGTCAATATCATCGCCACCCAGTGCGCTATTACCGCCCGTTGCCAGCACTTCATACACACCGTGATTGAGCTTTAACACCGATACATCAAACGTGCCCCCACCCAAATCATAAATGAGATGATATGCTTCGTTTTGTGTTTGGTTCAGCCCATACGCCATCGCAGCAGCCGTCGGCTCGTTTAATAAGCGAATCACATGAATGCCTGCCAATTTAGCCGCATCTTTAGTCGCTTGGCGCTGTGCTTCATCAAAATAAGCCGGCACCGTAATCACCGCACCCACAATACTATTGTCAGGTAACGCCAATTTTGCTCGGTCATACAGATGTTTTAACAGGATACTTGATACTTCAACAGGATTTTTGGCACCTTGTGGGGTTTGGATACTTGGCATGACGTCGACATCACCGACTAATTCATAGGGATGATTGAACTTAATATCCTTGATGCTTCGACCCATAAACCGTTTGACCGAGCGTACAGTGTAGCTTGGCGCTTGCTCTGCCATTGCTTCCGCTTGACTACCTACCAAAGTTTCTGGATTGCCATTGTCATCTAAGCCAAAATACACCACCGAGGGTAAAAGCTTTTGGCAATCGATACCTTTTACCTGATTAGCAATTTGACTGTCGTCATTGGCGTTATTGTCACTAGATTGACACTCACTAACTTTATCGCCAATCACTTGTGGCTCACCTGAACGTACTACCGCTACCAGTGAGCGCGTGGTTCCTAAGTCAATTCCTAAAGCAAAACGATGCGCATGGGGCTTGGCACTTTGATTGGGTTCAGCGATTTGTAATAACGACATATATTGGACCAATTAACAAATAGAAAAAATAATTTGAAAATAAAACCAGCTTAGGTTATATCTTTAGCTTAGTTTGTATCTTTATAGAAAGTCAAAACGGATGGTATTATAAATTAAAAATATGATAAACCAAATAAATTAACCAACGCTATGACAACTTACCCTTTAATCATGATTTACACATACAGATCGTCATCATTATCAAAATTCTGCTTGGCTATCTCATCGGTGGTTTTTGCTACATCTGCTTGTAATTTAACCAAAAACTGCAGTTTTTGAATAATATCTATCGCCTGTTGGATTAAGGCATCATCATTAGCCTCACCTTCAGCTGAATTATCAATTTTTTGATAAACTTCGTCAAAAGCAAGTTGATAATTATTTAGCCATTCGGTAAGTTTTTTGCTAAGCAAGGTAATACTTTGGCTATCAGCATCGTCTAAATCGATACGAAATGACATGGCATCGTCTAAAAAGTCCAAATCACGAATCGGCTGATTAATAGATTGTGAAATGCCTTTGAGTGCCAATAAATGTGACGCACGAGAATCGGGATTTTTAAGCGTATTGTAGGCTTCATTAATAATAGCAGACGCTTGCTCAGGCTTTAGTGCGGATAATTTGGCGATTGATTCACGCAAAAAACCATCCGTATTAGCAGATAGCGAAAGGTTTTGCTCAGCTACAGACGCATCAAAATTATTATCAGGATGGAACTTAGATTGAAGTTGGCGAAGGGTCTGCTGAAGCTTGGCTATATCAATTTGATAGTGTTGGGGTACATTCATCAACTCAAAATAATTAACCATTTTCAACTTCCCCTACCGAGCCATCACTATACTGACAAAAAATATTAAAAACTAAACGGTGAAAGATTCACCACAGCCACACTCACCTTTTTGGTTTGGATTACTAAATTTAAAGCCTTCATTGAGACCTTCTTTGACAAAATCCATTTTCAAACCATTAAGATAAACTAAGCTTTTTGGATCGACAAATACACTAACCCCATTACTTTCAAAACGTTGATCGTTAGGGTCTGGCTCATCAACAAATTCCAGTACATACGCTAAGCCGGAACAACCTGCGGTACGGATACCTACGCGGATACCTTCGCCATGACCACGGTTTTGCAAAAAATCGCGTACATGTTCAGCTGCATCGTTTGATAATTCAATCACTTTACTACCCCATCTACTCATTTCAATCTTTAAGCGACTCACTTTAAGTAACTGAGCCAAAGTCTTATTGAGGATGAGTCAATAAGACTTTTAGAATCGCACAATCAATCAAGCATTGGCTTTAGATTTATAATCTTCAATCGCTGCTTTAATGGCGTCTTCTGCCAGCACTGAGCAGTGCACTTTAACCGGTGGCAATGCCAGCTCCTCTGCGATATCTTTGTTTTTAATTGCGCTAGCTTCATCCAGGGTTTTGCCTTTAAGCCACTCTGTCACCAATGAGCTTGATGCAATGGCTGAACCACAACCATAGGTTTTAAAGCGCGCATCTTCAATGATACCGTTATCACCCACTTGGATTTGCAGGCGCATCACATCACCACACGCTGGCGCGCCTACCATACCGGTACCGACATTTTTGGCATCTTTATCTAAGTTTCCCACATTGCGTGGATTTTCATAATGGTCAAGCACTTTATCACTGTAGGCCATTTCATTTTCCTTTTGGCTGGTTACGTCAAACGTAACTGACTAATCTTTAATTATTAATTAAATTGAATGAATTTTTAATACAAATTAATGTTCGTTCCATTCCACACTATTTAAATCAACGCCTTCTTTATACATATCCCAAAGCGGTGATAAAGCGCGTAATTTTTCAACCGCGGTTCGCATCTCAGCAATCGCATGGTCAACATCTTCTTCGGTGGTATAACGTCCCAAACTAAAACGAATTGAACTGTGAGCAAGCTCATCTGACAATCCAATCGCCCGTAATACATAGGAAGGCTCAAGCGTCGCTGATGTACAAGCAGAACCCGATGAAACGGCAAAATCTTTCAATGACATCATCAACGATTCGCCTTCTACAAAGTTAAAGCTGATATTGACGATATTTGGAATGCTGTGATTCATGTCACCATTAAGATAAATTTCATCAAGCTCTTTTAACCCATCCCATAGACGTTGACGCAGTTTTGTAAGTCTGGCTTCATCTTCTGCCATACGTTTGCCAGCAATGGCAAAGGCTTCACCCATTCCTACAATCTGATGCGTTGCCAAAGTACCTGAACGCATACCACGCTCATGACCACCACCTTGCATTTGTGATTTTAGACGCACACGTGGTTTACGGCGAACATATAGAGCACCAATACCTTTAGGACCATAAATTTTATGGGCAGAAAAACTCATCAAATCAACTTTTAATTGCTCTAAATCAATCGGGGTTTTACCGGCTGCCTGTGCCGCATCGACATGAAAAATAATACCTTTTTCACGTGTGATTTCACCAATCGCCGCAACATCTGTTAAAGTGCCAAGTTCGTTATTCACCATCATTAGGGTCACTAAAATAGTATCTTCACGAATAGCGTCTTTAACTTGGTCAACCGTAATCAGACCTGTCTTTGGCTGTGGGTCTAAATAGGTGATTTCAAAACCTTCTGTTTCTAATTCACGGCAGACGTCTAGCACGGCTTTATGTTCGATTTTACTAGTAATGATGTGTTTGCCTTTACCACTATAAAACTGTGCCACCCCTTTAATCGCTAAATTGTCTGACTCAGTGGCCCCTGAAGTAAAGACAATTTCACGTGAATCAGCGTTGATTAATTCTGCGATTTGCTCACGGGCAGTTTCAACCGCTTCCTCAGCTTGCCAACCAAACCCATGCGAACGCGAGGCAGGATTACCAAACACGCCATCAAAGGTCATGTATTTCATCATCTTTTGGGCGACTTGCTCATCAATTGGTGTGGTCGCGGCATAATCTAAATAGACTAATTTATTCATGCTAACAAATTCTCCCCAGAATTTTGTTTTAAGGTTTTGCTGTTATCAGCTAATGAATGATTATTACTAATGTTACCAACTTTATTGCTGATTTTCTTTGATCGTTGCGATACGGGTGCTTCTGTCATTGGGTTTGCCGCAGACTGATTTTTATCCTGCATGTCTTCAACCATCAAAATTTGACGCTCAGAAATTTCACGGATAATTTGACGATTAATAAGTGTATCTAGTGTCACGGTGGACAAATAGTTTTCAATTTGCTCCGACAATCCATTCCATAAATCATGGGTTAAACACATGGCGCCGTCTTGACAGTTGCCCTTACCTTCGCAAGCTCTAGCATCCACCGACTCATCAACCGCTGAAATAATAGTCATAATCGAGATTTCATTGATGGGTTTGGCAATATGGTAACCGCCTGACGCACCGCGAGTGCTTACCACCAAACCTTTTTTACGCAGCTTTGAAAACAACTGCTCAAGATAAGAAATAGAAATCTCTTGACGTTTTGCGATATCAGACAATGACACAGCCAATTCATGTTTTTGCTCTTGCAATGCCAAATCTAGCAGCGCCGTCACTGCATAGCGTCCTCGGGTTGTCAATCGCATAGTAGCCCCACTTAAGTTAAAAATTTAAATCCGTTCAAGCACAGTAAGCTGTGAAAACACGTTTTATGGTTGGTATGGCTATTATATGAAAATCCGAGTCTTTTAGTCAAGATTAATTCTTACTAAAACACTCGGATTTATTTATTTCTCAGATTTATTTGTTTAATGATAAGCGACTTTTATCAAAGCAATGCAGGCAATGGTTGTTATTTTACCGCCCAGCCAATCGCGCAAATAACGAATAATACAAAAAATGCGATTGCCGCGCGTTTCATCCATTGATTTTTACTTTTTAATTCTACAATTTGTGCTTCAAGCGCTGTTTTTTGTAGATTTGCGGCGTTGACTTGGCTATTGAGTGTCTCAACTTGTTGTTTGTAGTCAGCATCGGTTTTGATAGGCTTTTTGGTTTTTTGCTTGTCTTTATCGCCTTTGACTGCCTTTGTGATGACTTGTAATAGCTGATTGATACCAATTTGATGTAAAAAAGCCTTCACCTCTGCCATCTTTTGTGCTTCGCCGCGAATTTGTAGCTGCTCGATGGCTTTAGGCTGGTTGGTAAATAAATTCTGTGCAATTTGCCAAGTAAAGCCATTGATGGTCACATCGACCTGCTGAGAAGGCTGTAATTGACTGTCTAACAAAATGCCGTTAACGGTAAAAGTCACATAAAAAGTGACGTTTGGGATATAAGCGTGAATACGAACGACAGTATTGGTAGTGGCTAAAGGATAGACAACCTTACGAAGATCTGCATCGAAACGTAGCAACAGGGTCAGCAAGGTTTCAATAATCACTAATACAACATTGAGCGCTGTCGTGGCTATATTGCTTGGGGCATTGGTCGAAGTTTGAAAATTATCGTTCATTAAATTTCCACAAAATTAATCAAATATGGGTTTTGTAATTTGTCGATAGTGTAACTTCAAAAGGGTATTAATAACATTAATTATTGTAAGTCTGGTACAAAACACTGTCAGGCGCTGAGTATTAGTCAAGAAATCATTGCGAGATTGATTTTTAGCCACTTTTATTCACTATAGCTGTATATATCAATTTTTAGCGGTTTTTGTTGAAATAAAATGTTATCGTTTGGTGTGCCAACCGCTATATTTTGCAAAAACACGTTAATCAATGCTTAATTGCACAGAAATTATGATTAAACTGCTTGTGAAGCCGCTTGAGTTTACTTATAATCGAATCATAATTACTTATGCAGCACTTGATACTCAAGGCTTTGAGCCTAATTACTTGTCAAGCGTATGCTTTGTATATATAACGTTTATTTTCATCCCTAAAAATTTGAAGGATATTCTTATGAATAAGTCAGAATTAGTTGATAGCATTGCTAAAAAAAGTGGTCTTTCTAAAGCCCAATCAACTGAAGCATTAAATGCCTTTATCGCAACGATTGGCGAAGCGATGAAAGCCAATGATACCGTGTCACTGGTTGGCTTTGGTACGTTTAGCGTAAAAGAACGCCAAGCACGTACAGGTCGTAACCCACAGACTAAAGAAGAAATTCAAATTCCAGCAAGCAAAGTGCCAAGCTTTAAAGCAGGTAAAAGTTTAAAAGATATGGTTAATTAATTAACCCTTATCTCTTTATAGCTGAAAAAGCGTATTTTTAATTAAATACGCTTTTTTATTGCCTATTATTTCCTTGCTAAGTATAAAAACTAAACTATAAAAACCGGGCAAAAACTTAAGTAAAAAACCACTATTTTTACATAGTGGTTTTTTATTTTATAAACTATAGTTAACCTATTTTGGCACTGTAATGGTTTGACCCACTTTTAGCGATGCTGTTGGTGACAAGTTATTTAGACTAGCCAGTTCTTTAGGGCTGATGCCAAAGCGTCCCGCCAAAGAAATTAAGCCTTCGCCTGCTTTGACTTTATAGGTTGTTGTGGTTTTCGGGATTTTGATGTTTTGACCAATCAATAACGACTCATTACCTTTTAAGTTATTTAAAGCGGCAAGTTCGCTTTTGGAAACGCCATATTTTGCACTCAAGTTTGTCAGGCTATCACCAGATTTTACTTGGTAGCTTTGCGTATCACCACGGCTATATTTGCTTACTGGTTTTGACGCTGGCTTGTTATCATCCTCTGATTGGGTATCTTTGGCTGTTTTGGTCTCTTTTTTTGTTTCTTTTTTGCTCTCTGGTTTTGCAGAGTCCTGCTTGCTCATCGGTTCGCGGGTCGCTGTCACACTAGCCACCGTACCCAATCCTGCTTGAGGAATAACCAGTTTTTGCCCCTGAATTAAATTTGCAGTCGGTTTTAGATAATTGGCTTTGGCCAAGTCTGCTACCGTTAAATCAAAGTTATTGGCGACACTACCTAAACTATCACCTGGGCGTACTGTGTAGTTAATCGATTTGCCAGCTAGCGCATATTTGACCTTTTCAACTGTGACAGGCACGATGATGACTTGTCCTTTTTGCACACGATAATTGGTGTTAAAACCGTTGACATCGGCAATGTCTTTGGGCGATACGGACAGTCGATCAGCGATACCCGACAAGGTATCACCCGTCTGAACCGTATAACGACTTGATACCGGTTGCACTTCAGCTCTAGCAGGGGCAGGCTTTTGCGCTGCGGGCTGTGCCACTGGCGGCTCTGGCATTTTGTCTGGAATTAACCACAAGTTTTGGTTGGTACGCACTTGATAAGTGACTGGTAAATTATTGAATTTTGCTAACTCACTGACATTTAGATCAAACTTGTCGGCGATGCCTGTCAAGGTATCCCCCGCTTGCACGATATAGCTATTGGCTTTACGTTTTGGCGATTCTGCTACTTTGGGTTCGATAGGCTTGGCGTTGTATAAGTAAAGTGTTGAACCTGCTAGCAAGGCGGCATTTGGGTCAATTTGGTTCCATTCAGCGATATCTCGCCAATTTACACCCATGCGACTGGCGATATTTGCCAAGGTGTCGCCAGCTTTGACTTGATAGGTGCTGCGTGTGCCACTTGGACGTTTTTTGGCAGCTTGCTTGCTAACTGTGACAGCTTTGCTTTCACTGGTGGTATTGGATTTGCTCGTGGTCGCTTGCGCCGTGCTTGGGACTTTGCCATTTAAGCTCGACGCTTGGGTAATTTTGACCTCTTTTGGCAACACCACTGGCGGTTCTTCGTAAGTGAGTTTTTTGGTTTCGCCTTTGGCTTCTAGCACAGATTGCTGAGTCTGAATAGCATTGAGCTTGATATTACCATCGGTAGGGTTAATGGCTTGCTCTACTTGTGGTGCGGTTTGTTCGATTTCTTTAGCAATTAAGTTACGCTCTTGATTGGACAAAGGCGGTTCTTGCACAACGGTGTTATTGGCAGTGACAATCGCTGAAGTCGTTGGTAGTGTATTGCTAGACTGCATTTCAGCGGTCACCATTTTTTGCTCGGTGGCGGTAATCGGCGGTTCTTTGATTACCGTATTACGGCTTTGGATACTTGGCGCACTAGGAATGGGGGCGATATAAGTCGTGGTTTGGTTTTTAACCATACTAGTTGCCATCGCCGCCAAATCGCTGCTAGAGGATGGCAAGTTAACTGTTTCTTTTTTGCTATAGGCTTGTTGGGCGGCAGTGAGCGAATCACCTTGGCTTGCGGTTGTGGTTCTAGTTTGGTTGCCAAAGTTTGTCGGCGGTGTGTTATAAGTAGACGTAGTAGTTTTAGGGGTGACATAACTATTGTTTGCCAAATAACCTTGCTGACTCATATAACCATTACCCCGTAACTGGGTAATTTTACGGTCAATTGATTCATTGAGATCATTGGGAATCAGAATACGGCTTGGGCCTGACATATCTACCGTACCTGCAATTAACGCAGGATTTAGGGCACGCAGTTCATCGTAGCTTACGCCTGTCAAACTACTAATTTCATACAAGCTCACGCCAACATTGGCAGGGACACTTCTAAAATGCTGACGGTTCGCAATTGCGGGTAAATACACATTGTAGGTACTCGGATTTTTGACAATTTGCGCCACAGCCAAAAACCGAGGGACATAGTTCATCGTTTCAGTGGGCAATTTGAGCGACCAATAATCCGTGGGTAACCCCCGTGCTGCATTGTAATTAATCGCAGATTGGACACGGCCTGGACCGGCATTGTAGGATGCCAATGCCAACTCCCAACTCCCAAATTGGTTATACAAGGCCGTCAAAAAGTCATAAGCGGCACGGGTTGACTCAATCACATCACGGCGACCATCAAAGGTGCTGGTTTGATTCAACCCATAAATACGACCTGTACTTGGAATAAACTGCCATAACCCTGCAGCAGATGCGTTACTATTGGCATTGGGGTCATAAGAGCTTTCAATCACAGGCAATAATGCCAGTTCTGTTGGAATATTGCGACGTTCAGCTTCGCGCACTGTGTAGTATAAATAGCGGCTAGCACGCGCTGTTAATCGGTTTAGATAGTCTTGGCGGCTAATAAACCAACTTTTTTGCGCTTCAATACGCGGATCGTACACATTTGAGTTCATACGAAAATTGACGCGCAGTCTATCCCACAAATTACCATAGCGCTGAACCAACAAAGCGTTATTCTCTACCATGGTCATGTCGGTGGCTTCAAGCAGGCCTTCAAGTTCATCCAAACTATCCATATCCAGTAGCGCTGCATTTTCTTGCGCGCTACGCACCGTGCTTTTGCTGTGACTGGATGATCCAATCATGGGTTTACCCGCTGGACTGTTGGTGCTGGTTGGCGCACTGCTACAGGCTGCCAAAATAATAGAGGAAATAGCTAAACTTAACGGTTTGATAGTTTTTTTTGATGAATGGCTTATCGAAAGCAACATGATAATTCCTAGCTCTTTTTTGCAATTTAGATGTAGGACATATACCCATCCCATAGCGTAACACTATGAAAGAATATAAGCTAAAATTTGACATTATAAATAAAAAAACGGCTGTGATTTCAAGCCAGTGAAATTAAATATTGGCTGAAATTATACTAGAATCCATAAAAAAAGTGGCACAAAACTTTTGTACCACCCTGTTTAACACCACTTTTAATACCACTAAATTAGTGCTTTTCAATCACAAGTTGGCTAATCGCCCTGGACAATAACACCGAGTTACCGCTTTCAGCAAAGGTAATACGTGAAGTTGTTACTAAACGTGTCGTTACGTTATTTTCGACGATAACTTCTGTTGTTATCGCATCTGCTTTGGCATGGTTACCGCTAGATACCACATTGTTTAATTGTATATCATAGCCATATCGCGTTGCTTTTGACCAGTTGTTTTGCAGCAGGTTTAGATAATTGCTTTTATTTAAGGTCGTGGTTTTTCCTTTACGCGACACAGATATCAACGCATCATCTGCTACTAGGCTTGCAACGCGCGAAATGCTCTTAGCATTTGCTGCAGCCGCCATCGCAGTACCGTAATTCTCGATATCACGCTGGGTAATTTCAGCATTTGCCAGCGTTGGGACGGTTAACGAAGTCGCGATGACTACACCTAGCCATAGTTTTGACCTTACCTGCTTTCGGATTTTATCAATCGGTTGAAAATTTAACGTGATAGTCATGAGATTTTCCTTCAATTGGTAACACCCAATTGTTTGACCCTAAAAGAAATAATTTGTTACAACTAAGCATAGCATAACCATTAACTTTATTGTTACTTGATTGTTAATAATCAAGCATAAAATAGTGAATAATACTGATAAAATCCTGTGACCCTCGTATTCAAAACTATCCAAAACCGCTAGATTGCCAAATCAATTATCGTTTTTACGGCGGTGAATTATTTCAGCAAACAAGGGTTAATCATTTATTAATTTGGCTAAATCGGTTATCATTACAGGTTGTTTTTATCACTGTTTTATGACTAAATCTCAATTTAAAGGTATTTCAACTATGCTACTTACCGCTATTTTAGCATTTATCCAATCTGCCCATGCGGAAGGTGCGGCGGCAGCGCCTACTGGAACGGGTGCTTCCACCATCATGCAAATGCTATTGCCATTGGCTTTTTTTGCTATTTTTTACTTCATTATTATCCGACCCCAAAGCCGTCGTAACAAAGAGCATCGTCAAATGATTGATGCCATTAAAGAAGGCAATGAAGTGGTATTTGCCGGTGGCTTGATGGGGAAAATCAAAAAACTTCAAGGTGAATATGCGGTTGTAGCATTAAATACTACCCAAGAGGTGATGGTACAACGTGCCTCAATCATTTCGGTATTGCCTGTGGGTACCATTGATAGTCTTAAATAATTGCTGATGCAGCTCACCTGTCAGGTTGGCAACCTAGCATTCTGTTAGGTTGCCAACTGGCTATTATGATATTGTAATGCCTTGTTGATCGCGGTTAATAGCCCTACGGTTAATAGACCTAGTAGAACAACTAGTTACCTAAAAAAATCAAGTTTAAGAAGTCAAGATTATGCACTACCCTGCTTGGAAATACTTTTTAATCGGCATTGTGCTGCTACTGAGCACCCTGTATGCCCTACCAAACCTTTATCCAGACAAGCCCGCCGTTCAAATCACGGGGGCTTCCGCTAGTACCACATTGACCAATGATGTGCTAAAACAAGCGGAAACCATCCTAAATGCCGCCAACATCCCAACCAAAAACAACAGTTTTGATGGTAAATCAGCTTTGTTAAAAATTGGTGATGAGTCGACTGAAACGCAGCTTAAAGCGCAACAAGTGCTAAAAGAAAAGCTTGGCGACAATTACGTGGTGGCACTAAACTTGGCACAAACCACGCCAGCATGGCTACGTAATATTGGCGGCAATCCTATTAAATTAGGCTTGGACTTGCGGGGTGGTGTACGGTTTGTACTAGAAGTCGATATGAGCAAAACCGTCTCTCAGCGTTTGGAAAACTTAACTCGAGATATCCGTACAGAGCTACGCAACCAAAAAATTGCCGTGACCAATTTACAAGCAGGGCAAAATAATCTGACTTTAAACTTTGTCGATAATGCCGCGCGTGATCAAGCCATTAATGTGTTACGTAGTCGCTTTGGGACAAATTACGAATTACAACCGCTCATCAATGCGGGGGGTCCAGCGATTAACATGACCTTGACCCAGTCGACGATTTCACAAATCTCTCAAGATGCGGTCACCCAAAACTTGACGACTTTACGAAACCGTATTAATGAGCTAGGCGTGGCTGAAGCCGTGGTGCAATCCCAAGGTGCCAACCGTATTGTGGTGGAATTACCCGGGGTACAAGATACCGCAGAAGCCAAACGGGTCATTGGTCGTACTGCCAATCTAGAATTTCGTATGGTGTCTGAGCAAAACAATACTTTCCAAGCCAATCCCTCTGGGGTATTGCCTGCAGGCACTGAAGCCTATTCATTTGGTGAAGTCGACAGCCCACAAAAAACCTTATTGGAACGTCAAGCTGTGGTGACCGGTCGAAACGTACAGGATGCCCAAGCAGGGATGGATCAAAATGGTCGCCCTCAAGTCAATATCACGCTGGATAACGCAGGCGGTCGTTTGATGCAGAACACCACAGCCAAATCGGTGGGCAAACAAATGGCGGTACTGTTTATTGAAAATAAGCAGCGTGTCACCTTCCAACCAGACCCAGTGACGGGACAAAATAAAGAAGTAAGAACACCTTACGCAGAAAGCCATATTATCAATCAAGCGACCATTCAAGGCGTCTTTGGCTCAACTTTCCAAATCACGGGCTTAGATAGTAATGCAGAAGCCTCAGAGCTGGCTTTGTTACTTCGTGCAGGTGCGCTAGCGGCGCCCATGTATTTTGTTGAAGAACGTACTATTGGTCCATCATTGGGGCAAGATAACATCCAAAAAGGTATGTTCTCTACCCAAGTCGGCTACTTACTCGTGTTCTTATTTATGATTATCTTTTATCGTTTATTCGGCTTAATTGCCAATATCGCGTTGATTTTTAACTTAATGATGATTTTAGCCATCATGTCATTGATTGGTTCTGCCCTAACCTTGCCGGGTATCGCAGGTATCGTGTTAACCATCGGGATGGCGGTGGATGCCAACGTACTGATATTTGAACGCATCCGCGAAGAGCTTGCCAACGGCGCCAGACCAAAATCTGCGATTGTGGCAGGTTTTAACCGCGCATTTACCAGTATTTTTGATGCACAGCTGACTACCTTGATTGTCGCATTTATTTTATTTGCGATTGGTACAGGTCCGATTAAAGGTTTTGCTGTCACCTTAGCCATTGGTATTGCCAGCTCTATCTTCACCTCAGTGACCGTCACGCGTGCACTGGTACAGTTAGCTTATGGCTACCGCAAAACTGTCAAACGCCTAAGTATTGGTTAAGGAGCGAATAATGAATGATGACAAGTTAGAGGATCTAGACGGTTTAGACGGCTCAGAACCCATCAACCCCGAGCAAAAACTCTCAGAGCTCGGCGTACGTCGTAGTGATGAAATAGCATCAAATAAACAGCACCGCAAAACGCCGCGCCGTAATGGTAAAGGGGTGAATAAAAATTTGGTCAAGCAACCTGCCAACTCCTCCGATACAACAACCCAAAACGCTGAGGTGGCTGTGGCGAACACTGCCAGTGCTGAATTTTCGGCAGAGGATTTTGGCGGTGAAAAATTCTTTGCCGGTCGGCGTATCATTAATTTTTTGAAAGTATCTAAACCTTTTGCCATATTATCTGCCATCTTAACGATTCTGGCTTTGGTCGCTATTTTAACCAAAGGTTTAAATCTAGGCTTAGATTTTACTGGCGGTGTGTCAGCCACGGTTGTTTATGAGCAACCCGTGCAACAAGCCCAAGTTCAGTCAGCCTTAACGAGCCATAAAATCAATGACAGTGTGGTGCAATATTTGGGCAGTAACAAAGAAATTCTGGTACGCCTGCCCCCGCAAAAACAAATCGAAGGGTTATCAAACTCTCTCGATACTGCGTTAGATTTACCCAATAACAATGCTACCATCAAGAACATTGACGTGGTTGGCAGTCAAGTAGGTAATGAGATTTATATCAGCTCCTTGGGGGCAACGGCACTGGCATTACTGTGTATGTTTATTTATGTGATGGTGCGTTTCCAAGCCAAATTAGCCTTAGGCGCGGTGTTGGCGTTATTTCATGATAGTATTATCACCGTGGGTATTTTCGCATTTTTCGGATGGCCGTTTGATTTGACCGTGCTTGCCGCGGTGTTATCACTGATTGGTTACTCGATTAACGATACTATCGTCGTATTTGACCGTATCCGTGAGAATTTCCGCCGTGTCCGTGGTGCTAGCCCAACGCAAATTGTCAATTTATCGCTCACTGAAACGCTACGTCGTACCATTATGACCATTTCAACGGTGCTGCTGGTGGTGGTCGCGATGCTGCTGCTTGGCGGCGAAAGCTTACATTGGTTCTCAGTAGCATTGCTCATTGGCTTGATTTTAGGTACTTTTTCATCGGTGTATATCGCCAGTGCGATTCCACTGTGGCTAGGTATGTCGCGCAAAGACTTTATTGTCGAAGTCAAACCAGAATTTGTTGAGGATGAAGTGGTTTTTGAAGACCGCAATGCACCTATGTATGACAACAAAGTAGTAGATAATCAATAAATGGGTTGAGCGGCAAAAATACCCTACTTGCTAGGGTATTTTTATGGCTAGAATTTAAACAAGAATAGCAATGATGAAAAATGAATGGATAAAAGATGGGTTATGGCAACAAGCGTTTAAAGTAAGCTTTCCTGTGGCAATGGGCTATATACCTGCAGGGATTGCCTTTGGCGTGTTGTTTGTGGCAGCAAAACTTCCTATATGGGCGGCGATTTTATCTAGTGTGGTGTTATACGCGGGTGCGGCGCAATATGCTTCTATTACGCTGTTAGCGGGCGGGGTTGGAATCTCAACCATCGCCAGCAATACCTTAGCGATAAATTTGCGCCACGCTTTTTATGCCATTCCTTTGTTAAAACAATTACCAACCAATCCTATCAGTCGATTTTATTGCTTGTTTGCGTTAACCGATGAAACTTTTTCCCTATTAACCACCCTTCATGAAAATGAACGCCAAAGACTCATACTACCTGTGAGTTTGCTCAATCAGTGTTATTGGGTTATCGGTACCATATTAGGCATTTTGCTGGGTGAAGGGCTCAATGATTGGGTGCCCCATTTGGATTTTGCGTTAGTGTGCTTGTTTGCTATTTTAGCCTACGAGCAGTTTAAAGCAGTCAAGGCTTACTATCCCATCTTCATCGCCATCATTGCGTTCACAGCGGCGTTTTATTTTATATCCGATTGGCTTTTACTATCAGCGATTTGCGTGAGTTTGGGACTCATTATCATCCACTTTTTTATGAGCAATAAATCTGCTCATGAGCAAGCTCTCTGATAGTTCAAACTACCTGACAGCTCAACCGCCAAAAAATTTATCCATTAATCGTTAGAATATTATGAACACACCACCTGATAACTTTTATTTAATCGCCGCTACTTTTGCCATGGCGTTGGTGACTTTTCTCACCCGCTTAACCCCGATAATTTTGCCAAAGCGATTATTGGATGCGCCCTTGTTGCTCGCGGTGAATAAAGCATTGCCATTATCCGTGATGACGCTGTTGATTTTAACTTCATTGCATTGGCAGCAGCCTAAGCCTATGAGTATGAGTCTGGGCTTATCACCAGTGCTTGTGGCAGAGATATTGGCGCTTTTAGTGGTGTTGCTCAGCTATCATTGGAAAAAGCAATTACTGCTAAGTATGCTGGTGGGGATTGCTAGCCTTAATGGGTTTTTATGGGGATTAAATCTGATAGGTTTTCAATAGCCATAAAAAAAGCCCAACTTGGGCTTTTTTTATGAAGGATAACTTATACCTCGGTTTGCACCCCGACGATATCCACAGGTGTATCAGCCACGTCTTGTATCCCAGATTTTTTCTGTTTGGCTTTATCACTGCGTTTACGCTGTAATTCATCCAAATAGTCTTCATCAATACCACCAGCGATGTATTTGCCATCAAATACCGAACAGTCAAATTTTTTGGCATCGCTGTGTTTGTCTTGTACCGCTTCAATCAAATCATCCAAATCTTGGAATATCAAACGATCCGCGCCGATGATTTTACACACTTCTTCCACACTATGACCTGAGGCAATCAGCTCATTGCGCGCTGGCATGTCAATACCATACACATTGGGATATTTGACGGGTGGCGCCGCACTGGCAAAATACACATTATTGGCGCCTGCATCACGTGCCATTTGGATAATCTCGTGACAAGTCGTGCCACGTACAATTGAATCATCGACCAACAATACGTTTTTATTTCTAAATTCAAAAGGCACCGCGCTTAGTTTTTGACGTACCGATTTTTTGCGCTGCTGTTGACCTGGCATAATAAAGGTGCGACCGATATAACGGTTTTTCATAAAGCCTTCACGGTATTTCACACCTAGATGCTGGGCAAGCTCCATCGCAGAAGTACGTGAGGTATCGGGAATAGGAATAACCACATCAATCCCGTGATCTTCGCCCCATTCTTTGATGATTTTCTGCGCTAACGACTCGCCCATACGCATACGGGCTTTATAAACAGAAATATTATCAATAATCGAATCTGGGCGGGCAAAATAGACGTATTCAAAAATACAAGGTCTAAACTCTTTAGCTTCGACACACTGACGACTAAAAAAGTTATTGTTTTCATCAATAAAAATCGCTTCACCGGGCTTCACATCTCGAACGATATCAAAACCCAATGCGGTTAACGCAACTGACTCAGATGCCACCAGATATTCAAAGCCGCCATTTTCCGCTAATCGTTGACCAAAAATCAGCGGACGAATGCCATTGGGGTCACGAAATGCCAAAATACCATAGCCCGTAATCATGGCGACCACCGCATACGCACCTTCGATACGTTTGTAGACGGATGTCATCGCTTCAAAAATATCATCGGGACTTGGATGCTGGATACCGAGTTTTTGCATCTCATGCGCTAGCACATTGAGCAAGACTTCTGAATCAGAATCGGTATTAATATGGCGCATATCTTCCATAAACAGTTCTTTGGCAATCTCTTCTGCGTTGGTCAAATTACCATTATGCGCCAAGGTAATACCATACGGCGAATTGACATAAAAAGGCTGAGCTTCCGCACTGCTAGACGTACCAGCTGTTGGGTAACGTACATGCCCGATGCCTTGATTACCGACAAGACGCATCATATGACGGGTCATGAACACATCGCGCACCATGCCATTTTCTTTACGCAAAAACAGACGGCCATCTTGACATGTCACAATACCCGCGGCATCTTGCCCACGATGCTGCAGCATAGTCAGCGCATCGTATAGCATTTGATTAACTTCGCTGTGAGCGGCTATACCGACAACTCCACACATATTTTACCCCTTTGATTTTTCACGGATGGCTATGAGACCTGATGAAAAGAGACCTGATGAAAATTGAATGAAACTACCTTTTTTGCCGGCTGACAATTACAATACTTTAGCCGTCAGTCAAACTTACCAATACTATTGACCCATTTGCCCCACTATTGACCCATTTTATCGGCAGCGGTTTTACCGAGCGTGGTAGCAAGCTGTTGGGTGATTTGTGTCGCAAAAGGTGCCAGTGGCAGTAGCGCATTGGCAAACTTAGACTGCTGCCAAAAGTCACGTTGACCGACAAAAGGCGCCAATAAACTCAGCACCATCAACACAATGACCAAATTTTTGACCAAGCCAAACCCCGCGCCCGCCAATTTGTCTAGGATGCTCAGTCTAAGCCCCTGCAAGGTTTTACTCATCACCCATAATACGATTTGCAGTCCCACGATGACAAATAAGCCAATTGCCAAGAATGCCGCAATGATACTAAGGCCGGTTGAGCCAGTGAATGACACAAAAAACGGCGCTAAAGGTTTTGCCAAATAACTGGCTAGCAGCAGTGCCAATAGCCAACCAAACATGCCCACCAGTGAGCGCATCAAGCCATTATTAAATCCCTGCCACAACCCCATAAACAATACAAACAACACTAGCATATCTAACAAAGTCATCGGGTCAAGCTCGTATCATGGGATTTACAAAGTAGACGGTGAATGTTGGCTTAGACGATAACCGTCAATGGCTTCAACACAGGTTTGAATGAGCTCTGGTCCTTCATAAATCAAACCACTATAGAGCTGAATCAAATCCGCACCTGCTTCAATCTTTTTAACCGCACGTTGACCATTGTCAATGCCGCCTACGCCAATAAGCGCAACTGAGCTCGGTAAGCGTTCGGCAAACTGCTCAAGGACTTGGGTACTACGGTGACTGAGTGGTCGACCTGATAGCCCGCCTGCTTCTTGACTGGTTTTGTAGTCTTCTACCCCATTGCGGCTTAAGGTGGTATTGGTGGTAATCAGCCCATCAATATCAAAACGCACCAATTCTTTGGCAATATAATCAATTTGGTCTTCTTCCAAATCTGGGGCAACTTTCAGTACCAATGGCACATAATACTGATGTTGGCTAGCGAGTTGGCTGTGGCGTGATTTGATGCCATCAAGCAGCGCCGTGAGCGCATCACCACTTTGCAAGTCACGCAGGTTTTTGGTATTGGGAGAGGAGATATTCACCGTAATATAAGACGCGTAAGGATACACTCGCTCTAGACAATAAATATAGTCATCTAGGGCATTTTCAACAGGCGTGCTGGCATTTTTGCCAATGTTAATACCCAAAATGCCTTGATATTTTGCACGCTTAACTTGCTCGATGAGATAATCGACGCCTTTATTATTAAATCCCATGCGATTGATAATGGCATGGGCTTCTTTGATACGAAATAGACGGGGTTTGTCGTTGCCAGGCTGTGGTTTTGGGGTAATCGTACCAATTTCGATGTAGCCAAAACCCAATGCCGCTAACGCATCGATATATTCGCCGTTTTTATCAAGCCCGGCTGCCAAACCAACCGGATTGGTAAAGGTCAAACCCATACATTCGGTTGTTAGTTCTTGCTTACCGTACAAAAACCCGAGCATGCCAAATTTTTGCGATTTTTCGAGTAATGATAACGTGATTTCGTGGGCTTTTTCAGGATCGGTGTTAAATAAGAACGGACGAAGAAAGGCATACATAGTTGAATAAGCACTCACATTGCATGGGTGAATCTAATTGACTCTGCCCTTTATACAAGCAGAACTAACCTATTTAGCTTGAGAGATAGCACCCGTTGACGTGCTGTCTAGACTATCTCGTCAAAATCAGAAAAGCTATTATATCAGTGTTGACGCTAAATAAACACCTGCAATTTTCTTTGCTTCACCGCTATATTAACTACCATATCAGCTATCAACCCAGAGTATTTAGAATATAGATTGCAGGATTTAGCTTTTAACGTCCTATAATCAAAGACTAAGGCACAGCTCGACCATTTGACAAGGCAATCCAACCACGAATAATGCGATACAGATGCCATAAGACTGTGGCGACGATTATCAGGCCGCCTAAAGCACCGACAATAAAACTACCACCCATCGTATGATTACTATCAACGGCGGCGCCAAAAAATAGCCCGCCAGTCGCAAAAATCACCATGACAAAACCAATCACCCAAAAAAATATACTGTACCAAAACGTTTTGATTTGCCAATCAAAGTGACTATAAAGCCACGTGTTTCTAGCCTCATCGCGCTTTAAATAATTCATCACAATCGGAATAATCCAAGTCAGTCCCGCGGTAAAATAACTAAACAGCGCAAGCGCATAAGTAATGTGGTTATAACTAATTTGGCTTTGGGTCACCGGTAAGTTTTGACTGAGCTGCGTGTATTGCGGTAACGCTGATGGATAACCATTCGCCCCACTACCAAATTGTGGATTGGCTGGGTCAGGTGTGTGAGCATCTGTTGGTTTTTCTAGGTTCATTATAATTTTCCATTAATGATTATTACTTTTTCTATCGGGTCATACACTAGAATTTCAATTGATTGTTATGGACTTTAGGGTGTTACCCAAATCGGCTCTCGAATGGTAAATGGTTGGTGGTTGCTATCGGCAAACTCGATTGTCCAGCTAGCAGGCGACTGCTGCAATCTCAATGACTCAAAAGTCGGTACTGGGATGATTTTTATGCGGTTTTTTGCCGAATAAAGTAAATAGTTGCCATCGGGCGAAAAGTTGGCAGGTTCAGCCAATCCTTCATTATTGATAGCGATGCTTTTTTTAGTTGCCATATCTGCAAGCCTGCCTTGGCTATTATCGCTGACATAAGTGATCAAACGCCCCGTAGGACTAATCCGAGCTATGGCATTGGTTTTACCAGGCAAGTTTAAAGGCAAAAATTGTTGTTTTGCAAAATAGTATTGATAAAGTTGCGGTTGTAAAAATTTGGCTTTATCCGACGTAAATATAAAGGATTGACCATCTGGCAACCACACAGGGGCTAAATCAATTGCTGGTTGATGCGTCAGTTGTTGTTTTACATTGCCGCTGCTATCGGTCAAAAAAATCTCTGGATTGCCCATTTGGCTATTTGCTAGTAACAATTGGCGCCCATCAGGGGAGATTGCGCCACTAAAATTATGGGTGCGTCTGCCAGAAACTGCAGAAATCTCAGTGACTTGCAAAGTCGCTCTATCAAGGATAACGACTTGAGGATAACTTTTGCCTGCTTGAACCGTAAAAATCAGGCGGTCGCCTAAGCGACTGGCAGATAAGCTCATTATCGTCCCATTGACCTTATATAAAGTCTTTGGGTCGCTGCCATCCATTTGGGTCTCAATCAGCTGTGCTTGGCGATTTTCCCCAAATCCGGTTAAATAAATAAAAATTAACTTGCCTGACAGCTGGCTAGCATCCATGTGCGGCAAATTGGTTGGCGCAGTCGCTATGACTTTGGGCAGTGAGGTCGAACTTTGCAAGGAGGTGCTAGATATGTTTGTTGATGGCGAATGCATGGTCTGACACCCTGTCATCGCCAAGCTAATTGCCATGACAATTGCCATAACAGCGGCGCACCATAAACGGGGTAAGAGATAAACATGCTTCATGTTATTTGTAGCTTGGTTAAGGTAAAACATTATTGGCGTCTGGATTGAGCCAAAGTGGTCCATAAATCAAGCCATTGGGTACGCCATTTTGGGATGGGCTAATACTGATGGATTTGCCATTGGATACAATGGTAATGACATTTTTATTGGAGTAAATATAGTGCTGTCCATTGGGTGAGACCCCTGGGGCTTCACTTAACCCAACGTTATTTACAGCGGTTACCGAGCGCGAACCCAGATCCATCACCGCGCCTTGATTGGCACCCGACAAATAGGACATTTTTTTACCATCATTGCTAATGCGCCCCATACTGCTCAGTCCGCCGCCTGTCAAACGCTGCTCACTACCGGTTGCCAAATTGTAGAGATAAATTTGACCTTTATTACCGCCTTTTTTACCACCGGCTCTATCTGAAGTATAGACAAATGATTGGCCATCAGGCGCCCAACTAGGATAAATAGCCCCCACAGGGTCATTGGTCAAGCGACGAGAATTGCCACCTTGCGCCAAATAAATCTGCGGTATGCCGTTTTCAAAACTGCTACTAAATATCACACGGCCATCTTTACTCACGGACGCGCCATAATTCATGGCTTTAAAATTCGTCAAATTGCTGACTGCCCCGCTGACAATATTGGCAGACATGACCTGCGGATAGCCTAGCGTGTCGGGCTGAACTTGAAAAGTAAAGGTTTGATTGTCAGCAGAGGTATTTAGGGTTTTAATGGTACCGTTAAACTCATAAATCACTTTTGGGTTAAACCCATCCACATCAGAAATGACCAAACGTGACACACGGTTTTTAGGCTTGCCTGTTTCCACCACATACGCAATACGCCCAGAAAAATCGCCTTTGATGCCTGTCAATATCTCATAGATACGGTCAGCAACCTTATGCCCTGCCATACGCAAACTTTGTGAGTTATTTTTGCTGGTGACGGTTTGCAGACCCTGCATCACCTCGCCTGTCGCCACATTAATCACTTCAAAATTGATTTCAACATTGCCACGGTTGCTGCGCGTATTGCCGACCACCAAATAAGGCACGGCGTTATGCTGCCAGACAGGCAAAGTGACTTCACGACTGCTATGAGGCCGCTCTGGTAAATTACTATCTAAGCTAAATTGCCCCAAATTGGTCAAATCATTGGTGACAATCCCTGAGATACTCTCTGCGCCAGCAAATGGTACGATGGCGACTTGCAAGTTAGAGCGTGGTGCCTGCTTGACTAGAGTAAAGTCAACATTATCGGCAGCGTTCGCTAGAGGTGGCATCGCAGTGGTAGCCAAGGCAATGACTGCCGCTTTCAAAAAAGTCTTGTTCATAATTAGCCTGCAACATTTATAATTATTAAAAAAGTGATTTTAAAATAATAGCATTGTTTTAATCGCCAAAAAAGACTGGGCAAGACTAAGCGCTACAACACTGTTTAGCTTTACTACTTAGATTTACTATTTAGCTTTAAAATTGCCCGTCATGCTTCTTGCCCCATTGGGCGGGGGCGGCAGTGGACTTGATTGGTTGATTGCTTGTTGTAAGCTTGCTTTAAAAGCGGCATCACTACTGCCGCGAATAGTGATATTACTAATTGTACCATCCGCAGCAATGCTAAATGACGCCGTTAATGAATTGCCATTACTATTGGTTGGTACATTCCAATTTGCATCAATCATCGCCATGACTTGGCTGACATAGCCTGCCGAACTCCCACCCGATGCACCACCACGTCTGTTAGAACCTTGACCGCCAGATGATTGTGATTGCGCTGCACCTGTAGATTGACCATCTTTACCCAAATCCAGTGACTTGATACTATTGTCACTTTGCCGCTCGCTATTGGCATTGAGATTTTTATTATAGGCGGCATTGTTCGCGCGTATTTCGTTTTTTACCTCATCAATATTGCTTTCGGCAATTTTATAATCTTGCAGATTTCGCTGCTGGGTTTCATTGCGCTGGTTTAATTCATCAATCACGCTCTGTCTTTCAGCTGCTACCTCCCGGTCTAGCTTTTCAGCAAATAGCGCCTGCTCTTTTTCCCATTGCGCCTGCTTGGCGGCTAACGTATTTTTAACCGTTTCAATTTGATTGGTTGATGTCGAATGGGGCGTGTTCATTGGCACAGTTGATAGGGTTTGGGAATTTAAGGACGGTGTGGGTGCACCAGCCATCTCGCCAGCCGTGGCTTGGTTTTGCGCAAGCTCGTTTTGTTGGTTGGCTTTGATTTGCTGTTGCATTGCCGACAACTGCTCAGGGGTAATCAACGAGGTTTCCATGGGCGCTGGCGGGGTGTTATGATAAAAGAAAAACAATAACCCAACCACCAACGCATGGGCAATGGCACTGAGCACAATCGCCCATACCGGGTAATCGGGTGTTTTGACGGGTACATAGACTGAGGTCACTTCAGCATACATCGTCTCAGTATTTCCTTATGCTAGCAAAAATGTTCAATCAAAAATTAAAAGGTCATCGTATTAGAAAGCTGCTTGATTAAAAAGCTACTTCATTAAAAAGCCACTTGATTAAAAGGCTACTTGCTGGCTGGTTTTGGCGGTGCCGTTAACAAGCCAACCTTTTGGATGCCCGCTTGCTGCAAGTTTGCCATCAATTGGATAATATCACCATATTGGTTATTTTGATCGGCATTAATCATCACATTGACATTGGGCTTACCATCGAACTGGTATTGAGGCTGAGATTGCAAATTATTCAAAGTCGCAATTAACGCCTCTTCGCTCATTGGCTCATCGGTTTTGTCTTGGGTACTTAAATATAGCTGTCCATCAGATTTTAGTGACACAATCACCGGTAACTGCGTGCCTTGCTGCAGTGATTTGGTTTGCGCTTTTGGCAAATCAATATCTACTCCCGTCGTTAGCATGGGCGCGGTCACCATAAATATGACCAGCAGCACCAACATAACGTCAATGTAAGGCACCACATTCATACTTGCATTGAGTTTTTGTGGACGGTTACGGCTGTAAGGGTTTGCTTTCATAGTGTCAAGTTGTTCAATAAAATTTATCTAACATTCATTTAGCATTTAGCGTTTATCTAGCGAGCGAGCGGTGGCATCATGGCAGGTGAACTCATCCCCGTCGGTAATTTGGTAGCCGTATCCACAGTTTGTCGCAACAACATGCCTGTCATCTCATCACAAAACAGGCTACGACTTTGATAAACTTTATCGTTTTTTGCGGTAAAATGGTTGAAAGCCAGTGCCGCGGGAATCGCAGCAAACAAACCCAGTGCCGTGGCAATCAAGGCTTCGGCAATACCCGGGGCAACCGCAGCCAGTGTGGCTTGCGCAGAAGTCGATAAGCCCATAAAAGCCGTCATAATCCCCCAGACCGTACCAAGCAGACCGATATATGGCGATACCGATGCAATACTGGCTAGTAACGGCAATCCTTGCTCAAGCTCGAGTTGTTGACGCCCCAAGCCAACGCGAAGTTTGCGCTCGACGCCTTCAATGACGTCGCTACGGGCTTGGGTGTTTTTGAGCAGTTTTAAAAACTCACTAAAGCCAATAAAAAAGATTTGCTCAAGTCCACTTCTATCTGGGTTACCTTGAACGCCTTTGTATAGGGTTGGCAATTCAACCCCGGACCAAAAGGTTTGCTCAAAATAATTATCGGCGCGCGTGGCAATTGCCAAGCGACTACTTAAACGAAAAATAGTGACCCAACACAACAAAGAAGCAAATAATAAAATGCCCATGATAATTTTGACGAAAATACTGGCGTGCGTTACCAAACTAACGAGATCAATCGAGCCTTCCATAAAGTTATGCTTCCCCAACCATCCAAATTACTAAATATAAGTCACTAAATATAAATCACTACATATTTTGATGCCAGCTTATTAACAGCCCGCCAGCCATACCCGATTAAAACCAAAAACCAAAAAACAAAAACTAGTGCAATTATAAGGTCGAGCACTAGAATTTACATAAGCATATTGTAACCAATAACATCTGCTAATCGTATAAAAACTTTTGGTAGATTTTATCAAGCAGCTTGACGGTCAAAGTATTAGAAATTCCCGCAGGTGACAAGGCTGCCATCAGTTGATTTTGGCGCGGGCTTCAGCCTTATAGGTGTCGCTGTGTTCTACTCTTTTCTTACTCATGGTAAACTCTGGTTTAGGATGCAAGTTTAGTAAATATTTTTCTTCCGTTTTTTTTAAGCATACCTCAAAAATTTTAAAATATTTTTTGTATAAAGCGTTAAGCTAAAGAATAGAGCTTTGACTTTATACAGATAATTGTTTAATTTAAGGGAGGAAAACACCCTCAGAAAAATTTTAGCTAATTCAATATTATAATATAGGAGATACAAATGGCTATTTCACTTAATAAAGGCGGTAACTTATCCCTGTCAAAAACAGATCCTACCCTAACACGGTTATTAATTGGTCTAGGTTGGGATGAGCGTGCCACATCAGGGGCAGAGTTTGACTTAGATGCCAGCGTATTTTTGCTTAATAATACAGGCAAAGTACGCGGTGACCATGACTTTATTTTTTATAACCAACTAAAATCTGACAACGGTGCAGTTGAACACACCGGGGACAACCGCTCAGGGGCAGGTGACGGTGATGACGAAGTGATCAAAGTTAACCTGTCACAAGTACCAGCCGATATTGAAAAAATTGCTGTTACTGTGACCATCCACGATGCCCAAGCTCGTAATCAAAACTTTGGTCAAGTATCCAATGCCTTCATTCGTGTGGTCAATGAAGAAACAGGGGCAGAGGTAGTACGGTTTGACTTAGCAGAAGACTATTCAATCGAAACTGCCATGGTATTTGGCGAAGTCTATAAACACAATGGCGAATGGAAATTTCGTGCGGTGGGTCAAGGCTATGCAGGTGGCTTAGCAGCTATGTGCCAACAATATGGCGTAAATATCGGCTGAATCGGATTTTAAGCTGCAATTTACCATTAAAATAATGATAAAAACTCATTAAATAAAGGATATGAAGATGGCGGTTAGTCTACAAAAAGGACAAAAAATTTCACTTGATAAAGAAGCAGGCACGGCACTCACTCGTATCAAAATGGGTCTAGGGTGGGATGTTGCATCCACCCCAAAATCCGGTGGCTTTTTGGGCAGTCTATTCGGTGGCGGCGGTAGTAATGATAGTATCGATTTGGATGCATCTTGCATTATGTTTGACGCGAGCAAACAGCCCATCGATGCAATCTGGTTTGGTCAACTGCAGTCAAAGGACGGTAGTATCGTTCATACAGGCGATAACCGCACAGGCGCAGGGGATGGCGATGATGAAGTCATCAATGTCGATTTATCTCGTATCCCTGCTCATGTACAGTCATTGGTATTTACCGTGAATAGCTTTACGGGTCAAACGTTTGAAAAAGTTGCCAATGCGTTTTGTCGTATCGTTAATGGGGGCAATAATAGCGAAGTGGCTCGCTATAATTTATCAGCTCAAGGCAGTCATACCGCGCTGATTTTAGCAAAGATTTATCGCCACAATGGTGAATGGAAAATGCATGCGATTGGCGAAATTGCCAGTGGTCGTACCTTTCATGATTTGATGCCTGCCATTACACCACATGCCTAAATTTAAATTGTAGATAACAATACCCTATTTGACTCTATTTGCAGTCAATGGGGTATTTTTTTATTCGGATAATAAAAAAAATAAGGAAAAACGATGCCAACGTTGGTACCTGGGGCAAACACGCCTATTCCCCACACGCCTTGCCAAGTGACAGTAACTAGCCAAAATGCCAGTCGTTTTGGGGTTGAGATGGGCTGCGTATGGATAGCGATGGATGCAAGTCGCCGAGCAACTACCAGCCCTGCTTATCTGCATGAAAGCAAAAATTGGGCAACGCTGACAGTCGAGAGTGAGAAAAGCCATGTTTGGACATTAGACTTAGCCAATGTGTTTTCCCAAAATCAAACCCAGCATCTGCAACTGATCGTGTATGCTTACCAAGACGCTAGTGTGATTGCCCCTGCGGTGGAAGTCAATGATATAAGCATTAAAGTGAGCAATGACATTGATTATACGTTTCATACCCCAGAGCGCCATATCAAAGCCAGTATTGTACTGGAGATCTATCAGCGTAATGGGCAATATAAATGCCGAGCACTCGCGGAAACATCTAGTCAAAGTCTAGCCAATTTTGCCGAACGTTTACAAATCAGCCTTGACGCCCGTTACCCTAATAACATGACGACAGGCAACGTTTTGCACGCCATACCAAACAACAGACGTCCTCGCCCTCAGCCAGGTGACACTTGGACTGGGACGGCTTTTGCAATTGATCACTATCATTTACTCACTTGTGAGCATGTGGTGGACGGGGCAACGCAAATCGCACTGCGTCAACAAGGCTATCCCGATATGGAATGCCAAGTGGTGCTGGCAGATGAAGGTAGTGATACAGCGTTACTTAAAGTCAATCAACCTTTACCAAGTTATCTGCCCGTGCGAGAACGTGGCTATGATTTACTGGGTGAGCAGATTACCACACTTGGTTTTCCGCTAACAGGTCTTGGTAGTCAATTACAAGTCACCCAAGGCAATATCGCAGGGCTACAAGGCATTGGCAATGATATTCGTTTTATGCAGTTTACTGCGCCAATTCAGCCTGGCTCAAGTGGCAGTCCGCTCCTGCTTCCCACAGGCGAAGTGGTCGGTATGGTTACCCACACCATTGCCAATACCCAAAACATGAATTATGCCGTCAAATATCAATTATTATCCGCGCTTTTGACCAGCTGCGGTCTTAATGTAGGCGAGCTTACCCACAATATTAGCCAAACACCCCTATCCACGCCTCAGATTACCAAACAGAGTAAATCTGCTTTGTGGTTAGTTGGCTGTGGTGCGTGACAGCTTTTTATCAGACTGAACTTATCGAAGTCAGCAGAGAAGATATACAATCAAAAAAGTTAACACTTTAGACTCACAACGATTAAAAAATCACTCAATCAAGCGCTAAAGCTGCAGCAGATGGCTAAATGTGTCTAGATTTTTGGTGGCTATTCACGGGTCGGCAATAAAATGCTGTGTTTGGGCATAAGATTGCGCTTCTGATTTGATTAGCGCCAACCATTCATTGGCAATGACAGGATGCGACTGAAAATATGCAATCATCCAATGGGCTAACGGCTTAGGCACAGGCACAAATTGGGTGGAAGGCAAAATGGATTGGACGCCATTGCCATTGGTGTCATCGCTGTCATACACAAGCTCAACCTGCGGATTTTTTTGAATAATTTCTACCCCGGTAATCTGCCAATTGGTAAAAGCATTATCAATCGCATAGGGCAACGATTCTGCTTGAGATAATTTTGATTGTAGATAGATGGGCTCAAATGTTTTGATGGTATTCACCCAATGCAAGCGTAATGCAATGTCAGGGTGTTGATAAAACACCACCAATTTGCCAGCAAACTTTATTTGCCAAGGATTAACAACTTGGTGGAGATGAATGCCAAGCATTTGCGCAAATTGCTCTCGCGTCAGCAATCGATCAAAGCTTGCTAGCAATTGACCATTTAATGGATGTTGCAGTTTGAGCAGGTCGGACAAATACTCATAATGGTAAATAAATTTCATAGGCAAGTGCTGTGAAATAACCCCATCCGTCACTTGACACCGATGCACTTTCCACTGCGGCATGGTATCAGTGATAAGCGCAAGCAAATCTATGATTGTGTTATTGTTTGTACTCTTGGCTATAGTTTGTGTATTAACATCCGTTTGAGTGACTGGCAAGGGATTTCCTTTTAAATGATTTGTCTATCTAAATGGTTTGTTTATCTAGATGATTTTTTTCATCATAATAGCTTTATTATAAAACTTTTTTCATTTATTTGAGCCAAAAAAAATCATTACATGGTGAAATGTAATGATTACTCAAAAAAACTGTGGTAGTTAAAAGTTACAGTTAATAATAAGCAGCGTTTAGCAATAAGGCGACCGCTAAAAAGAACCAAATCATAAAGACGGTACTAAGCCATTTACGATGATAGCGCCAAGACTCATCATCGATTTTATTATCGGTTGCCCAATCATCCACTAAATCATCTTTGGCTGATTTTTTTGGTAGCTTTTTTGGTAGCTTTGCAGACTTTTTAACGCTATCTTTAAACCGCAAGTATTTGGTTAATTGATTGTCCTCATCTTGCATAGTAAAGAAATTAGACGGGCAATCTGCCAAATATGTTTGCTGACTATCGTAGCGCGGTAATAGGGATTTAATAGTTGCCTGACTATAATCACTCTCACCCACGTCACCAAAAACTAATTGAGACGCCATACTTTGAGATGTTAGGCCCCTCCTTATATTATCATGTGTTTTGTTCATTTTCATGTAAAATACCCCTTTTTGATAGCTAACATTATAGGGATATCGTGCTTTAATTTAAGCATAGGTTTAATTGTGGTTTTGTTATACTTAGCTAACTTGTATTAGCAAATGTGCAGATTTGAAACCGTTTGTAAACCGCAGATAGTTAAACTCACTGACAATTAATTTACACTTTTGGTCAGGATTAAAGTATTCATTTAACCTTAGCTTTAAACAAATTATCTTCTATCGATAAATATTTGTTGTTCAGAGGCTTTGACAAAGTCTTCATAAGAAACCACCCCTTGACTGCCCATGGCATTCGTTGTTGGATTACTGCCCGTCTGCGCGCGCTCATTTGAACCTTGATTTAGGTTATTGGAATTTGAGCTATTAGGATTTAGGGTATTGGGATTAGCGGTGTCAGTTGGCGCCTCAGGCATCTGATTAGTCCTACTTGGCGTATTGGCAAGTGTATCTGTTGACACTTGATTGGTGGTCATAGCGGGATTGACATTCGCTGGCGCGGTGGGTTGTGGGGTGGAAGCCACGCCGTTTCCTAATTGCTCACCGGTAATTATTACCGCTTCTGTTCTTAAATTCTCTGGTTGAGTGGTCGAAGCGGCAACAGCGGAAGCAGTTGCAGGCAATGCCTGTGACGATTGACTAGGTTTTGCTGCCGTCACAATGACATTGTTTTGAGTGTCTCTATTATTTTTCATCGCTTGATAACTGTGATAACTCTGATAACTGGGCACGACAATTTGGGTTAACAAACCGATGAGTGACATGACTAACAGCGGAATCAATAGCATCAGTACCGTTTTTAATTGGCTAGCAGGTCTAGCAGGTAAGCCATAATAATTGGCGCCTGCCGTCCCTTCGATTGCTAGCAAGTAAAGGTAAACTAAGATATTTACCCCAGGCACTAGCATCAATAGCGCAAGCCACCCTGTTTTGTTAAGATCATTGAAGCGGCGTTTGCTAACGGCAAGCTGTAGATAAAACAAAACCGCCACACCAACACTACTTGCACCAAGCAGACTCATCGGCAACTGCTCACTACTGGCATTTACCATGCCTTGAAAGCCGCCAATCATCACAAATAGTAAAGCGACCAGCATTAATGCTATCAACGCATTGAAGGTGGAATACGCTAAAAACTGAACACGGCTAACCCGACCGTGCCAATCAAAAAACCGACGATTATTAAAGCCTTCATGTATCTCGGTTAACGTGACAAAAGACGTACCAGCTTCAGTTTCAATTATTTCATCAACTTGATGCACATTATCGAAACTGGGTTCAATGGGGGGTAAAGACTGGGCTTTTTTTGGCTTGGGTAGACGGATGGCCATAATGAGCAACTTAATCTAGAGGTTTAAACTGTTTTTTTAGCGTAAGGTTTTTAACGTAGTATTGCCCAAATTTTATAGTATATTGGTTAGAATAGCGTGAAATTGGGACATAAATTTGACATTTTTTGTAACATTGATTTAGTGACATTGATTTAACGGTTTGGCTTGATCGCAAATTTGTTGCATAAATCATTTATTGAATGAGTAAACAGTTTTTAACCTCGATAACACAACGCTGTAATTATCATTGAGTATTGATATGGATATTTCACAACTCACTTATTTTGTGGTAGTGGCAAAAGCAGGCAGTTTTAGCCAAGCTGCCAAAACCTTGGCTATATCACAGCCATCGTTAAGCCGCCATGTCCAGCAACTTGAAAGCGAGCTGGGTGTCGAGCTGCTGGATCGCTATCACCGCCCAATGACCTTAACTGCAGCAGGGCATTTTTTTTTGGCACAGATTGAGCCAATATTGTTGCAACTTGAGCAAGCCAGTGAGTTGACTCAGCGCTTTGCCCAACCGCATCGAAACAATCATTTGACGATAGGATTTGTCGCCTCAGTGCTATATGGTTTGTTGCCTGAGATTATTTCTACAGTCAAACAGCGACACCCAAATTTGGATATCAAGCTGGTCGAAATCAATTCAGAGCAGCAAATGTCAGCGCTAAAGTCGGGGGACATCGATGTAGGGTTTGGAAGATTTCGGCACAGTGACAACTTTGTGCAACAGATATTTTTACGTCATGAACGCTTTGTGGTGGCACTGCCAATGGCGCACCCCTTGGCATCACGCCCGGATGATATCGGCATCGCATTTAAGGAGCTGCTAGAAGATACGCTCATTTTGTATCATCGCACGCCCTTGCCAATCCTGCAAAATCCGCTATTCAATGGCGAAACTGATCAACTCATGTATTTGTTTGCCCGCCATCAGTTGTCACCTCATTTGACCACCAAAGTGCGCGATATCCAAATTGCTTTGGGCTTGGTGGCGGCAGGTGAAGGTATCACCTTAGTGCCTGATAGTTTAAAAACCGTCCGTACCGAGCAAATTCATTATCATCGTCTACGTCACGAAGATGCGACAACCCCGATTTTTATGAATGTGTTGGCACACCAATCCAATCCGTATATTGATGATTTACTGCAGGCGACTTACCAAGTGTATGAAGCTAAAGGCATTACCTACTCTAATCAATCCTTGAATTAAAGACAGTTATATTAAAGGCTCTTATATTTAAGCCGCTAGTAAAATTTTATTTGCTTAGGCTAAATTGGCGTTCTTGGTTGACACGGTTGATAAATTGTTGGATAAATGCTTGATAATCCACGTCCGCAAAATTTGCTAGACGCAACATGGTCATGCCGGCATAGCCACAAGGGTTAATCATTTGAAACGGGGTCAAATCATTTTGTACATTGATGGCGATGCCATGATAACTAAAGCCGTGTTTTATCTTAAATCCCAATGACGCAATTTTACCAAGTTCTAAATCGTCTTGATTATACACATACACCCCTGGCGCATCCGCACGCGCTTTGGCATAAAAATCTGGCGGCAAATAAGGCGTGATGACATCAATGATGATGTTTTCAGCTTTACTGACCAAATCGCGCACGCCCCACCCCAACGCATTTAAATCAAATAAAAAATACACCACCAACTGCCCATGACCGTGCCAAGTGACTTGACCGCCACGATCGGTGTGGATGATGGGGGTATTATCTCTTTGCAAAATATGTTCAGGTTTGCCCGCTTGACCCAGTGTAAACACATTTTCGTGATCCACAATCCATAACTCATCAGCGCTAAGCTGCGCCTGCTCACTGCTGGCAGATTTTTTTTGCTCGATACGCGATAACACGCGCGCCAGCATCGCCGCATGGGTAGGTTCATATTGAGCGTTTTGCAAATATTTAATTTCTAATGGTAACATCGCATTTCCTTGCAGTAGCTTTTTGCGTTTATGTGACAAACCGCTTATTTGTCGTTTGTAGCAGTAAGATTGACTTTGCCCAGTTGTAAAAGAGATTTTTGCAGTATTGACTGATAATCAGTCATATCACGCTGCGCGACTGAGCCCAAATTTGTTAATTGACTGGTTAATTGATTGACTGGCATCAGCATCGCAGGGTTGGCGTTGCCACCTTTTGCAAAACCGATGGCTAAACTGGCGTTATCGCCCCCCAAATAAAAATCTTTGATGGTAAGTTGATCGTCAGTCGGCGTATGGGTTTTCTCATTGTTATTGGGCGAACTAGTTGCAAAATCCAGCGTTAAGTCCTGCTTTTCTTGAGTGACCAAGCTGAGCTCGTCATAGCCTCTATCCGCAAGATAAAGCGTATCTTTGCCACCGCCCACATTGATGATGGTATCATGACCAAATCCTTTGGTGAAATAATATAAATCATTGCCCGTGCCACCCACTAGCACATCATCACCGGCATTGCCGATGAGCACATCATCATCAGCACCGCCTAGCAGCCTATCTTGACCGCTATTACCCACTAGCACATCGTCCCCCTGACTACCCCATAATAAATCCCCTACGCCCTGCTGTCCAAGTACAGAACCATCAATATGGTGATTGATGAGGACGTCATTAGCTAAGGTGCCAAAATGCTGGTTAGCTTTATTAGCAAGGGATTTGGCTTCATAACTGTTCCAATCCAGTGGCTTGCCAAATGCTTGCTGATAATCTTGCGATATACGCGAAATAGCAAAACGGTTATTCAAGAACACCAAGGTATTGTATTCATCATACGTATAAAGTGGCGCGTGAAACTGCCCACTGGGCAACATGCTTTGATTAAGGACTGCCAATTGGGTTATTTTGTCGTTTTCACTGATTGCTTGGCGCATGATTTCATCGACTTCAGTAAACACATCTTTATCTTGCGGTTTTGCCGCGTTATCAAGCCACAAGGGTTTGACAAACCGTTGATAGCCCAATTCTTTTGCCACCAAAAACTCATAATAAGTTGCCTCACCCTCCGCTTTGGCGCGTGCCATTCCATAGGCTTGTGGCGTATCAAATTGATACAAATTGTTTTTATCACGATTAATTTGTTGGTATTGACCGGTTGCGTGCCCTAGCTCATGGGCGATGTTCAAAAAATTTTTATAACTTTTAGCAATATGAATGGTATTGCCGTAGGCTTTTGCGCCGACACCAACGGTGGTATCTTGCTCATCAATGAGTAAGTTACCTTGAAATCGATTGAGCAAATTGACCAAGGTAGGCGATTTTTCGATATCTTGGACATTAAACCCCGACTGAACCAAATAGACATTGTTGGGATTGTTCAGATCTAACGCAGGCATGACCTTCCTTTAAGTAAGTGGCTTTTTAGGTAGTTTTTTAAGCAGATTTTCTAACAAGTAACACTTAATGACAGCAAAAAGTGAGTTTTACAGCGGCATTGCCTCATGCACAGTTATTGCACAGACGCTATCGTCGGATAAAGGTATAGTAAGCAATATAAATTTTAAAAAACGTCAGCAAGCTTAATCAAATTTTCAGCCGGCTATTAACGCGCTATTATAGCGCAATTAATAACTTAAAACGCCCTAAACAGGGTGCATTTAACCGCCAGATTAGTCATGCCTATAAAAATGGAAAAATTATGAAAATCGAAAACTCGTATGCCACGCTCGATCCAAGGCTCTACCATAAACAACCCCCCAAACCGCTCAATAACCCGCAAGCAGGGCATTTTAATCCGCAAGTCGCCAACCAAATTGGTTGGGCAGACGATGAGTTTTTAAGGCAGCATTGGGTCGAAATCTTGGGCGGTGACATCGTTCCCGACGGCTTTGAACCATTAGCCATGGCGTATGCTGGACACCAATTTGGGCAATGGGCAGGGCAATTAGGCGATGGTCGTGGTCTATTACTCGCTCAGATAATCGATAAAGACGGACAATTGACCGATTTGCATCTTAAAGGGGCAGGATTAACCCCCTACTCACGCATGGGGGATGGTCGTGCGGTGATTCGAAGCGTAGTGCGAGAGTATTTGGCGGGTCATGCGCTTAATTGCTTGGGCATTCGGTCTAGCAACGCACTGGGCTTTGTGGTTTCAGATACCCCTGTCAACCGTGAGACACGCGAACGCGGCGCGGCGCTACTACGTACCGCAGATTGTCACATTCGCTTCGGGCATTTTGAATGGGTGGCAAATTATGCGCCTGATTTATTGCTGTATTTTACCCGTTATGTCATCAAAACTTATTTCGCCGACTGTTTTGACAGTGACACGCCCATTCAAGATTTTTTGAGACAAGTGGTTGATAAGACCGCCAAAACCATTGCTGACTGGCAGCTGATTGGCTTTGCCCATGGGGTGATGAATACCGACAATTTATCTATCACAGGTGCGACCATCGATTTTGGTCCTTATGGCTTTATGGAGCGCTTTAATCCGATTTGGATCAACAACCATTCTGATTACAACGGGCGTTATGTTTATCAAAACCAGCCATCCATTGGACTTTGGAATTTGTCACGTCTGATTACCTTATTTTTACGCCTTAATGGCGAAAAACTGACGGCCAATCATCCGCCAGAAACCTTGTCGCGCGAGCATTTGACCGACATTTTAGACAGTTTTGGTGAGATTTTTTATCAGTATTATCAGCAAGGTCTCTGCCAAAAATTTGGCTTACCCATCAGTGAAGAAAATTGTGACTTTGCTTTGCAGTATTTAGAGATCATGCAGCAAAACAAACTCGACTTTACCAATAGCTTGCGAGCGCTAGTAGCAATCGTTGCTGACGCCAAACCTAATGATAAATTAAACCTATTACATGAATTTAATTTACTTAATCAGTTGAAAATTTCAATTAGCAGCGGTAACGGTCAACCCAATGCCACCTTAGCGGATTGGATCGCTATCTACCATACCAAATTACAGCAGGATTCTTTGCAGTTGGTAATGAGACACAATCCCGTGTATGTATTAAGAAACAGCATGGCACAGCAAGCCATTGAATTGGCTGAACAAAATGACATGAGCGAGGTGGATAGACTGTATCAGCTACTGGCTAATCCTTACCAAGTTAGTGCATTAGCCAAACCGAGTGACACCGAGCCACCGTTGGCAGATGCGCCTGAAATATGCGTCAGCTGCTCATCTTGAGATGATAGCCAAGGTCGGTAGCGCGATTTTTTACCTAACTAGTTTTATTTTTTGCCGGTACTCAACTAGTCATCAATCTGTCAATAGTGCTAGAATAGCGAACACTACGATTCGAAAACGACTGTCGCAACGAAGGATATTATGGATAAATTATCGCCGACCAACAATGGCTTATCAGACAAAGAATTATTTGAACAAGCCGCCTTGCATTATCATGCCAATCCACGCCCAGGTAAAATTTCTGTTACCCCCATCAAGGCACTTGCCAATCAACGTGATTTGGCACTTGCCTATTCGCCTGGCGTTGCCGTACCTTGTCTAGAAATTGAAAAAGACCCCAAAAAAGCCGCGCTTTATACCGCGCGTAGCAACTTAGTCGGGGTGGTGACCAATGGTACCGCTGTTTTAGGATTGGGCAATATCGGTCCTTTGGCGTCAAAACCTGTGATGGAAGGTAAAGGCGTGCTGTTCAAAAAATTTGCCGGCATTGATGTGTTTGACATTGAAGTGGCACAAAACGATCCGGATAAATTCATCGAAGCGATTGCCTCTTTAGAGCCTACCTTCGGCGGTATCAATCTTGAAGATATCAAAGCCCCTGAGTGTTTTTATATCGAAAAAGAACTGCGTAAACGCATGAATATCCCTGTGTTCCATGATGACCAACATGGTACCGCGATTATTGCATCTGCCGCGTTATTAAACGCGCTACAAATTACCGGCAAAAAAATCGAAGACATCAAAATTGTGGTATCTGGTGCGGGTGCCGCAGCGATTTCTTGCTTAGATTTGATTTGTGCGTTGGGCGCAAAAAAAGAACACATCTTTGTAGGCGATTCAAAAGGCATCATCACTAGCAACCGAGCAAACCTCGATGAGTCTAAACAGCGTTACGCCCGCGATACCGAAGCCAAAACCTTATCGGATGTGATTGAAGGCGCAGACATGTTCTTAGGTCTATCTGCTGCTGGCATGCTGACCCAAGATATGGTAAAACGCATGGCGCAAGATCCCATTATCTTTGCCCTAGCCAATCCAAACCCAGAAATTCTACCTGAAGATGCCAAAGCGGTGCGTCCCGATGCGATTATCGCCACAGGTCGCTCTGA
>ENA-OOKF01000004-OOKF01000004.1-human-skin-metagenome-genome-assembly--contig:-NODE-4-length-151398-cov-7.414040_pt1 | contig 151398 bp, 125 predicted proteins | sample MGYA00248881_ERZ501000 | MGnify/ENA primary metagenome ERZ501000 (study PRJEB25958, sample SAMN03398534) | human skin metagenome | study: EMG produced TPA metagenomics assembly of the Human Skin...
CAACCATTAAAGACCCAACTTGCCAAACTAAGACGATTAAATAAATCACTTAGCCGAAAGCAAAAAGGCTCAAACAATCGTGCCAAAGCGAAAGCCAAGCTATCACGATTACACGCCAAAATCAGCAATATACGCCAAGACTTTAGCCACAAACTCACCACACAGCTTGTTAAAAGCTATGATGTGATTTGTATTGAAAACTTGAATGTCAAAGGCATGGTACAAAACCGTAAATTAAGCCGTGCTATCAGCGATTTAGGTTTTTATGAGTTTAAACGTCAGTTGATTTACAAGGCGAATCAATGGGGCAAAATTGTTAAAGAAGTGGATAGATTTTATCCCTCTAGCAAAACTTGCTCAAACTGTGGTTTTATCATGGCTAAAGCAGATTTAGCTTTATCCATTCGTAACTGGCAATGCCCTAGCTGTCACACACAACATGACCGTGATGTAAACGCCAGTATCAATATTTTAAATAATGCAACAAAGATTTTAACTGTCTAGGCAGTTAATAGGTAATAGGCGGTGAGTTCCACCGTGTCAGTCTATCGAGTTGATGTAAGACTTTAGCCCAATGGCAAGAGCAGACAACGGTGAGGTAGAAAGAAAACACTAAATTTGCCATTAAGTAGGTTTAGGTAGGTTTTTCGGAACGGCGATAGCTGTATCACCCTTTTTGTCATTTAAATGACTATTCACATTGTCATTCAATATTAACGAGCATCGTTATAGGCTTTATTGGCATCATCAAAACGTGCCATGACTTTGTCAGATGCGGGCGTTAACAGCGACACCATATAGATGGCAATCATGCCTAAAATAAAGCCTGGTACGATTTCATAAAGACTACTACCGGTTAATGGTTTCCAAGCGATGACCGTCAACGCGCCTACAAGCATACCCGCCAACGCGCCTGTCCCCGTCATACGTCGCCAAAATAATGACATCAACACCACAGGACCAAACGCCGCGCCAAAACCTGCCCAAGCATAAGAGACCAATCCCAACACTTTGCTATCTGGGTTTTGGGCGATGATAATGGCAATCGCTGAGACCAAAAGCACCATGAAGCGACCAATCCAAACCAGCTCTTTTTGCGTGGCAGTAGGGCGAATAAACCCTTTATAAAAATCTTCTGTAATCGCGCTTGAGCATACCAATAATTGACAGCTGAGGGTACTCATGACCGCCGCCAAAATAGCGGACAATACCACACCGACAATCCAAGGGTTAAATAACAATTGTGCCAAACCGATAAAGATACGCTCGTTGTTATCTTTTAAGATAGCAGTTTGTTCAGGATGCACCGTCATATAGGCAAGCCCAAAATAACCGACCGCCACCGCGCCTGCTAGGCATAAAATCATCCAAGTCATACCGATACGACGGGCACTATTTAGTGATTTGACCGAATTTGCCGCCATAAAACGCGCCAAAATATGCGGCTGACCGAAATAACCCAAGCCCCACGCAGCCGCACTGATGATACCGACGAATGACGTACCAAACAGCAAGTTACCGTAGTTTTTGTTATTTGCCTGTGCCGCCATACTGACCGCCGCATGAATTTCATCCATACCGCCTAAGTTTAAATAAACCATGATGGGCGCGAATACCAGCGCAAAAATCATCAAACTTGCTTGAATAGTATCCGTCCAGCTTACCGCCAAAAATCCTCCAATAAAGGTATAGATAATGGTGGCAAAAGCCCCTAACCACATAGCCGTGGCATAGTCAATTTCAAACAAGCTTTCAAATAGCCGCGCACCTGCGACAATGCCTGAGGCGCAATAAATGGTAAAGAAAAATAAAATAATCGCCGCCGAAACAATTTTAATCAATTGATTGTTGGCGCCAAAGCGGTGGTGAAAGTATTCAGGCAAAGTTAGCGCATTGTTATTAAACTCAGTATGCACCCGCAGTCGACCCGCCACCAAAAGCCAGTTAAAATACGCACCAATCACCAAGCCAATTGCAATCCAAGATTCACTCAGCCCCGATACATAAATCGCCCCAGGTAACCCCATCAGCAGCCATCCTGACATATCTGACGCACCCGCCGACATCGCGGTCACAAAACTGCCCAGACTACGGCCACCCAAAATATAGTCATCAAAGTTACGGGTGGCAAAATATGCCGCAAACCCGATGCCCAATACCAAAATCAAATACAACGTAAATGTAATATAAACGGGTGTCATCCCATCACTCCTAAGGTCATCCCGATTCAAGGTAATAAAACCACTAAAAATTGATAGCAGTCATAGAGATTTTACGTGGCATCACACGCTAATCGACATCCTGATAGATACCATCTAATAACGAAAAGTCACATTGTAGAAAAATTTTAGGCATAAAAAAAGGATAATCGCTGTGATTATCCTGTTTATGGCATAAAATTGTCAACGCGCTAAACTTTGCGATACATAATATCGTAAATAGCGCGACCTTCCTCCATACCGCGTTTTTCAAATTTAGTCAGGGGGCGAAAATCGGGACGCGGTAAAAAGTTACCTATACCTTCGCTGTTTTTGCCTTCGACATTTTCAAACGCGGTTAAACTATCCATGACTTCAATCATCCAGTGGGCATAATGTTCCCAATCGGTAGCCGCATGAAATATGCCGCCTTTTTTAAGCACCCGTTCCACCACCTTCATGCGATCAGCACTGACAAAACGGCGTTTGTAATGGCGCTTTTTTTGCCAAGGGTCAGGAAAATACAATTGCAGCGTGTCAATATGCGCCGCCGGTAATTGCTGCATCAGGGCAATGGCATCGCCGCTGATGAGTTTGAGGTTATTTAGACCCAGTTCCCCTGCCAAAAATGCACAATTACCCAGTCCTGCCTCATGCACTTCAATGCCGACAAAGTTTCGTGTTGGCTCATTTTTTGCCATTTCCACCAAGCTTGTGCCCATACCAAAGCCAATTTCAAATGTCAAAGGCGCATCAGGGTTTGAAAATAGCTCACGCAAATTGGTTATACCACCGATATCCATTGCTTGAATTGCATCCAAATTGGGCTGGACAAAAAAATGGGCAAAGTCTGACTGTAACCCAGCTTCTGCCTTTTTGCCCACATGGGTTTTACGCTTCATAAAAGTTTGAATGGCGCGATAGTGCGGGGATAAAGAGTTTTCATCACTCGGTTGTGGGGTAGTGGATGGATTGGGCGAAAGCAATGGGGCATCGGGTTTAGCCGCATCGACTGTCTCAGAAGTTTGGGTATGTTGGGGTGTCATCATTTGCAAAAATCGTAGTTGGTGTGATAAAGGGTGGTTGTGATAAAATTCGGCTATTATAAGTGAAAACCCCAAAAAGTAAAAACCTCAACAAGTGAAAACAACCAATGGATAATCCCTAATCGCCATGTTATTTCTTGAAAAAACATCACCGCCGCCATTTTGGCAGCCACAGCTAACTGATAAACAGCGTCTGATGTATGACAAAGCCTTTATCGGCAATCGTTCGCAGGCGTATTATCTCAAGCGTTTTGCCCAGTTTGATCAGGCAGGGCGATTGACAGCAAAGTGGCATTGGGCAGGGTTTTTGATGACGTTTCCTTGGCTGTTATACCGTAAGCGATTCTTAGATAGCATTGTCTATTCGGTGGCGGGATGGTCATTTATTCAGCTCAATGTCACCATCATTTTGGTAGCGATAGAGTACTTATTGATACGCAATCTTGATGAAGCAATTCGTATGCCGCTACGTATTGGCATTGGGCTTGCGATTTGGCTGTTTTGGTCGGTGATGGTGGCACGTTGGAGCGATGCTTATTATTATCGGATGGCGCGCCGTGAAATCGCCGATGCCATTGAAATGTATCCGCGGGATGAAGAAAAACAGCTCGCTCATATCCGCAGGCATGGCGGTGTAAGTTTGGTGGGTTTGGCGCTGGCGTTTGGGTTTTATGCGTTTTCTTTGTTTGTGATACAAGTGCAGTTTTTGCCGATTTATGCCAAACAAAAAGCCAATGCCACGCTGTTTGAAGTGCTTGATATCGTAGAAAGCGCACAGGGACGAGTCGATGCCATCTATAAAGCCACCGGTCAATGTCCTGTCAATACACCGCTAAGCACAGATAACCAAAAAGTGGTGTTAAAAGTACTGACGCAAGCAGAAAGCATTCCAACTGACAGTCATTGTATGATTCAAGCGACAGTACGAGGCGTGCCGTTTCCCAATCGCTGGCTCAATGGTCAGACGCTGACCATGTACCGCATTGGTGATAGTAAAGTCGAGGGTAGTTGGGGCTGTATCACCTCACTCAATCGCAAGCAAATACCCAAACAATGTATGCTGGCAGAGCGCTGATGAAATAGTAGTGTTTACAACCACTAGCCGATACGATGGCGGTGGTTTTCAAAAAAAACCGAAGCCTAAATAACAGCCTAGGCTTCGGTTTTTGTTTATCAGTTTTATTTTGAAGTCAGCAAAATAACTTACTTCATCAACAATGCATTGACGCGTTTGAGATAAGCGGCTGGGTCTTCAAGCTGACCGCCTTCGGCAAGTAGTGCTTGGTCAAAAATCACTTGCGCGAGGTCATCGAACTGCTCCGCGCTTTCCAATTTTTGAATGAGCGGATGGTTTGGGTTGACTTCCAAAATTGGTTTGCTCTCTGGCACAGGCTGACCCATTTGTTTGAGCATTTGCATCATCTGTGGTGATAGTTCACCATCAGCCGTCACTAGCAAAGCAGGGCTATCGACAAGGCGATTGGATACGCGCACATCTTTAGCCCGGCTACCTAACACGCCTTTGAGTTTTTCTACCACAGGCTTGAAGGTTTCTTCCGCCTTTTTGGCTTCTTCTTTTTCGGCTTCATCGGTCAAATCACCCAAGTCTACCGCGCCTTTGGCGATGTTTTGTAGCGGTGTGCCATCGTACTCAAACATAAAGTTCATTGCCCATTCATCAACGGGGTTGGTCATCAAGATGACTTCAATGCCTTTTTTCTTGAACACTTCAAGTTGCGGACTGGCTTTGGCGGCGGCAAGGTTTTCAGCTGTTAGATAATAAATCGCTTTTTGACCGTCTTTCATACGACCTTTATAGTCGTCAAAGCTTGTTACCACATTGTCATCAGTGGTAGTGGCATAGCGCAATAATTTGGCAATTTTATCCTTATTGCTCTGGTCTTCACCCAAGCCTTCTTTTAAGACGTTGCCAAATTCAGCATAAAATTGTTTATATTTTTCTTGTTTTTCGGCTTCATCGCTATTGGCTAGGCTAGCTAGCACGGTCAATATACGGCGAGCGTTACCATCGCGGATAGATTTGACATCGCGAGACTCTTGCAGGATTTCACGGCTGACATTGAGCGGTAAATCAGCGGTATCAATCACCCCTTTGACAAAACGCAGATACATCGGCAATAACTGCTCGGCATCATCCATGATAAATACACGTTTGACGTACAGTTTTAGACCGTGTTTTTGCTCACGTTGGTACAGGTCAAACGGCGCTTTTTTAGGGATATATAGCAGCTGGGTATATTGTAGACGTCCTTCGACACGGTTGTGCGTCCAAGTTAGCGGCTCATCATAGTCATAGGTAAGATTTTTATAAAATTCTTGATACTCTTCATCTTCAATTTCTGAAGGTGAGCGCGTCCATAGGGCATTGGCTTGGTTGATGGTTTCCCATTCATCGGTGGTTATCATTTGACCTTGGGGCATCTCACCTTTGGCAGTTTCGCCCCCTGCTTCTGAATTAGCAGTTTTTTGCGCGTCAGTGAGTTCTTCTTCTTGCCAAACTTCTTTGCGCATTTGGATGGGCAAGCTGATATGGTCAGAGTATTTATTGACTAAAGATTTGATTTTGTGGCGGTCAAGGTATTCACTGTGTTCATCGGTAACATGTAACATCACGGTCGTGCCACGGGTAGGCTTTTCGATGGTTTCGGTGGTGAATTCACCGGTACCGTCTGAAACCCAGCGTACGCCTTGGCTGGCAGGCTCACCTGCTTTACGAGATTCCACCGTGATGGTGTCCGCTACGATAAAACCTGAATAAAAACCCACCCCAAATTGACCAATCAAATTGCCGTCTTGTTTTTGTGCATCGGATAATTTTTCTAAGAAAGCTTTGGTGCCTGATTTGGCAATAGTACCCAAATGCTCTACCGCATCGGCTTCATTCATACCGATACCATTGTCAATAAAGCTGATGGTTTTGGCATCTTTATCAATATCAATGCGAATGCGTAGTTCACTGTCACCTTCATACAGCGCGTCGTTTTGATTGCCTTCAAAACGCAACTTGTCACAGGCATCAGACGCATTTGAGACCAGCTCACGCACAAAGATATCCGCATTTGAATAAAGCGAGTGGGTGACTAGATGTAATAGTTGCGCGACTTCAGCTTCAAAGCTATGTTTTTTTGGCTCAGGTTTGTTTGAATCTGCCATAGTAAGTAACTCCTAAAAATAAGAATAAAAATAATTAACCCAATTTATGATGGTTCGTTGTCATAGTTAGGGTGAATGCAAAACTATTTCAAGCACAAGCGGCACAATTTTTTAATTTTTAAAAAATGAAAACAATGATGCAAGCAGGGTTTAAATAACCAATAATTAAATGACCAATAAAAAGCCGAGCATACTTATACTCGGCTTTACTTGCCATCTATCCGATACTATATCTCTGTTAAATCTTGGATTCACTAGGATTGGACAGTTGGGGTGAGCGTAACGCTTTGGGCAAGCTAAAGGTCACGTTTTCCAAAATACCTGATAATTCTTCAGGTTTTTCGCCGCCCCAAGATTGTAAGGTATCTAACACTTCTTGAATCAATACTTCAGGCGCGGACGCACCCGCAGTCACGCCCACCGTATCCACGCCTGCAAACCAGTCTTTTTGCATTTCGCCCGCATTATCAATCAAATGCGCTTTGGCGCCCAAGCGCTCCGCGAGTTCACGCAAGCGATTGGAGTTGGATGAATTGGGTGAGCCCACCACTAACACCACTTGACAACGCGCCGCAAGCTCCTTGACCGCATCTTGACGGTTTTGGGTGGCATAACAAATGTCATCTTTACGCGGCGCATGGATTTTGGGGAATTTATTTTTTAGCGCATCAATCACTTCTGCGGTGTCATCCATCGATAGGGTGGTTTGGGTGACAAAAGCCAAATCAGTATCAGTCGGTAGGTCAAGATTGGCAACATCCACCACATCTTCAATTAAGTGAATACGTCCACCGTATTGTGGATCGAAGCGCCCCATCGTGCCTTCTACTTCTGGATGACCGGCATGACCAATCAACACCGCATCTACGCCTGTTTTGGCAAATTTATTGACTTCGATATGGACTTTGGTAACCAGTGGGCAAGTGGCATCAAACACCGTCAAATCACGGCGTTCGGCTTCATCTTCCACGGCTTTGGAGACGCCATGCGCTGAAAAAATCACAATCGCCCCATCCGGCACTTCATCCAACTCTTCGACAAATACCGCACCGCGATTGGCCAGGTCTTCCACCACAAACTTGTTGTGTACCACTTCATGGCGCACATAAATAGGCGGTTCAAAGCGCTCAAGGCAGACATTGACGATTTCGATGGCTCTATCGACCCCAGCACAAAAACCACGGGGATTGGCGAGTAAAATTTTCATAACGCAGTTCTTCAGTCATTGATGATTCATGTGGCTAGTTTACCATGAGTTCATACACGCAAAATATGTTAAACGTAAAAAATCAGCGAATCGGTATTCAATGGCTAAATTACGCAGAAATTGTTAGCAAAAATTGCTAAAATAGCCGATTCAAAAATGGCTACTACTTATTTAATCAAACCTCTAAGGATATGTCATGACCAAAGGCTCATTATTTATCATCACCGCAGCAAGCGGTACTGGCAAAACATCGCTGGTCAAACAGCTGATTGCAACGACCAATGACTTGGCGGTTAGTATCTCGCATTCGACTCGCAAGCCACGTCCTGGTGAGATTGATGGGCAGCATTATCACTTTGTCAGCCGCGAGATATTTGCTGATATGATTAAGCAAGGTGAGTTTTTGGAGCATGCCGAAGTGTTTGAAAACTACTATGGCACCGCCCAGTCCACAGTAGAATTTATGCTGAGCAATGGCTTAGATGTCATCTTAGAAATCGACTGGCAGGGCGCGCTGCAAGTGCAAAAATTGCGTCCCGATGCCACGACCATTTTTATCCTACCGCCCGACCGCCAATCGCTGCGCCAACGGCTTTCCAATCGCGGACAAGACAGTCAAGAGGTGATTGAAAAACGTCTGGCCGGTTCGGTCAATGAAATGTCGCAATACGTGAATTTTGATTATGTGGTGATTAATGACAATTTCGACGTGGCATTAGCGGAGTTAAAATCAATCATCATCGCCAATCGTTTGACTCTCGCTAAACAGCAAGAGCGTCATGCTGGCCGTATTGAGCAGCTGTTGTCTGAATAAATCATCAATAGCCTATAAATAATCAATAAGCGCAACGCGCTAATGAAACGCACTAAAAATCTGCTGTCTTAGCCAGCCATATAGCGGGTCAACCTGTTGTTGTTGGTGCCAATAGCCGTGTAACTCGATATGGGTCAACGCAATCGGCAAATCCAAAATCTGCCAGCCTTGGGCGGGTGGTAAAAATGTGGTGGCTAATTGGCGCGGCAAGGTGAGCAATAGCTTGTCTTGTTTTAGCAATTGAAAAGCCGTGGCATAATGTTGGCAACGGATTTTACTCTGCCGCTGCCAACCTGCTTTGGACAATAAACTATCTTCAATCGACAGACCTAGTCGCCGTGATGACACCGTAATATGTTGACTGGCAAAATACTGGGCTTGGGTAATAGTCGATTCGTTCGCCAATTCAGCGGCAAAATTTGGCGCATACAGTACCAGCACAAACTCATCTCGCAACAAGGGTTGATGCACAATCTCACTATCCACCACCCGCGCCACATCAATGGCAAAATCCAGCTGTCCAACTTTTAGTTCATGCGCAAGCGCTGAGCGATTGAGCCGGCTACTGGTGATTTGGCAATTGGGCAGGACTTGATGAATTTGGCTGACCAATTTGTTAAACACGATTAATTCAATTTCATCGTGCATGGCAATCGTCAATGTGGCAAAGCTCTGCTGCGCTAGCTCGCCAAGTTTATTGTCGCTTAATAAATGGTTAGTTTGAAATATTTGTTCAAGATTTTCAAAGCTTTGTTTGACGGTGGGATAAAGCCGTTTGGCATACAGCGTGGGGTGCAGTTCACCTTTTTCCCGATAAAAAAGTTCGTCCCCGAGCGCTTGGCGTAACCGACCTAACGCATGGCTAATCGCCGATTGGCTCAAATGCAAAGCTTCTGCGGTATGGGTAAGATTTTTAAGCTCAAAAATATAAATAAATAGCCTAAGCAGATTTAAATCAAGCTGCTTTAACGGGTTTTTATGCAACATTTGGATAACACCAGACATACCTCAGTTGTATGAATTTTATTCATAGTATTCTACTAATTAAAATCATTTTATTCATGATAATAAATCCGTTAAGCTGATTCAATGATTGTTTTAGCCAAATAAGGACAACGCCCAATGGAATTCCAACTTAGCGATAAAGCAAAAGACTACATCGCCCGTACCAAAGCATTTATTCAAACCGAAATCGAACCGATTGAAGCAGAATTTTGGCAAGCGGCGCATAAGCTTAATCCCACAGGCGATTGGACGACTTGGCAATGGCCTGCCAAACTTGAAGAATTAAAAACCAAAGCCCGTGCGCAAAATTTATGGAATATGTTTTTGCCAGACGAGCAACTCGGTCAAGGATTAAGCGTGCAAGAATATGCCCATATTGCTGAGTTGTCTGGCAGAAGCCTTATTGCCCCACATGTGTTTAACTGTAATGCGCCAGATAGTGGTAATATGGAATTGATTTGGCGCTACGGTAACGACGCCCAAAAAGCGCAATGGTTAACGCCGTTATTGGCAGGGGAAATTCGCTCTGTGTTTGGCATGACAGAGCCTGCAGTGGCCAGTAGTGATGCCACCAATATGCAAGCCACGGCGATTGTCGAAGGCGATGAAATTGTGCTCAACGGTCGCAAATGGTGGTCTTCAGGTTTGGGCGATCCAAATGCTAAACTTATTATTTTTATGGCACACACCCCAGATGAGAGCAAAGATCGCCACCATCAGCACACCATGGTACTGGTACCTATAGATGCCAAAGGCGTCAAAATTGAACGTATGCTCAAAGTGTTTAATGATTATGATGCACCGCATGGACATGGCGAAATGCTTTTTGACAACGTGCGTGTACCGCTTAGCAATGTCATCGGCGGGGCAGGCGAGGGATTTGCAATTGCCCAAGGGCGCTTAGGACCGGGTCGGATTCACCACTGTATGCGTTGTATTGGCGCGGCAGAAAAATCGCTAGAGCTTGCCATCGATCGCGGGCTAAGCCGTAGCGCATTTGGTAAACCGCTGCTTGATTTAGGGGGCAACCGTGAACGTATCGCTGACGCCCGTGTCAAAATTGACCAAGCGCGTCTGTTAACCCTGTATGCCGCCTATAAAATGGATAAACTTGGCACCAAAGCGGCGTTGACCGAAATCTCAGCGATTAAAGTGGTCGCCCCAACGGTATTACAAGAAGTCGTCGATATGGCGATTCAGCTGCATGGGGGGATGGGTGTGAGCCAAGATACGTTGCTGCCGATGTTCTTTAACCAAGCCCGTAGCCTACGCCTTGCCGATGGACCTGACGAAGTGCATAAAGGCATGATTGCCAAACTGGAAGTGAAAAAACGCCAACAAGCGACGACCAAATAACTAGCAAATAACTAATAGCTAGTTAACAAAAAAGGTAGCTAGCTAACAAAAAAGACGTGATGTCAGGTTACGTCATTTTGCTATTTGACCTAGTTAAAAATACAAGTTAAAAAACAAAATAAGAAACAAGGATGAAACTATGCTTGATACTGCGAACCCAGTACGCAAAGGCGAAGAGATTGACAGCAACGCGGTCACCGAGTATTTAATGAGCCAAGGCATCGCTCTGCAAGGTGAGCCAGAAGTCACCCAGTTTTCAGGGGGCGCATCCAACTGGACATACCGCCTAAAATATGCCAACCGTGATTTGATTTTACGCCGCCCACCCAAAGGTACCAAAGCCAAATCCGCCCATGATATGGTGCGTGAGTACAAAGTGCAAAAAGCACTGCAATCACAATACCCACGCGTCCCCAATATGGTCGCCCTGTGTACCGATGACCGCGTGATTGGTTGCGATTTTTATGTCATGGATCGCATCGAAGGCATTATTCCCCGCGCCAATTTGCCAAAAGCGTTGATGTTAAGCGAACAGCAAGTCAGCGAACTATGCCGACAGGTGGTCGATGCACTGATTGATTTACACAAGGTCGATTACACCCAAAACCCTGATTTGGTGGCTCTTGGCAAAGGCGAAGGCTACTGCGAGCGTCAAGTCATGGGCTGGGATAAGCGCTATGAGCAAGCCCGCACACCTGATGTGCCTGATTTTGCCGATGTGCGTCAGTGGTTAACAGCCAACACCCCAACAGATGTTAAAACTAGCGTGATTCATAATGACTGGCGTTTTGACAATGTGATTTTAGACCCAAACAATCCAACCAACATCATTGGTGTGCTCGACTGGGAAATGGCAACGATAGGCGACCCCTTGATGGATTTGGGCTGTGCGTTAGCTTACTGGATTCAAGCCGATGACAATGCAGTGATGAAAGCTACGCGCCGTCAGCCGACCAATCTGCCAGGCATGATGACCCGTGCCGAAGTGGTTGAGTATTACCTGCAAAAAACGGGGCTGAAAGTGGACAACTGGCGCTTTTACGAAGTGTTTGGGGTGTTTCGTTTGGCAGCGATTGCGCAGCAGATTTATTACCGTTATTATCATCAGCAGACGGATAATCCAGCGTTCAAAGATTTTGGCGTGATTGTCAATGCCTTATACGAGCGCTGTGTCGAGCTTATCGAAAAAAATAATCATAAATCATAGGGATTTTCATGAAGCTCATCAGCCTTGTCCGTCATGGGCAAGCGTCATTTGGCGCAGACAATTATTACCAACTGTCCCCAAAAGGTATCGCTCAGACCCAATGGCTTGGCGATAGTTTTCGCCAGTCAGGTCGGCAAGTGCACGCGCTGATGTCAGGCAGCATGGCGCGGCAAAAGGACAGTCTCAAACATTTTTTAAGCCATTATTATGTCACCCGTGAAGGCATTGAACTAACTGAAATCACTCACCATGTGCAAAACGCTTTAAAAAATCAGGCAAATCCCAGTTTGACCATGCCGCTATTGCTCGGTGAAGATAGCAGTTTTAATGAGTTTAATCATGAGCAAATTCTTTATAAAGCGGGATTGCCATTTGAGGATAAAGCCAGTTTTATGGCGTATTTGTCCAGTCAAACACACCCTGAAATTAGCTTTACTGAGATTTTTACCCAAGCCATGAGCCGTTGGCAAAGCGGTCAGTACGACAGTGATTATGATGAAAGTTGGCAACACTTTTTGCAGCGCACTTGGAACGGTTTTGAGCGTTTGATGGCGCAAACTGGCGAGCATGAACATGCGATGGTATTTACCTCAGGTGGCGTGATTGCCAGTATCATGCAGCAAGTGATGAAACTATCAGATGTCCAAGCTTTTGATTTGAATTGGCATATCGCCAACGCCAGTGTTCACCAATTTCGCGTGAGTGACCAAGGTGTTTTTTTACAGACCTTTAATGAGTTTAGCTATTTGTACCAACAAGGCGAGCAGATGGTGACTTGGCGCTAAAATTTAGCTTATCAGTTTAACGTTTAAAAAAAATTAACAAATAATTAAGGATGAAATAATGCAAACACTACCCGAATTACTACAGCAAGTTCAAACCACAATGACAGCCCCAAACACGGACTTATCTGGTTTTATAAATAACCAAGTGGGTAAGGGTAAAACCATTTTGATTACTGGCGCAAGCTCAGGGCTGGGGGCAGGCATGGCGACCCATTTTGCTCGCATGGGCTATAACCTGGCAATTTGTGCACGACGCACCGAACGCCTAGAACAACTCAAAGCCAACCTGTTAGCGGATAATCCGACGATTAAAGTCAGTGTAAAAGCACTCGATGTGACTGATTATACGCAGGTTTTTAAAGTGTTTCATGAGTTTGCTCACGAGTTTGGCAAGCTTGATCGTATCATCATCAATGCAGGGGTCGGTGAGGGTCGCCGGATTGGTAAGGGTAATTTTGAGATTAATCGCAAAACTGCCGAAATCAATTTTATCTCAGGTCTTGCCCAGTGTGAAGCGGCGATGGAAATTTTTCGCGCCCAAAATAGCGGTCATTTGGTGGTTATCTCAAGTATGTCGGCGTTCCGTGGTCTGCCAAAACATATGTCAGTATACGCGGCAAGTAAATCAGCGATTGCCCAGCTTGCTGAAGGGATTCGCGCCGATATGCTGCTATCTGAGTTACCGATTAAAGTGTCAACGATATATCCAGGGTATATACGCACTGAGATTAACGAAGGCGCTAAACCGTTACCCTTTGAAGTGAGTGAAGAAATCGGCACCAAAGCATTGGCAATCGCGATTGAAGGCGAGCCTGATGAAGCATGTGTCCCTGAACAACCGTGGTCACTGATGAGTGATTGGATGAAAAACGCCCCACTGACATGGGTCAATGGTTTGGCATAAACCAAAGAATGGTAAAAAAACCCAAATGAGACCTTGTGCTGATTTGGGTTTTTTATTGTCTTAATATAGGGTACTGCCAGCCTGTATATTTGCTTTTGGCGACAGATTTGACATCACCGAGTAGAAGGCTATTATACAAAATAACGCGTGTAAAGGGTTAACCAGTATAAAGGGCTAAAGGGTGTCAGTCATCGTTAACCCTATCGCCATCCTTGTTTATATTATGTATTTAACGCCTATAATGATATTTGCAGTAGGCTAGACCAGGGTCGTAATGATAAAATCAGCGACTCCTTGATGAATTTTCTTTATTGTTACGATAACTGAGTGGTACAGGCAACCAAACGATGAAAAAACTTGAAAACGCGCTACAAAAAATTGATAAATACGGCCAATTTGTGATGAAAAAACTGGTCAATCGCCGCTCATTAGCAGAGCTGCAAGGTATCGGTCAAGGCAAAACCGTATTGATTACCGGTGCCAGCTCAGGGATTGGCGCGATGATGGCACGCCGATTTGCCTATCTAGGCTATGATTTGGCAATTTGCGCGAGACGAGAAGAGCGATTAAATGCGTTGAAGCAAGACATTGAAAGCAAGTACCCTGTCAAAGTCTCTGTTAAAACTTTGGATGTCACCGATTATAAGCAGATTTTTACGGTATTTGATAGCTTTGTGAGTGACTGCAAAACCCGAGGGAAAACCATTGATAAAATTATCGTCAATGCAGGGGTGGGCGATAGCCGCGTCATTGGTCATGGACGCTTTGAGACCAATCGCCATACCGCGGAAGTCAATTTTATCGCAGCGATTGCCCAGTGTGAGGCGGCGATGAAGATTTTTCGCCAGCAAAATAGCGGTCAGTTGGTGGTCATCTCAAGTATGTCAGCGGTTCGCGGTTTGCCCCGTCATCTTACCACCTATGCCGCTGCCAAAGCGGGACTGGCAAATCTAGCCGAAGGCATTCGCGCTGATATGATGCAGGAAAAACGTCCGATAACTGTCACCACGATTTACCCTGGGTATATCCGTACCGAGCTCAATATCGGTGCCAAATATTTGCCGTTTGAAAGTACAGAAGAAGAGGGCGTCGAGGCGATTGTCGAAGCGATTGAAGCCAAAGTGAATGAAGCCTTTGTCCCAGCATGGCCTTGGCTGCCGATTGGAATTGGTATGAAAATATTACCGCTCAGGGTGATGACCAAATTTTTATAAGCGCATTTTTAAAAAATTTTAAAGTCTCGGCATAATCAACAACGCCTTATTAAAAACGCATTGGCAGCTGATGGCTTGTCAAAGCGTTTTTGATATCGTTACCAGTCAACGTGCTACCTAATTGACTGGCTATTTTACCAAGGGCATAAGTGCACCATAGCCTGCCGCTTGCATGTCTGCCAAAGCGATAAATTGTAGCGCATCGCCATTGATGCAGTAGCGTAATCCGCCTTTATCCTTGGGGCCATCATCAAACACATGCCCCAAATGTGAGTTGGCGACCCGCGAGCGCACTTCCGTTCGTGTCATGTTAAAACTGCTATCGGTTGAGGTGGTAATGACGTTTGCGCTAATGGGTTTGGTAAAACTCGGCCAGCCACACCCCGAATCATATTTATCCGTAGATAAAAACAACGGCTCGCCACTGACGATATCCACATATAAACCTTTAGCAAATAAATGGTCGTATTGATGACTAAAGGCGCGCTCAGTAGCTGCGTTTTGGGTGACATCATACTGCGCTTGGGTCAACCGACTTTTTACATTTTTATCGTAGTTTTGATAGCGGGTAGGATTGAGCGCCTCGGTGACCGTCGTGGCAGGCGCTAAGGCTTTGATAACGGGAATTTTTTGATTGGCAAGGCTAATATCAATATGGCAGTAGCCATTGGGATTTTTGCTTAGATAATCTTGGTGATAATTTTCTGCGTCATAAAAATTCGCCAAGGGTTTATTTTCTACCACAATTTTTTGCGGATATTTTTTTGCCAAATCGGCAAGGGTTTTATCAATGATTGGCTTATCATTGGCATCGGTATAATAAATGCCGGTACGATATTGCGCCCCGCGATCATTGCCTTGTTTGTTGAGACTGGTCGGGTCAATCACTCGCACGTAGTATGCCAAGAGGGTCGCAAGATTGGTTTTATCGATATCATAGATAACTTTGACGGTTTCTGCGTGCCCTGAGCCTGCTATCACCTGCTCATAGCTCGGGTTCGCGCTATTGCCATTGGCATAACCTGATATCGCATCGACCACGCCATCCACGCGCTCCATATAGGCCTCTAGCCCCCAAAAACAGCCACCCGCCAGATAGATAGTATGCGTGCGAATCGGGGTTTTACCATCTGCTTGATAATACACACCGTTATGGTTAATCGGAGCTAAGGCTTTGATGCTAGCGGCTTGCTTATTAGTTTGGTTATTAGCCTGCTCATCAGCTTGGTCAGACTGGCTAGGCGGAGTTTTTGCTTGATTCATGGCTTTGAGTTCTGCAAAGTCGTTGCTAGCATTGTCTGATAAGGCTTGTATTTGTGCTGGGGTAAGATTGCCTTTGACCAGTTTTAATAAATTGCCTTGTTTATCTAAAATCGCAAAACTGGGATAGACTTGCACGCCAAATTGTTTAATCAGCTTGCCATAGTTATCCATAAGCACCGGTAGGTTAGCATAGTCTTTAGTAAGCACTGTGTACCAAGTTTGAAAATCTTGCGGGGATTTTTCACTCAAATGACCTGGACTGACCACGCTGACGACATTCATATTGGGATACTGCCGTGCCCATGCGTCGCTTTCTTGGAGCGTTGCCAAACACAGCGGGCACCAGCTTGCCCAAAATTTCACCACAGTTGGCTTGTTGGGATCGATCACATGACGACCCATTTTACCTAATTTTGGGTTAATTTGGCTCAAACCTTGTAAGGTCGCTAACGTATCAGTCGGCAATAAATCCGCTTTGCTAGTAGCACGCGCAGAGCCAGCGTTTTCTTTGGCATTCATTTTTTGACAGCCAAGCAACAGCAGGCTGCTGATTAATAGGGTAACGGTTAAATTCTTAGCACTTTGAGGAAAATTGACCATGGTACATTTCTCATCTATTTATAAAGCGTCAAAGATAGCTGTGAGTTGGCACTCAAATAAATTTTTGATTACAAACATAAAGTGAGCCTTTATCTGATTGTAACTGAATCAGCAAATAAGCACACTTTAAAGTTTTAAAAATTAACATTAAAAAAATTATGCCATCATCCATAGGGTTTAAGGAGAAAACTTTTGGTGCATTTGTAGTTATCCTAGTATTGACTAGCCATTGATTTACTTTTGACACGTTAATTCGCTCAAAGTTCGCTCAAAGTGCGGCTGCTTCATGCTAAAATCTTGTTTTATGGTTCGTCAAAAGTTTGTCCATGCATCAAGCCATCAAGAACGTCGCAAAAGCCCCCATGATTGCTCGCTATACCTGGTTAGCTATTATGGTCGCCGCCATGATTTGTGCCGACCAATGGGGCGTTGCCAAACAGCAAATCAATCATCTGCTCACGATTACCATTGTGTATGGGGTCAGCGTTGAGCTAACTAAACGCCTAATGGCTATTCGACACTTTCACCCCCAACACTCTTGGCTCATGTTGGCGGGGTTTATCGGGGATTTACTGGCATGGTCAGCCTTTATTTATTATTCGGGTGGGGCGGCCAATCCGTTGATTACCTTGTTTTTGACGGTGATTGCCGTGGCGTCTATGGTGATGAGCACCGTGCACATCATCGGCTTGTCAATGCTGTCAGTTGGGCTATATACGCTGTTATGGTATTGTTATGTGCCGCTGACCCTTAACCACCATGATCATGCGGTGGGTCAAAAACTCCATTTACTGGGTATGTTTGGGGTTTTTATTTTTGCGGCAATCATGTTAACCGCCTTAACGGTTTATTTTAAACAGGCGATGAGCCGCAGTTATCAGGCGCTTGAGCAAGCGCAGCAAGCCATTCACCAACAACGTCGGTTGCTTGCCATCAGTAGTCTTGCGGCCAATATCGCCCATGAGATGAGCACGCCGATTGCGTCGATGCAATTACTAAGCGATGATATTGCCCAGCAATTAGAGGAAGACGACGAACTGTTGGATGACATAAAACTGTTACAGTCACAAATCGACGTCTGCCGCCAATCGCTGCACAAGCTCAAATCCCATATCCAATCCAATGCGCTCCCGCCAGCGCAATCAGAGCCATTGGCATGGGTAACGTCATCAAATTTACCAACGCTACTGCCCAAAGTCGTCAATGATTGGCAATTTATCAACCCCCATGTTGAAGTAGCACTCAATGTACCACCACAACCGATCGATGTGCCCTTGAGTGAAGAACAGCTGTATTCTATTGTGATGAATATGCTCAATAATGCCATGCAGGCACAAGCCACAATGCTTAGTATTAGCGTACAGCTTGCTCAAAACGTGATGATTATAATTGAAGACAACGGACAGGGTATCGACAGTAGCATGGTACAGCGTATCCAACACCAAATCGCCATCGAATCTGATCATGGCTTAGGGCTTGGCTTGACGATTGCCAAAACAGTTATAGAATATGTTGGCGGACACCTTGAGCTGACCAATAAGCAAAATTCACCCCTGCAAAAAAGGTTAGATGATTCAGGTACGTGCGTGAAGATAACGTTACCAGTAATCGATGCGCCCGCCAGTTTGTTGTAGGAGACTAGGTTGCAACACCCACCCCTGTTAGCAGAGACATGGCTTATCATTGATGATGATGAGGTGTTTTGCCGTATTTTAAAAAAGTCGTTGGAAAAACAGGGCAATCAGGTATTGACTGCCACCAATGCCGATAGCGCGCTACAACTGGCAAAGAAGCAGTTACCCAAGTTTATTATACTGGATCTCAACATCGGTGATGACAACGGCATTCATCTGATTAAGCCATTACTCGCTATTACGCCTAACGCCAAAATTCTAATGCTTACTGGCTATGCCAGCATTGCGACCGCCGTCAGTGCGGTCAAAATGGGCGCGTATCATTATTTGCCTAAGCCGTGTAGCCTGGATGAAATCTATAAAGTATTGGACATCGTAGTAGCCCCTACAAAGACACTAAGTAGTGCCACAGATGAACGTTTATCACTTGAACATCACGAATGGGAATACATCCACCAAGTATTAGATGAATGCCAAGGCAATATCAGTGAAGCCGCGAGGGTACTAAAAATGCACCGGCGCACACTACAGCGCAAACTACAAAAAAAACGTAAAGTGGATGCGCAATAACCTTTTTTAACCGCACACAGCAGCCCACAAATTATCGGCCGAGTCAGCCAAAGAGTTGGGTGAGCAAAAGACACAAAAAAAGCGCTTATAATAAATAAGCGCTTTTTTGATATTTCTTTTCTAATATCTATGCAAATGGCTAATCAATCAATGAAGCGTTATTCACGCCACGCGTTATCAAACCATTTACGATAGTAGGCTTAGCTAACCTTAGATAGCAACGATATTGCTAGCTTGGTCGCCTTTTTGACCTTGGGTCACAACGAAAGATACGCGTTGACCTTCGCTCAATGTTTTGAAACCTGAGCTTGCGATTTGGCTATAATGTGCGAAAACGTCTTTGCCGCCATTGTCTTGTTCGATAAAGCCAAAGCCTTTTGATTCGTTAAACCATTTTACGGTGCCGTTTACAGTATTTGACATAGGATTGTCCTTGATTAGATAGATTTTAAAAGTGGTCATCTGACCCTAAAGCTGGAACTAAGCCACAACACGATTCTATTCGGTATGAAAGAATTGCGGCAGTTTTGATACACGATTCACTTAAAATCTAGGACACAAGCGTAATGGAAACGAACTTAGAATAGACTTAATGTAATGCGATTGAAACTTCTGACTGCTTTCTAGCTGTTGTCCAGTATATAGTAATACCGGCAGATAGCAAGGAATATCACAATAGTTTTGTAAGTGAACTGTGTTAAACCTAACTTTATACCTTTATTTAAGCCAAAGGCTGATTCTCATTTAAGCCGAGGGTTGGTTTTCATTTAAGCCGAAGGTTGGTTTTCATTTAAGCCGAAGGCTGATTCTCTAAGCCCCTTAAAAAATGGGCAAACCCTTCATCCGCACGAGCATCAAGGCGACTGCTAGTCACCACACGTACCAAATTACTCCAAATAATGGGTAAGTTGGCTTGCTCAAATTTTTTGACTAAACCCACATCTTCATGGCAAGTTAATTCATCAAAACCACCCACCGCCAGATAATCTTGACTGGCAAAGCTCAAATTTGCCCCATGAATATGGCGATGATTCATACAATCTTGATAATGGGCGAGATATTGCTGTTTGGTACTCTCTGACAACGCATCCCAACAATCGATGCTCACTACGCCACATATCATGGCTGTGGGCCTAGTGGTGGGCGTAGTTGTGGGCTCAGCTTTTAGATGTTTGATTTGTGCCATTAACCAATCAGCTTCCACCATACTATCGGCATCGGTGCAAGCAATCCAATCAGCCCCCTGTTCAATCAAGTAACGCACGCCCAAATCTCTGACCTTACCCACGCAGCGAAACTCACAGCGCAGCCAGTCTACGTGGGCGTTTTGTACTTTTGATAAGGTATCATCATCACAGCTATCTAGCACGACCACCGTTTGTACCGCTATGTCGCTTGATAGCTGAGCAATCGCCTGTTTAATCGCATCCAAACACGCGCTGATGCTATCGGCTTCATTATGGGCAGGGATGACTATGCCGATTTTTTTGGGTAGCCGCTGTGGGACAGTAGTATTTGCCATAATGCTTTTCTCAGTTATTCCACTAGATTTTCTTGCTTAGCAAGGCTTTGGTGATTGGCTTGCCAAATGGTCAACAAAAAATCTTGGTCAATCACATGGCTTTGCTGACGGTAGTGCAGCTGTTGTTGCAAACTGTCGTGGACTGTTTCGCCTGTCAGTTGAAACCCGTCAATCGGATAGCGCCAATGACAGGCTAAAATCACGCCATTGTCGGTTAATGCAGTGTTGAGCCAAGCGATGACTTCGGTCAGGGCGTCAGGCGCCAAGTAGTATAAAATCTCACTGACCACAATCAAATCAAATCGCTCACTCGGCAAATCCTGCGGTATCAAACCTTGCATAACTTGCACATGTGCCTTTTTTTGCAGACGCTCACTGGCAAGTTTGACTGCCTCAAGTTGCCCATCCACACACCTCAAATAATCGCAGCGCTGGGCTAACTGCTCACTAAATACGCCATTGCTACAGCCCAGTTCAATCGCCTTGGCAAAATGCGGGTAGGGCAACAATGACAAGCAAATCGCGCGTTTTCGCACTTCATACCAGCGTTTTTCATATTGCCAAGGGTCGCTACTATCGGCATAAATTTGGGCAAAATACGCTGACACATCAGTCATGAAGATATACCTCAAATGGTTGGCTAAGCCTGGTTAACGTGGTATCTGACAAAATAGGCGCTGTTCCTGTTGTTGGGTCAGCATAGATTTGACTGCTAAAACAGCGCATGGCATAATTTTTTCGCTGCGCCTGCAATTCGCTTAAATCAAATCGCCATGCCTTGTGCCAGGGAATACGGCTATCGCCAGGTTTTGCCCAATGCCATGCCCAAATCAGCACTTGATAGCAGGCTAAATTTAACTGACTTTTAAATGCATTGGCAAAACGCTGTACCACTTGCCCAGTACCTTCATGGTCGGGATGACCATCGTATGCAAATGGGGTGATTAAAATATCAGCGGGCTGAATCAGCGATGTTAATGTGTCAAAAAAATCCGCTTGTCGCCCAAAAACTTCACCATCAGGAAAATTCAAGCTCGTCATCGACACATTGGGCAAATCCAAACTGCTACCCAGCGTTTCAAGTGCAAGCTGGCTTTCAATTGCTCGGATTTTTGCCAGTTTATCGGTCGGATACAGCGCTGAGTTGGGGTGGCTTTTTTCGCCTTGGGTGACGCTAACAATCAATACTTGATTGCCTTGAGCCACCAACGCTTGCAGCAGCCCACCACAGCCCAAAATCTCATCATCTGGGTGCGGCGCAAAAATACACACACGCCGATGTTTGGGAAAATGGGTCGATATATCGAGTCTGGTGAGACTGTCTAACCCTTGCCACGCTTGCCAGTCTTGTGCAGATGTGCCGTCGCCAGCAATTAAACGGTCACCCACAATCGGATGCAGTGGGGCGTGCTTAGAATCTACAGTTGCCATAATGCCCCTTGTGGATCGCCTAGCTGTTCGGCAGTTAATTTGCCAATCGCTTCATTGTCAAATGCGCCATGGGTTTGACGGATAAATACCGATAAATCTGCCGCTAGCCGTGCAAAATGGGCGTTTTTGCAATAAGGCGTTGCGCCCAAGGCTTTACCAACTTTTTCAAGCACTAGCATGGCGGTAGTCTCCACTTGCGCTCTTAAGATACGGATGGCGAGTGCATGACTTTGGCTAGGCTCACTATCGATTAATTGCGCAACTTGATAAAAGTACGCTTGGGTGACACTGAGTGTTTGCGACACTTCGCCAAGATAAAGTGCTTTAAAGGCTTGGGGTTTTTGCTGATAACTGTCCAATAAAAACTGTGCCAACTGGGCTGCTGCGCCATACCAACAAGCCGCTACTCCTGCTGCACCCTGCCAAAATCCTGGGCGGTCGAGATAAGGACTGCTACCTTTGGCAATCGCATTTGATATGATTTGGGTGGCGTTAGCGCCTTTTAGATGGAGCGTGGCTGTCGCCGTGTAGGGCATACCTACCGCATACCAACCGCTGTCATCAATGGTGATTTGCGGTTGCTTCATGGCTAACATCAGCAATTGGGCGTTATTTTGGGCATCTCGGAAACTAACCAAGCCATGATCGACAAAGGTCGCACCCGAACACCACAGTTTTTGTCCCGTACATGTTTTGCCATCAAAACGCAGTGGCTCATCACCGCCTTCTGCTGCCCATACTGCCCATAGGCCTTCAGCGATATCGTCCACGCCCAATTCTGCCAGAATCGCCAACGCATCAAGATGCGACTCAAAAAATTTGACCAAGTTTAAATCACAAGCGGCAACCTGTGCCAATACTTGCCAGCGCTGTAAAGTATGACCGTCAGCAGGCAAGGCAATTTGAGCGGACAAAAGCACCAACTGTGACAAAGTTTGCTTTAATTGTATGACATAAGCAGCATCGCTTAGTTTAGGTGATGTATCAATCGTTCTGCGAAAGTCTTGCAAAATAGTGGTGATTAATTTATTCAAGTCCGATTGGTGATAGTCGGTAGGTAAAGCATGATCCAACACTGGTGTCATTGTGAGTTTCTCATTGTCTGTTTTATTATCTGTTTTATGGTCTGTTATATTGTCACTGTGATTGAGTTATAGAGTTTTATCCATGTGGGTTAAATCTGCCAAAAAATGCGCTCGCCACGTATCAATATCGGTCTCATAGATGCTCTTTAGTAGCGATTGGTGACGTTGTTCCCGTTGTTGTTTGGTCATGGTCAATGCTTGGTATAAGCCCTCTATCATGCTGTCGTTGTTCGTAGGGTCTACCAAGATAGCTTGCTGAAGTTGGTGCGCTGCCCCCGCATTTTTAGACAAAATCAAAACCCCTGCGTTTTGTTCATCCTGTGCGGCAATATATTCTTTTGCCACCAAATTCATGCCGTCTTTTAGCGAATTAACCCAACAAATTTGGCATTGCCTAAATAAAGGCATTAAATTGTCATGACTGACAGGGTCTTCTTGATAGATAATCGGTTGCCAACTGGCAGTAGCAAATTGGCTATTAATTTGCTCAACTAGGGTGTGCACTTGTTGTCGTAACTGTTGATAGGTCTGAATATCGAGACGGGACGGGCAAGCAATTTGATACAGCTGAATTCGTTCAAGATATTGCGGATAACGCTGCAAAAAGGCGGCAAAAGCTTGTAAGCGTTCAGGAATACCTTTGGTGTAATCCAGTCGTTCCACCGCTAAAATCGTGGTGATGGTTGAATTGAGATTTTTTAACACAGCTGGGTCTGACAGCGGTTGACTAGCAAGCTTATGAATATAGACAGGATTGATACCAATGGGATAGGCTTGTATTAAGGTGGTATGATCGCCATGGGTAATGAGTGTACGCGCATTTGTTTGAGTAATCTGGATGGCGTGGGGGAGTAGCTGCTCAATCACCGCGACACAATTTTGAGCGTCTTGTTGGGTTTGTAATCCAACCACATCATAATCGAGTAATTGATGGATTAAAGTTTGACCATAGGTCAAAAAATCCCATACCCATAACTGGGGAAATGGAATATGCAAAAAAAAGCCAATGCGCTGTTTCATGCCTAAGTCACGGCAATGCCTTGCTACCGCAAAAAAATGATAATCTTGTATCCAAATCATATCGTCAGGCTGCGCAATTTGCTGCAGCTGTTTGGCAAACATACGATTGACAGCTTGATAAACGCTAAAATCTTCACTACTTGATACAATCAAATCCGTGCGGTCATGCATCCCCGCCCAAAGTCGATTATTGGCGTAACCACAATAATATTTTTCATATTGTATGGGTGAAAAAGCCGTCGTGACATAGGTGACTTTGTCATGCTGCTCAGTCGCAAATTGATTGACGGTATCGGGCATATCGCTGATATTTGTCACTACTTGACCGTTCCAACCGACCCAAATACCGCCATCTTTGGCAAGGGCTTCTTGAAGCGCTACTGCCAACCCCCCTGCCACGGCTTTAGGTGACTGTTTATTAGGTAAATTAACCCGATTCGATAACACAATCAACTTTGACATAGGGTCAATAATCCTTTAAGTAAATCGGTAACGGCTGAGACGTCGCTCACATAATAATGGGCATGGGTGGGTTCAAAACCGACTTTGACACCAATTCCTTTGATATCACTACCTTTCTTATTTGGTGTATCACCATAACTTTGTACAGCAATAAATCCTGCTTCATCGGTCACATCATCACCGATAAATATCGGACGGCAATGAGGGTGATAGTGGGTTAAAACATGGTTAATGGCACTGCCTTTATCGACACCTTGCGGCAATAGCTCATACACACATTTGCCCGCTTTAAGTTGCCAATCATTAAAATCATGCCCAATAGCTTGCATGATAGTTAAAGCGCTATCGGCAAGTTCGGGATGCTCACGAAAATGCAGTGCCACACCAAAAGGTTTTTGCTCAATTCGCCAGTGTGGACGATCACCAGTGGCGTTAATGACGCTTTGGTTAATTTGTTCTAGCTGCGCTAAATCGATGTCCACCAAAGAATAGCTATCGATTAGCGTATCACATTGCAAACCGTGACTACCAATCACCGGCAGTTTCAGCGGCGCTGTCAAACGTCTAGCATCAGCAACTGACCGCCCTGTCACCAGCCAAATGGGTAGATGATTTTGTAACTGCGCTAAAATTGTTAAATTATCATTGCTGATAAAACTTTGCTGGGGATCGGGGTGAAATTCACTAAGCGTCCCATCAATATCTAATAATAGCAACAAATCAGAAACCCCTTGCACAACTTTGGCTAAATTATTAGCTAAAAGTTGTGAGGGGCTAGTGATGGTATGCTTAATCATGGTATCAAGCTGATTAACGCTCATTTTATCATTCTAAATTAACCATGCTAAATCTATCCATGACAAGGTAAAATTACGGTGTCAAAATCACTTTTCGACACTCTTCTTCACGTTTTTCAAAGATTTCATAACCTTTTGCCGCATCCGATAGATTCATACGATGGGTAATAATCGCTTCAGGCGATAAATCCCCATTTTCAATATGTTCAAGCAGTTGTGGCAAGTATTTATGTACATGGGTTTGACCCATTTTAAAGGTTAATCCTTTGTCAAAGGCATCACCCATCAAGAAACCATGAATCGGACCTGCATATACCCCAGGAATACTCACTGTACCACCACGGCGCACCGCTGCCATACACTGACGTAATGCTGCGCCACTTGAGCCTTCAAGCTTAAGCGTCGTTAATACGGTTTCAACAATGCTACCTTTTGATTCAAAACCAACAGCATCAATCACCGCATCGACACCACGATGCCCCGCAGTTTGCTCAATAATGGCTTCTGCGGCATCAACTTTATCAAAATTGACAGGAATTGCGCCATACGTATCTTGTGCGTACTCCAGACGATAGTCATTGTGGTCAACGATAAATATTTGTGCCGCGCCTAACATTTTGGCGCAGGCAGCTGATAGCAAGCCCACGGGTCCTGCACCATAGATAGCCAAGGTCGAACCTTTGGTAACATTGGCGTTCGTCACCGCTTGCCAAGCAGTCGGCAAAATATCCGATAAGAACAACACTTTCTCATCAGGCAATGAGCCTGGAACTTTGAAAGGACCAAAATTGGCTTTTGGGACACGCACATATTCTGCTTGTCCACCCGGCACACCGCCGTATAAATGACTAAAACCGAACAATGCCGAAGGTGGCGGAATAAGCTTTTTGTTCATCGCCGCGCCGGGACCCTCATTGGTGGTCTCACAGGCTGCCATCAAATCATTTTGACAAAAAAAGCAGCTACCACAGGCAATTACAAAGGGTATCACCACGCGATCGCCTTTTTTTACCGCCGTGACGTCAGCGCCCACTTCTTCGACAACTCCCATAAATTCATGACCAAAAATATCGCCTTCTTCGGTCGCAGGGATTTTGCCACGGTATAAATGTAAATCTGAGCCACAAATGGCGGTAGCGGTAACTTTTAAGATAATATCATCTTTGGCTTGTAATTGTGGGTCGGGAACATTGTCGACTCGAACATCTTTAGCACCGTGATAGGTTAATGCACGCATGGGTATTACTCCTGGTTGTTGTTTTGCTGTTATTGTTTTTTGACTGTTATTTCACCAAATAAAGCAGCGCCACTGAACTGATATGTTATGGGGCGTTATCATTTGATGTTGTGCAGAGTAACATGCGCCATGCACGGTTGTTGTCTATTCATGTAGTAGATAGGTTAATGTAATGTAAGCTGCCTTACAATAAACCATTGAAAATATTATATAATTTTAATAACTGTCCATAAAATTTTAGTATCAATTTTTAAGTATGGCTTAAACTTTAGTTCGCGTAATTTTTTTAAAAAAATACAGTCAAGGTGGCTGATAAAAAACCAAAGTGCTCCTACGCTACTAATTTGCTATTAACTATTAAAAGGAAACGCATATCAGCCAACAACAAAAACTCAGTCAGTAAAAGTGATTAGGTATATCCCTTTGGAAGTTATACGATAAGCGAAAATTTGGTTGTTCATGACTTTATCTACATTTTTATTTTCAATTTTTAATAGCTAACATGATGAATTTTGCAAGCTATTGACCCAAGTTATAATTGAAAATACAGCCATCATCAATCATCAAAAAAAACATTGACAATTAAAAAAATTTAAAGGTGGATATTGAAACGATTTATCAAAACACCATATCAATTTTAGTTCAAAGCTAATTAATTGAAAGCTAAAAGGAAAAATAATAATGCAATTTGATAAATTTACCAATGCCTTACAAAACGCGGTTCAGCAGGCACAAACGCTCGCTGTCACTCGTGATCATACCGCGATTGAGCCGATTCATTTATTGTCAGTGCTACTCAATGAACCGAGTAATGCCAATGTGTATGAACAGGCAGGCGCAAACTTAAATCAGTTAAAAACAGACGTGCAACAATCGCTCAACAACCAAGCGGTGATTGGTACGCCCACAGGTGACGTTAATCTCAGCCCAAATACGGCTAAGATTTTAAATCTAGCCGAACGTCATGCGCAAAAAGCGGGCGATCAGTTTTTATCTACCGATTGGGTGCTGGTTGCCCTAGCAGAGACGGGCGACACTGCAAAACTGCTTGCAAAAGCAGGGGTCAATGAGCCAAAACTAAGACAAGTCATTAATTTTATTCGTGGGGGTGATAAAGTGGATACACAAAATAGCGAAGACCAACGTGATGCCTTAAACAAATATACCATCGATTTAACCGCACGCGCCGAATCGGGCAAACTTGACCCCGTGATTGGGCGCGATGACGAAATCCGCCGCACCATTCAAGTGTTGTCACGCCGTACCAAAAACAACCCGGTGCTCATTGGTGAGCCGGGGGTAGGTAAAACTGCCATTGTCGAAGGATTGGCGCAAAAAATCGTCAATGGTGACGTGCCAGAAGGCTTGCGCAACAAACGCGTATTATCGCTTGATTTGGGGGCACTGATTGCGGGGGCAAAATTCCGTGGTGAGTTTGAAGAACGCCTAAAAGCGGTACTTAATGACCTAGCAAAAAGCGAAGGGCAAGTCATTTTATTCATTGATGAAATTCATACCATGGTCGGTGCGGGTAAAGCCGATGGCGCGATGGATGCGGGTAATATGCTCAAACCTGCGTTAGCGCGTGGTGAGCTGCACTGCGTGGGCGCGACTACCCTTGATGAATACCGCCAATATATCGAAAAAGATGCCGCCCTTGAGCGTCGTTTTCAAAAAGTATTGGTTGATGAGCCTACCGTGGAAGATACCATTGCCATTCTGCGCGGTCTAAAAGAGCGTTATGAACTGCATCATGGGGTCGATATCCAAGACAGTGCGATTATTGCCGCCGCGCAGATGAGCCATCGCTACATCACCGACCGCAAATTGCCCGACAAAGCCATTGACTTGGTGGATGAAGCGGCTAGCCGTCTAAAAATGGAACTTGATAGTAAACCAGAAGCCTTGGGCAAATTAGAGAGCCGTTTGATTCAGCTTAAAATGGAACGTGAAACGTTAAAGCATGAAGATGACGAAGGCGCAAAATCACAGCTAAAACTGCTCGACACCCAAATCAGCGAGCTTGAAAAAGAATACGCAGATTTAAATGAAATTTGGCAAGCAGAAAAAGCCCTCGTTAAAGGTAGCCAACAGCTCAAAGATGAGCTTGATAAAGCGCGTATCGCCTATGAAAAAGCCCAGCGTGAAGGTGACTACGAGACCATGTCAAAACTGCAATACGAAACCATTCCACAACTGGAAAAACGTATTAAAGAATCTGACTTGGCTGAGCAAAAAGAGCAAACAGGGAAAGCGCCAAGCGTGAAACTGCTACGTAATAAAGTCACCGAAAACGAAATCGCTGAAGTCGTTGCTGCTGCAACAGGCATCCCTGTTGCCAAAATGATGCAAGGCGAACGTGAAAAAATGCTGCATATGGAAGAAAAACTGCATGAGCGCGTAGTCGGTCAAGATGAAGCGGTACGAGCAGTCGCCAATGCGGTGCGCCGTAGTCGTGCAGGGCTGTCTGACCCCAATCGTCCTAGCGGTTCGTTCTTGTTCCTAGGTCCGACAGGGGTGGGTAAAACTGAATTGACCAAAGCGTTGGCAAGTTTCTTGTTTGATGATGAAAATGCCATGATTCGTATTGATATGTCTGAATTTATGGAAAAACACAGTGTCAGCCGTCTTGTCGGCGCACCCCCAGGCTACGTGGGTTATGAAGAAGGTGGGGTATTGACCGAAGCGGTACGCCGCCGACCTTACAGTGTGGTATTGTTTGATGAAGTAGAAAAAGCGCATCCCGATGTGTTTAATATCCTACTGCAAGTGCTTGACGATGGTCGCTTGACCGACAGCCAAGGTCGCGTTGTGGACTTTAAAAACACTGTCATTATCATGACTTCAAACCTTGGTTCGCATAAAATCCAAGAGATGGCAGGCGATAGCTACGAAGAAATCAAAGCGGCAGTGATGAATTCAGTCAATCAGCATTTCCGCCCAGAGTTTGTCAACCGTATTGATGAAATCGTGGTGTTCCATCCATTAGGGCAAGAACAAATGGCAGGTATTGCAGATATTCAACTGTCACGCTTACGCAAACGTCTTCAAGAGCGTGACATGAATATTGTATTGTCAGATGAAGCCATGAGTCAATTGGTCGCTGTGGGTTATGACCCTGTGTATGGTGCAAGACCGCTAAAACGCGCCATCCAGCAGGAAATCGAAAATCCGCTATCAGTCAAATTGTTATCGGGCGAGTTTGTGGCGGGTGATACCATCAAAGTGGATGTCGATGCCCAAGATAAATTGACCTTTGATAAATTGCGTATGAGTTAATTTTCTCACCAAAAAAAACGGCTCTCACTCGAAAGCCGTTTTTTTTCGCCTATGTGTAGCAAATTACAGTATAATTCTGCCTAAATTTAAAATTTGAGGAAACAAAATGTCGATCAAATCCGACCGCTGGATACGCCAAATGGCACAAGAGCATGGCATGATTGAGCCATTTGAAGCAGGTCAAGTACGTGTGGGCGAGCAGGGACAAAAATTGGTCAGCTACGGCACCTCAAGCTATGGTTATGATGTCCGCTGCGCGCGCGAATTTAAAGTATTTACCAATGTCCATTCTGCCATCGTTGACCCAAAAAACTTTGATGAGCGTAGCTTTATTGATATCGTGGGCGATGAGTGTATCATCCCGCCCAACTCATTTGCCTTGGCTCGTACTGTCGAGTATTTTCGTATTCCCCGCGATGTATTGACCATTTGTTTGGGGAAATCTACCTATGCGCGCTGCGGTATTATTGTCAATGTCACGCCGCTTGAGCCAGAATGGGAAGGGCATGTGACGCTTGAATTTAGTAATACCACCAACTTGCCCGCGCGTATCTATGCCGGCGAGGGTGTGGCGCAAATGCTATTTTTCCAAAGTGATGCGGATGATGTGTGCGAAACTTCCTACAAAGACCGTGGTGGTAAGTACCAAGGTCAAATGGGCGTGACCTTACCCAAAGCGTAAATGGCAAACGATAAGCAGTAAGCAGTTACATAGACCCACTTCGGTGGGTTTTATATTTTATGGCGTTAATTTGTTAAACGCTCAAATTTTACACGAGCTTACAACTGCTTTAAGCTTTCTATTTTTGAATATGTCATACTAACGATGCGCTAACGCTATCGTTTTAACATAATAATACCGCACATAAGAAGGATAACACCATGATTGAACTAAGTAATAACTATGTCGCGCTAAATTTGGCAAAATTCATCTATGAAGAAGAAGCCAAACTCACGCCAAATAAACACCAGCAAGAAAGTGATATCAAAGAATATATTTTTGAATTATATGAAGAGTGCGTTGCTGTCGTTGAAGAAAACGACTCAGCGGATTATGAATATGAAGACTTCGATTTTGATGAAGATGAATCGTTAGCAGATGACGATGACGATATGCTTCGCTAACATGTTAATCCATAAAAAAATCGGCTACTAGTGCCGATTTTTTTATGTTTAAGTAGGGATTAAGCAATGGTTGCCGCAAAATAATCGCGGTCAAACGCTGTGATGGGTTGGCTTGTTGCTTTTACCATCGCAATATGCGCATCTAAGCGTGGCAACATACGACCGACATAGTAGTCTGCTAATTTTGCTTTATTGGCATAGAAATCGCCTTCTTTGCCATTTGCGGCTTCAACCATCAAGCCAAACATATAAGCAAAGCTGACATAACCAAAGGCTTGTAAATAATCAACCGCACAGCCATTGATTTCGTCTTTATTTACCGCTGCCGCTGCTACCACCGCTTTTGTTAAGTCTTCAAGTTTATCCGCTGATGTTAAAATCGCTTGTTTGATGGCATGGTCTGCGTTCATGTTATTGGCAAAATCACGCATTTCTTGCACATACGTTGTCACAAACGCACCGCCGTTTTTCACCACTTTACGACCTAATAAGTCAAGTGATTGGATACCATTGGTCCCTTCATAAATTTGCGAGATACGGGTGTCACGTACGATTTGTTCCATACCCCATTCACGGATATAGCCATGACCACCAAAGCATTGCTGTGCATCAATTGACGCTTCAAGACCACGGTCGGTTAAGAATGCTTTAGCAACGGGCGTCAAAAGAGCAACGCGGTCATCAGCGGCTTTTCTTGCTTCAGCATCATCGGTATATTTGTTGGTATCAAGTTCTTTGGCGACATACATCGCAAAGCAGCGTGAGGCCTCACTGATGGTTTTAGCATTTAACAGCATACGGCGAACGTCGGCATGAAATACGATTGGGTCAGCGGCTTTGTTTGGTTCTTGGATACCGCTATCGGCGCGGCCTTGGATGCGGTCAAGGGTATAAGCTGTGGCGTTTTGATAAGCTAACTCAGCGCCACCGATACCTTGTAACCCCATGGTCAAACGCTCATAGTTCATCATGATAAACATGGACGCAAGACCGGTATTTTCTGCGCCTACCATAAAGCCTTTGGCACCATCAAAGTTCATGACGCAAGTCGCTGAGGCCTTGATACCCATTTTGTGCTCGATAGAGCCACAGCTTACCGCGTTACGCTCGCCCAATGAGCCATCCGCATTCACATGGAATTTGGGTACGATAAACAATGAAATCCCTCTTGAGCCTGCTGGGGCATCTGGGGTTTTTGCCAATACCAAATGGATGATGTTGTCCGCTAAGTCATGCTCACCTGCGGTGATAAAAATTTTGGTACCTGTGATACTGTAACTACCGTCTTGGTTTGGCACGGCTTTGGTTTTGATGATACCTAAGTCGGTACCTGCGTGCGGTTCGGTCAAACACATCGTACCTGTCCACTCACCTGAGTAGATTTTTTCTAGGTAGGTTTGTTTTTGTTCTTCAGAGCCTGCGTTATAGATACACATACACGCGCCACCCGATAGGTTTGGATAGAGCGCGAATGATTGGTTGGCGGTAAATACCATCTCTTCAGCGAGCATAGTCACCATTTTTGGCATGCCTTGACCGCCATGATTTGGATCGCCGCCCAAACCAATCCAGCCGCCTTGTGCGTATTCGTCAAATGCTGCTTTAAAACCAGTTGGGGTTTTTACTTTGCCTTCACCCAGATATTGTGCCCCTTCTTCATCGCCTGAACGGTTGATGGGCAGTAACGTGTTTTTAGCAAATTTTGACATTTCTTCTAAAATCATATTGACCGTATCACTGTCAACATGGGCTAACTGTTCATTTTTTTGCCAAAAATCGGCTGCATTGAATACATCATTTAAAATGAATTTCATGTCTTGAATTGGCGCATTATAAATAGGCATATTATTTCCTTTTATGGGTTAGCTCGTAATTCGAAATGAGACAAATCCTTAAATAGCTTTTGCTACCTAAGGATTGAATAAAAAATTATACTATCAATGATTCTATCATAATTTTATTACTACACTGGATAGCTTAGTAAAAAATTAGAATTGGAATTCGTCAACTTCCATAGTCATGTATGGCTCAAGCCCTGTATCAATACGTTTGACGTAAGTTAAGGTGCGAGGCAATAGTTTTGCAAAGTAGAATTGAGCGGTTTTGATTTTCGCTTGATAGAATTTGGTCTCAGTGGTGTCGCCTTGGAGCGCTTGCTGAGCGACTAACGCCATACGAGCCCATAGGTAAGCTAGGGTGATGTAGCCACTATAGTACATGTAGTCAACCGCCGCTGCACCCACTGCATCAGGGTTTTCAGTGGCTTGCATACCAATGCGAGCAGTCAAATCGCCCCATTCTTTATTCAGACGTGCCAGTGGACGAATGAATTCACCCATCGCATCGTTGTCTTTGTTTTCTTCACAGAATTGATAAATGACTTTGCTAAAGTTAGCTAGCATTTTACCTTGTGAACCCAATACTTTACGACCTAACAAGTCAAGTGACTGGATTTCAGTGGTACCTTCGTATAGACAAGCAATACGCGTATCACGTACGTTTTGTTCCATGCCCCATTCACGGATATAGCCGTGACCACCATATACTTGCACACCGTGATTGGCGGCTTCATAACCTGTTTCAGTTAAGAAGGCTTTGGCAATTGGGGTTAAAAAAGACAACATTTGGTCAGCGTAAGCTTGTGATTCGCCTTCACCTTTAGTTACCACATCAGAGAATTGTGATAGATAGTAGACGAGGGCACGGCCACCTTCAGCAAACGCTTTACAAGTTAATACCATGTTACGCACTGCTGGATGGACGATGATTGGGTCAGCCACTTGTTCTGGCGCTTTTGCACCGCTTAATGCACGCATCGCAAGACGATCTTTGGCGTAGCTTAAGCCACCTTGGAAAGCCAATTCAGCCGCAGTTAAACCTTGAATCGCGGTACCAATACGGGCGGTATTCATAAAGGTAAACATACAGTTTAGACCTTTGTTTTCAGGTCCAATCAAGTAGCCTTTGGCTTTATCAAAGTTTAGTACCGCAGTTGCAGAGGCTTTGATACCCATTTTGTGTTCAATCGAACCACAGGTAACGGTGTTACGCTCACCGATAGAGCCATCTTCGTTGACATTGAATTTTGGTACGATGAACAATGAGATACCTTTGGTGCCTGCTGGCGCACCCGGTAAACGCGCTAGTACGATATGGACAATGTTGTCTGCCATGTCGTGTTCGCCCGCTGAGATAAAGATTTTTTGACCGGTGATAGCGTATGAACCGTCTTCATTGGGTTCAGCTTTGCTGCGGGTAATACCTAAATCAGAACCTGCATGTGCTTCGGTCAGACACATGGTACCTGTCCACTCACCGCTGACGAGTTTTAATAAATATTTTTGTTTTTGTTCATCGGTACCGTGGTGTTCTAGCGTACGGATAGCACCTTCAGATAGACCTGGGTACATTGAGAAAGACCAGTTAGCCGTACCTACCATTTCACTGACCGCTGAACCCAATGACAATGGCATGCCTTGACCGCCAAATTCTTCATCGGCACATAAAGAAGGAAAGCCTAATTCACAGTATTGTTTATAAGCTTCTTTAAAGCCTTTTGGCGTATATACATTACCATTTTCAAAACGACAGCCTTCTTCATCGCCTGAACGGTTAAGGGGTGACAATTCTGCTTCTGAGAAGCTTGCACCTGCTTCTATGAAACTATCAATCGTTTCTTTATCCGTATGGGCATAGCTAGGAATGGTTTTGTAGTGATCTTCAAATTTTAATAATTCATGCATGACAAATTTCATATCACGAAGCGGTGCTTTATATTGCATACGATATCCTTGATTAGTGTTTTAAAAAGAAAAAAACCTACCCCAATACTAAGGTTTTATATCTCTAAGATAGGAAAATTTGACAAAGGTGACAAGGTACTAACATGACTATAGGGTCATAAAAAAATCTAATTAGTCTAATTTAAACTTATAGCAAATAGTTTGGTTTATAGTTGGCTTTAAGCCACTCAGTGGTATCTTGACCAGACATGGGTTTAGCAAACCCAAAGCCCTGAACCGAATCACAACCAAGGCTACGCAGATATTCGATTTCTTCACGGTTTGAGACGCCCTCAGCCAATGCTTGCATGGATAACGAGTGCGCCATCTCAATCACTGATTTGACAATCACTTGTTTTTTTGGGTCTTGTAAAATATCTGTGATAAATAAGCGGTCAATTTTGAGCACATCAATCGGATATTTAATCAAATATTGCATCGCGGCAAAGCCTGTACCAAAGTCATCAATCGATATACTAAAACCATACTGGCGCAGTTTTGATAACATCGCTTGCGCTTTTACTTCATCTTGAATGTTGCAGACTTCGGTGATTTCAAAACTGATTAGTTGCGCAAGCCAACTATACTGCTGTATCGTCCCTTCAATAAACTCAATAAATTTGTCACTAATCAATTGGCGAGTATCAATATTGATACAGATGAGGCAGTTATAGCCCATCTCACGCCATGTCAAAATCTGCTCAATACAAGCTAACACGATTTTTTCAAATAGCGGCTGCGATGACTTATCGAGCACCTCATCCAAAAAATCGTTGGGATAGAGAAGTCCAAGGGTGGGATGCTCCCAGCGCACCAGCGCTTCAAACATCGGCAAGTCAGGCTGTGCAAACTCTAATTTAGGCTGAAAGTAGGGCAAAATTTGCTGTTTTAATAACGCATTTTTAAAGGCACTGAGCAAATGAATGTCTTTAAAATTGCCTTTTTGCTGGTTGGCATCATACCAAACACAATCTTCATCACTGATAAGCCGCGCATGTTTTAACGCCGTGTCTGCTTGCAATAGCAATGTCTGAGCATCTTGGGTATGGGTTGGGAAAACCGAAGCACCAATCGACAACCTTAAATAAATTGATTGGTTGTCTATGCTAAAAGGTAAGTCAAATAACTGTTTAAGCGCTGCCACGTAGTGATGCGCGGCATCAAGGTGTTGTACCGAAATCATCGCCGCAAAACTATCACCCCCAAACCGCGAAAAAGTGACTAAACTGGCACCCGAAATTTTTAAGGACTTTACCCGTTTGACAAAACCTTGAATCAGCGTATTGGTATTTTCAATGCCAAGGCTGATGTTAAAAGATTGCAATTTATCAATATTGATGCGTAGCAATATCCCCATACACTCACGCTGATTATCGGCTGCCTGGTAATAGTCAATACAGCTTTTTAATTTGTCATAAAAAGTATCGTAATTGGGCAGACCCGTTAATTCATCATAATTGTAGAGATGTAATGTGTGGCTAAGATGCGCATCTTTTTTGGTTAAATTGGTGAGTAACCCGACATACACCACCCGATTATCATCGACTTCACACACGGAGATATCTAGCCAAACCGCCACTTCAGGTGAATTGTGATAAGAAAGCACTAAATTGGTCGAAATTGATTGTCGATTATCCAGTTTGGTAATGATGGCGGCAATCGCTTGCTGTAAGTGTGGGGCGTAGGTCTTATACGGATAAAAATAAAACGGGCTACCTATCACCTGATCGCGTGGCAAGGCGGTAATGTTTAAAAATTGCTGATTGACACAGATAAAACGTAGCTGTTCATCAAGCATAAAAATGCCATCATGGATTTTTGAAAAAACTGAGGCAAACACCGCATTTTGATGTTCAAGCGAAATTTGTTTGTCAAAAAAATGGCTATCGACAATAAACCCATACTCACGTAACGCATCATGACACAACTTATTAGCACCCGCAAAGCAATCACGATGGTCTATCGGCATGACTGATTTTTTATTCGGTGGCATGATTATTCCTTTGCAAGGGTCAAAGTTTGATGTAGCGTCAACAATGAAGACAATGCAACGACAGGGGCTGTTTCAGTTCGTAGCACACGCTCGCCAATTTGCCAAGGGATAAAACCTCGCTCGATAGCTTGCGTTATTTCTTGCGCTGAAAACCCACCTTCTGCGCCAATGAGTAACCAAAATTGGGCTAAAGAACACTGTCTAAACTGGTTTGTTATATGGGGTAGTGGGTTGGGATATGGGGTATAGGGCGCGATGGGTTCAATATCGTTATGCTCAATGTCGCTATGCTCAATGTCGTTACCTTCAATTTGATTACAAGGTGTCACTAAGCCACTGTCATCAGGAGGCACGGCTAAAATTAATTTGGTCACGTTGCTAGAAGTGGGAACGCCTGCTAGCTCGTCAATCCAGTCGCTAAAAGTTTTTGGTGTTAGTAATGTTGGCACAATATTAAGCCCACACTGCTCACAAGCCGATACCGCAACCTGCTGCCAATGGGCGAGCTTTTTATCGGCTTGGTCTGCTTTTAGACGTACTTCGCCATGTTGGCTTGTGAGCAGTTGAATCGATGACACCCCAAGCTCTGTGGCTTTTTGAATCGCATAATCCATGCGCTCGCCACGGCTCATCACCAAGGCAATGTTGACAGTAAATGGCAAAGCTCGATTTATCGGATTAAAATCGTTGATAGTAACGAGCGCTTGTTTTTTAGTGATATCCGTTAAAGTAACGGTATATTCACCACCTTGACCATCAAAAAACAACGCTTGTTCATCCATACTTGCTCTTAACACTTTACACCAATGATGAAAAATCTCTTCGGTCAAAGGCACAGTGCTACCAACTTGTAGCAAATTTGGTTGGTTGTAAAAAAATCTACGCATAAATCATCTAAGTAAGTTTCACGATTCAGTTAAGTTGGTTAAAATTCCTACAAAAGTTAAATATTTTTTGACGATAATCTCATGGATTATACGTTAAATATTAGCAATGTAGGCATAAGCTGTGAATTCTAATACAATTTTTTAGAATGCTGTAAGAATTAAATGTTCGTAAAAAATCCTAACTTTTGACGATTAATTATGATAACAAACATTTATTTACAATTAATTAGTTAGTAAATTTCATGAGGTGTTAGTAAAGGTGTTAAGGCAAATCAATGGCTTGCAACGAGCCTTTAGGTATTTTTGGGAGATTGTGACAAAGCTTTTGCAAACAATGATTTAATATACCAAAGATTTGCTGAATTTCTGCTGGGGTGGTGCAATAAGGCGGAATAAGATAAACATGGTTGCCAATCGGACGAATCATCACGCCTTGATCAAGGCATAACTGGGCAAAGGCTTTGCCCAAATTTTGAGAAAAATCCAAGGTAAAAGCTGCAATCATGCCGGTTTGACGTACAAACTTTATGGGTAAATTGGCATCAGCTAATTGCTGTAAGCCATCAGCCATCGCTTGGATAAGCGATTGGTTGTGTAGCAAGACATTATCGCGTTCAAACAGTTCAAGCGATGCCAAAGCTGCGCTACAAGCCAATGGGTTGCCAGTAAAACTATGCGAATGTAAAAACCCTTTTTCCACTTTGTCATCATAAAACGCTTGATAAACATCATCGGTTGTCATGACGCAAGACATTGGCAGATAGCCTGCCGTTAGACCTTTTGACAGACAGATAAAGTCAGGGCAATAATCGTCTTGTTTATCCGCATCTGCCAAGGCTAGCATTTGTTCTACTGCAAACATAGTACCTGTACGACCAAAACCCACGGCAATCTCATCATATATCACATGGATGTGATAATGGTGCGCAAGTTTGGCAACGCCAAGCAAATAATTAGCAGAATACATCGCCATGCCCGCCGCCCCTTGTACCAAAGGTTCAAGGATAATCGCACAGATATCGCGGGATTTTTCTGCCAAGATGCGTTCTAGTGCATCCAAGCTTTTTTGCTCATGCAGCTGCGCTGGGATGGCGTCAGGGCTGAAAATATGCGCGGGGGAGGGAATACGAATTTGACTGACAATCAAATCTTTATATTGCTCGCTAAACAGCGGGATATCTGTCACCGCAAGACTGCCAACGGTTTCACCGTGATAACCGTGTTCCAATGAGATAAATTTGGTTTTTTGCGTTTGCCCTGATTGCTGCCAGTACTGCAAACTCATCTTAAGCGCGACCTCCACCGCCCCTGAGCCACTGTCAGCAAAAAAAGCTTTGGTTAGTGGTTTGGGCGTGATGGCAACCAATTTTTCTGCAAGCGTCAAAATCGGCGGGTGAGTGACACTAGCAATTAAAGTATGCTCAAGCGTATCGAGCTGCTGTTTTATTTTTTCGTTGATAAAGGGATGGCAATGTCCATGTAAATTGACCCACCATGAGCTAATCATATCGTAATAGGCGTTACCGTCATGATCATATAATTGATTGCCTTGAGCTTTGACGAGGTGGAGTGGGGGATTGTTTTCAAGGGCTTGCATCTGTGTGCAAGGAAGCCATAACGCGTTATTCATAAGGGTCTCAAAATTTTTTGTCACATTGTAGCACTTTTGACCCAAGAAAAAACGCTTGAAATCGCAAGCCTTCTAATGCTATGAGCGATAATGGTAATGATAATAATACGAACGGTAATTATCACAGAATTTACGTACTATAAATTTTCGATAAAAAATACACAAACATTACCACCCGAAAGTGCATAGAGGCATGCTATGCTTTTATTTTGATAGGTCGATGGTATTTTAGAAATGCTTGCAGGCACAGGAAAAAGACATGGTAGTAAAGCGGGAAGTCAAGAATAAAACACAACCAATGGGTTGGTGAAGGTATCAGCCATATCGAAAAAGCCTTGCAACGGCTTTTTCAACGAAAAGTGCATGATTAGGGGAAAATTGACGGTTAAGCAAAAATTGATGGTTACCGATTAGACAGTACCTCTAAATGTTGGTGAATCGAGAGGTTATCTGGCATTAACTCAATCAGCCTTTCTATAGCATCGCTAGCATCGGGGCAATTTGACAAATGCATGAGTAATAAGTCAACCTGATCTGAATGATAAATGGCTTGGCTCAACCGAGCTTCTAAACAGGTGCGCCAAGTGCATAAAAAAGGGCTTTCAGTTTTGCTAAAAAATATGCCGGTATATAATTTGATGGCCGCTTCTAAATAACCAGCATTTAATGATTGTTCAACCCGTAAAAAATCACCATCAATAGGCATTAACAGCCGGTACGGACGAGAACCCAATAAACCAGTAAGTGTATCACGTAACTGCGACATTTCAGTCTTTAGCGTACCTTGTGACACTTTACGCTCACCATAGATCGCTTGGTGTAAGGCATCTAAGCTCATGCCTTGGGGACAAAGCGCTAACACTGTCAATATCTCGACTTGCCGAGGGGTCAGCCGCAAGGTTTTGCCATTGAATATCACCCTGGGTTCATTAAATCCTTGAATATACAGATAGTGTCTTTGGCATTCATTCAAAGCGGATTGTAAAATACTGGCACAGCGTTCGGCAGCAAATATGCCAAAATGGTTGTGATTCTGCCAAGTGGTCGATAAATCCAAGACGCCAATGACCTGCTTGGTATGCGGTTCAATGATAGGCGTGGCGTAACAGACCCATTCATGAACCGAAGGCATATAGTGTTCATTGGAAAAAACACAAGTTGATTGCTGCGTTTTTAGTGATAATGCAAGGGCATTTGTGCCAACTTGGCTTTCCCCCCAGCATCCACCTTCAATAAAGTTAACCGCTTCTGCCGCTTTTTGCATAGACTTACTGGCAGTCGTCCAAATAATCGTACTACCGATATCAGCCACAGCCATCACCATGGAGGATTGCAAGGTGATATGTTGTAATTGATTTTGACAATAGCCTAAGGCTTTTTTTAGATAATACGATTGATCGCTTTTGGTGGCGTTAATGGGTGCTTGTTGGCGCTCAGTTGGAATGTTAGCATTGTCTGAGCGGTGCCATGACTGGACAATACTTTGTTGGATAAGATCTGCATTATTATCGGTAAAGGTAATGTTAAAACGCTTCTTATCAATCCGATGCCTTTGCTCTAACAGTCTATTTTTATTCATATTTTAAAATATCCTAATTCACTAACCAATCCTTGGTTTTTAAAATAAGCTATCCTCAATAGTATAATGTGCCTAGCGTATTGTAAAGAATAATTAAACACCTACCTTTTACCTACCGTTTCTGTAATAATATGAATTTGTAAACCCCCAACTGCACGAAGCAGTTTATCTACCAACTGACAAAAGGAAATGTCATTATGCGTTATGCTGACCCTAATACTGACGGTGCTAAAATCAATTTTAAAGAAAAGTATGACAACTTTATTGGCGGCCAATGGGTTGCGCCTGTTAAAGGTGAGTACTTTGATAACATCTCACCCGTCAACGGCAAGCCCTTCGCCAAAGTCGCCAAATCAAGTCCAGAAGACATTGAACTTGCACTTGATGCCGCCCATAATGCTAAAACTAAGTGGAATGCGGCTTCACCCACAGAGCGCTCTAATCTATTATTAAAAATCGCAGATCGCCTTGAGCAAAATATTGAGTTATTGGCAGTAGCTGAAACATGGGAAAACGGTAAACCCATCCGTGAAACTTTAGCGGCGGATATACCACTTGCCATTGACCATTTTCGCTACTTTGCCGGTGCAATCCGCGCGCAAGAAGGCGGTGTGTCACCCATTGATGATGACACTGTCGCTTATCACTTTCATGAACCTTTAGGTGTGGTTGGACAAATCATTCCTTGGAACTTTCCAATTTTAATGGCTACCTGGAAAATCGCGCCTGCACTAGCCGCGGGTAACTGCATTGTCTTAAAACCCGCCGAGCAGACGCCTGTGAGCTTATTGGTGCTTGTTGAATTGATTCAAGATTTGCTACCAGCAGGTATTTTAAACATCGTGAATGGGTATGGCGAAGAGGTGGGTAGTCATTTAGCTAGAAGCCCACGCATTTCAAAAATTGCCTTTACTGGCTCAACCCCTGTCGGTCAGCTTATTATGAAGTATGCGACAGAGAATATTATTCCAGTTACTTTAGAATTAGGCGGTAAATCACCCAATATTTTCTTTGCCGATGTCATGGATAAAGAAGATGATTACCTAGAAAAAGCGCTTGAAGGTTTTGCTATGTTTGCGCTCAATCAAGGTGAAATATGCACCTGTCCTTCGAGAGCCTTAGTGCATGAAAGTATCGCCGATGCCTTTTTGGCGAAAGCCGTAGAACGGGTAAAACGTATTAAAACAGGTCACCCATTGGATACGGAAACGATGATTGGTGCGCAAGCCTCTCAGGAACAACAAGACAAAATCTTAGGCTGTATTGCTACAGGCAAACAAGAAGGCGCCGAGCTTTTAACCGGTGGAAATGCCAGACATGAGGTAGGTGAAGGCTATTATATCGAGCCGACGATTTTTAAAGGCAATAATGATATGAAAATCTTCCAAGAAGAGATTTTTGGCCCAGTATTGTCTGTGACAACCTTTAAAGACTTTGATGATGCCATGCGTATTGCCAATGATACTATGTTTGGTTTAGGTGCTGGCGTGTGGGCACGTAGTGGTAATACTGCTTACCGTGCAGGGCGTGCTATTCAAGCTGGGCGAGTATGGACAAACTGTTACCACATTTATCCAGCCCATGCCGCATTTGGTGGTTACAAGAAATCAGGCATCGGGCGTGAAAACCACAAAATGATGCTAGAGCATTACCAAAATACCAAAAATTTACTGGTCAGCTATTCTGAAAAACCGATGGGCTTCTTCTAGAATTTGATAGGTCATAAACAACAAAAACCGCTCTTATAGAGCGGTTTTTTTATCGAAAATAAAAAATATCAATATTAAATTCATTTACCATCGCTCAATCAACCACTGATCATAAGCGGTTATTGCGCCATGAAGTTGATAAATTTAATGCACTTAGTGGCGCGGTGAACTTAGCTAAATCATAAAATCTTAGGATTTACCAGAATAAAAAAATCCCATAAAGATGCTAAGGTTGGCTATTTACTGTCAGTCTATCAAGTCAAAGTACTAAAATCTACTAAACAGTCTCGATTGATATCTTGAATTCGGTTTGCACTGGTCAATGTCATTGCCACGCGCATTTCTTTGTCTATCAAGTTGAGTAAATTGGTCACCCCGGCCTCACCATCGGCGGCTAACGCATAGATAAATGCACGTCCTAACATACATAAATCCGCTCCCAATGCCAGCATTCTCACCACATCTAAGCCATTACGGATACCCGAATCGACCAAGATTTTGATATCACCTTTAACAGCATCGGCAATTTTGGGTAGGGCAGTGGCAGTTGACATCACCCCATCAAGCTGACGCCCACCATGATTGGAAACCACGATACCATCAGCGCCAAAACGTACCGCATCTTTGGCGTCTTGTGGGTCAAGAATACCTTTGATGACCATAGCGCCATCCCAAAAATCACGAATCCATTCTAAGTCTTTCCAAGAAATCGAGGGATCAAAGTTATTACCGAGCCAACCGATATAATCTTCTAAGCCAATCGCTTTACCAAGATATTTAGAGACATTACCCAAGTCATGGGGTCTTCCTAGCAATCCCACGTTCATTGCCCAGTGTGGATGGGTGCATGCTTGTAGATAGCGACGCATCGCGGCATTGGGTCCACTCATACCAGAGTGCGCATCGCGATATCTCGCCCCAGGTACAGGCATATCGACGGTAAACACCAGCGTTGAGCAGCCTGCCGCTTTGGCACGCTCTAGCACATTTTGCATAAACTTACGGTCACGCAACACATACAGCTGAAACCACATAGGGCGATTGATTTTTGGGGTGACTTCTTCGATAGGGCAGACTGATACCGTTGACATGGTAAATGGAATACCTTTTTTGTCAGCAGCCATGGCTGCTTGGACTTCACCACGGCGAGCATACATACCTGTCAAACCCACTGGCGAGAGTGCCACAGGTAATGACAGCTGCTCACCAAAAATCTCAGTGGATAAATCAAGCTGCGTCATGTCTTTGAGTACCCGCTGACGTAAGGCAATACTTGATAAGTCTTCAACATTACGTTTTAGGGTGTATTCTGCATACGCGCCACCATCAATGTAGTGGAATAAAAAGGGGGGTAAACGGCGGCGAGCCGCTTCTCGGTAATCATTGGCAGAAGAAATAATCATAATATCCCTATCTTAACTATGTTATTAATGGTAGAAATAGCCACGTGCATTCAAACCTGTCTACATTAAGATACGTTTATAAAATGCGCCTGCATTAACAGGCATCTGTATTAAAAAGCATCTGTATTAAAAAGCATCAGTGGCCAACCGGGAAACTCGCTGTCTGCGAGCCGTTGCCTCATCAATCTTGGCAACCTGTTTTATCACAAACTCAATATGTTCACCCACGGCTTTGCGAGCTAATTCACTATCACGCGCGATAATCGCATTCATCATTGCCATGTGCTGCGTATGTAAAGTTTCAAAGCCATAATGCTCGGTGTAAATTTTTCGCCGAGCTAATACCACGTTATGTCTCATTAGGTGAAAAACATTTTTCATCATCTGCAACAATACCGCATTTTGGGAGGCTTCGGCAATCGCTAAATGAAAATTGGCATCGGCAATAGCGGCTTGTTCGGTATCGCCATGTGCCTGACTATTTGCTAACTGCTCGTAGTAAAAGCGGATTTTTTCAATGTCTTGTTTGCTGGCTCTTTGGGCAGCGTACCAAGCTGTACCGCCTTCTAGTACAATTCTTGCTTCTTGCACATCAAGTCGATACAGGGGATCGGCATCTAATAACGGGGTTAGGGTTTGTAATATCAGATTATCAGACAGCGCCACAAGGGGTTGGTTCTGTTTGATTTTTTGCACATCTTTGACAAACGTTCCCGACCCAATACGACTTTCGGTAATACCGACACTATTCATCTGCTGTATCGCTTCACGCAGTGCGGTACGAGATACGCCTAGTCGCTCACACAAATGGCGCTCGGCAGGTAATCTATCGCCATTTTTTAGCCCTTCACGGTCTATTAGCGAAATTAATTGTTCAATAACCTGCGTTGCAACCTTCATACCTTACCCATCATTATCCGTGTGGAATCATCCAAGGCACAACATACGCTTGTAGCGTGATGAGCACGCCCATCATAATGGTAAAAATAATACTATGTTTGACGGTAAATCTGAACAAATCTGACTCTTTACCCACCAAACCTGTAGCGGCACAGGCAATGGCAATGGATTGCGGAGAAATCATTTTACCGGTCACCCCACCCGAGGTATTCGCTGCCACTAACAATACCTCAGGCACACCAATTTGCCGAGCGGTGGTGGCTTGAAGGGCAGCAAACAACGCATTGGCTGACGTGTCTGAGCCTGTCAAAAACACCCCTAACCAACCTAAAAATGGTGAAAAGAAGGTAAAAGCCTTGCCTGTGTGTGCCAATGCTAACGCTAATGTAGCAGACAACCCCGAATAATTGGCGATAAACGCAAATGCCAACACCATACCAATAGAATAAATCGGGGTGCGTAGTTCTTTAACGGTCTCGCCAAACGTCGCTAACGCTTCTTTAGGACGCATTTTTAGCATCACGATGGAGATAATCGCCGCGAGCACGATGGCAGTACCTGTTGCCGAGAACCAATCAAATTTATAAATGGCCGCATAGTCGGTAATTTTGGTGACGACTGGGGGCAATTTTTGTACTGCATTGTGCAAATACGGCACATTAATACTCATCACCATATCGACCAACGCCCCATCAGGCTGACCATTTTTGCCTTTGACAAACAAATCTTTAAACGGCTTAATGCTCCATAACGATACCATTGCTGTCAAAATCACAAACGGCATCCAAGCTTTGATGATTTGAGCGGGTGAGTAATGGGTGGTTGGCAACGGTGCTGATACGCTTTTGGTATCACCCATCTGATTTTTGCCATCGACTTGATTTTCAAAACGGAAAATGTGCTTGGGCTGCCACACTTTAAATAGCAACGTCAAACTGACTAACGAGGCAATAGCAGCGGTAATATCAGGCAACTCAGGTCCAATGTAGTTTGAGGTCAAAAACTGCGCAATGGCAAATGACCCACCACCGACCACAATCGCTGGGAAAGTTTCACGAACCCCGCGCCACCCATCCATAATCGCCATAATCCACACTAACACAATCGGCACAATAAAAGGCAACTGACGTCCGACCATTTGGCTGATGGCATGGGTTTCTACCCCAGATACTTGTCCTGCTACGATGATTGGAATCCCCATCGCGCCAAAAGCAACAGGGGCGGTATTGACAATGAGGCAAAGTCCAGCGGCATACAAAGGCTTAAACCCTAATCCTACCAATAACGCCGCCGTGATAGCCACGGGTGCACCAAAGCCTGCTGCGCCTTCCAAAAAAGTACCAAAGGCAAACCCGACCAATAACATCTGTAAGCGTTGGTCTTCGGTCAGCGATAAAATACTGGAGCGGATAATATCAAATTGCCCTGTTTTTACCGTGACTTTGTATAAAAATACCGCACCGATAATAATCCATGCGATGGGCCAAAGCCCGTAGAAGAATCCATAAATCGCGGATGATAACGCTAACGTCACCGGCATTTGATATAAAAATAAAGCAACAAGCAACGCCAAAATAACGGTAATGGTGCCTGCGACACTACCTTTTAAACGAAATACCGCCAAGGCTAGAAAAAAGAAGATAATTGGGATAAGGGCAATGGCACTTGAAAGCCAAATATTGCCCATGGGATCGTAAATCTGTTGCCAATGTTGCATCATTTCCTCCATGAAATAATTGGTATTACCAAAATAGTCTGAGTATCAATAATTGGTTAAATAATAAAGAAAATTACGCTTTAATTCAATTAAATTTCAAAAAAACAGTGATATTTATACGGTTTTTTGTAAATTGGTAATACCAATTTTAATAGTAATATGAATTTTGTGTGAACGGATACAAAAAAGCTTCGTATTGAAGTCAGCAGAGGTTCAAGGTTTTGCTATCGGGCTGCGTGATGAAAGCTACCCAGTATTTTGCTGTATGGTTGACAGCACAAGCCATGAGGGACGCAAGTAGCGTGCTTTATTTTTTCAAAAGACATTAACTCTAGTAACTTTTTGACTAAGGTAGGTTAATAGTAGGTAGAGCGCATTGGATGACTTAACTACAATCAAGTCATAGTGATTTTATAAAAATATATTAGTACATCTTATCTATTTGTAATGATGACAAAAAACTAGGCGTACGAATAAAATTACTATATACCCCTAACATAAAAGATTAAAAGGAATTTAATCATGGCTTATAAGCAAATCTCCGATCAAACCAGTGGCTTTTTTATTCCCTGCGTATCATTATTTGGACCTGGCTGTGTCAAAGAAGTAGGCTCAAAAGCCAAAGATTTAGGTGCTAAAAAAGCGCTTATTGTAACTGACCAAGGGCTGAACAAAGCAGGTGTTCCAGACATTATCATTAAACATTTAAGCGAACAAGGTATTGATAGCTACGTATTTGCAGGCGCAGAGCCAAATCCAACTGACAAAAATGTCCACGATGGCGTCACAGCGTATCAGGATAATGGCTGTGATTTTATCATCTCATTGGGTGGTGGTTCGTCACATGACTGTGCAAAAGGGATTGGTCTAGTGACGGCAGGCGGTGGTCATATCCGTGACTATGAAGGTATTGATAAAAGTAAAGTGCCAATGACGCCATTGATTGCTATCAATACCACGGCAGGCACGGCATCAGAGATGACACGTTTTTGTATTATCACCAATACCGATACCCACGTCAAAATGGCGATTGTAGATTGGCGTTGTACCCCACTCATTGCTATTGATGACCCTCGACTGATGACTGCTAAACCCGCATCTTTAACTGCGGCAACAGGTATGGATGCGTTAACCCATGCGGTAGAGGCGTATGTATCGACTGCTGCAAATCCGATTACAGATGCTTGTGCTGAAAAAGCCATTCGAATGATTCAACAATGGCTGCGTCAAGCAGTAGCAAATGGCGAAAACATTGAAGCGCGTGAGGCTATGAGCTATGCTCAATACTTAGCGGGCATGGCGTTTAATAATGCCTCGCTAGGTTATGTCCATGCAATGGCGCACCAGTTAGGTGGATTCTACAATCTGCCACACGGTGTCTGTAATGCGATTTTGTTACCGCACGTCTGTGAATTTAACCTGATTGCAACACCTGAGCGTTATGCAGATATTGCACAATTTATGGGCATCGACATCAAAGACATGACTCGAGCAGAAGCAGGTAAGGCGGGTATCAATGCAATTCGTGAGCTATCCCAAGCAGTAGGTATTCCTACGGGACTCACTGAGCTTGGTGTTAAACAAGAAGACCTTGCCATCATGGCAACCAATGCCCAAAACGATGCTTGTATGCTCACCAACCCACGCAAGGCAAATCATGAACAGGTCGTAGCAATCTTCGCCGCTGCCATGTAAATGTAACATCAAACTAAAACATACTCACAACAGTAAAAAAAAGGGGACTTTAATAGTCTCCTTTTACATTGAGCGCTGATACAAAGCGCATAAATTTTTGCGTAAATTGATTAAAATATAGTAGCATAAAGGGATGAAACAAAAACCCATCACTCGCTTATACCACTGCCAATACTTACGGGTAACCCAAGAAAGCTACACACTTAGCCACTATGCCAAGCCTCATCTACCACAAAATCTGGTAGCACAAAATCTCGTAGCAAAAAATCTCCTAATAAAAAATCTAATAGCACAAATCAGCGATAACCGCATCTACAATCGAGCCACCGATGGTAAACGCACACTTGACCATCTTAACGCTATTCGTAGCTCTACTATCGAACACAATCCTATCTTTGATAAAACCAGACCGGTTCAACTATCAACAAATCAATACAATCGCCAATAAAACCTCATGGCGCATTTAAACAATAAGTTTAAGCAATAAGGATATTTATCATGTTAAAACAGTATAAGCCGACACTCGATAAGTTAACGAAGATCGTAGGGAAGTCTCATGTACTCATCGATGAACAAGATACCCGTCATTATCGACAAGGCATACGTTTTGGTGAGGGAAAAGTGTTGGCTGTGGTATGTCCCGGTACCTTACTTGAACAATGGCAGGCACTACAAACAATTATTGAGGCAGATTGTGTGGTAATTATGCAAGCTGCCAATACAGGACTGACAGGCGGCTCTACTCCTTATGGAGATGAATATGATCGTCCAGTCATTATTATGAGTACTCGGCGCCTACAAGGCATCCAAGTGATTTTAGATGGCAAACAAGTGGTGTGTTTACCAGGTGCAACTTTGGATAATCTTGAGCGTACTTTAAAGCCTTATAATCGTGAACCGCATTCTGTGATTGGGTCATCATGTATTGGCGCTTCAGTTTTAGGTGGGGTGTGTAACAACTCAGGTGGCGCGCTGGTACGTCGTGGACCTGCTTATACTGAAATGGCGTTGTATGCCCGTGTCAATGAATCGGGTAAGTTAGAATTGATTAATCATCTAGGTATTGATTTAGGCAACACCGCCGAAGAGATACTCACCAGACTGCAAAAACAAGACTATGAAACCGGTCAGATAACCACGCAAACCACTCAGCTGGCATCAGACAATCGTTACGCGCATGACGTTAAGCAAGTCGATGCAGACAGTCCTGCTAGATTTAATGCCGATCCGACACGATTATATGAAGCATCGGGGTCAGCGGGTAAAGTCTGTGTGTTTGCGGTGCGACTCGATACCTTTGAAAAAGTTGAGAGTAAGGTTTTTTATATCGGCTCAAATGACCATGATGACCTAACAGCAATACGACGTTATTTGCTGACATCGTTACCCAGCTTGCCGATTGCTGGAGAATATATTCATCGTGATGCTTTTAGTATTGGTGCAAAGTATGGCAAAGATACTTTCTTGTTTATTGAGCGTTTTGGCACGGTTAATATACCCAGAGCATTAGCCCTCAAAGATCGCATTGATGGGTGGTTGGAAAAAATCAAGATACGGGGTTTGACTGATCAAATTTTACAAGCTATCACTTTTTTCTTACCCAGTCATTTACCGCGGCGCATGCTAGCGTTTCATCAGCGTTTTGAGCATCATTTGATTCTACGAGTAGATGAGCAAAGCGCAGAACAGACACAGCAGTTTTTAAATGAGTATTTTGCCGTTCATTCTACTGGCTCGTATTTTGCCTGTACGGAGGAAGAAGGTCGCAAAGCTTTCTTACACCGTTTTGCTGTTGCCGGGGCGGCGATACGATATCGTGATACCCACCGAGCAGAGGTTGAGGATATTGTGGCATTGGATATTGCGTTACGACGTAACGATAGAGAATGGGTAGAAAAAATCCCCGCAGATCTAGAACAACATATGTTACATAAATTATATTATGGGCACTTTTTTTGTCATGTATTTCACCAAGATTACATTGTCAAAAAAGGCACTAATCCACTGGATATTGAGCATCAGATGTGGCAGCTGCTAGACGAGCGTAGAGCAGAATATCCCGCAGAACACAATGTGGGTCATTTATATGTTGCTAAGCCAGCATTAGCCAATTTTTATCGAAAGCTAGATCCTACCAACAGCTTTAATGTGGGGATTGGTCACACTTCAAAGTTAAAATACTGGCGCAAATCTAATGCATAACGACATTTAACTAGGTAAGCATAATTAGGTAAGCATCCGACTATCAGGGCAATCACACTATAAAATTTTATCGAACAGTAGCTGTTCAAGATAAACTGTTCCAGATAAGCTATTTAAGATAAGCGTTATTTTGCGATGCCCCAATTTTACGAGGTTAAACAGAGAGTTTAACCTCGCCATTATCATTTTTTTGTTTAGTGGCAGGTTTACTGTCAGATAGTGGGTAAGTTTTATCCTCAATTAAACCAATCCGAGCGCTTCAATCAGTTGTTTATTTGGGCTGACTTGGTTCATGCTGTAAAAATGCATTGACGGCACGCCTTCGGCAATCAAACGCTCACATAGATTGACCACCACTTCAAACCCAAATTGACGAATGGCTTTTTTATCATCGCCATAGTCAGCAAGCTGTTTACGGATAAAACGTGGAATATCTGCCCCACAGCCATCGGCAAACCGAATCAAATTTGACGCATTGGTGATGGGCATAATGCCTGCGATGATCGGGAACTGATCTTGTGTCACCCCTTTTTTGGCAAGGGCATCCCGCAGATATAGATAGCTGTCAGCGTTGTAGAAAAACTGGGTAATCGCTTCAGTCGCGCCTGCATGGTATTTATTGAGCAAGTTTTGGATATCGGCCTCAAAGCTTTTGGCTTGCGGGTGCATTTCTGGATAAGCAGCGACTTTGATACGAAAATAATCACCGCTATGCTCGCGTATGTATTTAACCAAATCGACAGCAAACGGTAGCTCGCCAAGACCCACCATACCTGATGGCAAATCACCGCGCAGCGCCACCAAGCGATTAATACCTAACGATTTATAATAATCCAATAACTCGCCAATTTTGGCTTTATCATCGCCAATACAGGATAAATGCGGGGTGATAGGCGTATCACTTTTTTCACTCAGTGCCTTAACGATACCTAAGGTGCGCTCACGGGTTGACCCACCTGCGCCATAAGTGACGCTAAAATATTGAGGTTTTAAAGCATTTAATTCATCGAAGGTTGCCAATAATTTGGTTTGACCGTCATCGGTCTTGGTGGGGAAGAATTCAAAAGAAAACGGCGTTGTCATGGTGGTCATGAAAGTATCCAAAATGATAAAAAATACCACCATTATAACGGGTATAACAGTAAAAAAATTGAATTTTTTGGCATAAATATTGAGTTAAACTGCATAAAAAAAGCCATGTCCATTGGCATGGCTTTGATTGAACCTTTAACAAATAGTAGTTATAGCTATTAGTATTTATAGCTATCAGGTTTGAACGGACCTTCAATTGGCACACCGATATAATCGGCTTGTTGCTGCGTCAATTTAGTCAGTACCCCATTAAAGCCTGCGACCATGGCTGCTGCCACTTCTTCATCGAGTTTTTTCGGCAATACTTTGACATATAAATTGTCCGCTTTCTTATCCGCAGGCAAATCAGCAAATTTTTCTTTGAATAAGTGCATTTGTGCCAATACTTGATTGGCAAAAGAACCATCCATAATACGTGATGGATGACCTGTGGCATTACCCAAATTGACCAAACGACCTTCCGACAATAAAAGCAAGTAATCGTTTTCATCTTCTGATCGATAGACTTGGTGTACTTGAGGCTTCACTTCCACCCATTTCCAGTTGTCACGCATAAACTGGGTATCAATCTCAGTATCAAAGTGACCAATATTACAAACCACTGCGGTGGGTTTTAAGGCTTTTAGCATATCGCTATTACAGACATGGTAGTTACCAGTGGTAGTGACCACCAAGTCAGTATCTTGCATAAGGGTTTTGTTGACACCTTTGGCAGGGTCACCTTCCACAAATGGCGAGACCAATTCATAGCCATCCATACAAGCTTGCATACCACAAATTGGATCGGCTTCCGTCACTCGTACTACCATGCCTTCTTGACGTAGGCTTTGCGCAGAACCTTTACCCACATCGCCATAACCGATAACAAGTGCACGACGACCCGCCAAAAGCATATCGGTACCACGTTTAATGGCATCGTTTAGGCTATGACGACAGCCATATTTGTTGTCATTTTTTGATTTGGTCACTGCGTCATTGACATTAATCGCGGGTACTTTTAGCGTGCCTGCATTGAGCATTTCAATTAGACGATGTACCCCTGTTGTTGTCTCTTCTGAGATACCGTGAATGTTGTCGAGCATTTGCGGGTAGTCGTTATGAATCAGCGCCGTCAAGTCACCGCCATCATCTAAAATAATATTGGCATCCCACAGCTTGCCCGTGGCTTCACCGCCTTCAAAAATCTGCTGGCGAAGACACCATTCGTATTCTTCCTCAGTTTCGCCTTTCCAAGCAAACACAGGAATACCGGCTGCTGCGATGGCGGCAGCGGCATGGTCTTGGGTTGAAAAAATATTACAAGAAGTCCAGCGTACTTCAGCACCCAGCGCCACGAGCGTTTCAATGAGGACAGCAGTTTGGATGGTCATGTGGATACAGCCCACAATCTTGGCGCCTTTTAAAGGCTGCTCGGCTTGGTAGCGTTGGCGTAAGCCCATCAAAGCAGGCATTTCAGTTTCAGCCAGTTTGATTTCTTTGCGACCGTAGTCGGCAAGGCTCATATCGGCAACTTTGTAATCAGAAAAATTTGAATCAGTAGAATTGATAGACAGGGACACTGCGTCCACTCCTTAAAACCGGTAAAAAAAGTTAAAGTAAAAACGCAGATGCGGTTATTTATTTTGGATTTATTTTGGTTAAAACACAAAAAACGAGCCTAGCGCAGGCAAGCAAATATAAATTAAGCCAACCTTAAGCTGCAGCATCTCTCGATAGGCGTATTGTAAAAAAAATTAACATAAAAGTCATTCTCTTAATTGCAACATCAACTTAAGTCTTTTAAAAAAGCAACATTTTTGATAAAATATTACACTTCATCCTATGTAGTTACATAAACATATAGAAAAGTTATACAAAATTAAAAGACATTGCTGAAAAATTACGTTTTAATATACCTAAGAGAAACGTAACAAAATATGTCAACTAATTTACTTTTTCTTTATATGTCATTCATCGCTTAAAAGTCTTTTAGATTTTTAAGAGAAATGGTAAATTTACCTTATCCTGTCCTTAGGAGATTTATATGAAAGTTTTGAAATTAGCTGCTATTCCTGCTGCTTTAATCGCAACTTCTGCTTTTGCTGAAACTGTAGTGGTTGATCAACAAGTTGTTGCACAGCCTGTTGCCGTATCTACTACCACCTATGACCCAAACGCAGGTGTGGTACGAAATACGACAACTCAATTGGTTTCTGGTACTAGAACGTTTTTTGATACCGTAACAAATCCTGCTGCTATCAGTGCCGAAGTAGGTACTTTAGGTTATGGTGCCAATATTGGTTGGGCGCTAAACGATAAAACTGAACTCGTAGCTGGTTGGGCTGGCGGCGATATCGGTGATTTAAAAGACACCATCGAAATTGAAGATGTTGAATATGACTTAGAAACAGATTCAAGCAATCCGTATATTGGTGTGAATTTACGCCCAGCTGGAAATTGGTTTACTGTGGGTGTTGGTACCATTTTTGGTGACAATGAAATCACTTTGAAAAAACAAGCAACTGAAACCAAACCAGTTAAAATCAATGGTAACACTTACTATGGTAACATTGAAGCGTCAGCTGAAAATAAAAACACTTTGAATCCATACTTAACTATTGGTTTCCGTCCTAATATCACTAATAACTTTGGTGTATTTGGTGAAATCGGTGCAGCTTATACTGGTGGCTTAAAAGTGACTGATGCTAAAACACGAGTTCTAGATGCCAATGGTGAAGAAATTACAAAATTTGATAATAATCGTCTAAAATCTGACTTACAACAAGATTTGGATGACTCAAATTATTCAAAATGGTACCCAATCGCTAAAATCGGTGCAACTTACCGTTTCTAATTTGTTAGCGTAAGCTTTAGAAAAACGACACTTTTGGTGTCGTTTTTTTTTGCTGAATGATTGCCAAAAGTTTGCTTTATTGATACTATCCGCTATCAATTTTTGAGGCGAGATTTGTTGATGTATAACAAAGATTTAGCTTGCTTGGCGCAAGCAAGTGTGATGGATAGCATTCATTGTAGTGTCAATCTTATTAGTTCACCCATGTGGGATTGGTTGGTGTGGATTTTGATTTGTATTGGTGTGTTTTTTACCGTCATGACAGGGTTTGTTCAATTTCGTTTATTTGGACATAGTGTCAAGAATTTGCTGGCTAGTCGGAGCACCGAACATCACGAGCATAGTGAGAGTATCTCATCGTTTCAAGCGTTTATGACAGGACTGGCGAGTCGTGTCGGTACAGGGAATATCGCAGGGGTTGCTATTGCCGTGAGTGTTGGCGGACCGGGTGCGGTATTTTGGATGTGGTTTATTGCCTTGATTGGGATGGCATCGGCGTTTGCTGAGTCGTCATTGGCACAGTTATTTAAGGTGCGAGATGCCAATGGGCATTTTCGGGGTGGACCTGCCTACTATATCCGTCAGGGTTTAGGGCAAGGTTGGCTAGGTGTGGCGTTTGCCGTGAGTTTGATTTTGTGTTTTGGCTTAGTGTATAACGCCATTCAAGCCAATACCATCGCCCAAGCCGTACAATCGGCGGTTGGCTGTACGGGCGATAATACCTGTGCTTTATGGGGGACTGGTAAACATGTAGTAGCGCTATTGTTGGTTATTATTTCTGCACCGATTATTTTTGGTGGGATAAAACGGGTTGCCACCATTTCAGAAATGCTAGTACCTGTGATGGCAGCGGTGTATCTGCTGATGGCGCTGTATATTATTGTGACCAATGTCACCATGATTCCGCAGGTATTTAATTTAATTTTGACCGATGCTTTTACTTTTAATGCGGCAGCGGGTGGGACGTTAGGCGGTTTGGTATCGCAATCGATGATGCTTGGGATTAAGCGGGGTTTGTATTCTAACGAAGCAGGTCAAGGCTCTGCCCCCAATGCCGCTGCTGCTGCAGATGTGCCTCACCCCGCCACACAAGGACTGATTCAAAGTTTGGGCGTTTTTGTGGATACCATTATTGTCTGTTCTTGTACCGCGTTTATTATTTTATTATCAAAACTACCCACCGCTGATTTGACAGGGATTCAATTGACCCAAGCGGCATTAGAAAGTCATGTGGGTTCATGGGCGCAAATTTTCCTAGCGGTAGTGCTGTTCATGTTCGCTTTTTCGAGTATTATTGGCAACTACGCCTATGCCGAAACCAATGTGCAATATCTTAAGAATCATCCAATGATTTTAAATATCTTTCGTATTTTAGTGCTCGCCTTTGTGTATTTTGGTTCTGTGGCTGAAGTGCCTATGGTGTGGGATATGGGGGATTTGATGATGGCGATTATGGCGTACATTAATCTTGTTAGTATCGTTCTGTTGTCAAAATATGTGTTTATTTTGGCAAAAGATTATTCCGCTCAAATCAAATCAGGTGTTAAGCATCCTGTTTTTAACATCAATAAATACCCCGCCATGAAAGCCAAAATCACATCGGGAATTTGGGAAAAATAACGATTAGACAATAAAAAAAGCCGTTGGTTATCAATGGCTTTTTTATTGTTTGGCTGGGCATCATAAGCGAGACCGATACATAAAATAGTGCGTTTCTTTATAGGTTTTTAAAACAGGGTTTAAAACAGCCTTTAACACCCAATCAGATAATTGATTTTTCAAACACTTGCCGTAATTCAAAACTGGTATGTACTTGTGCGATACCTTCAATACGGTTTAGACGATGCAATAAAAATTCTTCATAATGCGCCATATCTTTGACCAAAGCTTTGATAAGATAATCTTCGCTGCGCCCTGTCACAATACTACAGCTGACCACTTCAGGAAATTCTCGTAGTTTTTTTTCAAAATTGCTAAAGTGTTCTGCGGTATGTTTATCCATGCTAATGGCAATATAGACTGACAGTTGATAACCTAATTTTCTAGGGTCGGTGGTGACACTATAACCCGTGATAACACCTGAATCCTCTAATTGTTTGACTCTGCGCGCACAGGGAGTAGGGCTTAAGTTTACGCTTTCTGCCAATTCAAGGTTACTCATGCGCGCATTTTCTCGTAATAGCGCTAATATTTGTCTGTCTATTTTATCTAATGAAGCCATCATAAATTCTCAATATTAGTGATTTTAACTAAACAATATAATTATAGTAGCCATAAATATCAAATTCTGTGTTTTTTATAGCAAAATTTAGTTACTTCAACTACAAAAAAATGGATATAATTTCATCATAGAATTTTAAGTAAAATTAAATGTGGAGCATTAGCATGTCAATACAACCCAAAAACGCGGCTTTTAATCATAAAAAATACCAACCCTTTGCATTTGCACCAAAGATGACCCAGCGTACTTGGCCCGATAAAACCATCACCAAAGCGCCCATATGGACGTCGGTGGATTTGCGAGATGGTAACCAAGCCTTGATTGAGCCGATGAGCATTGAACAAAAAATGCGCTTCTTTGACTTGTTGGTGCAAGTGGGTTTTAAAGAAATTGAGATTGGTTTTCCCTCAGCCGCGCAAGTTGAGTATGACTTTACCCGCAAATTAATCGAAGGCGGACACGTACCCGACGATGTGACCTTGCAAGTATTGGTGCAGGCACGCGAACATTTGATTCGCCGTACCTTTGAGTCGCTAAAAGGTGCCAAACGTGCCATCGTCCACGTGTATAACTCAACCTCAAAAGTGCAGCGCGAAAAAGTGTATCAAAAAGATTATGATGACATCATTGCGATTGCGGTTGAAGGTGCAACATTATTGCGTGATTTGGCGAAAGAATACCCTGAAACCGAATGGATTTTTGAATATTCCCCTGAAAGTTTCTCGCAAACCGAGGTCGATTTTTCGGTCAAAATCTGTGATGAGGTGTGTAAAGTTTGGCGCCCGGACTTAGGTCAAAAAGTAATCTTTAACTTGCCATCAACCGTAGAAAGCTCAACGCCCAATATCTATGCCGATCAGATTGAATATTTTTGCCAAAACTTACCCATGCGAGAGCATGTGATTGTGAGCCTTCACACCCACAATGACCGTGGCTGTGCTGTGGCTGCCAGTGAGTTAGGTTTGATGGCAGGCGCTGACCGTATTGAAGGTACGCTTTTTGGTAATGGCGAGCGCACAGGCAATATGGACATCATGGTCATGGCGATGAATATGTATAGCCAAGGCGTAGACCCACAGCTTGATTTTAGTAATATGAGCGAAATCGCCCAAGTGGTAAGTGAGTGCAATCAGTTACCGATTCATCCACGCCATCCTTATGTGGGCGAGTTGGTATTTACCGCTTTTAGTGGCTCGCACCAAGATGCCATCAAAAAATCGCTAGATTATAACGAGCAAAATGCCGAAGCTACCCAAGGCTTGTGGGATGTGGCATACTTGCCGATTGACCCTGCTCATATCGGACGCGGCTATCAGGATGTCGTGCGTATCAATAGCCAGTCAGGGAAAGGTGGTGTTGCTTATATCTTGCAACGTGACTTTGGTTTTCATTTGCCGCGCTGGACGCAGATTGACTTTAGCCGTGTCATTCAGCAAGAAGCCGAAAGCCGTCAGACAGAATTGACATCAGATGATGTCATTAGCGTGTTTGAAGACACCTATTTGAACCAATCTACTTTGGCGTTGCAAGATTATGAAATCAAAAACACCGCTGGCTCAGTGAGCTTTTCAGGCTCTGTACGCATGGGAGATGACATCATAGACGTTGTTGGTAATGGCAATGGTCCGTTGTCTGCCTTTATCAATGCCATCTCTGCCAAATTGAACAAAAATATTCACGTTATCAACTATGCAGAGCATGCATTAACGGTTGAAAGTCAAAGCCCGCTCACCCAAAATAACAGTGATGCCAATGCCGTTGCTTACTTACAGTTGAATATTGAAGGTGAGATTTATTCAGGTATCGGCACTTGCTCAAGCACCGTATCAGCAATGTTAAAAGCCGCATTGTCTGCGTTGGCACAAGCGCAGATTGCCGATACTGAGCATCATTAATTAGCTTTTATAAAGCGCAAATTTATCAGTAGCTTTTATCCCCAAAAGAGCAATTGCCCTAGTTGCTCTTTTTTTATGGGCTAACATGTGAAATGCCTAGATTAATAGTAAACAGGGCTAATAGCAAAAGGGGTGCAATTCCAGACATACTATTTTATGGTATGATAGAGGCACTTTAAATTTTACAGTAATAATAGAGTTGTATGATGCATTGCGATATTTATAAATTTAGCAAAAAAGATGACCTGTATGTGTACATTGCTCGTCCAAATTATCCCAATGACACTGACGAGATTCGTGATTGGCTATCGGTGTTACCCAAGGATTTTCGCCAAGCGATTGGACGCGAAACCTTTGTGATGCATTTGGATTTGGCAAATACGCCAAAGCTTGCACGGGTCAATAAAGCAGAAGTGTTAGAAAAATTACAAAGCCAAGGGTATTTTGTGCAGATGCCGCCTGAAGACGTGTTGTTACGCCAAGCAAAATTGAATATGGCAGAAGCGCAGCAGAGCAAGTGGCAATAGCAAAACTTTAACCAAATGATTTGAATCATGCTAAAATAAGCTATCTATTTTTGGCAAGGCAAAATTATGTTTGCATTTTTATCACTCGACCAAATCGGTAATGTGCTAGGCGAAATCATCATTTGGTGGGCGCAGCTGGTTCAAGGTGTGCCGCCAGACAAATTACCCTTATATGCTTATGTGGGATCTTCCATTGTGGTATTACTGCTTTGGATTTTAGTGGTACGGATTTTGCCAAAAACGCTTGCAGGCTTGAGTTGGATTATTCTATTTGCGATTTTGCTCACGCCCACCACTTCCCTTGGCACCCCGCCTGACATCGCACCAGCGAGTATTTCCGTGGTGTATGGGATTTTACTCAAAGATCCAGCAATTATCTTTAATGGGTTGCTACCAATTATGGTTGTCATTACAGTGGGCTGTATTTTGGGTTTTATTTGGCAAATTCTTCGAATGGGCATCGATAAAACCAACAAAAAACATGCGCTAAATAACGCCAATATCAGCCAGCCTAGCCGCTAAGCTATGATAGTGATAAGCCAGCAAGCTGTAACCGCTTAACTTTTTATAGCTTAATCTTTTACAGCTTAACCTTTTACTTATAGCTTAACTTTCCCTAAAACTTATGATAGTCTGAAACTCATTTTTGACGATTATCATAGGTTTTTTTATGTCTGACCATCAGCAAAATGCTGCCATCCAAAACAGCGCAACCCAAAGCAGTTTTGCAAGCACCGATAGTTATATCGCCACTGACAACCTAAAACTTGCCGTCAACGCTGCGATTCAATTGCAAAAACCGTTACTCATCAAAGGGGAACCTGGCACGGGTAAAACGCTACTGGCTGAAGAAGTGGCAAAAAGTTTAGATATGCCACTGTTAACTTGGCACATCAAATCAACCACCAAAGCTGAACAAGGCTTGTATGAGTACGATGCGGTATCACGCCTGCGGGATAGTCAATTGGGCGATGACCGCGTGTATGATATTGCTAACTACATCAAGGCAGGCAAGCTATGGCAAGCATTTACCAGTCCTGAGCGTGTGGTACTGCTCATTGATGAGATTGATAAAGCGGATATTGAGTTCCCTAACGACTTGCTACATGAGCTCGATAAAATGTCATTTTATGTGTATGAAACTGGCGAAACGATTACCGCCGATCATCGTCCTGTCGTTATTATCACGTCAAACAATGAAAAAGAACTGCCTGATGCCTTCTTGCGTCGTTGCTTTTTTCATTATATTGATTTTCCTGACCAAGCAACCATGCGCGAAATTGTGGATGTGCATTTCCCCAATCTACAGGCAGACTTGGTGGATGAAGCACTCAAGGTGTTCTACGGTCTGCGTGAAGTCAAAGGCTTAAAAAAACCGCCATCCACCTCTGAATTGGTAGATTGGATTAGTTTGCTGATGGCAGATGAGTTGCAAGCGGGCAGTCAAAATGCGATTGAGCGGTTGAAAAATCCAAGCGATAACTTACCGCCCATGGCGGGGGCGTTGCTCAAAAATGAAAATGACTTGAGTTTACTTGAACGTATGGGCTTTATGCTGCGTCGTAGTCGATAGGGGATTGGTGTGTTTATCAATCTTTTTTATACCTTACGCACATATGGCGTGCCAGTTTCCACTCGTGAATTGCTAGACCTTTATGCTTTGCTAGAAACAGGCATTGTGTTTGCCGACCGTGAACAATTCTACGAGCTGATTCGCCTATGTATGGTCAAAGACGAAAAATACTTTGATAAATTTGACCGTGCCATGGCAGATTATTTTGAAGGTATTGATACACTCGATATCGACGAGCTGATGGCAAAATTGGGTAATATCCCCAAAGAATGGCTGGAACTTAAACTTGACCCCAACAATCTCACCGAAGCCCAGCGGCGCCTACTCAAAAAATATGGTTCGCTTGAAGCACTCATGAAAGCCCTAGAGGAACGCCTAAAAGAACAAAAAGAGCGACACCAAGGCGGTAACAAATGGGTCGGTACAGGCGGCTCATCGCCATTTGGGGCGTATGGCGACCATCCTGAGGGCATACGAGTAGGGGGTGAAAGCCGAAAACGCAGCGCGGTCAAGGTGTGGGAGCAGCGCAAATACCGCGATTTGGATACGGATAACCAGTTAGAAACCCGCTCCATGCAGATGGCACTGCGAAAACTGCGTAAATTCGCCCGTGATGGGGCGGCTGATGAGCTTGATATTGGCTCAACCATCAAGAAAACCGCGCAAAAAGGGATGCTCGATGTGCAACTGCGTCCCGAACGCCGTAATCGTGTCAAAGTGCTCATGCTGTTTGATATCGGTGGTAGCATGGATAGCTATATCGAAGCGTGTGAGCGCTTATTTGCTGCCGCTAAAAACGAATTTAAGACGCTTGAATTTTTTTATTTTCATAACTGTGTGTATGAATATGTTTGGACAGAAAATGCCCGCCGTAATGCCAGTGCCGTGCCCACATTGGATGTGCTACACAAATACGGCAGTGATTATCGGGTGATTTTTGTGGGTGATGCCGCAATGTCGCCTTATGAGTTGTTATCTGTCGGCGGTAGCGTTGAGTATATGAGCCAAGATACGGGGCAGGCGTGGCTAAAACGTATCACTAACCACTTTGATAAAGTCGCATGGCTCAACCCTGAGACACCAAGCTACTGGCAATACACCCAGACCATCGGCTTAATCAAAGATATCATGCAAGGTCATATGTACCCGATGACCTTGCATGGTATTGAAGATATGACCAAGTATTTGGCGCGGTAGTATTGTTAAGGCAATTAAAAAAGCATAAATCAATTTCATGCTTTTTTTTGTGCTGATAGGCTGCTAGTTTACCTAAAATCTGCTAGTAACCTAGAAGCTGCTAGTTAGCTAAACATTAGTTTGGACCTGCCACACGCTCAATAACGACGTTGCCTGTACCCGTGCTTGCTAAGCCAATTTGTTTGGCGGCGGCATACGATAAATCTAAGACACGGTGGCTTGAGAATGGACCGCGGTCATTGACTTTTACCACAACGCTTTTGCCGTTTGATTTGTTGGTCACTTTGATATAACAGTTCATTGGCAATGAGCGATGGGCAGCTGTCAACGAATTGGAATCAAAAGTATCGCCGCTAGCAGTTTTACGACCTTGAAATTGACGACCATACCAAGAGGCGACACCCGTTTGGCTAAAGCGATTGACTGTATTGGATGCAACGGCAGAAAGACGTTCTAACACGTCTGAATCTTTGCTAGCTTGTGAAGTGTCTTGGCTGATAAGTTGGCTGTCTAAGGCAAGGTTACGAGGTTGGCGGGCTGATTTGACTAAGTCTGATGCATTGTTGTGCTGGCGGGTTAACTCATTAAGTACGTGATCTAAATTGCTCGTGGCTGCTTGGGAAGTTGAGCTAAGCGCCGTTACGCCACAAAAGCAAAGTAACGTCGCTACATTAGCTAAATTCGATTGACGCTTTGACATAATGACCTCTGAACAATCGCTCTTTACAATGAGCGCCTTATATTTGGGAGCACATAAGCCTTGATATGTCATGCATACAAATCGCTTATAGGGCACCAAGAAAATTTATTAGATTTAACAATTAGTTTACAAATTTTACTTTGTTTCGGTATGTAATTGTTCAATCTTGATGACCCACAATAAGCAATTACGCGATTAAAATCACGATTTATTTAGATAAAAGGTATAAAAAAACAGATAAACGGTAAAAATTATTAAGTTTTACCATCATAATTGTTTAAAACTACTCATAAAAAGGATATCTTTTATGCTAACTCTTTTACGTTTTTTACATTTAAAAATACCAAGTTACATAAATAGTTACATAATGAATTGTTTATAAATAGGCTATTTACAAATAAAATAGTTTTGCAAAGAGGCTGATAGTTATTTAACATTATGCGAGGCAATTGACATCACTAAACCAAATCCTGCCATCAAAGTAATTAAAGCAGTACCGCCGTAGCTGATAAATGGCAAAGGAACGCCGACAACTGGCAAAATGCCTGCCACCATGCCTGCATTTACAAACACATACACAAAAAATGACATGGCAATCGCGCCAGAGAGTAATTTGCTATAGACAGCAGTATTGGAGTAAGCAATAAATAAGGCGCGGCATAGAATACAAAAATACAAAAACATCAGTAAAATCACACCAATTAAGCCAAACTCTTCAGAAAAAGCCGCAATGATAAAATCGGTGTGACCTTCGGGTAAAAAGTGTAGATGAGATTGTGTGCCTTGCAAGTAGCCTTTACCTGTGAGTCCCCCTGAGCCAATCGCGGTTTTTGACTGCATGATATTCCATCCAGCCCCCAAGGCATCGCTTTCAGGGTCTAGCAAAGTTAGCACGCGTCTGCGCTGGTAGTCGTGTAGCAGGTATTCCCAAGCCACAAAAACAAAAGGAATAAACAGCGCCACTGCAGAGCCAATCATCCACCAAGGTAAACCCGATAAAAACAGCACAAATAAGCCACTAGACGCCACCAATATAGAGGTACCCAAGTCGGGCTGCTCAGCAATTAGCAGCACTGGAATACCAATCGCCACCAGCGTGATAAGCACTGTCGATAAACTTGGCGGCAAGTCGCGTTTGGATAAAAACCAAGCAGTGAGCATCGGCATGCCAAGCTTCATAAACTCTGACGGCTGTACACTACCAAATCCAGGAATATCAATCCAGCGCTGCGCACCCAGACGCACCTCACCAATAATTTTGACCAGTATCAGTAATCCCACGCCACCCACATAGAAAAACGGGGTAAAATCACGGTAAAGACTGGGCGGGATTTGCGCCATGACAATCATCACTACAAACGCGATGGTAAAACTAATGGTTTGACGGATGACCATTCCCATGTCTTGAGTAGAGGCACTATATAAAATGGCTAAACCAAACAAAGCTGTGACAAACAATAGCATCAATAACCAAGGGTCTAAATGCACGCGCTGCCAAAAGGAGGGTAGACTGTCATTACCAAAGTGATGAGCTTGCCTAGAAAAACGGTACTGTCCAATCTTATCTACCATACACACCAAACATCAAATTAACCCGGTGACAATAAGTCTGTAAAAAGACACAAAAATAGGCTCAATAGTTTATATGGCTTAATGTGATTTTGGTAGTCTTAATAATGTAATAGTTTATAACACTTGTTTCATAGAAATAAGTCACTATATTAAGTGAGCTATTAATTAAGCTTAATTATGAAATGAACATAACTATTTAAGTAAGTGAAAATTTAAGTAAGTGTTAAGTAAGTGAAAATTTAAGTAAGTGAAAATTAGTTAAGTAAAAACAATTATCAAGTGGGCATGATTAGCTAAACATATCAAGCCTACTTTTTTGACAGTTGCTCATAAGTCCGTGGTGTTTTTCCATTTTGACGAAACGTGAATAGGCAGTCCATGACACATCAAAACAAGCCCAAAAATGAACCAACCATTATCGAAGACAACGCGCAAACAGCAAAGTATGCCAATACCAAGAGTGCCAATACCAAGAATATCAACACTACTAAGACTCAAAATACCAAAACCAAGATTTTAACAGGCATTGTTGGCTCAGGGACGATAATGACATTGCTTATCGCGTGTAATCATCCCGTCACACCCGTCGATAACCGAAAACCTACTACGACCATCGTTCATAAAACCCAGCCAAACCCTAAAAATACCACTGTCACGCAGACTGACAATATGCGCGGTCTTATTCTCAACCGTCAAAACCCACCCCGACCTACAACAAATTATGGCGCACTCAAAAATAGCACACGATACAATAGTAACGTTGTTTATACCAATGATGCAGATTTTAAAGATTGGCTGGCTAGCCACAGTTATCAGCAATCAGAAGTGTTGGCGTATCAAAATTACTTGCAAAGCCAATTAGGCACCATTCCGCCGATGGATCAGTTAATCACGAGTGCCAGAGATGCGCGCCGCTGCGGTTTTGAGCCGTATGAAGTACCGCCTGCGTCACTATGGCAAAATATCGTGCCCACCCTACAAATGCTGCAGCAACTGCAAAAACAAGGTTACTTGCCGTATTCGACAGTGATACGCTCCGTGTATCGAAACCCTGCATTAAATGATTGTGCGGGCGGCGCGGGGGAGAGTAAGCACATGACCAATGGCGCAATTGATATTTGGATACCTGAAAACGAAGCCAATAAATGGGCGATAGAAAGCACCTTTGATGGGCTTTGCCAGTTTTGGCAGTCCAACGGGCAAAGCTATAATTTTGGACTTGGCTTGTATCCGACAGGCTCAGTGCATCTTGATACGCAAGGCTTTCGAAAATGGGGCGCAAGCCATAGCTCAAGCTCATCACCCTGTCGTTTTTAACCCTAACGCAACTGTTAACCTATTAACGTTGGCTATTTAGCGGTTTTCGTTGTGTTTGGCGTGGCGTTCCCAACCGTCACAATCAAAAACTTGTTAGGGTCAATGAGGTCTTTATAGCTTTGATTGACAGCGTGAAGGTCGGCGCGCTGCACGCGCGTTACGTAATCGGTCAAGTAACTATCTGGCAGCTGATAAAACCCCATCATACCAACTGTGGCATTCATGGCGGCATTGCTAGCGAAGCTGGTGGGGAAACTGTTGATTAGACTGTCTTTGGTTAAAGCCAATTCGTTTGGTGTTACCCCTTTTTCTAGCGTATGTTTGATGACTTGCTTGGTCGCCTCAATTGCTTCTTGCGACTTTTGGTTACGGGTAGAAAAGCTAACGGTATAGCTACCTTGGGCAAGCATCGGCGTGGTGCTGCTATAAATGCCATAGGTGAGCCCGCGTTTTTTACGGATATCTTCCATCAATCTGGCTTGAAAGTTGCCGCCCCCGACGATTTCATCGGCAATGGCAAAGTTGGTTTGATGCTGCAAGCCTAAAGTATCCGCCACGCGTTTTTGACCCAATTGCCCCATCAATACGGTGGTTTGGGTGCTGTCAAATGGGATATGAATCGTTTTAGCGGCGCTCAAAGGTTTGGCATCGGCAAGCTTTGGGGCAGCTGTGCCAACAGGCATTTGAGCGGTTAGCTGATTGGCAAGCGCCCGCGCGCGCTCAAGACTGATATCGCCTGTAATGGCAATATTCGCATTCTTCGCTACCAAAAACTGCTGGCTAAAAGCTTTAAGATCGGTGGCATTAATTTTGGCAATGCTGTCTTCCGTGCCTTGGGTGGGGTGGGCGTAGGGATGATTGCCATAAAGCGCGTTAGCAAAGGCTTTGGTTGCGATGCTATTTGGATCTTCTTTGGCTTGTTGCAGACTGATTAGATACTGGGCTTTGGTACGCTCAAAATTTTTGTTTGGAAACGTAGGCTGGGTCATCATATCGCTCATTAAACCAAGCGCAGGGGATAAATGCGCTTCATCGGATAGACTGCGCAAACTCACAATAAACATATCTTTATAAGCCCGGGCAGATAAATCAATCCCAAGCTGCTCACTGGCCTCGGCAATCTCATCTTCGCTTTTATGGCGTGTGCCCTGATCCAGCATACTCGCGGTCAGACTGGCAATCCCAAAACCGCCTTTTTTAATGGCTTCATCACGAGCTGAGCCCGCATTAAAATACACACTGACATCCACAATCGGTAAATGATGGGTTTGTACCAAAGCCACTGGGGTACCCGAATCCGTCGTAAAGTGGATGATATGCGGTAATGTCACTTTTAACGGCGCCGTGGTTTTTAGACTGGTTAATTTGTCTAAAGCGGCAATAGGTGCGGTGGGGTCAACATTGCCACTACTGTGAGCATCGCTATGGGTGGCAGGTTCGGCATGGCCTCCTTGCGTGGCAATGGTGGTCATTAGTAATAAGATTTTAGCTAAGCGTGGTTTCATTTTTTTTCTCAACATTCTAAGGATGATCTGACAGCAATGTGGGCAATTTAAGTCAGCATAAGTTAAGTTACTGGTTTTATAGTTATTTATTGGGTTTGTTTGCTTTTACCACATTGAGCACGGTTAAATTGTTGTTAACCAAATATTTGCTAGCAGCAGCGTGTAAATCATTGTCTGTGATGCTATCTAAGATTTTGGGTAGGTTAAACACCATCCGGTCATCAAGCCCAATGCTGTTTAGACTGCCAATCATCTGCGCTTGTCCGCTGATACTATCTTGGCTATAAATTAAGCTGGTCATGGTGTTGGTTTTGGCACGGGTCAGTTCACTTTGTGCAATCGGTTGGGTTTTAAGCGCGTCAATCTCAGCAATGATTGCTTGTTTGGCTTGGGCAAGCGTAACGCCATCTCGTGGGGTGGCTTGGATTAAAAATAGCCCATCGCCCCGACTAAAGGCACTGTAACCACTGCCGACTGAGGCTAGTAGCTGTTTTTCCCGTACTAGGCGTTTTTCTAGGCGCGCAGATAGACCGCCATCGAGCACGTCGGCTAGCAGCGATAGACTATAGGCGGTTTTGGGGTCTTTTGCTGTGGTAAGCGTGGGCACGTTAAACGCCATCATGACCATAGGCACTTGTACCGGCAATTGGGTGGTTTTTTCTTGATAACCACGAAAGCCTGGCTGTATCACACTGGGGCGCTTTGGCAGGGTTTGCGGTTTTTTATCAGCAAAGTATTTTTTGACTTCATTGATGGCGTCTGTTGGATTGACATCGCCCACGATTACTAAGGTCGCATTGTTGGGCGCATACCATGTTTTATACCACTCCGTTAGGTCGTTTAAACCAATGGATTCGATTTCTGCCATGGGACCAATGACCGATTCTCCTTTGGGGCTATTGGGATACGCCATTTTGCTAAACTGCTCATAGGCGCGGGCGTTTGGGTTGTCATCGGTGCGCTGGCGGCGCTCTTCCATCACCACTTGGCGCTCAGCGGTAAAGTCGCTGTCCTTTAGCTCTAAATGGCTCATCCGATCGGCTTCAAGCTCTAGGGCGAGCGCTAAGCGATTGGCAGGGAAAATTTCATAATAGGCGGTGTAGTCATAGCTGGTAAAGGCATTATTGCTACCGCCAAATTTGGCAATAAGGCGTTCAAAATCTGCTGAGGACACATTTTTTGTTCCCTTAAACATCATATGCTCAAGCAAATGCGACATACCGCCTAAATGAGTGGGTTCATCCGCGGCACCCACGCGATACCATACTTGGCTTATCACCACAGGGGAGCGGTGATCTTCTTTGATTATCACCTTTAAGCCATTAGCCAGCGTATATTCATGGCGCGTTTTTATATTGTCGCTGTCAAAATCTGTGGGGCTCGGCGTTTGCTGGGTTGTGTCAGTTACCGCGTTAGCAGTTGGATACGCGTTAATAGGCGTATTCACTACAGTCGGGGTAGTTTTGGTCGGCATGGTTTTGGCTGCGATGGTCTGCGCAGTGCTGCAACCTGATACACAGAACGTATAGGTTAGGGCGGCAGCAAGGATGGTAAGGTTAAAAAATGTAGGTTTTGACACAGGGTTTCGGTTTAACATAGTTTCTCTTTAACTTTTAATCTGGTTTTTTTGATTGTGGTGCAATGGGGTTTGCAGGCATTATAAAAGATAAACCATGATAACGGATGTTGGCATTGATTGCTATTTGAAAGCCCATTGCACGATTAAATCTGAATAAATACGAGCTGCAAGTTTTTAGCGCAGCAAGCTGTAAACGGACAGTTTCTTCCCATACCACACATCCTATGGGTTTAAGGGATTGACAGCATGTTTATTTCAAACTGCGAACAAACACTGTTATAATTTTATACATCTCAATATTTTAATGACAAATTTAACCATAGGCGATGATATGAGTAGCAACCAATTTAATAACAATGCTTCTAATAAGGTGGTAATTAATTTTAATAACCAACCGACTAATTTTGATGATGCTACGATGCCCAATCTGCCTGTGCAAGATGTGCCAATTATTGAAACGCCGCGTATCGCTGAAGCTGCCCAAACGCCAACGCTACAAACACCTGCGCCACCCCAATCTGTGTCACCAATGCCGCAAAGCCAACACCAAGGTCAGCTTGCACCCACACAGCAGCCATCTGCCAATACGGCTGAGCCAACCGCAGAGCCTGAACAAAAAGGGGGCTGGTTTAGCCGCATGAAGCAAGGCTTGTCAAAAAGTCGTAAAAACTTGACCGAAGGCTTAACCAATATTTTGATTGGTGGTAAAGAAATTGATGATGAACTACTTGAAGAAGTCGAAGACCAATTGTTGGTCGCCGATATCGGGGTGAATGCCACCAATCGTATTATCAAAAACTTGACCGAAGCCACTGCACGCGGCGATTTGATTTATTCGCATTCACTGTATAAAGCGCTACAAAAAGAACTAACCGATATCTTGACACCCAAAGTTGCACCACTGGTGGTGGATGCTAGTACAAAACCGTTTGTCATCTTGGTCGTGGGGGTCAATGGCGTGGGTAAAACCACCACCATCGGTAAACTTGCCAAACGTCTGCAAGGCGAAGGCAAATCAGTGATGTTAGCAGCGGGTGACACATTCCGTGCGGCAGCCACCGAGCAATTGCAAGTTTGGGGGGAGCGCAATAATATCCCTGTTGTCGCCCAAGGTCATGGCTCAGACAGTGCCTCGGTGATTTTTGATGCCATTCAATCTGCCAAAGCCCGTGGCATTGACGTGCTGATTGCCGATACCGCAGGGCGTTTACAAAATAAAACCAATTTGATGGAAGAGCTGAAAAAGGTGATTCGCGTCATGCAAAAAGCCGATCCGACAGCGCCGCATGAATCCATGATTGTGCTCGACGCGGGTACAGGACAAAATGCCCTAAATCAAGTAGAAATCTTCAATGAAGCCGTGCCATTGACAGGCGTGACCGTCACCAAATTGGATGGCACGGCAAAAGGCGGCGTGGTATTTAATATCGCTGAAAATACCAATGTGCCGATTCGCTTTATTGGCGTGGGTGAAAAAATTGATGATTTGCGCCCATTTCAAGCCGATGATTTTGTCAAAGCGCTATTTGAAAAAGATGAGTAACTCATGTATCACTTAAATATTGCTAATAAGCAGATGACTAATATTGATAAAATTCAATTTAGTGAAGTGGGTTTTAGAGAGCGCCAAGATTTGCAAGAATGGATTGTGAGCAATCCAGAATGTCTTGGCGAGCCATTATTAATTATTCAAAAAGAATTTAACGGGTTTGACAATACGTCTGAAAGATTAGATTTATTGGCGTTAGATAAAAGTGGTAATTTAGTCATTATTGAAAATAAAACGGATAGTTCTGGTAAAGATGTTGTATGGCAGTCTGTGAAATATGCATCTTATTGCTCTCGACTTACAGATGAGAAAATCATAAATATTTTTGCTGACTATCTTAGAAAATATGATAGCCAAAACTCTGATGATTATATTGCAAGCGCTAAACAAAAAATAAATGAATTTCTTAGCGATAGCACAGAAGATGATATTGGATTAAATCCCAATGAAACTTCGCAACGAATCATTTTAGTCGCTGCTGAATTCCGTCAAGAAGTAACATCAGCTGTATTATGGCTGATGAATTTTGGTATTAATATCCGTTGTATAAAATGCAAACTTTTTAAATTTAATAATGACTTTTTCTTTGATACTCAGCAAATTATTCCTGTACCCGAAGTTGAAAGCTTTATGATAGATATTGCGGAGAAAAAACAAGAAGACATTCAAATCAAAAATAATAAACAAAGCGTACTAATAAGTTTTTGGTCGCAATTTATCAATGCGACTTTATCAAATGCTGAAAATTTATATGCTAATAGGACACCAAGTAAAGATAATTGGTTAGGTACTAAATTAGGAAATGGTGTCGGAATAAGTGTTGTAATTACAAAGGAATCTGTAAAAATTAGAGTTGAAATAAAAGGTAATAATAAAGAAGACACTTTAAAAATATTCGACTATTTATATCAGCATAAAGAAGAAATCGAATCAAAATTTCAATATCCTGTTAATTGGGAGCGTTGTCCTGAAACTGTATATAGTTTTATAATTATCACAAACGAAGCAGTTGGATATTCAGACAAGTCTGAATGGCGGGGTGCAAATGAATTTTTGATTGAAGAAAGTTATAAAATGCAGAAAATTCTTAAATCACTTCTAGATAAATTTGTCTTATAAAATGCTTACCACAAACTACCAACTATCAATCAAATTACCAACAATTACCCTTGTCGCACATAAGGGTTGTCTTATCGCGCTTGATTGGCAAACCCAAAAAATCCTACAACAATTAACTGCACAAGCGCACTATATACAAAGCAAAGATTTGGCTGACTCAGTAGATGACGATGCCAAAGTCTTACGAAATACCATCAGTCAACTTGACGAATATATTAATGGACAGCGACAAGTATTTGATATGCCCATCGCCCTCTACACAGGCACACCTTTTCAGCAAAAAGTATGGCAAGCATTACGACAAATCCCTTACGGTCAAACAATCAGCTATGCACAGCTTGCGCTACAAGTGGATAATCCCAAAGGCTTTCGCGCAGTCGCGCAGGCCAATGGCCGCAACCCACTAAGTCTCATTATTCCTTGCCATCGCGTGATTGCCAGCGATGGCAAATTGGGCGGTTATACCGGTGGGATTGAGATTAAGCAAACATTGCTTGATATAGAGCAAGCAAGTTATCAGCGATAAACAATAACCCAATGAGGCGTTATTCTTTATCATCTGCATCTTTTTCTTCCCAAGTTTCTAAGCGTTCATAAATACGACCATAAACGGTATTTTTACGATACTTGCCTTTTTTGGTCATCTCATCCGGCGCTAGACCCGTCAATAGATACATGGCTTCATTGACATGCTCTACGGCATAGATGGTAAATTTACCTGCCGTCACGCTATCGATAATATCTTGACGCAGCATCAATTGCGCCAAATTGGCTTTGGGCACAATCACCCCTTGTTTACCCGTCAAACCTTGCTCGACACACGCATCATAAAACCCGGCGATTTTGGCATTGACGCCGCCGACCGCTTGGACTTGACCAAATTGGTTCATCGATCCTGTGACCGCAAAGCTTTGATTGATGGGGGTTTGCGATAGGGCAGACAGCAGCGCGCAAGTTTCAGCTACTGTCGCGCTATCGCCATCGATACCGCCGTAACTTTGTTCAAAAGCCAGCGATGCGGTAAAGTTAAGAGTATGGTCTTCTGCAAACAGTGCTTTTAGGTAACTGCTCATAATCAGCACGCCTTTGGCATGGATAGAGCCGCCTAAATCCACATCGCGCTCGATATCAACAATATCGGCGTGCGCGGCACTGTGATGCACTGACGCTGTCAACCGCGCAGGCATACCAAATTCACTATCTGCGTAGCTGATGACCGTCAGCGCATTGATTTGACCAATCGCTTTGCCTTGGGTGCTAATCAGCTGTTGCCCTTTTTCTAGTTCTTGCCAGAACAATTGCCGTAAATAGCCCGAGCGATGGCGAATATCCTCAATGGCTTGGCGGACGTGGCTAGCGGTTACTGTGTTTGCAGGGCTAAGCTCTGATTGATTGATGATGGCATGACGATTGGCTTCGAGTAAGAGCTGCGCCAATCTGTCCCCATGTAGGCTTAACTCATGCTGGTCTTCTGCTTGCTCGCTGAGATAATCCAATAAACACGCCAACGCGGTGTTATCAAACGTTAGCAATTGATATTTGCTTATCATGTCGGCAATTTTGGCTGTCATCGCTTGTTCATTGGCGTGGCTGCGTACCACGCGATCATGAAAATCTGCACGGATTTTGAATACGGCATTAAATTCAGGCTCAAAATCTAGCAGGTCATAATACAAGTCTGGCTCACCGAGTAAAATAACTTTGACATCAAGCTTAATCGGTTGTGGCTCAAGGCTGATACTGCCGGTCAATGTCAGCATTTGCTCAAGGCTCGACATCTTGATTTGGCGGCTTTGCAGCGCGCGTTTGAGACCTTGCCACGCATACGGATATTCAAGCAAATTAGTTGCTTCAAGCACCAAATAACCGCCATTCGCACGGTGCAGAGAACCGGCGCGAATCAGACTGACATCCGTTGACACAGTACCCAAATGGGTAATCTGCTCGACATGACCGAGTAAATTTAAATGGGTGGGTAAGTCTTCAAATACAATCGGTGCGCCTTGATCGGGCGCATGGCTTGCAATCACATTGACAAAATAGCGCGCTGGCAATGGCGAGAAATGGCTGGGCAAAAACTCTTCATCATCTTCATTGATGATTCGTTCTACATGATTGACGATATCGTCATGCACGTCTTGCAAATACTTACGAACCTTTGGTAAGGCTTGATACTTGTCAAATAACGGCTCAATCAATGGTTTTAAGGTACGCCGAGTCAATGAATGGTGTAGCGCTTGCAGGGTCTGATTGGCTTCATCTTCAATTTGCTCAAGCTCAACGGTCAGTTGGCTCAAGCGTTTTTGCATATGGTTCTTATCTTGATAATTGGCAACATACGGCGACTTTGGGGTTAAGCCAAAGCTGGCTTGATTGGTTGCGCTCGAGGTATTATTAATGGTGCTAGAGGTTTGAGTGGCTTTAAGTGGTAAAACTGGCGCTTTGCCACTGGATTTTTGGCGACCCAATTTATTAGCAGGTTTGATTGATAAATAACCATCGCTTGGCTCGATATCATTGTAACTGTCATTGTCATTGCCATCGGCTCGGTTGTCACTAAAATCCGATTTGATAAAAATCGGTTTATTGTCCGAAGGTCGCAGCGCCAACGCAAGTGAATATTGTTTGCCTTCTTCATGCAGCGCATGATAGACCTGTTCTTCACGAAGGCTAATTTCATTCTTTATGGCTTCTACTTTACTTTGATAGTGCTCACTGCGAAAACGCTGATTGAGCTGACGTTTGGTGGTTAGCCAAAAGGTTTTGACATCTTCCGCTAATTGCTTGCCCATGCCAGCAGGAAGGTCAAGCGCAATCGGGGTGCGCGCATCAACAAAATTATGCACATATACCCAGTCATTGGGTGTAGGTTTTTGTTTGGCGTGTGCTTGTAGCAGGCGAGTGATTAAGGTGCGTTTGCCCAGTCCGTTTTCACCTGCAGCAAAGATATGATAACCATTGGCATTGATATCAAGCGCAGTGGCAATCGCTTTACAGGCGCGCTCTTGCCCAAAGCCAATTTCAAGCGTTTTGGTATGGTGGCTATCTTTTGGCAAGGTCGCTGGGTCGGTATAACGGCGCAAGTGCGAAATTGCAACAGGCTGTAAATTGTTAGATTTGATGGTATCGGTAATGATAGCGGATGATTTTGAGGTCACAGCGGTAGTACGAACAGATTTTGCAAGGGTATTTTTCATAAAACAAGTTTCATCAACACATTAAAAAGCGGTAGTGGGAAAGATAAACAATAACAGTGACAGTGACAGTGACAGTGCTTAAGCTCTAAGGTTTGAAGTCTGAAATCTAAAGTATAGGGTCACTTATAGTTAACAGATAGGTTTTGGTAAGTGGTAATAAAGTATCAGTATGATGTGGTTTTTTGTTGATAAAATCAATGGCTATTTTTTCGCGAATCGTTGCCTTAAGGTTTCAGCCGCAGTAATATAAAAGTTGATGGGTAAGTATTTGCTAAGATAACATATTGACGCTTAACACAATCGTTTGAGACAACAACATGGCTAAAACAGAAAACGGATTTATTTTAGCGCTGGATCAGGGCACTACCTCAAGCCGCAGTATCATCTTTGATAACCAATTAACACCCATCGCTATCGCCCAAAAGCCGCTTAATATCATCACCCCAAAATCCGGGTTTATCGAGCAAAATGCCAATGACATCTGGCAAACCCAAATTAGTACCGCCCAAGAAGTGATTGCCAAAGCAGGATTATTGGCGACAGATATTTCAGCCATCGGTATCACCAACCAACGTGAGACCACCATAATTTGGCATAAAAAGACCGGTAAGCCTGTCGCCCCCGCCATTGTCTGGCAAGATAGACGTACCCATCAGTGGTGTAGAGACTGGCGTGATAAAGGCTTTGACGCCAAAATCCAGCAAATTACCGGACTACGTATAGATCCGTATTTTAGTGCCAGCAAAATCGTATGGCTGTTAAACCAAAACCCTAAGCTTCGCCAACAAGCGCTAGCAGGTGAGTTGGCTTTTGGTACCGTGGATAGTTGGCTACTGTTTAACATGACAGGCGAGCATAGCATTGATATCACCAACGCCTCACGCACCATGCTGATGTCTTTGCAAACAGGTGACTGGTCTGAGGAGTTATTGGATTTATTTGATATTCCCAAAACCATGTTACCTACCATCAAGCCATCGGATGGCGATTTTGGGGTCACCAAACAAGGGATGTTTGGCAAACAAATCCCAGTCACGGCAGTGCTGGGCGATCAGCAAGCGGCGTTGTATGGGCAAGGCTGTAACCGAGCAGGCATGGCAAAATCCACCTATGGCACCGGCTGTTTTTTATTAATGAATACCGGCGATAAGCCCTGTGTCAGTCATCAGCAATTACTCACCACCGTCGCTTGGCAAACCACAGAGGCGAATCACACTCGTCAACCTAACCGTCATGAACCTTCAGGTAAATTGCCCAACTTGTTAAAACCTTTACAAAATTTACAACGAAATAAAAAAACAAGCACGCAAACACAATATGCGCTTGAAGGCAGTGTGTTTATGGCAGGTGCCATCGTGCAGTGGCTACGCGATAACTTAGGTATGATAGCGCGCAGTGAGGACATTGAAACCTTGGCGGCGCAAGTACCAGATAGCCAAGGAGTGACCCTGATTCCTGCCTTTACCGGGCTTGGCGCACCTTACTGGCGAGCAGATGCCACCGCAAGGCTTATCGGGCTGACACGCGGCACTACCAAAGCGCATATCGCAAGAGCCGCCTTAGAAGCCATTGCGTTACAAGCTTATGATGTGTTAATCGCCATGCAAAAAGATAGCCCGGTACCACTGCACGAACTGCGCGTGGATGGGGGCGCTGCCAATAACAATATCTTAATGCAATTTCAAGCCGATATACTCAATGTCCCTGTGCTGCGACCGACGACCACAGAGAGTACCGCAAAAGGGGTGGCATTATTGGCAGGGCAAGCGGTGGGACTATATGATGACACTAGCATTGGTGAAAGTTGGCAGTTAGATCGTATCTTTGAGCCTAAGATGGCCTTGTCCGAACGCCAAGCCATCGTGGAGCGTTGGCAGTTTTATATTAATCAACTATTAAACGAACAAATTTAAAGCAAGACAATCATTAACACAGCTCTAAAAAACTAAAAATAATGTAAAAACGAATAGTTGACTATGTGAAAAATTTTTTTAAATACTCGACACGAGAGCGATTTTCATTAGCAAATAAGTGCATTAAGTAAAAAAAAGCACTTTATATACCCAATTTTTAAACCCTGCTTAAAAATATCAGCAAATTTCGGCCAAAAAAAGTGATTTTTTGTGTAGAAATTGAATAAAAAAATGTATAATGCTTCAAAATTCGACACTGTGTTGACAGTGATGAAAGTTATGAAGATGAAAGTCAGGAAATTTTTTGGACAATGTTGCTACAAGCAAGCAGGGATAACTGGTAACTAAACATTAAGGATATGACAGTGGACAATCAATTTGTTATCGCTACGGCAAATCTACTCAATTTTGCACTGCCCAATCGGGTTTTTTATCGAAACCAAGACGTGTATACGCCGCAGCAATATCAACAAAAAATCAATGCACTTGCCCCCATCTTTCGGCAATTGCAAGCTGATATCATTGGTTGCCAAGAAATTTGGGATGAGCAAGCACTCATTGACTTATGTCGTGCGGCCGGTCTCAATGACTATCATGTCACTGTGCCACTAGCCAGTAATCAGCCAGATAGTCCATTAACCCAAGGGCGAGGCGCAGTTGGTACCCCTAGCGTAGGTTTGGTATCGCGTTTTGAGATTATTAACACCCAATTGCTCACGCAGATGCCGGCGATTGCGTTGTTGGACGTTCCTGATGTTGGGCTTTATCAACAATTTAACCGTCCCCCGCTGATTGCCGACATCAGATTGCCAAATGGCATGCTGGTCACCGTGATTGTGGCGCATCTAAAAAGTAAACGCCCTGAGTTTTTAGAAAACGCGCAAGGCGAGCCGTTAGAAGATCGCAATGATCCGCTAATTCGAGTCCGCGCCAAGCTGCGCAGTCTGTGTATGCGGGCAGCGGAAGCGGCAGGCATTCGCCAAGTGGTCATCGAAAAACTGTCACACAACAACCATCCGCTGATTTTGTTAGGGGATATGAATGATGTGATGCAAAGTGTCACTTGTCAACTTTTAAGCGAATCGGGTGAAGTATTTTATGATAAGTCGATGCGGGATATCGTGCTGTATGATGCCTCTACGATACAAAGCCGTATGCACTGGCTGAAGGATGTGGCGTACACACATATCCACCAAGGTATGCCAGAAGTGCTTGACCAAATTTTGGTATCTGAACAGTTTTTAGCTGATAGTAAATTTAACATCGGCGAAGTATTACAAGTTGATTATTTTAACGATCATCTCAAATTTATTGTAGAACAACGCCCAACCGATCATGGATTGGTACGGGCACAAATTAAACTTTATTCATAATCAGTCGATAGAGAGGAAATATGTCAAGCGCTTATGATGAAAAAATTGAGGATGTGTTAGTGGACTCTGAGCTCGCTCGCCGCTTGGTCCCTAACAAATTCAAGTTCACTAGCCAGCAAGGTCGTTTACGTCGCCAAAAATTATTAGCCGCTGCCAAAGAATTGAGCGCGACCCGACCTGTCAGTGAGATTAGTTTGGCTGATGTGTGTGAACGAGCGGACATTCCCAGAGCCTCAGCCTATCACTTCTTTCCAAACGTAGAAGCGATTTTTTTGGCATTACGTTTTTTAAATGCAATAGAAATTTTTAACAAGCTTGAAAAAGTCGATGCCAAACAATTTAGTCGTTGGCAGGCTTATATCACCACAGTCATTGAGACAGGCGTTGATATTATTCAATCTGATTTAACGGTTGCCCGTTTGATTTATGAGACCAATACCCCAGATTTTGAGGGCAATGCGTTTGGTAGTGAAATCGAAAAAAGCCTCGCCCAAATGGTGTATGATAAGTTGTCTGAGCATTATAAAATGCCGGCTTTAGAAACCATTCATCAGCAATTGTTAGTCGCATACGGTATCATTAATGGTATTTTTATTTTAGCCTATCGCTCAGAAAAAGAAATTACCGATACCTATCGCCAAGAAGCGATTACAGCGGTGATTGCTTATCTACGTTGTTATTTACCTGAAAATTTGCCAAAAAACGGCTAGTTTTATAACCTACTAGGGTTATAACCGATAGGCAATAAAATAGGCAATAAAATAGGCAATAAAAAACCCATCAGCGAGATGGGTTTTTTTACTTAAACAGAAAATCTACTATTAGATTTTGTTTTCAGTTTTTTGTGCAGTATTAGTTACCGCGTCACCTGTTTTTGATACGTCTTTACCAAAACCTTTGATTGTATTACAACCTGTGACAGCAAACATAACAGCGATTGATGCAGCGATTAATTTTTTCATTTTAAATTTCCTCAGATATATCCATTATTTTTTAACAGTTTTTAGCTACCAGGTTAAATCATGCGACTTTATTGATTCATAGAAGATTGGTTCATAGAAGTTAAAATAAAGTAAAACATGCTTGGTAGAGCCATGGTAATGCAGGTTAGTCTAACGTCGCTATAGCGTTAATGTAACCAAAACTATCAAGTTGTAAAAAAAACTTAAATTTACGCAATAAGTATAGGTTTTTTGTAAATTGATCGTCGCATTTAGCGCTTTTTTATTTCAATCTGTTTAAGGATGTCGACATGATTCACGTAGTATTAGTTGAACCCAAGATGCCAAGCAATACAGGTAATATTATTCGGTTATGCGCCAATACAGGCGCAACCCTACATTTGGTTGAGCCACTAGGGTTTGAGTTAGAAGATAAAAAATTACGCCGAGCAGGGCTCGATTATCATGAATGGGCAAATGTCAAAGTACATGCCAATTGGCAGGATGCACAGGACAGTCTAAGCCAAAGTGGGGTACAAAGAATTGTTGCCTTGACCACCAAGCTTAGCAAACCTTTATATGATGAAGATTTCACGCAAGTGGCAAATATCGCTTTGGTATTTGGGTCAGAGACAGCCGGATTACCCGAGCCAATTCGCGCGGCAATTGGGCAAGACAACTGGTTGCGTTTGCCTATGTTGCCGACCTCTCGCAGTCTGAATTTATCTAACAGCGTGGCAATTACATTATTTGAAGTTTGGCGTCAGCAGGGGTTTGGCGGTGATACTGGTCATAGTATCGGTTATGACAATCTCGTCCCTTATGACCCAAAATAACCTCAAAATCTATAAGCAATTTGCAGGTTTTGGCAACCCTGCAATGCGGTTGACATGACGCGCGACAAGACCTGTGTTAAACATGGCTTGCAGTTTGGTGTTATCAATCGCCAATGAGGGCAATTGCTTGGATAAAAACTTGATTAAAGGACGGGTCGTCGGTGGATGGCTGTATAAATCATAATATTGACGCACCGCATCTATGATTTGATAGTGCTCAGGGGTTAACGTGACATCCAGCGTGTTCGCCAATTGTTGCGCGATATCTGGTGTCCAGGTTTGATGAGCTATCAAATGACCGTCTTGGTCAAGGTCGGCTTGGTCAAGTTCGAAAAGTTGGGTCATAGTATTTATAAGTCAAAAGTGGTATCAAAATGAGGCGGTGTAGTGGGCTGTAGGGTGATTTGAGCACACCAATCAAAGTCTGCTGATTGGTTTGCTTGCCATGCTTTGAATCTATCAAAATCCGCTAGCGCCAGCCAAGCCGGCGGCATATCATACATATCAAGCGATGCTAGCATATGGGCAAGCTTGCCCGTGGGCGCATCAAGTAGTAAGTTTAGCATGCCATCACCGATAGTCAGCTGAATTTGGTGATCAAACGCCGCTAGCGCAAATGCCATTGATAAGGCTTCATGACAAAGCAAAAACGTGTCAGCGTGAATATTAATGATAATTTTCATAGTCAATCGCTATCGCTAAACCCATCCCAATTAAAACTGATAAACCGTTTTTGCACTGTGCAGATGCATGGCTAATTCACCCAAACCGACTAATTCAAAGCCATCTGCCAAATTGTCACCTTGTAGCTGATGTCTAGTCGCATTGTCAGCATCTGTCACCCCGCGAGCCAAAGCGGCACTCACACACACTTGAATGGTTAAATCATGACTCATAGCAAAGTGTTGCCAATTTTTTGCCATATTTTCGATATCATCTGGCAGCCAAATTAATCGGTTGGCCAACATCACCGCATCACTATATAAGAAAATTTTAAAATCGGTAGTAGTTAACGAGTTTTGCTCAACGGTTGTTTTACTATCGTTTGCACATAGCGATTGGGCGCATTCAAGCGCTCGTTTGGTAAGCGGATGACTAGGCGCATGTGTCATCAGCATCACAATCGGTGTATCTAACGTCGAAGTATTTGGCATAGCGGTATTATTCGATGTATGTATCAAATCAGTCATTTAACCATCTATAAGGCATTAATCTATAAAGCTGCAATCTGCCCGCTATTTTAGCAAAATCGACCCCCATTTGCGATACTTGTAATAGCTGCGATGCAATTGTCATCAAACTGTTATCAAATTGACATGAGGTTGTCAATGGCGGCTTATAAGCTTAACCCATACAAAGGATTGATTTAATTTACCGAAACGGCTTTTGTGGTCAAACAAAGCAGTCGGTTGTAATGGTTGATAACATACTATGAGTGACAACACTGTAAACACTAATACATACAAGGCTTTGACTGATACTAAGGCGACGTCAGCCAATCACATGAATCCCTTAACTCAAGTTGCAGGCACGCCTTTTCATGACACTAGGCCATCATTGCATATCGCTTTGGTGACTGAAACTTGGTTGCCGGATATCAATGGGGTAGCCTCAAGCGTTTATCAAATCATGCGCGAACTCAAATCGATGGGGCATCGCATCACTTTGATTCGCCCCAAACAAAGCGATGAAGTCGAACAACATACCCTAACAACAGGGCTTAACACCGCGGCTGTTACCACTGATTTGCAAGTGCCAAGTTTGCCCATTCCTTATTACCCGCATCTGCGCATGGGGCTACCTTGTTACCGATTTTTAACGAAGCAGCTGCGCAAGCTTCGTCCTGATATTGTACATATCGTGACGGAAGGTCCTTTGGGGCTTGCGGCGTTGATTGCTGGCAAACAGCAAAGCATTAAAGTCTCTTCAGGTTATCACACCGCGTTTCATGATTTTAGCCGATATTTTGGCTGGAAAGTTGTCTCATTGCCTTTGCTTGCGTATATGAAGCGTTTTCACAACCAGTGCAATGCCACATGTATTCCAAGCCAGACCACCCAACATCAGCTCGCTGAATTTGGTTTCAAGCATTTGTACCAAGTCGGTCGTGGCGTTGATACAGCGCGCTATGCACCGAGCAAACGTAGCCAAGCATTACGGCAAAGCTGGGGCGTGGGCGAGGGTACCACAGTGTTAATGTGTGTGAGCCGTGTTTCCCCTGAAAAAGGTATGGATACCGTCATTAAAAGCTTCAAAGCGCTACAATTACAGCAGCTGCATCGTCATGTCAAATTAGTGATTGTCGGTGATGGGCCATACAAAGAAGCGCTCGTTAAACGGCATGCCAATGATACAAGCATTATTTTTGCAGGCTTTAAAACAGGCGAGGCGCTGGCAAGTTATTATGCCAGTGCCGATGCTTTTGTCTTTGCTAGTCAAGTGGAAACTTTCGGTAATGTCGTCACCGAAGCGATGGCATCGGGGTTGCCAATTTTTGCCTATCATGATGCGGCTGCGGCGCTGTTGGTGGATGATAGTTGTGGTAAAACCGTACCGCTTGGGCAAGAACAACGCTTTATAGAGATGATTAGTGAATTGCCCAAACAACAACAGCTTGATCAGATGCGCCTAGCTGCAAGGCACAAGGTGGCCGCTTTTTCTTGGCAAAAACCTGCCCAAGAAATGTTAACCATGTTTTATGAAGTGCTATCAATCCAGACGAACACCCTAACAGCTAGCACAGTGACACCAGCCATTTTGCCTTCTCAATCAATAATTCAACACCCGCGAGCGGATTCAACAATCGCCCTCACACCTGAGTCAGTTCACCCGACTGTAGCTGTAGCGACAAAAAAACAGCCACGATATAGTCATTCTCCCCAAAATAGCTACTCAAACCAAAATAGTCACCCAACCCAAAGACCTGCTGAATCTGCCGCGTTTTTTTCCAAAACGTGAGGTTGAAATAGGCAAAAAAAGGATGGCGCCATGAATCAACCCATAAAAAAATCCAAACTGTCACTTGCCAATTCAGAATTCACCTGTACCTCTGTTAGCCCTGTCGAAAACTTACCCAATTTAATGCGCAATTATTATCAGTTTTTGCACAGTAAACCTAAACTATATCATTTGCAAAAGCGCGTGCTGCAGTGGGATACTCGCTTATGTTTATGGGTAAATTTGCTGTCGCAATTGAAGTTTTTTGCGCAGTTTTTCAAAACCATCAGCCGCTTAGGGGATGGCTGGTTTTGGGCGGTATCGACGGTAGTGATGCTAGTAGCGTTATTATCGCAAGGACTGGTCGCTAGTATCGTTGCTATTAAAGTGTGTGCAGTGTTACTCAGCAGTTTTTGCGGTTATTTGCTGTATAAGTATCTAAAAGTGCATACAGTACGTCCACGCCCTTACCAAGTACACCAGACCATTACTTTAGGTGAACGGCCTTTAGATGTATTTAGTTTTCCATCAGGGCATACGCTGCAAGCGGTATTGTTTACCACCATGATAGGTCATCAAGTGCCGATGCTGTTATGGGTGTTGCTGCCATTTACGATGCTGGTGGCATTATCGCGCTTGGTGCTTGGGTTACATTATCCCACCGATGTGTTGGTGGGTGCAGGCATTGGCGCAACATTTGCGACCATCGGCAGTAAAGTGAGTGATTACTTGGTGGCGTAAATGATGTCGCCAAATAATGATATCGCAAACTATTAAGGCAAATGAAAGCCAAACTGCGCACACATCGTTAACCAATCTGTATCCACGGGTGCAGTGATATCAACACGCCGATTGTCGGTCAGTTTATTAAAGCCCAAGGTATGCGCATGTAACATCAAGCGATGCACGCCGATATGTTGTCGGATGGCACGATTTTGGTGATGATCGCCATAACTGGTATCGCCAATAATCGGATGAAACACATGCTTCATGTGGCGACGTAGTTGGTGTTTTCGTCCGGTAATGGGCGTCAATCTAGCCAGACTAAAGCGTGAAGTGGGATAGCGTGCGCGCGCTTGAAACGGCTGCTCAGTTGTTGCCAAGCATTGCCAGTGCGTTTGCGCAGGTTGCAGTAAGGTTAATTCAGCAGGGCTGCTAAGGACTTCAGCAAACATGTCTGTCGAACTAAGCTTTCTTTGTTGCAGCGCCCGCAAACTTGGTTTATCGCCAATTTTATCCAAAATTTGTGTGAGTGGGTAATCAATCAGCCCAGATGTCTGCGCGTTAACTTTCAAATATCCGCGCACGATGGCTAAGTAAGATTTTTGCACTTGCCTGTTTTCAAATTGCTCACACAGTTGCCGCGCTGATTCGCTTGATAAAGCAAACAGTAACACCCCTGACGTCGGTCGGTCTAAGCGATGAATCGGATAAACATATTGACCCAATTGATCGCGTAGGGTCTGCATCACAAACTCGGTTTCATGACGGTCAAGCCAGCTTCGATGGACGAGCATACCCGCAGGCTTATTGACTGCCACACAATGTTCATCTTGATATAAAATTTCTAACATAGGGTTTTCCCAAAAGCCACAGACATAAAAAAGGTCAGAATCGTATCTGACCTTTTCACCATCTTAACCATTATTCATGTTCATTGTGCATCGGTGGATGACGCTTAAAGCCACCGGTTTTAAACGCCAAATAGATAAGACCGATTACTGCCCAGCTTAAACCCATTTTGATGGCGATTGGCTCACTTTCTTTCCACATCAGCGCAACACTGATAAAGCCCAACAGCGGCACAATCAAATACATAAACAAATCATAGGCACTGTGGTAGCGTTTTTCACGGATGATGTAGGTCGCAATCACGGATAAATTAACAAAACTAAACGCCGTCAATGCCCCAAAACTAATCAAATGCGCGATGACATCAAACTCAATAAAACCCGCGGTTAACGCAATCACACCCGCGATATAGATATTGTAGGTTGGGGTCAAGTATTTTGGATGAATATGACCAAAAATACGTTTATTAATGACCCCATCACGCCCCATTACATACATCAAACGAGAGACACCGGCATGCGCAGAAATACCTGACGCCATCACCGTAACAATTGCAAAGCCCAATACAGCGGCTTGAAACGCGGAACCACCCACCAACATCAAAATATCTGGCTGGGTAGCAGCCACATCTGGGAAATATTTGTCAGGGGTTTGTGGGAAATAAATCTGCATAAAGTAAGTGCTAATGATAAACACAATACCTGCAATCAATGCGGTCAAGAAAATTGCTTTTGGTAGGGTTTTTTGCACATCTTTGGTTTCTTCTGCCAATGAGCTTAGTGAGTCAAAGCCTGTGAAAGAGAAACATAAAATGGTTGCACCACTGATGAGTGCCGTCATGTTAGCAATATCACTCCAAAACGGCTTTAAGCTCCATAATTGGTAAGCTGCATCATTGATAGTGCCGTCCGCATTGGTGCCCGCCATCAATTTGCTATACACCAACCACGTAAATACACCGATAATCAATAGCTGAATAAACACAATCCAACTATTAAAATAAGCCACGACTTTGGAGCCATGCACGTTAATCCAGGTCATAAATCCCGTCAGAATAAATACCCAAATCCATTTGTTGACATCAGGGAACAGCGCTTCAAGATAAATCACCGCTAGGATAATATTCACCAAAGGTGACAATAAATAATCCAACCAAGAAGACCAACCCACCATAAACCCGACATTGGGATGAATCGATTTTTGCGCATAGGTATATGCCGAACCTGCCGAAGGATAACGACGAATCATGCTACCGTAACTTAGCGAGGTAAGCAAAATAGCGATCAATGCAATAATATAAGATGTTGGAACGTGCTGATGACTGGCTTCAGAAACCAAGCCGAAGGTATCAAATACGGTCATGGGCTGAATATACGCCAAACCAATAATGATAATGTGCCAAAGGGCTAAATGACGTTGCAATTTAGCGGGCGAATTAGTCGTAGTGGGGGTATTGTTCAAAGCTACCTTTCTCCTATACCCAGTGGTGTTAAAAACAGTCAGCTGTCAAAAGACAAATGGGCGCTGTTTTTAGCCAGTTGAGAGTAGATTAATGCAGCGCATTTAATCCATGAAAAAAAAGAGCCTATTATAAACAAAAACTAAGAATAAACTATTAACAATTAAAAAATCTCGTTAAAAAAATCATGCATGGATTGTTTTAGCATGATTTCGTAAAATTTAACCTATAGTCAAAATAGCCGTACAATGGTTATTGGTCGCGATTGGCTTTTTCGCGTTTTTTGAGTAACACCAACACTGCACCATTGCCACCTTGTGCCGCAGGTGCTGAGCAAAAAGCAAGCACTTCAGGAATCTGACGCAACCAGCCATTGACGCAAGTTTTTAAGATACTATCAATGCCTTTACCATGAATGATTTTCACGCAATTTTCATTGTTTTTTTGAGCCTGCAAAATCAACTGACTCATGGCTTCACGGGCCTCTTCAATGGTGGCACCGTGTAAATCTACGGCATCATACCAGCGAATCTTGCCTTGTTTGAGCTCATTAAACACTTTGTTTTGTAGCGTTGCGGTTTTATAACTTAAATAAGCATCGCCCGATACTGGGTTGAGCAGCGCTTGCATATCAGACAATACATGCCCGCTATCATCGTCACCTCCGACTGCCGCCGCGCGTTTAGCTAGCGTCGTCGCATCAAGCTTATTACCAGCGTTGTTTTTATCCGCCAAGTTTTTATCTTTGATTGGCTGCACGCCTGACATGGCTTGCATAAATAGCAATTTATCGTCATCAAGATGTTCGCTATTATATTTTTTAACTTGTTTGGCGACTTGTTGCTTGCTCAATAAGCCCACGGTTTCAGTCGGTTTGCCGTTTTCATCGGTCTCTTTGGTTTGGCTGCGACCTTTACCCAGTTCGGTTTTAAGCTGCTTTAACTGGTCTTGCATTTCTTTAGAAAATAAATTTGCCATACAATAACTCTATAAATCGGTATAAAAAATAGGGCGTTTATCGATGAAACGCCCTAACATCAATTATTTAACTTGGCTATTTTACGCATTTTGTTGCGATTGTGCCAATAACTTTGCTAATGCCGCGCCTGCATCGCCTGTTTTCATAAACTGCTCACCAATCAAAAACGCATGGATGTCATGGCCCAGCATCAATTTTACATCCTCTGCCGAATGAATCCCACTTTCTGTCACCAATAAGCTATCTTGTGGAAACAGTGTTTTTAGGCGTAGGGTAGTGTCCAAACTCACATCAAAGTTATGTAGATTGCGATTATTAACGCCATACACGTTTTGACGATGGGCTGGCAAGCGTAACGCGCGTTCCACTTCTATCTCATCATGACACTCGATGAGTACACTCATGCCAAGTTTTAACGCCAATTCGTGTAGCTCAGCGACTTGCGCATCCGATAAACACGCCATAATTAGCAAAATACAATCTGCCCCAAGCGCACGTGATTGCAAAATGTGATACGGCTCAATTATAAAATCTTTGCGTAGCACAGGTAGGCTGACCGCTTGGCGCACTTGCAATAAATACTCATCCGAGCCTTGGAAATAGTCGGTATCCGTCAATACCGATAGGCAAGCGGCACCCGCTTGTTCATAGCCGACTGCAGTGGCGACAGCATCGAAATTAGGGGCGATGATGCCTTTGGATGGCGAGGCTTTTTTGACTTCCGCAATGACACGGATACCCGCTTTGCGCAAACTGCCGGCAAAATCACGGATGTCATCGTGGTTCGTTGCGGTAATTTGCTCAAGGTCGTGCCAAGATTGTTGTTGCTTGGCTCTGACCAGTTCTTGACGTTTGGTGTCGACAATTTTTTGTAATACCGAGGGGACTGCTTGATGAGGCATGGTTTTTCCAATAATTTAATGAGAGGTGAATTGCTGAGTAAAGCTTGCTAATGCTGCCATTTTTTGCAAGGCTTTGCCACTGCTGATGATATCTTGTGCCATGGCTACGCCTTGTTTTATGGTATCTGCTTTACCTGCTACATAGATGGTCGCACCGGCGTTTAAGGCAATCATATCCGCTGCTTTTTTGGCGATGGGGGTTTTATTGGGATTGTTAGCCAGTGCTTCGCGGATGAGGGCTAGGCTTTGGCTTGGACTGTCAATGATTAAGCCTTTAAGCGTTTGCGATTCGATACCAACATCTTCAGGTTCGATATCATACACGCTGACTTTGCCGTCTTTAAGTTCAGCCACATGGGTATAAGTCGCCAGTGAGATTTCATCAAGGTTATCCACTGAGCCGACGACTAGCACATGCTCGGCGCCAAGGTTTTTGAACACATTGGCAAGCGGTTCGCACAGCGAAGGATTAAATACCCCAATCATGGCATTTTTGACGCCCGCAGGGTTGGTCAAAGGTCCCAAAATATTAAACACCGTGCGCGTTTTTAGGGTACGGCGAATGGGCATCGCATGTTTCATTGCCACATGGTGATTGGGCGCAAACAAAAAACCAATACCATGGGTTTTAATCGACTGGGTAATCTGCTCGGTATTTAACGCCAAATTAATACCCGCTTGCTGCAGCAAATCGGAACTGCCCGATTTGCCGGAAACGCCGCCATTACCATGCTTGGCGACATGACAGCCAGCTACTGCTGCGACCATAGTAGCGGCGGTAGATACATTAAACAAATTTGCGCCATCGCCCCCTGTACCCACAATATCGACGACATTGGGCACATCCGACAAATCCACTTTAATCGCAAGCTCCCGCATTACTTGGGCGGCGGCGGTGATTTCTTCAATGCTTTCACCTTTCATACGCAGCGCGGTGAGCAGCGCGCCCATCATGGCATCGGGGCATTGACCTTGCATGATGGCTAGCATGACGCCGCGCATTTCTGCATAGGTCAGGTCAATGGTATTGATGGCACGATCCAGCGCGGTGGTAAGCAGTAGTTGGGTTTGCTCTGGGGTTAATGGTTGGTTGTTTTCAATAGCCGTGGTAATGTCACCAAGATAAGGCGTTACAGTATGGGTCATGTCAGTCTCGTATGAGTTTTATGGCTTACACTTTATATATCATTGTACTAGTATACTATAACAAAACCGAACTTTAAAGCCAAACTTTAACCCGAAAAAATGAATTACCCCAGTTTAAGGGTTAGCATTTTGATAGTTTTAATAGTCTTCATAGTTAGCTAAAAAATTTTTCAAAATCGCATACCCATGCTCACTTAAAATAGATTCTGGATGAAACTGCACCCCTTCAATCGGCAATGTTTGATGCTTAATGCCCATCACAGTAGTGGACGGCAGAGAATTATGTGGGTGAATATCATCACACCATGCGGTAACCTCTAGGCAAGCAGGCAAACTGTCTGCCGCAATCGCTAAAGAATGATAGCGAGTGGCGTTAAAAGGGGAGGGAAGCCCGGCAAATATCCCTTGATGATGATGAAAAACTTGCGACACCCGCCCATGCATAATCGTTGGGCAACGAATGATATGGGCGCCAAATGCTTGCCCAATCGCTTGATGACCCAAGCAAACGCCTAATATAGGAATAATGCCGGCAAAGTCTTTGATAAAACTCAACGTATTGCCTGCATCGCTTGGCGTACAAGGTCCAGGGCCAATGACCAAATAATCAGGATTTAAACGAATGATGTCTTCACTGCTGCAAGCATCATTGCGCCAGACTTCAACAGGTTGTCCCAATTGCTCAAAATACTGCACCAAGTTGTAGGTAAAACTGTCGTAGTTATCAATAAAAAGTAGCAATCCAGAAACCCTATGCTGTAATTGTTGGACGATGGTTAACCGATGAAAAAACTTCACCGTTATTTTAGTTAATTATTTTATCACAACCATTCTACAAGTGACTGATAGCAAGTGAATGAAACCGAATAAATGAAGCCGAGTCGCAGGCGGTAATGTTAATGGTTTTCACTAAAATAGTTAAGAACATATTTTATGCACCATAAAAGTGAATATTGATAAAATTTTCATTAAAATGGTGCGATTGTTACAGCCGCATGGCGATTTGAAGGTTATCTAGGCAGATAGTCATATCAGCCAACTTCATCAGTAAATCCAATCTCAAATAACTAATTGAATTATATATAAAAATTTAATATCTATGATGATATGCAAAAAGTTGGCACATAACTTGAAAGTTTAAGCTCAACAAGCACTACTTTGTTTATCTCTTGTCACAGCACCGAAAAGAGTATAAAGTGGCGTAACGTTTTTTTAATCATTTTTTGCGTAAGTAAAAGGAAACGAGCAATGTCGAATAAATTTTTAGATTTAATCAAATCTAGCGAAGCAAAGTGGGTAGATTTTCGCTTTACTGACACTAAAGGTAAAGAGCAACATGTAAGCTATCCAGCTGACAGCATGGACGAAGACATTTTTGAAGAAGGTAAAATGTTTGATGGTTCATCAATCGCTGGTTGGAAAGGCATTGAAGCGTCAGATATGATTTTGATGCCAGATGCTGATACCGCATTCGTCGATCCTTTCTTTCGTGAAACGACCGTTGTTGTGACCTGTGACGTTATCGAGCCATCAACCATGCAAGGTTATGACCGTGACCCACGTTCAATCGCGCGACGTGCTGAAGAATACCTAAAATCAACGGGTATCGGTGATACCGCATTCTTTGGTCCAGAGCCAGAATTCTTCGTATTTGATGATGTAAAATGGTCAATCGACATGTCAGGTGCCCGTCACACCATCTCAGCTGATGAAGCCGCTTGGTCAACCGATAAAGACATAGAAGGCGGTAACTATGCGCACCGTCCACGCGTCAAAGGCGGTTACTTCCCAGTACCACCCGTTGATAGCTCACAAGATATGCGCGCTGATATGTGTGCCGCGGTAGAAGCGATTATGGGTGAAGGCCGTGTTGAAGTCCATCACCATGAAGTTGCCTCTTGCCAGCTAGAAATCGGTGTATCATTTAATACCCTAGTTCGTAAAGCGGACGAAGTACAACAGTTCAAATATGCGGTACACAACGTTGCCCACGAATATGGTAAGACTGCGACCTTTATGCCAAAACCGATGGTTGGTGATAATGGTTCAGGTATGCACGTTCACTTGTCAATCCAAAAAGATGGCAAAAACACCTTTGCCGGTGATGAATACGCAGGGCTGTCAGAAACTGCTTTATACGCAATCGGTGGTATCATCAAACATGCTCGTGCATTAAATGCCATCACCAACCCATCAACCAACAGCTACAAACGCCTAGTACCGCATTATGAAGCGCCTATTAAACTGGCTTATTCAGCGCGTAACCGCTCAGCATCAATTCGTATTCCATACGTGGCAAGCCCGAAAGGCAAACGTATCGAAGCACGTTTCCCAGACCCAGCAGCCAACCCTTATCTTTGCTTTGCCGCATTGTTGATGGCAGCGCTTGATGGTATCCAAAACAAAATCCATCCAGGTGAAGCCGCAGACAAAAACTTATACGACCTGCCACCAGAAGAAGAAGCATTGATCCCAACGGTGGCGGAGAACTTGGAAGTTGCGCTTAAAGCGTTAGAAGACGACCATGAATTCTTAACCAAAGGTGGCGTATTTACCAAAGAAATGCTTGACGCTTACATTGCCTTGAAAAAAGAAGAAGTAGAGCGTTACAACGTATCAGTTCATCCAATCGAATTTGATATGTACTACAGCTGCTAATAAGTTCGCTTTTCAAAAAACCCAACTTCACATTAAGTTGGGTTTTTTTATGTGAAATTTTTAGGCTAATAGGCAAAATTATTTAGGGATTGATTATCAAGCTTGCTAAAATATGCACAATAATGGGTTTTGAGGGGAAGGCTTATATGATTTTGACAAAATACAGTACCGATCATAATAGTAGTTTGCGGTATAGCTTTATACTCACGGCTGTAGTGTTATTGCTGTCACAGTTAAGTCATGCTGAAGTGTATAAGACGACCACCTCAGACGGTCAAGTGGTATATACCGATAATATCAATACCGCTTATCAATACAATAAAAGCAGCAAGAATATCAGCGTATTAGATAAATTACCCACCCAATCACAAGTATCATCGACGATCAATCAATCAACAAAGACATCTAATAACTTGAACAATGAAGTTGATAACGCAGCGAGTACGGCTACTGACAATCGTTTGCCTGATAGTTTAGGTGATAGTTTAACTGATCGCTTATCGACCCAATCTATCTCAGCAAGCCACCAGGGCGATTATGTCATAAAAATTGTAGCGCCTGAAGCCGGGCAAACGCTGCGACGGGGTAGTCAACCAATTGAGATTAACGTTGCTTTGACACCGAGTTTAAAAACAGGCGATAGAATCGTCTATCAACTCAATAACCAAACCTTAGCGACCATAAAAGACACTAGCTATACTATCGCAACTACCACGCTCGATCCTAACCCTTATACCATTACTGTAAGTGTTGAAAACATCTTAGGGGAAGTCATCGCGCAAGACACTCGCGCTATTAATCTCATCAGTAATAATGTACTGTATCAAAAAAAACGTAAAGCGATTGCAGAAGCACAAAAGAAGAAAGCCAATCAACCTTGGTATAAAAAAATACTTTAAGGCGTGATTAAATTTGCTTATCCCATAAGGCACTACCATAACCGATGCAGTTTTATCCAATCGAACACCATAGCTGGGTGGCTATTGATATTCACCATAATTTGGGTGAACAGGTTACCCTATTAACCCATAAATCAGGGTCGATGTCTTGTCGTCAATTACTAAAAAAGCTACAGCAAGCGCTCAATGTGACAGGCGAGTTAATGGATACAAACTTTCCTTATCATTTTATAACAGCTGACGGTTACACTTGGTATGTCAGTTTTAGCCATAGCCGCCAACATGCCGCAGTATTGATTTCGCCCTATACCAATATCGGCATTGATGTCGAAGACACCGCAATTAGTCATCAGGTTGCTTCGCGCTTTTTTTCACCCCATGAATACCAATGGTTGAATCAAAAGCCTGCAGTCAATCAAGCAGTTTTACTAAACCTACTATGGCGACTTAAAGAATGTTCAATCAAAACCCATCAACATGCCGACAAGCAATTAATCAAAGAATTAAAGCATGATGTGCTAGATGAATGGGGCGAGGAAGTTATCAATCAACTTATTGGCGCCCATGAGATAAATGCTAAAGATAAGTCTAAAAATAAGCCTAAAAATAAGCCCATACAATGTGTGCAAACCGACGCTAAAATAATTGGCAATTTTAGTAGCAAACCTTGCAGTTTTATTATTGTAAACCGTTAAATAAGGCTAAAAAATCGCTGTTTAAAAAAATAACCAATTCTTACGAAATTACTTTTTTTTGTAAAAAACCCGTGCTATGATTGCTATAAGAACAATTTACTATGTGAGCGACATTGTAGAGAAATGTTTTAACAAACTATTACAAAAGCTTAACTAGTATATTATTTAGCAGGCGTAGGTAGCGGGTAGCTAAACTTAACTAGGCTTAACTAGCCTTGTTTAAAAAACTACTTTAAAAACCTACCATTAATAGTGTTAAAGGAAGTTATAATATGTCAGTTCGTGAACAAGGCATTGTAAAATGGTTTAATGATTCAAAAGGTTTTGGATTTATTCAGCGTAACAGCGGTGAAGATATTTTTGTTCATTTCCGCGCGATTCAAGGTGACGGCTACCGTTCACTTCAAGATGGTCAAAAAGTTGAATTCATCGTGGTTGAAGGTCAAAAAGGTCTTCAAGCTGAAGAAGTTACCAAAGTCGAATAAGTTAAGCCAAAAAGGGGTTGAAGTGTTATTTTTGACCTTTTTGCAAACCAAGTTGATGTCATTAACTTGGTTTTTGTTGTTTCTCATAGCCAATGATTGATTGGTCAAAATAGGTTAACTCTCTGTGTTTCAAACTTTCTCACAACTACCTCTTCATCCAGCGCTCAAACAAGCGATTGACCAACTAGGTTATCAAACGCTGACCCCTATACAAGCGCAGATATTGCCCAATACACTCGCTGGGCAAGACGCCATTGGGCAGGCACAAACAGGTACAGGTAAGACAGCAACGTTTTTACTGACCATCATCAATGAATTGCTGAATAATCCTATAAACCCTGAGGTTGATGGCGATCGTTTTTTGGGTGAAACCCGTGCGCTGGTGCTCGCGCCGACTCGAGAATTGGCTCAACAAATTTATCAAGATTGCCTTGAACTCACCAAGTTTACCGAACTGCATACTGTTTGTTTGCTCGGTGGCACAGACTATGAGACGCAGTTAAAGCAGCTGCATCAAAAGTTTGTCGATATCATCATCGCCACCCCAGGTCGTTTGATTGATTTTTGCTTTCAGCACCATGTGTATCTCGATCGTCTTGAAATTTTGGTATTAGATGAAGCAGATAGAATGCTGGATATGGGGTTTATACCTGATATCAAACGCTTGATTCGTATGATGCCCGCCAATACGCATCGGCAAACCCTGCTTTTTTCCGCTACCTTTAACCAAGATGTGATGAATTTAGCTTATCGCTGGTTATATCAGCCGATTTTTGTAGAAATTGCGCCCGAACAAAAAACCAGTCAAACCATCGAGCAACTGTTTTTTACCCTGATGGAATCGGATAAACTGGCGGCGTTACAGCAAATTATTGAAAAAATTTCCCCCAAGAAAATGATTGTCTTTGCCAATCGTAAAGACCAAGTCAAGCGCCTGTATGACAAACTTAATCGTCAGTATAAAGTAGTGATATTGTCAGGGGATGTCATACAGGCCAAACGCGAGAAGTATTTGGCACAATTTCGTCAAGGCGATGCCAATATTTTAGTGGCGACTGATGTTGCAGGGCGAGGTATTCATGTGGATGATGTGGCTTGTGTGGTCAATTACACCTTGCCAGACAGTCCTGATGATTACGTTCATCGTATCGGTCGCACCGGTAGGGCAGGCAATAAAGGCATGAGTATAAGCTTTATCAGTGAAAACGACGGATTTAACTTACCGGCTATCGAGCAATATTTGGATGAAAGTATCAAAATGCAGCAATGGTCGAATGATACCCGTTTTTTAGAGGATTAAATTTTTTAATTGATAAAACATTAAGGGCGCTATCAATCAATAGCGCCCTTTTTTACAGCAAAAATACATTAATAAAAATAACGCTATAATCTAACGATATCGACTTTAGCAAGACCATTTGAAGGATTAGCAATTCTGCTAAAAGCACCTTTTGACAAATCTAGCGTACGGCCATATTTGCCGAACCCACCTGTGTCAGTCACGCGTACAACCACACTTTTACCATTGGCTTTGTTAGTGACTTTAAGTAGGCTACCTAATTTGTGCACGTTGCTGGCGGCAGTCAGTGCATTTTGATTGAATTTCTCGCCAGACGCCGTGGTACGACCATGATGCTTGCCACCATACCATGAAACAACAGCAGCGTTGGCTTGCTGGGTGACTAAAGTAGTAACAAACAAACTGGCAATGATATATTTCATCGGATGTTCCTTTTATCAATTAAAGCGGTCAATAATCTGACTACTTAAAGGTATCAAGGGGCATTTCCCGTGATTTACATATTAAAAACAAAGTAATATTGTTTAATATCACTTAAGCGGTGTGTATTCTAATTACAAAGTTATGTTATTTCAAATATTTTATTGTAAACAAAATCTTTAATATCGGATGTGTTTTGCTAAACATATAAATTGTGTAACTATATCAGCTAGTTTTTCTAACCTGTTGATTTTGTGTAAAAATGCTATCTTGAGTCGCTAATTGGATATAAAAAATGCAAAAAAAAGAGAATGCAAGTTATTGCATTCTCTTTTTTACATATGGTGGAGATGGCGGGAGTTGAACCCGCGTCCGCCAGCACTACGCCCATGACTCTACATGTTTAGATTCTGTCTATGGCTTTAATGGTTGGCGAACCGACAGTCAGGATGCCAACCACGAGCCTCTTAAGTTTTGCTCAAATTGGCGAGACAACAATTTAAGCTATCCATCGTGCGTTCGCTTCAAGGAGAGCAACCAGACCAATGGCAATCTGTGCCGTCCCAAGCAGCCCTTAGGCTGCTAGAGCGTAAGTTTCGTCGTTTGCGACTAGTTTAAAATGTATATTTTATTTACGAGTGGACATACTCACTCGACATGCATCATTGAGTTTCATTACCAGCGTCGAAGCCAGAACATCCCCAAATGAACTGTGAATTATATAAGGTTAGTAGCTTAAAATACAAGGCTAAACGTCATAATAGTCAGATAAATTACTAAAAACACACACAGACCCCAAAACCGTTCAGATTATTGTCATGCATTTGACGTATCGAGCTGATAAGCTAAAGTATTGAAGTAAGTAAAATTTTTTTGATATATTTTTAGTCAAAGAAACAATAGGCTGGGTAACTTAGAATAGGTAAATTAGACTGAGCCATTGAATAAGCTAATCAGGTAATTAATGAATGGCAGGTAGCTGAATGGCAAGTAGCAAAAAAAATTCGCCAAGCATCATGCGGATGTCACAAAATCAGCTCAAACGCCAGCGTGAATGGGTGTATTTGGCGCATTTTTTAGCCATGCTGCATTTACATCCTGCCAAAACCATCTCAGGTACGGATGATGGTAATGAGCCAGATTTTACCTGTATTTTTTATTGTGACAAAGGTGAATATGCAATTGGCATCGAATTGACCACCTTGCCAAGACTACGCGATAGACTCGGTAATGACAATTTAATGCTAAAACGTTGGTACTGGCAGTCGCTGCTACAGGTGTCAACCAAATTGACACCAACGCGGTTTAATGGTAAAGGTGAGATAGTAGGTGTCAAAGCTAATTGGGCCAATCGGGTCGATTGGCAAAAAATTGATAACCGTAAAATTCTGAATTTATCCCAGCAATTTATCGAGCAATCCCTTGATTTGCCACATCCTACACTCAGTAGTAAATTACAAAACGGTATTGCCAAAACCATGCGTTGGTTACCCAGTGCGTTTTTTACCGATATGGCAGATGAAAACGAAGATTTACCGATTGATTCCTACATCAATCAAAGTGATATTGATGCGGTGATGAGTAAAAAAGCGCATAAAGTCCAAGCGTACCGCAAAAAAAGAGCGTTGGATGAAGTGTGGTTATTGATTCATACCAATGAACAGCAAGAAAAGGGCTTATTAACTTTTGATACAAGTGAAGTATTGCATCACGGTAGTGAGTTTAATCGAGTATTTTTAACCTTATATCCCACCACGACACTGCTACAAGTTGCTAAATAAAAAAGGCTAAATCTATTTTTAGCCTTTTTTATGGTTAAAAATTGCATTTAATCATCGAGTTGTTCCATGACATCCTCAGTAAAGTTGACGTTGGTATAGACTTCTTGTACATCGTCCAAATCTTCTAGCATATCAATCATTTTCATGATTTTTTTAGCATCTTCGACATCAGTGACATCCGCCATGGTTGAAGGGGACATGGTCACTTCTGCGTTGTCGGATTTTAAACCGGCTTTTTCTAAAGCATCCATCACGTCACCGAAGTTCTCTGGCTCAGTGACCACTGTGATACTATCACCGTTATTTTCAATATCGGTTGCTCCGGCTTCAAGTGCGACTTCCATGATAGTGTCTTCTAGCGACACATCATCAAAGGTAATTTCACCGCGTTTGCTAAACATATAGGCCACTGAGCCTGATGTACCCAAGTTGCCACCATTTTTGCTAAAAGCATGACGCACTTCGCCAACGGTACGGTTGAGGTTATCCGTCATGGTCTCGACAATCACCGCAACACCGCCCAAGCCATAGCCTTCATAGGTAATTTCTTGCATGTTGTCATTATCACCGCCGCCTGCACCACGTTCAATCGCCCGTTTTACAGTGTCTTTGGTCATATTAACTGAGTTGGCTTTTTCCACCGCCGCACGCAAACGTGGGTTACTCGCTGGGTCTGGGTCGCCTTGTTTGGCAGCAGAGACCAGCTCACGAATGATTTTGGTAAAGACTTTACCTTTTGCCGCATCTTGTTTGGCTTTACGGTGTTTGATGTTTGCCCACTTGGAATGTCCGGCCATGAGTGTATCCTTTATCTAACTATCTAACGTAACAATCTGATTTTCAAAATTTTGCGTGCGCTATTATAAACGAGCAACCCCGATTTTTGATAGGGGGTTGCGCCTATGTTATCGCAGGAAATGTTATTGAAAGTTAAAATCAAACCTAAGGGCGAGACGAATCATCAGGTCGTGGCAATGTCGGCAAATCAATATAGCGGTGTATCAACTCACTTAAATCAATTTTTACCTTTAAATTCACCAAGTTCCAATACTGTCCAGAAATGGTTCGATCAAGCATCATGGTAAGTGGGGCAGGTTGAAAGCTTTGCCAGTATTTAAGCGACTCTTTTGCTTTGGCAATTGCTTGAAAATGGGTCTGGCTGGTGGCAAAGTCGTAAGGCGCGTGTTTGGATAAATCAAACAATTGCGTAAAACCATACGGGGTCAAACCAATCTGCAACCAATCGTTATAAAAGTCTGTGGGCAGTGGTTCATCATTGTCTTTTTTGATGCCAATGCTGACCAAATCTTGCTCAAGCGCTGTGACATCACCGCTTAAGCAATGGATTGCAAAGCGTTTGAATAACGCAACTTCGTCATGGCTGTAAGATTTGATACCACCAAAGTCATAGGCAATGACCGAGCCATCAGGGCGAAACGCAAAGTTACCTGGATGAGGGTCACAATGCAGACGGTACAGTTTGAACAATTGACCGGCACTAAAATCAAATAAGCGAGTGGCGATTTTTTGTTTGATGTCATTGTCCCAAGTGGCAGCCACTTCAAGCTTTTCACCCAGTTCTTGTGATAGGGTTAAAATCCGTTTGGTCGAATGGCTATGAAAAACTTTGGGAATAATTAGCCCATCATCCTCACTGTGAAAACTGCCAAAAATTGCTAAATTATGGGCTTCTTTGCTGTAGTCAAGCTCGTCATACAGGCTATCACGGATTTCTGCAAAAATTTTATCTTGCAAGGTTTTATCCATATTAAGCACGCCCGTTATCTTAAGCGCCAAGCGAACGTGTTTTAAGTCACTGTCGATGCTGGTATCAACATCGGGGTATTGCACTTTGACTACGACCGCTTCACCGGTTGGCAACACCGCTTTATGGACTTGACCGATAGAGGCTGCCGCAAAAGGTGATTGCTCAAACTGGGCAAACAACGCCTCAATCGGTTGCCCCAATTCTTTTTCAACCTGCTGTTTGATGACGGCAAACGGCATGGGCGGCGCGTCTTTTTGTAATTTCTCCAGCGCTTTTGAGACTTCAGGCGGGAACACATCTTTATACTGCGAGGCAATTTGACCGACTTTCATCACCGCGCCTTTCATTTCGCCCAAGGTGTCGGCGATTTGTAGCCCTACGGTTTGCAGCATTTCGCTACGGGCTGTGAGTTTATCTTCTTCAGAGCCTGCAAAAGACTTAATAGAATTTTTAGCTGCTTTCCCTGCGATACTGGCAGTCATACCCGCAAGTTTTAAAAAACGTTTTTTTGATGACATAGTGGTTGTCTTATAGCAGAATTTTTTAATTAATTTATCAGTGAAACTATCAGGTAAATTATCAAGTTTTAAGTATTGAGATTAGCAGAAAATGGCTATTTTTGCTATGTACCGTGCTGAAATTTAGCGAATTTTGTGCATAGCTTGGCATAAAAAACTTGGCACAAAAAAAGGCGCCACGATGACACCTTGTTTATCCAAACTGTTAAAAATTATTGTAAAAATAAGCGATAACCTAAGTTATCGGTGAGGTTTTCGCACGCATAGCCAATGTCTTGCAGTTTGGCAAGTAATTGCTCGGCGGTTTGCTCACCCATTTGAATGCCCGCTAAGATACGCCCTTCAGCCGCCCCATGATTGCGATAATGGAATAAAGAAATGTTAAACTGTGAGCCCAATTTTTCAAGGAAGTTGAGCAGCGCGCCAGGACGCTCGGGAAATTCAATGCGAAATAATTGCTCGTCTTTTAATCCCGCGTGTCCGCCGATTAAATAGCGGATATGGGTCTTGGCGACTTCATCATCGGTCAAATCAATCGCGGCATCATCGGCTTCATTGAGTAACTGGTGGATTGCTTTGCGCTCTTTTTCCCCTTCTTTGAGGGCGATACCGACAAAAATATTGGCAGCGTGATGGGCGTAGTTGGGGTTGGTGTTGATGCGGTAGTTAAATTCGGTGATGTTGCGACCTTTGAGTGAGCGGCAAAAATCCAAGAAAGCGCCTGTGCGCTCAGGAATGGTCACCCCAAAAATCGCTTCTTTTTTCTCACCAATTTCGGTACGTTCAGCGATATAGCGTAAGCGGTCAAAATTCATGTTGGCACCACATAAAATCGCCACACAGTTTTTGCCGTATAGATTATGATGTTCGATGTATTTTTTCATACCTGCAACCGCCAACGCCCCTGCAGGCTCGACGATAGTACGGGTTTCATCATACACGTCTTTAATCGCCGCACACACTTCATCATTGCTACAAGTGACCACATCAGGCTCGACCACGGGACCTGAGTGATCGCTTTTTGGCATACGGCAGACGTCAAACGGTATTTCACCGAGCTGCGCGACTGCCACCCCATCGACAAACAACCCCACTTGGGGTAAGCGCTTGCGTTCACCGGTATCAAGCGCGATTTTTAAACAGGCTGCTTCTTCTGGCTCGACCGCCACGACTTTGACATGCGGTGCAACTTCCCCCAAAAACGCTGCCACACCTGAGATTAAGCCACCGCCACCAACCGCAACAAACACATATTCCATTTTACGCCATTGTTGTACTAGCTCCATGGCAATGGTGCCTTGACCTGCGATGACCAGTTCATCGTCATACGGCGGGATAAAGGTCAAGCCATCGGTTTGGGCGCGTTCAATGGCATAGCGGTTAGATTCATCAAAACTATCGCCATATAGCACCACATTACCGCCCAAGGACTTGACGGCACTGACTTTGATATCGGGAGTGGTAGTCGGCATCACGATAATGTTATTGAGTCCCAAGCGGCTAGCCGAGAAGGCAACGCCTTGCGCGTGGTTGCCGGCAGAGGCACAAATCACGCCTTTGGCTTTGTCTACTTCGCTCAACTGGCTAATTCGATTGTAGGCACCCCGCAGCTTGAAAGAAAACACTGGCTGAAAATCTTCACGTTTAAAACGAATATCGTTGTTAAACCGTTCACTGAGTTTTTTGGCGGGTTCAAGCGGCGTTTGAATAGCAGCATCATACACGGTCGCTTGAAGGATAAGGCGTACCCAATCTGATAACATAATAATGACCTAAGTTTGAAAAATACGTTTGAAGATTTATTTTTACCCTCTGTGTGCTTTCATAACCAAAACACAGCAAATCGTTAGAGAAGTAAAAAATAAGTGATTAGATTAGGACTTTAGGGTTTAGCTTGCAAGTGCTTTTACGGTAAAATAAGTTGGGTAATTGATAGCATTAAGTTTTCTATCTGTTTTTTTGATAAATTCCTAACAAGGCTGGGTCTATGAGTACGATGAATGCAAGCACGCAACAACAACAAAAACAAGCCGTGGCAGCAGACGCGTTAAAATATATCGAATCAGGCATGATTTTGGGCGTGGGGACGGGCAGTACCGTCAACTGCCTCATTGAATTATTGCCAAAAGTTAACCTAAAGGGCGCTGTGGCAAGCTCAAAGGTCACCGAAGATAAGCTCAAAGCCCTCGGTATTGAGGTGATGGATTTAAATTTCACGGGTGAGTTAGATTTGTATATTGATGGTGCCGATGAAGTGAACGAGCACTTACAGCTAGTCAAAGGCGGTGGCGGCGCTTTAACCCGTGAAAAAATTGTTGCCGCTGCTTCTAAGCAGTTTATTTGCATGGTGGATGAAAGTAAATGGGTGCAGCAATTAGGCGTTGGCTTTCCACTACCGATTGAAGTGTTGCCACAAGCGCGCTCGTATGTGGCGCGTGAGCTGGTGCAGCTTGGCGGTGAGCCGGTCTACCGTGAAGGATTTGTCACCGATTATGGCAATTTGATTTTGGATGTTTATGGCTTAGATATCGGCTTGAACATTGAGAAGGTAGCAGCGTTTGAAGCAAAGTTAAACAATATCGTTGGGGTGGTGTGTAATGGGTTATTTACTGCACAGCACGCTGATATCTTGCTGATGGCAACGGCAGATGGCGTAAAAAAATTAACAGCCAAGTAAATTACCATTAAGTTAACGTTTGTTAGTAATGTTGTCATACAACAAAAAAGACCAAGTCACGATGACTGGTCTTTTTAATTTATAACCGATTTAGTTTATAACCGCTAATGGCAAGCTTGATGGCAGGCTCATTAGTGCATGTATTGACCGCCGTTTACGTTGATGGTCTCACCTGTGATATAAGCAGCGCCATCGCTGACCAAATACATCACGGCAGCAGCAATCTCTTCAGGTTGGGCGATACGACCCATTGGAATGCCTGCTTTGATGCTTTCCATCACTTTTTCAGGCACCGCCATCACCATTTTAGTGCCTGTATAACCCGGTGCAACCACGTTAACGGTCACCCCAGATTTAGCGCCTTCTTGTGCTAGCGATTTACTAAAGCCGATAATACCTGCCTTGGTGGCGGAGTAGTTGGTTTGACCAAACTGACCTTTTAAGCCATTAACTGAGCTGATACTGACAATACGCCCAGATTTTTGCTCAAGCATTTTGTTAAAAACGGGTTGGGTGACCGTGAATAGTGATTTTAAGTTGGTATCAATCACCTCTGACCATTGCTCATAAGTCATTTTTTTGAAAGTCGTATCACGGGTGATACCTGCGTTATTTACTAGCACATCAATGTGACCTGCTTTTTCAATTGCATCAACAATGGCTTTGGTGGCGGCTTCATGGTCGGTGAGATTGGTTTCAACAAAGGTGAAATCGCTGGCATTCATGCCTTCTTCTTTTAACCAAGCTTCGCCGCGGTTGACTGTACTATCCGCTTTATGGGTGTAAGTTGCAATGATGTGATAGCCAGCTTGGATTAGCGCATGACAAATAGCAGTGCCAATACCACCTAGCGCACCTGTTACGAGGGCAATTTTTTTGTTTGCAGTTGAGTTGTCCGTTGTCATCACAGTACGCTCCTTGTTTGTTGTGATTGTTGGTTGTAATAAAAAATTCAATGATTAGGATAGTTTATAAAATAAATGTGTTGGTTGTTTTACAATTGAACATGCGGCTAAAAAATCAGTCACACGCGATTGATATCAGGGTCACAAAAAATCTATAGACCGAATATTCACATAAATTTATTGACTTTTACTTCCTTGTTTTTTTCATCATATATGAAAATTTGATAACTACCAATATTTTTTACGTTTTTATTTCTATGACAAACATTTTGCTACGCGCAAACGAGTATTTATAGGTTTGTGTGCTAAAAAAATTTGCAACAATAGCGGTTTGTGCTAGGCTATAAGGATAACTTTAAGCAATGTAAGGTTGAGCAAAATACCCTGTATCAGCCGCACTTAATCCATGCTATTTGCTAAATTTCTTGCTTGATGGTACAAAGTTGGCTTAATTTTACAAACTTGATTGGACAAGATTGATTGTACAAGATTGAGTGTATGAACACGCAAGCGTGAATGCTTAGTACTTATATATACCACGATGAGGTGGGTCTGTTTATTTAGTCTGTTTATTTATTTGCCACACGGAAATTAGAATGCCGCAACTCTTACCGACGATAGAACAAATCGCTGTATTACAGCAAGCTAGTAATTTTGGCTATCAGTATTGGCAGACTAAAACAAACGTTGCACAAAGCTTTTTAAAAAGCTATCCGCTTACCCAAACGCTCGATGTCCAACATATCAAAGATTTAATACGCGATTATACGCTGGATGAAGATTACCAATTGGCGGATGAAGCAAGCGTGATGCGAGGGCTGCGTCATCTACGCAATTTGTTGATGGTGCGCTGGATTTGGCAAGATGCATTAAATCTGATTAGCCTAGAGCAGCTGACATGGGAGCTATCAAAATTTGCCGATTATTGTCTTATCTTTGCCAAAGACTATGTGTATCAAGATTTAATCAGTCGCTATGGCGAGCCGTATTTTTTTGATGAAAAAAATAAACCACATAAGGATGATTTAGCCATCATCGCCATGGGTAAAATGGGGGCAGAAGAGCTCAACTTATCAAGCGATATCGATTTGATTTTTGTTCATCAGGGGCAAGGTGAGACGGCGGTTGACCCGTTAAAACAACAAGGGTCAAAAGCTGCTAAATCCATCGACAACAAGAAATTTTTTACCAAATGGGGTCAAGGCATCATCAATCTGCTTGATAAAAACACCCAAGATGGTTTTGTATTTCGCATTGATATGCGCCTGCGTCCTTGGGGCGATGGCAGTGACTTGGCAATTCATTTATCGGCACTGGAAAAATATTTTGCCCAACATGGACGGGCGTGGGAGCGATTTGCTTGGCTAAAAGCCAGAATCGTCAACCCTGTCACCTTTAGCGATAGCTTAAAAGCCCTTATCAAGCCGTTTGTATTTCGTTATTATGTCGATTATAGTGCCTTTGCCGCCCTGCGTGAGATGAAATCGCTGATTCAAAACCAAGTCGAACAACGTCAAGATACTGACAATGTCAAGCTTGGGGCAGGTGGTATTCGTGATATTGAGTTTATCGTGCAGTCGTTTCAGTTGATTTATGGCGGGCGTGTCAGTGATATCAAAGTAAAAAACTGCCTACAAGCGATGAGCCAACTGGAAAAACATGGCTTTATCGATGCTGTGACCCATGAGCAATTGGCACAAGCCTATCGTTTTTTACGCAGATTGGAGCATGGTATCCAAGCCATCAATGATGAACAAACCCAGCGACTACCCCAAGATGCCATGCAGCGACATCAGCTTGCCCAAGTATTGGGGTTTGCCGATTGGGCGGCATTGTTAGCCAAACTCAATGAATACCGCCAAACGGTAAAAATACCTTTTGACGAGCTGGTCAGTGATCGTCAGCAGTCTGATGAACAACTGCAAGTGGATCATCAGCACAATTTATCTGAGCTTGAGCAAAAATTAAGCGCTGACAATAAAGATAAATTAAGCCAGTTTTGGCAAAGTAAACTCATCACAGGGCTTAGTGAAGAAGCCAAGACTCGCTTAAATGCTGCTTATCCGATTCTAATCAATGGGTTGTTACATTCTGATTTAAGCGAAGATGCAATCAATGTGGCGTTACCTAGAATGTTGACACTGCTAGAGGCAGTAAGTCGTCGGTCAATTTATTTGGTCATGTTTGCCGAAAACCCAACGGCAGCCGCCAAATTGATTCCCATGTTGGCAGCAAGCCCTTGGATTGCGAGCGAATTGGTAAGTTATCCTGTTTTGCTAGATTCATTTATCCGTGAAAAATACCGTCATTTACCTGATAAGGCAGAACTCAGTGACATCTTGCGTCAGCAGTTGTTACGGGTAGAACCTAATGATGAGGAAGGGCTACTCAACGCCTTTCGTTTTTTCAAAAAAACCCAAGTCTTGGCAGTGGCGGCGAGTGATGTGTTGGCGGATAGACCGTTGATGAAAGTCTCTGATTCACTCACCTTTATCGCTGAAGTGGTGCTTGAAAAAGCGTTGCAACGGGTATTTGGTGAATTGGTAAAAAAACATGGCTATCCTGTCAATGCCCAAGGCGAGCCTGTGAGTGAAGCGCATAATGGCTTTGCGATTATCGGTTATGGTAAGCTTGGCGGGCTTGAGATGAGTTATAGCTCAGATCTTGATCTTGTGTTTATTCATGACATTGATGAAGAAGCGATGACGCTCGGTGAAAAACCCATCAGCGGTATGAAGTTTGCCGCACGCCTTGCCCAAAAACTGATGAATTATTTGACTACCCAAACGCGCGATGGCCGTGTCTACGAGATTGACATGCGCCTGCGTCCTTCGGGTCAAGCGGGTATGATGGTGGTATCTACCCATGCGTTTGAACTTTACCAAATGCACAAAGCTTGGGCGTGGGAACACCAAGCGTTGGTTCGCGCACGTGCCATTTGCGGGGATAACCGGGTGATGACGCGATTTGACCAAATTCGTAAAGAAGTATTGTGTCTGCCGCGTGATAAAGACAGTGTCCGTATCGAAGTATCGACCATGCGTCATAAGATGCAAGACCATTTGGGCAGCAAACCGCACACCAAGCAGCAAGGATTATTCCATCTGAAACAAGATGCAGGCGGATTGGTTGATATTGAATTTATTGCCCAGTTTGCTGTCTTGGCGTATGCCAATAGTTATCCTGCGTTGGCAGTTTGGAGTGACAATGTGCGTATCTTTGAAGCGCTTGCCAAAACAGGCATCATCGAAACCGAAATATGCCAACAGCTAACGCACGCTTATCTTCGCATCCGCAGTATGACGCATCGCTTGGCTCTGGCAGAGCAGCCGATACTGGTAGATGAAGCCCAGTGGCATGAGCTGCGTAATTTTGTTGATGCGCAATGGCATCGTTTAATCGGGCAGCGTCCAGAATAGATGTAACCTCAATTTTTATTTCAAACAAAAACTTTTATTTCAAACAAAACACTAGGAGTAATCAATGGCAACAATTCCCAGCATGGCAGACCGTGATGGTTTTATCTGGATGGATGGCAACATGGTAGACTGGCGTGATGCCAAAATCCACGTATTAACCCATACACTGCACTACGGGATGGGCGTATTTGAGGGGGTTCGAGCCTACAAAACCCATGATGGACGCACGGCGATTTTTCGTCTAGAAGATCATACCCAGCGCCTGCTAAATTCCGCTAAAATTTTCCAGCTTGCTGTACCCTATTCGTATGAAGAAGTATTACAAGCACAAAAAGCCGTGGTACGTGAAAATAACCTTGAATCGGCATACCTACGCCCATTGATTTGGGTCGGTTCTGAAAAATTGGGTATCGCTGCCAAAGATAATAGCATCCACACCATCGTTGCCGCTTGGGTTTGGGGTGCTTATCTGGGGGAAGAAGGCATGGCAAAAGGTATCCGGGTAAAAACCTCAAGTTTTACCCATCACCATCCAAACGTCACCATGTGTAAAGCCAAAGCCGTCAGCAACTACCCAGTATCTATCATGTCAAACCAAGAAGTCACCCGTCATGGCTATGATGAGGCGGTATTGATGGATACCCAAGGCTATGTTTGTCAAGGCTCAGGGGAAAACTTATTTTTGGTCAAAGATGGTGAGCTGCATACCCCAGATTTGTCAGGTGGGGCATTGGACGGCATTACCCGTCGTACGGTGATACAGTTTGCACAGGACTTGGGCATCAAAGTGCATGAGCGTAGAATCACCCGTGATGAGTTTTATATCGCGGACGAAATCTTTATGACAGGTACTGCTGCCGAGATTACCCCAATTCGTGAATATGATGACCACGTCATTGGCTGCGGCGCGCGTGGTGAAATCACCGAAAAACTGCAAAGTCTATTTTTTGACGTGGTACAAGGCAAAAATGATAAATACGCGCACTGGCTCAGCTACGTGGATGAATAATCGGTAAAATTGTAGATAAGTGAAAATAAGTAGATAAGTGAACATAAAAGGATAGTTATGTTAAAATGACTATCCTTATTTTTTGAAGAATTATCGGTACTTTGGAAGTGACATGACAACATCGAGTGCAACCACCCCGCTTAAACAAATTATTTGTATCAAATGGGGCACCAAATATGGCGCAGATTACGTTAATAAACTCTATGGGATGGTAAGCCGTAATATCACCCCGCCGTTTCGCTTTGTCTGCTTTACCGACAATACCGATGGCATCCGTCCTGAAGTAGAATGTCAGGATTTGCCGCCCAGCGATATTGTGATGCCTACCAATACCCTTGGTAAATGGCCTAAGTCACGGCTTTGGAATGCACAGCTTGGCAATGTCACAGGAACGGTATTATTTTTAGATCTTGATGTAGTCGTAGTGGGTAGCCTTGACGACTTTTTTAGTTTTGGCGATGACGAGCAGACGGTGTTATCTTATAACCCAAGTAACCCCTTAGAGAAGCTAGGTCAAACCTCGTGTTTTCGCTTTAAAGTCGGTAGTTTGGTTAGTTTGCTAGAAAAATTCCGTGCCGATCCACAAGGCGTGGCGGATAAATATCGCTTTGAGCAGCGTTTTGTCACTCGCAATGCCCCAGGTGGGGTTAAGCTTTTTCCCAAAGAGTGGGTGGTGCATTTTCGCCGCAAATGCCGCCAGCCATTTCCGCTAAATTATTTTATCCCACCAAAACTGCCTCATGATGCACGCATTATTATTTTCCCTGGGGATTTGTATCCGCAAAATGCGATTGCAGGGCAATACAACAAAAATTCTGCCGATAATGCCAAAGACCATTTGGCGCAATTATTCACCGCTGAAAAAATCAAAAAACCGATTTCGCATTTACGCCATTTTATTTTGCCGACTGATTGGGTGGCAACGCATTGGCGAGAATAGAGGATAAACTATGGCGAACTTAGACCAACCTATCAAAATCTTTATCGGCTGTGATCCTAATAACAGTGACCTTGAGCAGATGATGGTGCTAGATTATAGCTTGCACAAACATACCAGCGAGCCTGTCGAGATTATCTGGATGCAGTTAAGCCGTGACCCAAGTAGCGTATGGTATTCCAATCCGCAAACAGGTGAGGGCTGGCATACCGAAAAATGGGCGACCCCGTTTTCGGGCTTTCGTTGGGCAATCCCTGAGTATTGTGGCTTTAGCGGACGGGCGATTTATATGGATGCCGATATGGTGGTGTTGGACGATATCGCTAAATTGTGGCAGCATCCGATATCCGATGATGCGATTCTTGCGGCTAAAGGCGATGGCGATTTGATGCGACTGTGCACCTGCGTATGGGATTGCCAAAAAGCCAAGGATTATCTTGAGCCTGTCGCCCAGCTACAAGCCGATCCTGAGAGCCATAGCAAAATGATGGCAAAATTTAAAGCCAATCCGCAACTCATACAGCTCTACCAAGACAGCTTTAATTGTGTGGATGGCGAAGATTTAGCGATTGAGGATATTCGGATTTTGCATTATTCCGACATGGGAACGCAGTTTAGCCATAAATATTCCTTACCGCGTTTACAAGCCGAGGGCAAAACGCATTGGTTTGATGGGCAGATTTTGCCGCACCCTCGTCAAGATTTGGTTGAGCTTTTCGATACCTATTATCAAGAGGCGATACAAGCGGGCTATAGTATTGAAAACTATCGCACTACGCCGTTTGGCGAGTTTCCAAAAAGAACTTACAAGAAAGGTTACAAGGGTAATGCAGTGACTCGCCCTGCGAAAAAACCTTCTTTATTTAGTCGTTGGTTTAAATAGTCAATAGAGTATTAAATGGCATTGGTTCAGTCACAAAAAATCGTATTAGTGATTAATTCACTGCAAGGCGGTGGGGCAGAAAAATTTGTTTTGACCTTGGGGGAAGCCTTTTACCAGATGGGTTTTGAGGTGCATATTGTCCGATTTGACCCGATTGTCGAACATACATTAAGCGAAAATTTAATCTATCATCTTATTCCTTTTCGCAATTATCGACGCTTGCCGAAAGGTAAAATTCGGCATTTCTTTTTTGCTCGGGCGGTTGATGGCTATATCAATAAACATATTGGTCAGCCTGTGGCAATATTCGTGAACTTGTACCGTGAACATGAGGTATTTTATTATTCAAGGCAAAAAAAGGTGGCGTATGTCATCCATAATCAACTGAGTGAAAAATTAAAACTTACCACCTTGCCGCCCAAGCAGCTTTCTTACTTTCAACGAATTTATACCAAGTATCCTGCTATTTGTGTGAGCGGTGGGGTGGAGCAAGATTTTATCCATCAATTTGGCGAACCGACCAAAACCACCACGATTTATAACCCCATCGACCGTGATAACATCCGTGTATTAGCTGAGGCAGCTAGCCCAGATTTACCCGCCATCACCCGACAGGGTTATCTTATCCATGTGGGCAGTTTTAAAGCGCAAAAAGGGCATGAAATTTTATTGCAAGCTTATGCCAATTCGGCACAGACATTGCCCTTGGTATTGGTGGGTAAGGGTAGTCTGCAAGCGCAAATTGAACAAAACATTATCGCGTTAAACTTGCAAGATAAAGTGATTTTAACTGGGTTTCAAAAGAATCCTTACCCATTGCTAAAGCACGCCACAGGGTTTGTGTTATCCTCGCATTTTGAGGGCTTTGCATTGGTATTGGCAGAATCATTGGCATTGGGCGTGCCTGCGATTAGCACCGATTGTCCGTCAGGACCTAGTGAGATTTTGCCGCCGCAGAATTTGGTGGCAGTGGCAGATATCCCTGCTTTAACTGAAAAAATCAACCAATTAATGAGCCATCCTAGCCAGTTTAACGTGCCATTTAACGAAGCTTTTTTGCCGCAAAATGTTGCCCGTCAGTATTTGGCATTTATGGGGGTTGGCTTTGAATAAATCCAAGCGAGAAAAGTGATGCTAAAAAATTATGTGATTAGTCTCGCTCATCATAGCAAGCGGCAAAGCCATATCCAACAAGAGTTTGCTAAGCAGCACATACCTTTTACTTTTTTTTCGGCGGTCACCCCGGATAAAAATACCCAAGTCGCTCAGCGACTGGCGATTGATATCACAAAGTCGGTATCTAGTGACACCGAAATTGCCTGTTTTTTAAGTCATGCTAGCCTGTGGCAACGCTGTGTGGATGAAAATCTTGATTATATCGGTATTTATGAGGATGATGTTTTTTTAGGTCAGCAGTTCGAGCAGTTGATCCGTCAAACTGATGTTTTTCAAAGCCAAGCTATCGATATTTTAAAATTAGAAAAGGTAAGCCCAAGGGTGCATTTGGCTCATCCGATAGTCTTACCTCAGAGTAAACGGACGATTTATGAATTAAAGTCTCGCCATTTAGGCGGGGCAGGTTATCTGCTATCCCATCGCGCTTGTCAGTATCTATTACAATATATTAGAAACCTACCGCAGCTTGAGGCAGTCGATGTGATGCTATTTGATGTGGGAAAATACCCCAAAGCCCTGCCTGTATATCAGCTTGTGCCTGCGATTGTGATTCAGGAGCATCATCTATTACCGCAAGTTGCTTTGGCAAGCAGCCTGCAGGCAACCAGAAGCCGAGAAATTAAACGACCTTTAACAGGGCTACAAAAAATCAAACGTGAAGTCCTGCGTGCGACACGCCCGCTATATATGACCAACCTTACCTTTGAATAAACCTAAGGAGCCACTTGTGAGCTGCAACCCCTCAAATATCATTGTGTTGGTTATCAACTGCTTGCAGGGGGGCGGGGCAGAAAAGTCAGTATTGACGCTCGCGGAAGGCTTTTATCAACTAGGCTATAAAGTCCATGTCATCCGATTTAAAGCCACCACAGAATATGAGCTTAGCCCACATATTGATTTTCATATTGTCAACTTTAAGTGGTTTAAATTAATCCCCAGTGATAGGCTTCGTTACCAACAATTTGCCAAACATTTAGATAACTATATTTTAACGCATATTGGTCAGCCATGTTTGACGATTGCAAATTTGGAACGGGCTGACAAGGTACTAAGCTATAGCCAATTACCCAATGTCATTCATGTGATTCGTAATACAATTTCTCAAGAACTGAAATTAGCCCAAGCTCGCAATAAGCCTATGGATATAGCACAGCTAAAAACTACCTATCATGCGCAGCCTTGTGTGGCGATTAGTGAAGGGGTGGCGGTGGACTTTAAGGCGACCTTAGGGCTGACGAATATTACCACGATTTATAACCCGATTGATAACAAGCTTATTGAGGCGATGGCAGAGGCATACCCGCTAGAGACTGCGGAGTTTATTGTGCATGTGGGCAGCTTCAAGTACCAAAAAGCCCATGATATTCTGCTAAAAGCCTATGCCAAAACCTCGCAACGCTATCCGCTGTATTTGGTGGGTCAAGGCAAACTGATGGCAGAAACCAAACAGCTTGCGGTTGATTTAGCGATTAGCGACAAGGTGGTATTTACTGGCTTTAAATCCAACCCCTATCCGTATATCAAACACGCTAAATGCTTAGTGTTAAGTTCTCGATTTGAAGGCTTTGGGCGAGTGATTGCCGAAGCATTAGCCGTGGATACGCCTGTGATAAGCACCGACTGTCCGTATGGTCCTAGTGAGTTGTTACCAAGACAAAATCTTGTCCCTGTTGATGATATTGACGCCTTAGCCCAATTATTAGAACAAGCAATGGCAAATCCATCGGCGTTCGCCGTGCCGTTTGATGAGCGATTTTTACCCAAAAATATCGCTAACCAATACATTGAGCGATTCGTGACCTCTAATCTGCCCGATACGGAATAAATGTAAACAAATCCTTAGAAATGGGCGAGTGGTTATAAATTTGCACGCCTTTTTGCTGATAGTTGTGGGCTACCCAATCAAACGACGGTACGATACGGTGGGTGATAGCCTTATCAAGTTTGGTCGGGGCAGCATTGTCTTGGTTTTCATAAAACCGTGGCTGCTGGCTATTGATTAAATCAATGCCATACAGATGTATCACTTGAAATCCTAGAGAATAGGCAAGCTGTAACGCCACCAATGCTACCGTTCCCCCTTCAACAAAGCCGTAACGAATATCCCAAGACACCCCAATTTTTTTGTTAATAGTATGATAAGGGCTATGTTTTAGGTGTTTTAGTCGGGTACGTTTATTGAGTGTGACAGCTATTTTGCCTAAAAGGCTAGTTTGCTGAAGGGCAATCAAACTATCATCAATCGGTCTATCAACTGGATAGATGATATAGATATGGTCGGCATATTGAACTAAAAAATCGGGCGCATCTTGCCATAGTTGTTCTGCTACTAAAGCACTGATATACAGCGGATAACCCCCCTGATAATACTGCAGCGGAATACTACAGTTATGTTTAATAAAGCGTGGGTCGGTGATGACATACGCCACAATCTTGTCAAATTTATAGTGTTCGGTCAGGCTAATACTGCCATTTACAAATATAACCGACTCACAACCAAGCGGGTCGATGGCATTGGTCTGGATGCTCGGTCCTGACGCCAAAATATGTACCGTCGTATCAGAGACTTTTGGTAGCACAAATGCAGGATTGACAATACGTAGGGCGATTGTCTGAGTAGATCGGGTAAATATCAAAGAATGATTGGCTACCACCATGCTGATTTTTCATCCTTATGTAGTTGTTTCAATGTGGTGAATGCGCTAGGTTGGTCATGCAATCTAGCAAACACCTTGAGTAAGAGTGTGGTAGAAAAAGGGTCTTCAGCGTAAAAATGCTGATACCGCTCACGCATATGTTTTAGTGTATCGTCCTTACCTAGCCTAAAATAGGTCAAACCAGCATACAGCGGTTTATGATGCGCGTACAAAACAGCACATTTTTCCTCATCTAGGCTGGCAGATGAACGACACAGATACTGCTGGGTTTCGTAGACTTTTACCGTATTAATCAAAGTAATAATATTGAGTAATATTGCCTTTCTAGTGGGTTTTGGATCAAAATCAATAAAGGTATCGCAGGCAGAGGCAATCCACCGTAAACTTAAATTATCCATCAAATAATCAGTCTGCGTTTGCCAAAGATGGGTAAAGGTTTGAAAAGTTTTTTCAGGTTGAAACCGACGGCGTAATAATACAATCAGTATCGCATGGTAAAAACTAAGTTCAGATTGTCCTATAAACTCGTGTTGCAACGTGGTTAAATGCGTGTATAAATTGCGAATACGCCGTGGCTCATAGTCCATAAGCGGGTTTATCGGTTCATCTCGTTGGGTATCATCTAATAAATAGGGGTGAGCTTGAATAATCGTATCAATGATAGAACAAGTATCACTATCAATCACACGACTTTTCATCGCCTCAATATTTTGCCATGCATAGTGGTCAATAATTTGATTCGCCCCAAGGCGTTTTTCACTTTTAAATAATAAAATAAACTTACGATACCAGTTTGCCATTTTTTATTATTCCTAAAACCGCAAGCTTATGTGAAATTTCTTCTAAGTTTAATTATCCAATGCTTAACTATCCATTAACTATCTAAGGCTTAACTATCAAAGGTTGAGTTATCGCCAATAATCCCTAATCCAGTCAGTTGGTAATACCTTACGATACCATTTACCGCTTTTGCCGATAATAGCATCAGGTGGATTCACTTCCCCATGAAAAATCACCATTTTAGCCCCTTTAGGCAAAATCGGCGGTTTGACAAAACTTAAGGGGAATGGCTGCACACATTGGTATTTAAAACTCACGCACCAAGAGGCATCCCAATATTCAAGGTGATGATGTTCACGCAAATAATTTGATAGGTAAGCTTGCTCATGGCGCACTTGGCTACGAATCGTGTCAAAATTTTGCTCAAAATTTGATAACAAATTCGGATAAGTATGTTGTCCGACTTTAAAGCGATACACAGATGAATTACCCACCATGCGCCACGGTTTTTTCCAATCACGGATAATCACCACACTGTCATCGTGCTGCGCTTGATAAGTAAAAAAGCAATCAATATTATCGACAATCACAATATCAATATCCAAAAATAACGCCGTGCCTTTTAAATCATATAATTTAGGGCTAAAGGTGGTCAGTTTTTTCCAGCCACGTTCAGGAATATTACTGGGTAAATTGAGCTCAGGAATTGGGTAGCATTTGACGTTGGCATCTATCCCTGTGCTATCATCGGTCAAACATACCATTTGAAAGGGCAGTGTTAAATGTCTGTTAACCATATTGTACAGGCGATTAACGTACTCAGCACCATATTTGGTGCCCCATTTCATACAAATAATGTAACGGTTTTCATCCTCTAAAGCAGGGGCTGAAGTATAATTTGGTAAAGTCATAAGTAAATGATTATCATATTAAGTAAGTGAATTGATAATATCATGATTGCTAAGTTTTGGATAACGCTGGCGAACCGCTAATGCGATGGATGGCTCTGCATTATAAATAACCGGAAATCCTGGCACACGTTTAAAGCGCTTATAGCCCCACATGTATTGACTGGGGAAACGGCCAATCATCCGCTCGATGGCGTGGTTCATCGCGGTTGTTGCTGTCACCATGTTTTTGTCATACAAGGCGGGGTCAGTTAACTCATCACAATAAATATCAAAGCCTTGGCCATCGTCACGGCGTACACAGGTCAAACCTACCAAGCTACATTTGGTTTTACTGGCTAATTTGCTAGCAAGGGTACTGGTCAATGTCGGAATACCAAAAAACGGCACCACTTCACCGCCAGATGGGTCAGGGACATGGTCAGGCAATATGATACTAAAACCGCCTGCTTTTAGGGTTTTAAAAATCGCTTTGACCCCAGTGGCATCGGTTGGTACCAAAGTTGCGTTTAGGCGCTGACGCCCTTGCAGCACAAACTGATTGGCTTGTTCACCTTTCACGGGTTTATACATGATGGTGGGTGCACCAAACTGGTTAAGCCACGCATTCATGATTTCCCATGTCCCCAAATGCGGCACAATTGCAAGCATGCCATTGGGATTTTGTAAGCCTTGCATCAAAACTTGTTGATGATGCACGGTATGGATTTGTTTAACCGACCATGCAGGTGGCATCGCCCAGCTTTTAGCCGATTCCACCATATTTTTGCTTTGATTGGCAATACAGGCTCTGGCAAGCTGGTCACGCTGGGTTTCGGTGAGTTCAGGATAGACAAGTCGTAAGTTAGTATCTACCGTTTTCATGATACTTTTGTCACAACGAAGTGAAATGATAAAGCTTGCGATATGTGCCAATAGATATAGCATCCACATTGGCACATATTTGAGGAGAGTAAAGGCATTCATCTAATTAAAGGTGTCAGCTTGATTAAGATTGTGGCGCTTTACTGTCTTTTTCGCGTATACGGATACCCAATTCACGCAGTTGTTTGCCATCCACAGGTGCAGGGGCTTCAGTAAGCGGACATTCAGCTGTTTTGGTTTTTGGGAAAGCGATGACGTCTCGAATCGATTGTGAGCCTGTCATTAGCATAATTAACCGGTCAAGACCGAATGCCAAACCACCGTGCGGTGGCGCACCGTATTTTAGCGCGTTAAGTAAGAATGAGAATTTCTCTTCAGCTTCGGCTTCAGAAATACCCAATGCTTCAAATACCGCTTTTTGCATATCTAAGGTGTTGATGCGCAGTGAACCGCCACCGATTTCAGTACCGTTTAATACCATGTCATAAGCGATAGACAGCGCGGTTTCTGGGTTGTTTTTCATCGCTTCAACCGTGCCTTTTGGCTTGGTGAAGGGGTGATGCACCGACGTCCATTTACCCCCCAGCCCATCACCACTGTCGGTTTCTTCAAACATCGGGAAATCCACCACCCAAAGCGGCGCCCACTCACAGGTTAGCATATTTAGGTCTAGACCCAATTTGACACGCAGCGCACCCATGGCATCATTGACGACTTTGGCTTTATCCGCGCCAAAGAAGATGATATCACCGGTTTGCGCCTCAGTACGTTTAATCAGCTCGACTAATACTTCATCGGTCATGTTTTTGATAATCGGTGATTGTAGACCTGATTCTTTATCGACACCGTTGTTGATGTTGCTCACATCGTTGACTTTGATATAAGCCAAACCTTTTGCGCCATAGATGCCGACAAATTTAGTATATTCGTCAATTTGTTTACGGGTAAGGTCGCTACCCTGTGGCACCCGAAGCGCCACCACACGACCTTTTGGGTCTTGAGCAGGGGCTGAGAATACTTTAAATTCCACAGACTGCATGATATCAGCCACGTCAATTAACTTCATAGGAATACGCAAGTCTGGTTTGTCAGACGCATAGTCACGCATGGCTTCAGCGTATGTCATACGCGGGAAGGTATCAAATTCAATGTTCATCATGGTTTTGAACAAGTCTTTTGTTAATCCTTCGGCAATGTTCATGATATCTTCATCACTTAAGAATGAGGTTTCGATATCGATTTGGGTAAATTCTGGCTGGCGGTCAGCACGTAAGTCTTCATCACGAAAACATTTAGCAATTTGATAATAACGGTCAAAACCCGCCACCATTAGCAGCTGTTTAAATAGCTGAGGCGACTGTGGTAGGGCATAAAACTCACCATTTGACACGCGGCTAGGCACCAAATAATCACGCGCGCCTTCTGGGGTGGCACGGGTCAAGATTGGGGTTTCTACATCCAAGAAACCTTGGTCATCTAGGTAACGGCGAATGGTGGAAGTGGCTTTGGCGCGAAACTTCATACGCTCTTGCATCTCTGGACGGCGCATGTCTAAAAAGCGATATTTTAGGCGCAGTTCTTCAGAAACGTTGGTAAACTCATCATTGAGGGGAAATGGCGGTGTCTCAGAGGTGGCGATTGTTTCGATGTCTTTGGCCAATAACTCCACTTGACCGCTGGTCATGTTTTTGTTTTCAGTACCGGCATAACGCTGACGTACACGACCGGTAATTTTGAGCACATATTCAGAACGCGCGCTATCTGCTGTAGCAAATGCTTCTGGGGTATCTGGGTCGATGACCACTTGCAGTAGGCCTTCACGGTCACGCATATCCAAGAAAATAACCCCACCGTGGTCACGGCGACGATGCACCCAACCGCAAATAGTGATGGTTTGGTCGTTTAAGTTTTCGGTGACAAGCCCGCAATAGTGTGTACGCATCATAATGAAGCAATCCCAATATTTTTCGTAATGTAAGAAGTAGCAAAAATTTTTATAAACGAATATTATGCCTTGTTTACTCAAATTTCACAATATGAAACACAGTTTATCATGCATATCTACTAGCCATGCCTGTCACAGACATTTCGCGAATATTGTGTGGATAAGCGATTGAAAACAGCAAAATAAACGCTATATAAAACCCATTGTGTGAATTTTTTCCTTAATTAGAGCCCTTAATTAGAGAGTTATTATGCTATTTCAAAATGCCAAACATCCGCTTGAAATGAAAGTCACCCATTTAAATAAAGTCAAAGCCCAGCGCAAACAACAATTACAATTGCAAATGGTGAATGATAAAGGGTTAACATCACTCATCAGCCGCGCATTTACAGACTTGACGAAAAAAGACAATCCCAAAAAAACCCCCTCAAAATTTGGTCTGTTCAAAAATAAACCCGCTAACAAAAATTGTTTTGTGCTGGATTTTCATGGCGATATCAAAGCCACTGAAGTACAGCAACTGCGTGAAGAAATCAGCACGTTATTGACGGTCGCGCAAGCTGAAGATGAAGTCATTGTGCGTCTTGAATCCTCAGGTGGTATGGTACACGCATATGGCCTCGCTGCTGCCCAGTTGGCACGTATAAAAGAAGCAGGGCTACACTTAACGGTCTGTATTGATAAAGTCGCCGCCAGTGGTGGCTATATGATGGCGTGTGTGGCTGATAAAATTTTGGCGGCGCCATTTGCGGTGGTGGGCTCGATTGGTGTGGTGGCACAAGTGCCTAATTTTCATGATTTATTAGAAAAACATGACATCGATGTCGAAGTATTTACCGCAGGTAAATACAAACGCACGGTAACCGTGTTTGGTGAAAATACCGAAGAAGACAAACAAAAATTCCAACAAGAGCTGGAAGAAACGCACAAACTATTTAAAGACTTTGTGCGTAAATACCGTCCAAGTTTGGATGTTGAACAAGTGGCAACCGGTGAGCATTGGTACGGTGAAGATGCGATAACGCGCAATTTGGTCGATGCCCTGCAAACATCGGACAGTTATATCTTAGAGAAGATGACGGATAGCGAATTGTATGCCATTCAATCTCGCCAAAAACCGACCATCGCGCAAAAGCTAGGCATCTCGCAAGCGGCACAAGCGGTGGTAGCGACAGCGATTGATAAACTACCAGATGCGTTGGCAAAGTTAGAAAGCGCTAAAATGCCGATGGTCAAAAAATAACCGTAAGATAAAATGATAAAAACCTGTGACAAAAATCTGTGATAAAAACCTGTGAGGCTTGGCAGGTTTTTAACTTTTTAATGGCGACACATTTGGGCGTATAACTATGAAACTATTTATGTTAAAAATCGGGGCGCGTCCCCAAGGACGACTGATTGAACAGCATGATGTGATGTTTGTGATTGCAAATAGCCTAAGTGAAACAATTGAGAGTGTCAATCAGCATTGGCCAGCAGTCAAAAACAACTGGCACTTAGACGCATGGCGAGAAGTGAAGCGGGTGGGTGATTATCAAATTTTGTTGTCGACAGATAGCTTTTCAAAAGATGGATGGTCAAAAGATAGCGCGCTTGCAGATAACATATTGGCAGATGAAAGGGTAGATAACAAATTAGATAGTCAAGGCAAACAACTTTATTTTGTCAATTTAGGCGGTTATCTACCGGGTCAATTTGAAGAGTTCCATTATAAAACACTTGTGGTAGCCGAGACGCTAGGTAAAGCAACGGCGCAAGTTAAAAAAACGGCATTTTATCAAGACTATACATTTGATAATGTCGATACCGCCAAAAGCGGCGTGGCAACCAGTCATGTTGATGATAAGCAGCAACTGGACTTGGATGATATTCACTGTGTGGCTGATTTACTGCCAAGAGACGTGGCATTAACCATTCAGCCATTAACCGAGCCTGAAAAAAATCAGCTACCTGACGATGCGCTGCATATTGGTTATTTAAGTCTCAAGCAAATCAAAACCATGATTGACTAACCGGTGAAGCGTCTGATAGCGTATTTTGGCGCTGTCAATCATTGCCTTTCATAAGCTTTGCCTTTATAGTAGGCTCATTTTTAGCTCGCTTTTTTTAACCCCTTCTTTTTATCTATAAAAGCTTTGTATAACCAATGAAACAAGCCACCGCCCTTGATATCCTTAAAACTGGTAAAAATGTGTTTTTAACAGGCTCAGCAGGGGCGGGCAAGACCTATACCATCAATCAGTATTTGCATTATCTGCGCGCAAGGGATGTGGCGGTCGCGGTGACGGCAAGCACAGGTATTGCTGCCACCCACATGAACGGCATGACCATTCACAGCTGGGCAGGCATCGGTATCAGTAATGAGTTAACTGCCAAAGACATCGCCCGAATCAAAAAACGCACGGTGGTTGTGGAGCGCATTGAGCGCACCAAAGTATTGGTGATTGATGAAATCTCGATGCTGCATCGACAGCAATTTGAGCTGATTAACCAAGTGCTACAAGCTATCAAAGAAAACACATTGCCGTTTGGTGGTATACAGCTATTGGTTGCCGGGGATTTTTTTCAGTTGCCGCCGATTGGTGAGCCCCATGAGAGCAACCGTGATAAATTTGCCTTTATGGCGCAAGCTTGGCTGGATGCAGATTTTCAAATTTGCTATTTATCTGAGCAGCACCGTCAGAAAACTGACAAAACAGCGGTGGCAGGCAACAGCTATTATGGCTTGGATTTAAATGCGATTTTAAATCAGATTCGTAGCCAGCAGTTTACCCCCCATATCATGCCTGCTTTGACCGCGACGGCTGAGCATGTGCTAGCCGACAACCGTACCCGACTGTTTACCCACAATGTCAACGTACAAGCTATCAATGAGCAGGAACTTGGTAAACTTACCACAGCGGCGCATACTTTTCGCGCTTGGGGAGAAGGCGATGAAAAGCTGGTAGAAACGCTAAAAAAATCCGTACGCAATACCCCAGAGCTGGTGCTCAAACTTGGCGCAAAAGTGATGTTTATCAAAAACAACGCCGAGCTTAATGTCTCAAATGGCACCATGGGCAAGGTAGTTGATTTTGTTGCCACCACCCTTAAACAACCAAATAAACAAACAAACAGCCCATCAACAAACAGCCCATCAAAAAACCTATCTGAGCCGCTTGATGAACAAGCGCTGGCAACAGAGTCAAGTGCCTTGCTCGATGCCATCGAACAAGAACAACAAGCCGATATGGCAGACTTGCTCGATGAAGTCAATGGCGGTCAATCACAACAAACTCACCCCAGGGATGAGGAGAGGGATGAGGATGATACCACTTCGACAGACACGGCTGATGACAAACTCTCTGAGTTACTTTATCCCTTGGTTGAGCTCAATGACGGCCGCAAAGTCATCGCTGAATATGATTCATGGCGTATTGATGATGAAGAGGGCGAAATACTGGCTGCCTATTACCACATCCCCTTGACGCTGGCGTGGGCGATTACCATTCACAAAAGCCAAGGCATGACGCTAGATGCGGCAGAAGTGGATTTGTCGAAAACCTTTGAAAAAGGGCAGGGCTATGTGGCTTTATCACGGTTAAAGCAGCTATCTGGACTACAATTACTGGGTGTCAATGAATTAAGTTTACAGCTTGATCCCCTAGCACGCGGCGCTGATCAGCGATTTCAGGCGATCAGTGCAGAGCAAGAACGTGAATTTTTGACACGCAGTAAAAAACAGCTCAATGACCTTCATCGTGAATTTATTATTCAATGCCGGGGTACGCTGGATAAAGAAAAAATCGCTGCGTATGAAAATCGCGCCAAACAACAGCAAAAACTGATTGAAAAACGTCGCCATGCTGTACAGCAGCTGCAATCTTTGGCGGATGATGCGGCAGGCGTTATCACCCCCACGGTGCTGGAAACCAAAGCCCTGCTGGATGAAAGTTTGACCATTGCAGAAATTGCACAAGCCCGTAATCTAGCCCAATCAACCGTGATGGGGCATATCGAGAAAATTGCTGAGCATTTTCCCCGCGCCAACATAGCGCATCTACGCCCTGAGGACGAATGGCTACAGCCGATTGATAAAGCGTATCAAAAAATAGCTAAACGTGATGATAAACGCGATAAAGATAACGATGGCAAAATCAAAATTCGCGCGATTGTCGAAGAATTAAGAAACGCCTATTCTTATAATGATGTCAAACTTGCCTTGTTATTTTTAAAAGCGCAGGGCAATTGAGCGCTTGTTTAGTAAGGAATATCCCTGATTGAATGCTTCTACCATCAAACCTTTTAACATCGCTATTAATGGCTTTGGTCGTATTGGGCGCAACGTGCTACGTGCTTATATCGAACGGTTTTGTCAAAATCCTTTACAATTACAGCCGTTAAATATCGTCGCCATCAATGATATTGCTGAGCCAGCAACCCTGCTACATTTACTCAAATATGACAGTACCCACGGTCGATTATCGGCGGTCAGTGATATCCATATTGAATTAAAAACAGTGGATTTGGGGGAAAAACAACAGCATTTTTTGCTATTAAGCCAAGGGGAGTTTCGGCAAAAAATTGCATTGATACAGCAGCCCATTGCCACCAAATTACCTTGGGAAAAACTGGGCATCGACATGGTGCTTGAGAGCACCGGTCATTTTCGTAGCTATGAACAGGCGTCGCAGCATATTATCGCGGGCGCCAAGCAGGTGATGATTGGGGCTGCCCCGTTTGATCATGTGGATGCCAGTATCGTAGTGGGCGTCAATGACCATGAGCTTAGCCGTGATAAAAAGATTTTATCCAGTGTGTCGTGTACCACCCAAGCGCTCGTGCCTTTACTGTATGTATTGCATCATGCCTATGGCATCGAATCAGCGATGATGACCGAAATCCATGCGGTGACCGCTGACCAAACCGTGCTTGACCAAGTGCACCGTGATTTGCGCCGTGCACGGGCTTCTGGGCATAACATTATTCCAACCACATCAAGTAGTATCGCTGCGGTCAATCGAGTGATGCCGCATATGGCAGGCAAGGTGAATGGGTATTCAATCCGCGTACCGACCATGGATGTCGCGGCAATTGATGTGACATTTACCTTTGACAAAGCCACGGATGTCACCGCTATCAATCAGCTGTTAAAACATGCCAGTGAACAAGATTTATTGGGTATCATGGATTACAGCGATGAGCCATTGGTGTCCAGTGACTTTATCCATGATGCGCATTCATTGGTGATTGATAGCTTACAGACCATGAGTGTGGGGCGGCAATTTAAAGTGTTTGCTTGGTATGATAATGAATGGGGCTATGCCAATCGCATGCTCGATATTTGCCAAACCTTAGCGAAACTATAAACCCTTAGCAGAGCTATAAAAAGAAAAAAATTATCAATTAAAAAAGGCGAAACCTAGTCAGTTTCGCCTTTTTTATGGCTAACAAAAATTAATGTCTAAAATGACGCATACCGGTGAACACCATCGCAATGCCATGTTCATCGGCTGCAGCGATGGTTTCGTCATCGCGCATGGAGCCACCGGGCTGGATAATCGCCTTAATCCCCACCGCTGCGGCATTGTCAATACCATCACGGAATGGGAAGAAGGCATCTGATGCCATCACCGCACCCACAGGTGATAGACCAGCGTGCTCAGCTTTAATCGCGGCAATACGGGCTGAGTTCACTCGGCTCATTTGCCCTGCGCCTACCCCAATGGTACGCCCATCTTTGGCATACACAATCGCGTTGGATTTCACATATTTGGCGACTTGCCAAGTAAACAGCAAATCATCGAATTGTTGCTGAGTCGGCTGTACTTTTGTCACCACTTTTAAATCATTTAAAGTAACTAAGCCCAAATCTTGCGCTTGCACCAAGAGACCGCCAGTCACACGTTTAAAGTCAAACTGGGCTTGGCGCTCACTTGGGTTTGGTAATTCACCGCAGACTAACACGCGCACATTTTTCTTGGCAGATGTGACATCGAGTACACCGTCAGCAATGCTTGGGGCGATGATGACTTCAACAAATTGCTGATCCACAATGGCTTTTGCTGTTTTGATATCTAATTCACGGTTAAAGGCAATGATACCGCCAAACGCAGATTCTGGGTCAGTGGCAAAGGCTTTTTGATAAGCATGGGTTAAGTCGGCATCCACGGCCACACCACAAGGATTGGCGTGTTTAACAATGACACACGCAGGCATATCAAACGATTTCACGCATTCTAACGCCGCATCGGTATCTGCGATGTTATTGTAAGATAGTTCTTTACCTTGTAATTGCTTGGCGGTGGCAATACTGGCTTCTTTTTGACCATTTACCTGCGCTTTTTCGACATAAAAAGCGGCTTGTTGATGCGGGTTTTCACCATAGCGTAAGTCTTGCGCTTTGTCCATTTGCACGTTAAAGGTACGCGGGAATTGGTCAGCCGATTCAAAGCTTTGTAGGCGATTGCCTAAAAAGTTGGCAATCATACCATCATAATGTGCGGTATGCTCAAATGCTTTTACCGCTAAATCAAATCGGGTGGTATCACTGATACGACCATTTGCTGTTAGTTCGCCCAAGATTGCTGCATAATCGTTGGGGCTTGTCACAATGCTGACATGGTCATGATTTTTTGCCGCGGCACGCACCATGGTAGGTCCACCAATATCAATGTTTTCGATGGCGTCTTCTTTGGTGACATTTGGGTTGGCAACGGTTTGGGCAAATGGATAGAGATTGACAACCACCATATCAATGCGGTCGATGCCATGCTCTTGCATAATGGCATCATCAGTGCCGCGGCGACCTAAAATACCGCCATGAATTTTTGGATGCAGGGTTTTTACCCGACCATCCATCATCTCTGCAAAACCTGTGTATTCTGCGACTTCAGTCACTGCTAAGTCATGTTGTTTGAGTAGTTTGTAGGTGCCGCCCGTGGATAGTAGACGAAAACCGTGGGTGATTAGACCTTTGGCAAAATCCACAATACCCGATTTATCAGAAACAGAGAGCAATGCATAAGCTTGATTCATAATTGACTCGACTCGTTGACAAAAAAACACTAGGGGCAGAAAAAACAAAAAAGTCAGTTATGACGAACTGACTGATTGGCTTTCATACCCCGACTCTATTAATCCCAAAATATGGCGATATCTTATCATAAAAAAGCGGGTATTTTTATCAATTATAGCAATTGGTGGGTTTTGAGTTTTTTCCGCAATGTACCGCGATTAAGTCCCAAAATCTCGGCGGTTTTGGTTTGATTGCCGCGGGTATGTTCAAGGACGACACTGATTAGCGGTTTTTCAAATTGTGACAACATAAGCTCATAAAGCTGGGTCGGTTGTTGTTCTTTTAAATTATCGAAGTACTCTCGCACCACAAGCTCAATGTGGTGAGCTAAGCTTGCGCTAGGAGAAGTTTGCGATGGGGTATGGGTAGTGTAGGGGTTAGATGGGCTATCTGACATATTGGAATACTTGGCGCGATTTTGTAAAGCAACAGAATTGGGCATAACAGATTCTCAAACTAAAGTTGCTGACAAATTTATTGAATAATTCGTTAGTTAACAGATTAAATAAAACTTAAATATCAAGACGAATAATAAAGTTATTAGTACTTATACTAAAACAATTATGAAAGCGATAGCAAGCTTAAGTTGTTTACAATATGTAAAATTCTGCGATAAATACTGGGTGCTGGAGGCTTGGTGTATCAATATTGGAATGAAGCTAAAAAGAAGCTCAATTGAATGAAGCTAAAAAAATTTAATAAATCAGCTCAATATTAGCGGCTTGAACTTTGGTTTTTGGAAAGTCAATACGCAATTTGACGGGTTTTATTTGATGCGGCATCAAATAGTTGTTACCCGCTTCTAGATAGTCTGTAGGGGTAAGTAGCGTCTGCGCGAGTATGGTGTTGCCACTGCGCAGCGAAACCTTAACACTTGGGTAGACAATATTATTATCCGTGGTATTGGTCAGAGTAAATACCAAGTCAGTCTGCCCCGCTAGTTTGGATGAATGAGCAAGCGCTAGCATCTGCACATCAATAAGACCCGTATCAGCGATAGGCAATTGACAGGCAGGGATTTTATGGCAAATATTTGAGAGCACGGCCGCGTTTGTTTTTGAAGTGATTAGGGTGTCGATGTTAAAAATAATATATTGCGCGGCTAACAAAAAGACTAAGAGTAAGCTACCTAATCCCCAAATAATGCTCATATTAAAAATTTTTGCATTCGCCAATTGCTGCGAGGAAACTTGTTGCGACAAGCGTTCATCAATCTTTTGTTGATAGGCTAACAAATCTGCTTGTTGCTCACTACGAGTATCAATCGGAATTTGGTCAAAAATATCTGTGTTAAACACCCCATCCATGCCTCGCTTGGCGCCGGCTGTGTCGTCTGCTGCTTCGTTGTCATCCGCTTGTGCCATTAAACTTAGCAGCCAAGCCTGCTCATCGCCTAACGTCTCGTTATCTTGGGCGAGGTCTATCGCTTCAACGGCGTCCTCATCGCCAATCAATACTTTGGGGTTGGTATTTTTGGCTATGGGCAGTTGGTCAAAATTGTCTATAATCTCTAAGTCATCTATGGTGCTGTTTGATTTAGCATAGGCTGATTTTGTATGAGATTGTGACAAGGGATAGGGTGAGATGGGTTTAACGGGTTCATCGACAATGAGATTGCCGGCTTCATCAATACCTGACTCATCGTCAAATAAAATCTCCTCAGATTTATCATCGATGAGCGCCGAGGACGTCTGATGGTTTGGACTTGCCGGCGGATTGTTGTTAGTAATTTTTTGTTGTTCTAGCTGGTCGGCGGCGGAGAAAATGGTTTTGCAATAGGAACAACGAACGTACCCATTTTTAATGGCTAACTGTTCATCATTGATTTTAAATGCGTGTTGACAGTTTGGGCATTTAGCATTGTACAAATTCATCGCAACATCACTTCCCTTTTAGCATTTTTAGTTTGCGTCTTTGATTGTTAATAATGTCGTGTGTTAAATCATTTAATGACGAATAAAAAATAAAGTCAACAAATTTCCTAGAATTTATATTCACTAGCCTGCTAGCTATGTTGTTAGGCTGTCACTAGGCTTCGACGGGGAAAAGACGACCTTACCGCCTTGTAAGGCTTTTTATACCAATCGCGACTTGTTCTACTCGCGGCGAAAACCCGAGAGGCGATGCCAATGTCTGTCTTCCTGCGCGCTAAAGGTAAATTCGCCATCCATCTCGAAATAAGGCTGATAGGCAGCTTTTACATCTTCCACTTGGTTTTCAATCAGACCGGCCAACACAATGCTACCTTGAGATTTCAATAATGTCGCAAAATAAGGGGCAAGGCTCATTAGTGGTTTGGCTAAAATATTTGCGGTTATCAAGTCCACGGGCAAAATAGCCTGCTCTTTACAATAGTCACTAAATTGCTCAGGTAAAAATGCTTGTAGTTTGTCAGCCACATGGTTGCGCTCGGCATTTTGATGGGTTGCTAAGACTGCTTGGGGGTCAATATCGACCGCATACACTTGTTTTGCCCCTAGCAAAAGCGCCGCAATGCCCAAAATACCTGAGCCGCACCCATAGTCAATCACCACTTTACCTTGCAAAGGTTGTTCTGTCAGCCAATCAATGCAAAGACGGGTGGTTGCATGGTAACCTGTGCCAAATGCCAAGCCTGGATCCATGATGATGTTAATCGCATTGGGGTTAGGGGGTGACATCCATTTGGGCACAATCCAAAGTCCATTGGCACATTCAATGGGATGGTAGTTCTTCATCCACTCACGTTCCCAATCTTTGTCATCCACTCGGCTGGTCCACACGCGTGTCGCCACCACATCATTGGCAATATCTTGACTCACAGTTTCCAGATTACAATCGCCATCAAATAGCCCAGTCACAATCACATCATCCCACAGTGGCGATTCACCTGGCAATGGTTCAAATAGCGGTTGGTCACCCGCATCATCTAAACTGATACTGAGCGCATCGGCTTCTAGCATCAAGGTTTCCGCCAGTTCGGCTTGCGATTTTTCGCATCGAATATGTAATTGCTGCCAAGGCATAAACAGTCCTTAAAAATAACAAATAAAATAATGAAAAAATAAAATAATGAAACAATAAAAGGCGAGCGTGCTGGCTGGGTAGTATAAACGCATTCAGCCAAAAATGCGATGTGACTCAAAAATGAAAACGCCCATGTTATTGCTTGGCGCACCCAAGCCAAAACACCTAGCGGTAAGGGTAAGGACAAATAAGAAGGTTCGCCTGTTATCGTCTCTAAAACATTTCTTTGACCGATTTTTCTAACCAAGACTGCGAGCGCGGCGCTGCATTGAGTGGTTGGTTGTTATTAGTCGGGTCGCCGCCGTTATTAGGGTTATTAGGGGTATTAGTGTTGGTCTGGGTATTCCCCGTATTAGTCGCCTCATTTTGGTAGCGATTGGCTGCAGGTGGGTTATTACCAATGGTATCTTCATCGGTTTGTCTGCGCTCAATATTGTCATAGCGCTGTTGTTGGCTTTGTCCAAACTCACTCATTGCCTGTTGTTGCTGTGCGGCAAATCTAGCTTCTTGCTCACGTTGATAAATTTGTATCGCGCATTCACTACTATCTTGCGGTAGATTGTCGGTATCAACAGGTACATAGATGGCATTTGGACACTTTTCATGGGATAATTGTGATTTGCCGTTTTCCATCCATAGCCATTCGATATTGCCTGGCGCGATGAGATTAACTGGGGTAAGCTTTTGCTGCTTCATAAAATTCATCCACATCGGCAAAGCGCCATTACCGCCACTTAGACCTGTGGGTTTGTTGTCATCTAAACCGACCCAAACAACGCTGACCACATTACCACTATAGCCTGCAAACCACGCATCGCGATAATCATTGGTAGTCCCTGTTTTACCTGCAAGATTGAGATTGTCACCGAGCGCTAGCGCCGCTTTGGCGGTACCTTGCTTGATGACCTGCTGCATTGCATAATTGGTGAGATAGGCAGCCGTGGGGTTGATGACTTGCTGATTTTTTTGTTCCATGCCCTGAACCACTCGTCCTTGGTCATCAATAATCGTGCGAATGGTATGAATTTCATGACGCAAGCCACCTGTTGCTAGCACTTGATAAATCCCCAACATATCCATGGGCGATAGATTCACCGCGCCAAGCAAAGTAGATGGATAATTGGGCAATGGGCTACTGATACCCATACGGTACAATTGATTTAAAAAATTGGGAATACCGACTTCCATGCCCACACGCACTGCGGCTTGGTTATAGGAATTGGCTAAAGCGCTGGTGAGGGGGATAATACCATGACTGCCGCCACCGTAATTGCTGGGTGTCCATGTCTTACCGTCGGTCATTTTTAGCACAATCGGGCTGTCATCGACACTGCTTGATAAATTGTAACGACCCTGCTCAAATGCGGTTAAGTAAATAATCGGTTTGAGTAAAGAGCCAACTTGGCGCTTGGCGTCGATAGCGCGATTAAACCCAGTAAAATCACGACTACTTCCCACCACAGCGAGCAGTTCACCGTTGTTGGGGTTGGCGCTGACTAGGGCGGCTTGCAAATTAGTGAGCTGTTTGGGATTACTTTTTTTTAACTGATTGACGCTTTGAATGACCGCACTGGTAGCGGTTTTTTGAACATTGGGGTCAAAACTGGTAAATATTCTTAAGCCTTCGTTTTTGAGATCGTTGGCATCATAGGTACGGGTGAGTTCTCGTTTGACCACATCGAGATAATCAGGAAAACGCGTTTTACCAATCACAGGGTTGTAAGAAATGCTCAGTGGCTGCTGCACCGCTTCATCATATTGCTGCTGGCTGATTTTACCGGTTATCAGCATATTACTCAGCACCACGTTACGGCGTTTTAGGGCAGCATCGGGGTAGCGTAGCGGATTGTACTGGGTAGGACCTTTGGCAAGCCCTACGAGCATCGCCATTTGGTCGAGTCGAAGCTCTTTTAGCGGGCGGTTAAAGTAAAACTGCGAGGCAAGCCCAAACCCGTTGATGGAGTGATTGCCATTTTGACCTAAGTTAATCTCATTCATATAGGCTTGCAAAATCTCACTTTTGGTGTAATGCATTTCCAGCAAAATCGCCATCACCGCTTCATTGGCTTTACGTTTGATAGTACGGTCTGAGTTGAGATAGAAGTTTTTAACCAGTTGCTGGGTGATGGTGGAGCCGCCTTGGCGTGAACCGCCCATAAAATTGCTATAAATCGCACGTCCTATCCCGCGGATAGACACGCCGTGATGCTGATAAAAACTGCGGTCTTCTGTTGCCACCAGCGCATCAATTAATGGCTGCGGATAATCATTGATGGTTAAAACGATGCGATCTTCATTGTTGTCTGGATAGATACCGCCAATAAAAATTGGCTCAACCCGCGCCACACCCGATGGATTGGGATGGGTACTTTGTAATTTTTCAATTTGGTTATCTTTGAGCGTGACCTTAATAATTTGCGATGGCTCAGTATCGTTGGCGGCAAATTTAAATTCGCGGGTATGAATATAGTACTCGCCATTTTTTTTAGTGAAAGTGCCGGCATTGTCATAGTTTTTGTCAGGGGCATAGGTGAGTAAATTTAACCAATTTTCCAATTCATCATCGCTAAGGGGATTACCCACCGTTAACGTTAATGGTTGCGAGTAGACTTTTGCAGGGATATTCCAGCGTTTGCCCTCAAATTTTTGGGTGATGACATTATCTTGGCGCACCAAATATAACCCAAGCAAGACCAAGCCGACCAATACTGCCACCACAAAGATGAAGCTTAGGATAAACATCCCTTGTTGGTTTGAGTCATGCTGGAATTTAGGCGACTTTTGGCGATTTTTAGCGGCAGAGATAACGGTTGAATTCATACAAAAATGCGTCACGATCAAGGGTATAAAAAAGTGCTTTATCATGACCCAAAATACGCCAAAATACAATGTCAACATCGTGCTATTTTGCCACGTTTATACAGGATTTTTGAACTTTAATAGACCGTTTTGGAGTACAATAACAGTCATTTTTGGGTGAGTTAGGGTTTTTGCCCTAGGGGATTTGATGATGCCAAACAATAGCCAATTTGGGGCAAAACAATCGGATATTGGGCAGTCGGTTGTGACCGATGCGCCTAGCCGTACGCTTGTTGAGGCGGATAGCAAATTTACTACCACATATCAAGATGTGGAGCTGGTGTTGCCAGCAGAAGGGCATTGTTTTCATTGTGGCGACCCGCTGCCAAGCCCGCCATTTTTTACCCATGTATTGGGTGAAGATCGGGCGATGTGCTGTATGGGCTGTCAGCTTGCTTCGCAAAGTATCATCGAGGCGGGGCTTGAGCAATACTATCTTGACCGCAGTGAAATCAATCGTACCGCCAGTCTCCCTGATTCGTTATATCAGCTGCAAGCGTATGACCACGATGATATCAAATCGCAATTTATTTACCATCAGCAAGGGCACAGCGTTGCTGAGCTGTCAATCAGCAATTTGCGCTGTGCTGCCTGTAGTTGGCTGATTGAAACCCAGTTGTATCGCCTTGATGGCATGGACACTTGCCAAGTCAACCTCACCAATCAACGGATGCGCGTGGTATGGGATGACAAAAAACTGCCGATTAGCCAAATTTTGGCAAATGTGCAAGCCATTGGGTATGATGCCAAACCCTATCGGCAAGATACCCATGAAGCGATGCTCAAGCGAGATAATCGCCGTATGTTGTTTCAATTGGGCATTGCGGCATTGGGTGCCATGCAAGCGATGATGTTTGCAGTGGCGCTATATTTTGGGGAATATTCAGGTATCGGCGTCAACGATCGGCAATTTTTACGCTGGGTATCGCTGTTTGTTAGTATTCCTGTGTTTTTGATTGCAGGATTGCCATTTTTTCAATCGGCGTGGTCAGCGATTAAAGCCCGCCAAGTCAATATGGATGTGCCGATTAGTATCGCTATTGTCATTACCTTCTTGGCAAGTTTATATGCGACATTGACTAGCACGGGCGAGACCTATTATGACTCGGTTAGTATGCTGATATTTTTCTTATTGGCGGGTAAATTTGTCGAGCACAATGCCAGGCTAAAAGCTGCCAATTTAGCCAATGATTTGGTGGTCGTCGAACCTGTGTTGGTCGCAAAGCTGGGTCATGAAGCGCCGTTAGCGATAGAGAATATGGATGCCTTACAAGTCGCGCTATATGCCAGTCAATATAAAGACCTTTTTTATCAGTCACTGAGTTTAGACCCTGCCAATAGGGGTGATAATGAGCAAATGGTTTCGGCGCAGTCGCTAAAAGTTGGTGATATTGTCCGCATTGATGCCGGTAGCAGTATCATCAGTGATGGTATTTTGCTGTCGGATAGTGCCACGGTGTCGGAAAGTTTATTGACCGGGGAGAGTGACTTAATTATCAAACGCTTGGGCGATAGCATTGTGGGCGGTAGCCAAAATGACAGTCAGCCGTTTGTGATGCAAATCACCACATTACCCAATGATAGCCAAATGGGCGTGATTGACAGGCTAGTGAATCGCTCGCTCAGTGAAAAACCGCAAATCGCTTTAAAAGCAGACAAACTGGCACGCTGGTTTGTCGCGCGGGTACTGGTGATTGCCAGTATGGTGTTTTTGGCCTGGTATTTTATCGAGCCCAGTCATGCCATTTGGGCAACGGTTGCCGTATTGGTCGCTACTTGTCCCTGTGCCTTGTCATTGGCCACACCCATCGCATTAACCGTTTCTACCAATCGACTAGCAAGCTTGGGGTTTTTGGCGACGCGGGGGCATACCATTACCACACTCGCTGAAGTCACCCATGTGGCGTTTGATAAAACCGGTACATTGACGTACGGTCAACCCAATTTGATGGCGATTGAAACGCTGGATGTACCGTATAGTGTTAAACAAAATCCGTCAGTGGATTTTACTGAAGATGACACCAAAAACCAAGACGAGATAAAAAACCATTTTTTAAGTATTGCAGCGAGCCTTGAAGTGGGTAGTCGTCACCCCATTGCTCATGCGTTATTGACAATGACTCGGCAAATGCATTTGCCCACTACCAGCGATTTGGTACACATTCCGGGGGGCGGTCTGCAAGCCACGATTGATGGGCTAAGTTATCGTCTAGGTCATCACGGTTTTGCAGTTCAATCAGGATTAGACGATGAGTTACTGCCAAATTTGAGCAAACACCAAGCCAGTACCAGTGTGACCTTGTCGAGACAAGATAGCCTAAGCAAAAAATGGCAACCACTGGCGCATTTTTATTTTCATGATAAAGTCCGTGAAGGCGCCTTAGCTACCATTAAACATCTCAAAGACCAAGGCGCGCAGGTGCTGATGCTCACCGGTGATCCCAGTGCTCAGGCGTTTGAAGTAGCGCGCGAGCTTGGTATTGACACAGTTTATAAAGGTCTTACTCCGAATGATAAGGTACAACATTTAAAAGCCCTGCAGCAGCAAGGACACATCGTGCAAATGGTCGGGGACGGGGTAAATGATGCGCCGGTACTTGCCGCTGCCAACATCTCAACCGCCATGGCAGGTGCGGCAGATTTGGCGCAAGTCTCCAGTGACTCCTTGGTACTCAATGGTCAAATCCAAGCCGTGGCAAAAGCGCGTGAGGTGGCGTTCAAGACCGATCGCATTATTGCCCAAAACTTCAAATGGGCGCTAGGGTATAACTTTATCGTACTGATACCCGCTGCGTTAGGCTATGTGCCGCCTTGGTTGGCTGCGATTGGTATGTCATTGAGCTCACTGTTTGTGGTGCTCAATGCGTTACGTCTCAAACGCGCTTAATGGCGCAATTTAACAAAGCTTTATGCTTTTGGCTTACTAAAATCATACGCCGTGACTATTTGCGCGTTTTTGGCAAAATCGATGAAATAATAGAAGTATTTATCATTCTCATCAATCACCCGATCGCCGTTGGTATCGGCTTGGGTTGAGAAGTAAAAACGCTTGCTCTCAGGCAGCCATTTATAATGTTTAAAATATTGATTATTGGGCGTGAGTTTCAATAAATTTTTGCCATTTAAATCGCTTAAATACAAGGTAAGCTGCTGATCAAGATTGGTTTTATTGTCATCATCATCAGCTATCTCTTTGACTTCATAGATAAAATAGCCCATCAGTAAGGTATTGCCGACTTTGACTGCCAATGGGCTGGTTGCTTCTTTCGCGGCTTGCGGTTGGGTAGGCGCAGTTTGCGTGATGGCAGCTTTTTTCTGCGCTGTTTTGTCATCTTGGCTTAAATCTACCAAGGGCGTGTGCACCGCTCTTATCACAAAATTATCCTGTGGAAACAGCCGGTGTACTTGCCCGGTTTTTAGCCCTTCAAACACAATATTGTAAACACTGCTTTGAAAATCATAGGGCGCAACTTCTTGAAAGTAGCTGACGGGTGATTTTTTAGCATCACTGCCATCGCTGTCATATTTGCGATTGATAGGCACTGACGGAATAATCGGATGCAGTAGATTGGGCACACCTGCCAAATACACCGGAAAATCCATGCGTTTTAACCCGACTGTGGCAGGTGGGATACTGGCTGGGGTTTGGGCAATGATGACTTCAGGTACGTTAGACGGCGAAGGGGCGTCGCTCGCTCGGTTATTTGTCTCAGGGGTGGGCTGGCAGGCGGTAAGTCCCAAGCCTAGCCCCATAGCGCTCAAGGTGCTTATAGTGATATGTAATGGTCTAAAAAAATTCGCATCACGCCATTGGTTAACAAAAGACATAAGAGTCTCCATTACAAAGATAATCAAATATACTACTAAAATGATAAGACATGTACAATCTTTGGTTATATCATCGCATTCAGCGCTATAATGGCATTGACTGTTTTTGTCTTGAGTGTTTTAAAAAGTAAATAAGAAAGGTAAGTAAATTTGAAATAACCCGACACGGGGCAAAAGGCGCGTGAGTAGCTATTTCATAAATTTAGGTTATAATAGTCAAAATTTAGTTAGACGCTTGAATTTTTTGCTTTTAAACTTTCAAACTTTTAAGCATTGGGCGGCTAACTGGGCAGCACTATGTGTTATATGTACAGTGGTTTATGATTTATTTTCAAAAAGCGATATCTTACCGATTGCGAGTGCATGAATGTCGGAACAATTAAGTCTAAACTTAAATATCAAGCAGTCCGCGAGTATCAGTGACTTTAGTGGTCCAGGCTGGGTATCCATCATCGATGTGGTGCGCCAAATGCATGTAGGGCTATTGACGCAGCTATATCTATACGGCGAGCGCGATACAGGTAAAACCCATCTACTCAACGCTATCTGCGAATCCTTCCGTGATATCGACCAATCTGTTATTTATCTATCGCTGCGTGAGCTCATAAACGCCAATATGGATGCCATGGTGTTGTCATCGCTAGAGAATACCACAGTGATTGCGCTTGATGATATGGATGAAATTCAAGGTCATCCTGAGTGGCAAGAAGCAGTTTTTCATCTGATTAATTTATCGCAAGAATACGGCAATAAAATTATTTTTGCCAGTCGTTTGCCTGTCAAAGCGTTAAATTTTGAGCTGCGAGATTTGCTATCAAGGCTTGCTCGAGCTGCGACTTTTCAGTTGCCTACGGGCAGTGATAGGCTTGATAGACAGCTGATTTTGGAATCGGTATTACGCCGTCGTCATTGGCACTTTGACCCGCGCATCATTGACTATTTGCTCAATGAAGGTCCACACCGCATCGGTGCGATGTTAGCAGTATTAAACGAATTGCAGCCATTGTTTTCTAACATGGAACGCACCCCATTAAACAAAGTGAGCAAAGCCAAAATTCAAGATGCGATGAATATTATTGATAATTTAACGCTCAATTTTGAATTGGCGGACTTTGATGAAATTGCAGAAAATGAAAATTTTTTAGATTTTTGACCGGGTTTGTCATAGGAATTGCGTGATAAATGGGTTAGAATCCATCAACAGTTTGATGTAAAACAACAGGATATCCTATGAATAAACAGTACTTATGGACGGCTGCCGCGTTGACTGCGGGCGTGTTAGCAACCACACAAACATTTGCCCAAGTCACCTTGAATGTTGCTGATAATACCGTGGTGACTGCCATTAATGGTCAAGAAGTCAAAAACGGCTTGCTTTCAAAGCCGCAAAAAACCTACAAACTTGAGCCAGGCAAACATGTGATTACTGCCAAGTACAATCGGTTGTACGAGCTGCGCGGTGACAATCACGATGTGTTACGTTCAAGCAATATTAGCGTTCCGGTAGAGCTTGCCGACAATCAAACGTATGTGTTGGATATGCTAGGTCAACCAGAAGACTATAATGCCGCCAAAGAATATGTCAAACAACCCACACTAGCGGTGCTACAAGGCAAGCAAGTTATTGCAAGTCAGCAAGCCACATCAAGCAGTAGTTCAAGCATTTTTAGCGGGTTGGGTAATGCGTTAGGCGGTGTGTTTGGTGGTAGCTCAAAAGCGGTTGAAGCCAATCAACAAACCATCAATGCCTTAGGACAATCAGGGGGCGCGATTCCCGCTATCAATCAACCTAGTAATCAATATGGCAATCAAGCTGTTGTGACCACGGTCAGTTCATCGGATAGTCTGGATCAATTTATGCAGTTATGGTTGAGAGCAACGCCAGCAGAGCGTGATAAAATCCGTCAGTGGGTGCAAAAATAATCACCCAATGCGCCCCCATGCGCCAAAACAACGATGCCAAGTGCATCGTTTTTTATGGTCTTTTACCACTGTTTACTTTTACCATTAGTTAATAGATAAGACAGATTGTACTTCAAGCTTATCGAGGGCTGGCTGGTTGATTTGTAGTTGCTGGATGCGGATACCTTGTTGTTGAAACTGATTAAATATATTGGTGATTACGCTGGCCTGCGCGTGACTAAAAGCAACTTGGATAGTATTGCCATTCTCGACCACTTGCGCATTGACAATACCTGATTGGGTGAGTATTTGTTTGATAGCATCGGCTTGACTGACTTGTTGGGTTTGGTTGGGATTGATGTTACCTGCTTGACTGCGTAGCCAAAACACATCTGCCATGGTGTCATCGTATTTTTTTTGTGCTTGGTTGGCTTTACTATGCAGCGTCCAACCACCGACACCGACCACAAAAAAAAGCAAGAACATTGCCAATATCAGCAGCGCAATCTGATCACGACGTGATAAATTTTGAAACGCGTGACCCAGAGGCGTGGTTAGTTTTTGCAGGGATTGGCTCAGTGAGGCGTGCGGTTTCATAAATTTATCTCAGTCGTAGGTTTAGTCTGCCAATTCAATATCTATCATGGCAAGGGCACTGCCAGCAGAAGTTGGCGCCACGGCACTGGAAACCGCACTGGCAGTATTGGAAGGCATTGCAGCGGGCATCGCGGCATCGACAGACCCTAGCTTGGCTTTTATCCCTTTGTTTACCATGTCATTGACGGCTTTGTTTAACGAGTCGGCGCTTGATGATAACAGCTGCAGTTGTAAGTGATTATTTTGAAAATTAAGCTGCTTGGCAGTCAGTTGGTACTGCTGCAATACCGGCTGTATGGACGACAATGTCTGAAGTACGTTTGGCGTGGCTGATTGCTGGGTGGTTAATTTGCCAGATAACTGTCGTTGTAGGGTAAGTTTGCTATTAAGCGGCTCATTGGGGAACCACTGTGCGTATTGCTGCGCCAGCAAAGTTGCGGCTTGTTTTTGTGCTTGGTTGTAATAATACCAACGAAGCGCATCGACCACAAAGGCTGTCAGCAGCGCACAAACAGTGACTAGGGCGATGACTTTGGCATAAGGCGCAAGCGTCGTTTTGCCTTTGATTGTCGCAAAATTAAAAAAATGTCTGACAGGGTCTTTGATTGGGGTAGGCAACAACTCAGATGATGCAATGGATAAATTAGGCATACTGGCTAATTGCTGGGCAACGGTTTCATCGTGAAAACCCGTTAAATATAGCGTTTCTAGCATGGGTAATTTGGTGAGTACCAGCGGTAAAAAACTAACCGCCATGCCGTGATAAGTATGGAGTTTTAATAGCTGGGTATCTGCATCTTGGTAATAGACCGCGCTTGTGGTAGGCGTGGCTCTCGTCTCTGTATCCCTAGTATTCATACTAGTATCTATTCTATTATCTATGGTCGGCAACAATAAAAAATCTGGCAATAAAGCGATTATCTCAATACCTGCCAACGAGGCAGCATTGATCCATGAATGAATATCGGCAGCATGAAGTCCAAATAACGCGGGTAACTCGCTGTTGGTAGCGGTCGGCTGGATTTTGACTTGTAAATCCTCTACCGACCCAATGCTGATATCTTCAAATAAATAGCGCCTGCCGGCGTCGCCCAAAGCGTTGAGCTGGCTTGCTGAAAGGGTAGGCTGGATGGTTAATAAACTGACACTAGGAAAATACAGACAGGCTTGTAGCTTGGCTGATTGGGTGGTTTGCAGATTGGCAAGGGTCGCAAGCGTTTGCCAATTGTCAGCCGTTTGCCAAGTCTGGGTGGTTTGTTGCCATAAACGTAAGGCAGCATGCTGAGTTGGCAACCAAATATGAATCACAGAAGTGTCCTACACAAAATTGACAAATTAAATCACCTAACAGGTGGGAACAAAGCGTTTAATCTCAGCGGCAAGACTGGGTGCCAATATACCCATATCATATACACGCGCTTCAGCCAGTGCAAAACCCTCTAGTGGTTCATCCGTGAGAATATGAGCGATTTTGGCAATGATATTCATATGACAAACCACCACCATGCAGTCGCCAACCAATTCGCCTAGCGCATCCACGGCGATGTCTGCATCGTTATCAGGGGTGATGCCCTCATACGTGGTCACAGGGACATGGGGGAAAAATTGCTGGATTTGGGCAAGGGTTTGCTGGGCGCGGTTGTAAGGACTGACAATAAAATGATCGGGCTCAAAGTTTTCGGCAAGCCACGCTGCGGTCTGTGAAGCTTGGGCTTTACCCAGTGCTGATAAATTTCTTTCATGGTCTGGCAGGGTATAAGCGCCTGCATCGCCATGACGAACTAAAATTAATTGCATGTATTTACCTAAAAATATTTAAAGTTATGTTTGTCAGTTATGCTTTGGCTGCACTTGATGCGGCATGACAAATTCCACATCACTTCTAAATCCTGCTTCCATTAAGTTTAACGCAACCCCAAGCGGCGCTTTGTCTTCATAGATAATATCGTGCAAGGCATGGGTAATTGGCATATAAATACCCGCTTTCATGGCTTTTTCATTCACCTGCTGGATGGTATTAATTCCTTCAGCGGTTTGCCCCAGTTTTTTGATGGCTTGGTCAAGGCTCATGCCACGCCCTAGCATATTACCAATCTGGTAGTTACGGCTTAAGGTCGATGAACAAGTTGCATACAAATCACCCACGCCCGACAATCCCAAAAAGGTCAGCGGATTAGCCCCCGCTTGGACACCAAATCGGCTCATCTCAGCCAATGCGCGAGTTAAAATCATGGCTTTGGTGTTTTCCCCGATGTCATAGGCAGCGGCCATGCCCATGGCGATGGCATAAATATTTTTGAGCGCGCCGCCAAGCTCCACGCCAATTAAATCATCACTGGCAAACACGCGAAAAAATGCACTGTGCAGCGCTGTTTGTACCGCAAGCCGTAGCGCTGCAGATTGGCTGGCAATCACGGTGGCAGACGGCATATTATTCATGATTTCTTTGGCGAGATTGGGGCCGCTCATCACGCCAAAAGCCACATTGGGCAATTCATCTGCGATCACATCACTCATTAGCGCAAAGGTATCTTTTTCCATACCTTTGGTTAAAGACACGATGGCTTGAGCGCTGATAAAAGGCGCAATTTTTTGTAAAGTTTCGCGAAAAGCAGCGCTAGGCACTGCCACAAAAATCAAATCTTTGCCTTTGACGGCTGCTTGCAAATCATGGGTAAATTGCAGGCGCTCATCAAGCTTATGGTCGGGCAAATATTTTTTGTTGATATGGGTTTTTTGCATCGATTTGACGCTGCGTTTATCGCGTACCCAAAGCGTGACTTCGCAGCCATTTTTGGACGATAAATTTGCCATTGCCGTACCAAAACTGCCACCGCCCAGCACGGCAATTTTGAGGGGTGCAGGCTCGTTGGCGAGCTGATTGTCTAAGTCTGTCTCTAATACCGCTGGGGTGTCAGGCTTAGACTTTTTGACCGCTTTTTCAATGACGTCGGCAAACAGCTTGCTGGCTTTTTCACGATTGACATTCAGCTTTTCTAAATTTTCACTTAGATTGGTTGCTAACTGGGGTTTTTTCATTGAAAATCCTTGAATCCACTTGTCCTGCAAATACTGACAACAGGGCACCCTTTACATGAGCAAAATATAAAAACGGCTAGCTTAGCCGTTAGTTTGTGCCATTATCATAAACAATAAATGGTGTGACGTCTATCTTAGAACGCGGCGGGATGGTCGACACGGCTGTGCCAACATAGACAAAGGCAATGACTTGGTTATCAGCGGTTACATTAAACAGTTGTTTGATTGCAGGCGCATTGGCAAGTGGACCGGTGCGCCATACGGTGGCAAACCCTTGTGCCGACAAGGCAAGCAGGAGATTTTGCACCGCGCAACTACTTGCCGCTATTTGTTCCCAATGGGGGACTTTATCATGGGGTTTAAAATCGGTCACACACGCGATAATCATCGGCGCACGCAGCGGCATATTTTCCGCTTTTTTGAGGGTTTTCTCGTCGGTTTCACCTTGTGCTATCGCGGCATTTTTTAACGCCGTGCCTAAGGTGTTGAGCGCTTGGTTTTCAAGTACGATAAAACGGTACGGGTTTAAATCCTTGTGATCGGGGGCGGATAGCGCCACTTCAATCGCTTGTTCGACTTGCTCGCGGTTGGGCGCCGGGGCGACAAGATTGCCGATTGAACGGCGCGATTTGATAAAGTCTAAAATGTCTGAATTTGTCATTGTTATTCCTTAAAGAGGTTATTGATTAGCGTTGCCATATTATCCGCTGTCGCTGATTGCAGTTGTGTTAAACCGTCAATCACGCCTTGCTGATTATCCAAAGTTTTATTTTGGCTAAGTTTAAATTTGGCTTCAAAATTATCAATGGTTAACTTAACCCCTACAATCGCGCGGCCCATGGCATTGATATAGTCACTTGGTGCATCACTTAAAAACCAAGGCTTATGACTGGGGTTAGTTTGTTTAAGTTGATAGCCAAGTGGATTTTGTTCATCTACTTGCCAAAGTAGCAAAGCAGGGCAGATTTCAACCGAATCGCCGGTTAATGCCATTATATTTGCCAATGGCGACCCAGCAATAAAATCTTTAACGGCTTCAAAATCGGTTTGGGAAAAATCTTTGGGAATATACATCGTTAAAGCCACTCACCTGCATAACAATTTAAGTCTTTGGATTATTTAAATGGTCATATCTTCTTTTTTTATCTCATCCAAACGATGTTCCGCTTTGAGATATTCTTCTGATTGCATCTCTAACAGCCGCGAACGCGTGCGCTCAATTTCAAACGCCAATTTTTGCCCATCATACAGTTGTAAAATTGGCTGTTCTGCACGTACCAAAAGCTTGACGCGGCGATCATAAAACTCATCGACGAGGTAAATAAAGCGCCTTGTCGGATCAGCGATAATATCGTTGAGTATGGGCACGTCGTCCACCAGCACCGTGCTAAACTCATTGGCGATTTCAATAAAATCGCTGGCCGAGCGCGGCTGCATACATAATGCCCGAAAATCAATGTACAAGGTGTTTTCGGTGCGACCTTTGATGGCGATATCACGACCATTGATATGAATGGGGTCTTGTATAATGTGTTGGTTGTTGCTTAGCGCGGTAAAGCGGTTGGCAAGCCAGTGGATGTTTTCTTTGGTCAACGGAGACACGTAAAGTTCGGCTTGCTGCAATACGCGCAGACGGTAGTCGATGCCACTGTCAATGTTCATGACCGTACAGTTTTTTTCAACTTCGGCAATGGCAGGTAAAAAACGGTCACGGTGAATACCATTTTTATATAAGCCATTTGGCGCGATATTTGATGTGGCAACCAAGGTGATGCCTTTTTTAAATAGCATGGTAAACAAATCACCCAAAATCATCGCATCGGAGACATTGGAGACAAAAAATTCATCAAAACAAATCACATCCGCTTCATTATGGATGATATCGGCGACTTTTTGTAGCGGGTCTTGTTGACCTTGTAGCTTGTTGAGCTCGGCGTGTACCCGTTTCATAAAATGGTGAAAGTGTTGGCGCATTTTGTTGTCCGCCGGCACTGACTCAAAAAACATATCCATCATCCAAGTCTTACCACGACCCACGCCGCCCCACATATATAGCCCTTTGGGCGGCTCAGTACGTCTTAAAAAGCTAAACAGCCCACGTTGTTTGGCGCGGTTGTCCATGATTTGTTCATAGACATTGTCCAAATAAGTCATCGCAGCGCGCTGCTGTGCGTCTTCGCTAAACTCACCAGATTTTAGCGCAAGCTCATAGCGTCGTAAGGGTCGTAAATTTGAGTTGGGCATGTTATCTCTCAGCGTAAATTAAAAAGTTGTCAAAATTCCATTTCAGCGTGCTTTGACGTAGGGGTATTCAATAAATAGATGCGATTAAATAGACTGCATTAAACTGCCAAATAGCTCACGATGTCAAATACACCAAAAATTTGAATCAAAAACACCCATCAAAAACACCAATCAGAAACTAGGATAAAATAAAAACTGCGTTATTTGCTACTTAACGCTTCAAGTAGCTGTTTTAATTCCCCTAATTTACCATGAAAAAAGTGCCCTGTATCGTCAATGATGTGCGTTTGAATACCAAAGTTTTCCCCAAATTGTTGTAGCGAGCTTGGCGCAATCACTTCATCATTCGCACCATAAATCATAAAGGTTTGCGCGGTGGGCAGTAGCAAATCTGAGGTGTCGTTTTTTTCAATAGAAGGGGCGATGAGTGCCAAATCCGTGATGTCAAAATCATCGACTCCCAAAAATGCGCCTTGTTCATTGACAAGCTGAGCAAGCTTGGCGGCGACAAATCCGCCAAACGAAAATCCGCCAATCCATAGCTTGCGCGCCTCGGTTTGGCTATGAATCCATTGCAGCACGGTTAAGGCGTCTTCGATTTCACCTGTGACATTGCCATACTCGCCCGTTGACTGACCCACACCGCGAAAATTAAAGCGTACCACATGCATGTTTTGGTCGCGGGCAAAACGATACATGGTGGTCACCACTTTATTCATCATCGTGCCTTCTTGCAATGGGTTTGGGTGACAAAGAATGGCAACACGCTCAACTGACGCGGCATTTGGGTTGGCAGCGCCCGTTGAGTCAGCTTGCCAAAGCGCGTCAACTTCAAGCTTACCGCAAGGGGCATCTATTAATTGCGAATGGGTTGATTGTGAATGGGCAGGTGAGAGCATAATCGTCCTAATCTAAGCAAAAAACTTTAAAAAAACCACCCATCATGCTAACCAATTTCACCCAAAATAGCTAGTTTGAAAATCAACAAACCAGCCAATTGTTGCGCGGATTTTATGATTTGTAAGACCACTTGCGGCGGCTCACTTTTTACCACACACTAATACAAGCCATCAACCAAATTCTATTGTTGAAATGGTGAGTTTGCCTGGATTATTGATAATTGATGAGAACTTTAACACCGCTATTGAAAAGGGACAGCCTGCAGATCATGAAATCATCTCTCAAACCGTCTTTATTAAACATCACCCCATTAAAAATCACCCCATTAAAAATTACAACTATCGCGCTATTAGCAGCAGTGAGTTTATCTGCCTGTCAAAGCACACCCACTAATTTACCCGTGCTACAGCGCGCGAACAACACCCTAGAAACCACTGGGTTAGGCAAAAGCAAAAATATCGCCAAAGTAAATGCGTTACATATCGCAACCGAGCAGTGCCGCGGAAAATCGCCCATCGTGTTGACCGATAGCTACCAGTATAACGGCGTGTTGGATGAAAACATGGGACGCGCGGCTGACCAAGCCATAGGCATGATTGGCAGTGTGTTTGGTAGCAAAAAAACCCTTGCCCGCGATGATGATTACGAATATACCATCACCTTTAAATGCCCCTAATTGTCAAAGTCAAATCATCTATCAATAAAAAAAGGTTAGGAGCGTTCCTAACCTTTATTGTTTTGGTATCACTGACGATTTAACAAATGCTGATTGAGCTGTGCAATCACCGCTTTATCCCCTAACTGATTGATACTATCACGAATTTTTGGAATCGGCTCGGCAGCAATCGGCTGACTATCAAATAGCTTTAACAACCGCAGTTGTAATGCTGGCTCACCTTGTTCAATAACAATATCTACGAGGGTAGGCACGTCAAAGGGCAAATCCGAAGTTGACTGTGCCATTGCCACCGCATGATAAGCGCCATGTGGGTCTTGGTCGGTTATGATACGGGTATTTACCGCTCTGTAAGCTTTTTCTGAGGTACCGCCTAAGACATTGATTTTGTGTAAACAGTTGAGCGCAGAGTTATTTTGTAATTGTGCAATAGCAATGATGTCTTCAGCCTGCTCTTGCAAAAAGGCGCGTTTTTGTGCCAGTGCCTCTAATTGCTGCTCAGTGAGTGGCGCATCGCTTTCGGCTTTTTTTAAGTTGGCATTAAATTGAATTTCTGACATGGCTATCCCCTTATTTATATGGTTATTAGATAAGGGTTTTTTTTATAAAATCAAATCCACCGGTTAGACGAGCGCATTTTAATGACAATCAAGCTATTTAATCACAATCCAGTTATAATGAATCAAAATCACAAAAAGGCGTGCTATGTTAGTGTTAACAGTAAATCCTGACCATATCAGTGTAACGTTGCAAGATAACCTATGGGACATTGGGCTTACGCTAAAAGTAATTGCAGAGACATTGCACGCATTGCCACCCACCGAATTGGCATGGGAAACGGCAATTATGCGCATAGAAGATGCTATTTCACCGCTAAAACCCAGCTTGCCCAAAGATGAATTATTAAAGGTGATAGGGGCAGAGGATTTACGCTTGCTAGCGTTTGAGCAAGATGACAATGGCGGCTATATTCGGGCTGAGATGCTAGAAAAAGCTTTTGCAGTGCTGGCGGGCTATCGCTCGCTGCAAGATTTGCCTGCTATGCCCAATGACCTAGCGTTTTATGCAAAGGTATTGCTACTACGAGAATGGGTACACCATTTGGATTTTGATAAGGTTTATTTAGATTAATTGTCATCAATAAAACAATCGTCAATAAAAAATCGCCAGTACACAACCAGCGATTTTTTTAAAAGGTAATTTAAGACTGTTTTGAACACTTACTAACCAGTATTTCTTAAGCCTTGGGCAATACCATTGATAGTTAAATGAACCAAGTTAAGCGCTGCGGTATAAGACGCTTCATTATCGCTAGTCGCTTCATTGGTGGTTTCAGTGGTAGACCTTTCATCAGTAGTCGCTTCATCAGTAGTCGCTTCATCAGCAGTCGCTTCGCGAAGTTGTTTTAGTAAGGCGACTTGCAACCAGTTCAACGCATTCAAATACGGCAGGCGTAGCGCAAGTGAGCGTGCCAATGTACGGTTGTCATCCAGTAGTGTTTCTTTATTGGTCAGTGTCAGCAAGGCTTTAAGGCTGCGGTGATATTCTGCAGTAATAAGTGCAAAAATAGCGTTGGCTTCAGTGGCATCGTTGGCAAGCTCAACATAGGCTTGGGCGATTTCGATATCGGTTTTTGCCATGACCTGTGCCATATTTGATAACATGGCTTGCATAAAGGCGCTGTGTTGGGCGTTGTGTTGCAGTTTTGCTAAGTTGTCTGGGTTATCTGCAATCAGTTTTTCGACTGCGGTGCCAAAGCCATACCATGCTGGTAGCATCAAGCGATTTTGCATCCAAGAAAATACCCAAGGAATCGCGCGCAAATCTTGAATACGCGCCAAAGACTTGCGGCTAGCAGGACGTGAGCCAATATTTAAACTGGCAATTTCTTTGACCAAACTTGTCTGCAAGAAATAGTCAATAAAATACGGCTGAGTGATAAGCGCGCGATAGCAATTAAAGGCTTCATGCGATAACTGATTCATTAAGTCGCTATCAGGGCTTTCGCTATGGCTTGGCAATAGGCTCGCTTTGAGCGTTGCAGCAATCAGCGTCTCAAGGTTGCGTTCCGCGTTGCCCGCATCGGCATATTTTGCGGTAATAACTTCCCCTTGCTCGGTAATACGGATTTGACCATCCACTGAGCCTTCGGGTTGTGCCAAAATCGCTTCAAATGACGGACCACCACCACGACCCACGCTACCGCCACGACCATGGAATAAACGCAGTTGAATGCCATATTTTTCTGCCATTTCGACTAGCTGAATTTCAGCTTGGTATAGCGACCATTGACTGGTGACATAACCGCCATCTTTGTTACTGTCTGAATAACCGAGCATAATCTCTTGCAGATTGTCACGACTAGCGAGCACCGATTTGTACCAAGGTTTATCCAGTAACTCACTCATGATGCGGGTACTGTTTTGCAGCGCTTCAATGGTTTCAAACAAAGGTACGATGTTGATACGGCTCACGGGTACGCCATCTTTGACCAATAATAGCCCTGATTCTTTCAATAACAACGCTAGTGCCAACAAATCACTCACTTGTTCTGCATTAGAGATAATACTTTGGGTAATCGCTTTGTCACCAAAGCGATTTTTGATATCGGCTGCGGCTTGAAAAATCTCTAACTCACGCTGGGTTTGTGGCTCATAAGTGATATAGGGGTTGTATAAAGGACGTGCAGTTGCCAATTCACGCAGCAGCACACGTTGACGCGCGGATTCAGACAAAGAAAGGTAATCTTCTAAATCGGCATGTTTGAACAAATCATGGACGGTTTCGGCATGAATCCCTGAGAATTGGCGCAAGTCCAATGGCATCAGATAAAAACCAAATACTTCCACCGCGCGGATGATATCGGTGAGTCGTTCGTTAGCCAGTAACTCACTGCCATTATCCACCAATGACTGATAAACGACGTATAAATCATCTAAAAACTCGTCACAATTAGCGTAAGGCTCACTAAGTCCAAAGCGACAACCGTAAGACAAATCAAAGGTATGCGAGGTAGCGACTAAACGTGATGAGATAAACCCGATGGCGCGGCGATAAGGCTCTTCTTCTCTAGAGATATTATCTTCTTTGGATTGCTCGGAGAGTGCCAGTACCGCATCACTCACGTTGACATGGCGGATAGACAGCGGCAATTCTTGGTATAGCTTGCCCAGTTGGTCACGATAAAAGTAAAACACCGTCGCCGCTTGACGTTTGAACGCATAGCGAAGGGTATCGGCTGACACAAACGGATTGCCGTCACGGTCGCCACCAATCCAACCACCGATATTAAGTAAGTTTGGCATGTCAGTATCGGGGAAACGCTCTTTTAACTGATAATCTAGTTTGCGATACAAACTTGGCAGGGCTTCAAAAAAACTTAAATCAAAATAGGCAATGCCATTGTCGATTTCATCTTTGACAGTAATTTTAAAATGGCGGGTTTCATTGGTTTGCCACTGCGACAATAACGTGGCTTCTAGTTGCTGCTCGATACGATGACGTTGATAGCCAATCGCAGTGTGGTATTCCTCAAGTAAGGCACGGATTTGACGGCGCAGTGATAAAATAGTTTGACGCTGAACCTCGGTCGGATGCGCGGTCAATACCGCACTGATAAAGGTATCATCAAGCTGTGCTTGCAACTCATCGCTGTCAATCCCTTGGGCTTTTAATTCATCAATCACATGGGCAAAACTACTTTTTGACGCAGATTCGTCTTGTTCGTGGGCAAGGCGGCGGCGCTCATGGTGCATATCTTCGGCGATGTTAAACACTTGCGCAAATAAGCCACAAGCCCGAATGAGATTCTTGCGCTGTTGATGGTTGAGCGTTGGCAAAATGGCTTGAATAGTCTGCTGGGGGTCTTCGCCATTTAACAGTTTATTAATGGTTTGTTTGACCGGTTCTGAGGTTTGCTGCTCAACGACCGTTATCAGCACGCGGCTAAGTAACTGGGTGTCCGCTAGCAAAGGAGAGTCTTTATCATTGTCGATAAGCTCAACAAGTGCCGTATTTGACGGATGCGAGTTTAAAGGGGTTAAGCTTAAAACGTGAGGCGGTGCAAGGCTGTTTTCATTTTCAGCTGGGTTGGCGTTGGTCTGGCTCATGACTTTTCCCTTATTTGCTTTAGTCTAAAAAGTGTAACAGGACAATTATGTTAGCACAAACTATTATCACTATAAGAAATACTAATCGTTAAAAATCCGAAATATAAACAGCGCTAAAATTATTTTGGCAAGGCTTGACGTTAGCAAGTCTATTTGCTATATTCAAAACGATACAAAACGTATCATTTGAGTTTATAAAATGAATTCAAGGAGTGAATTCAAAGAATGAGTGCAATGATAGGCTTTGCTAAGCAATAAGATATTTTGCCAACCTCTGAAAACCAAACCTGCAAGCGACTTTCACCATCCGTTAAGATTCTAGCTAAGGACAGCCAATGAGTTTCTCTGACTTATACAATCAATCCATCAACGACAAACAAGCCTTTTGGGGCGAGCAAGCCAAACGAATCTATTGGCATCAACAACCTACCCAAATTTTAGATGATAGTAAGCTGCCCTTTGCCAAATGGTTTGTCGGCGGCGAAACCAATTTGTGTTACAACATGGTCGACCGCCACCTTGAAAACCGGGCAGAGCAAGATGCTTTTGTATGGGTCTCTACCGAAATCAATGCTGAAATGATTGATAATTACCCCAATATTCAGAAAGCTTTTAAGGCACTGGGCAACCCCGTTGAACTGTATACCGACTATGCCAAACGCCGTTTAACTTACAACGATTTATACAAAGAAGTAAACTATTTTGCCGATGTGCTAAAACGTCATGGCATCGACAAAGGTGACCGTGTTGTCATCTATATGCCGATGATTTTGGAAGCAGCATATGCCATGCTCGCTTGTGTGCGTATCGGGGCGATTCATTCGGTAGTATTTGGCGGATTCGCCTCGCATAACCTTGCCGTACGGATGGATGATGCCGAAGCCAAAATGGTGATTACGGTCGATGCAGGGCTGCGCGGTGGCAAGCTCATTAATTATAAAAACTTGGTCAATAAAGCAGTCGAAGAAGCCAAAGTCAAAACCCGTGTGCTGGTGATTGACAGGGGTATCATGCCATATACAGCAGAGCCACAAGACATCGACTATGCCACCGAGCGGGCGATAAGTGCCGACAACAATGCCAAAGTCGATTGTGTTTGGCTAGAGTCCAATGCGCCATCGTATCTATTATATACCTCGGGCACGACAGGCACACCCAAAGGCGTACAGCGCGATACAGGCGGTCATGCGGTAGCCCTTGCCACCGCGATGGATTTTGTCTATAACGGTAATGCTGGCGAGACGTTTTGGGCGATTTCGGATATCGGTTGGGCAGTGGGTCACTCGTTTAGCATCTATGCCCCTTTACTGACAGGCATGACCAGTATCATATATGAAGGCTTGCCAACCACGCCAAACCCAGGGATTTGGTGGCGGATTGTCGAAGCCAATAAAGTCAATATTTTGTTAACCGCACCGACAGGCGTGCGGATGCTGCGTAAACAAGACGAAATGTGGATGAGCCGTCACGATATCTCAAGTCTAAAATCATTCTTCTTGGCAGGTGAGCCACTCGATGAGCCAACTGCCCAGTGGCTAACAGGTCACATGGGCGTGCCAATCATTGACCACTATTGGCAAACTGAGTCGGGCTGGCCCATCCTAAGCCATGCCCCAAAATTTGCAGACAATCCCGACCACAAGCCACACAAACAAGGCACACCCGGCTATCCGATGTTTGGATTTGACGCCAAAGTCATCAATGAAACCACAGGCGAACCCTGCCAAGCCAATGAAAAAGGCATGCTGGTGTTAGCCGCACCTTTACCACCCGGTTGTTTAGCCACCGTTTGGCGAAATGATGAGCGTTTTATCAATGGCTATTTTTCATTACTTGATGGCAAACAATACGCAACATCAGACTATGCGGTGATGGATGAATACGGCTACTACTATATTCTAGGGCGAACCGATGATGTCATCAATGTGGCAGGTCACCGTTTGGGTACCAAGGAAATCGAGGAGGCCATCGGTCATCACCCCGAAGTCGCCGAATCGGCGGTTGTTGGCATCCATGACGAGCTTAAAGGTGAGCTACCCATTGCCTTTTGTATCCTAAAAAATCATGACTTAGTAGCAGAAACCGAAAACCGTTTCCGCATTGAGCAGCAAATTGTGGGCGAGGTCGCAAGACAGTTGGGAGCACTGGCTAAACCTGCGGCTATTTATTTTCCCAAAGCTTTACCCAAAACCCGCTCAGGCAAAATCTTACGCCGCTCTATCAAGGCACTGGCGGAAGGCAAAGAAACAGGCGACATGAGTACGCTGGATGACCCAACTGCGATTGAGGCGGTCAGACAAGCGATGGCGGATTATTAATGGCAATCAATAAGTTGTCCACCAATAAGTTGTCAGGGCTTAAAAATCAGGGGTGATTGGATTGTGATGGAAAATTATACCTTACTGGCTTTTAGGCACGCGCCCGCGCCGATAGTGGTATTAAGCTATCGGCGTATCAAAGCGCTCAACGATGCCTTTGCCAATTTGTTCGGTTATGCGCACGATGAGCTACTCAATCAATCGATGCAAAAATTGTTTCCCAGTGTCGAAGATTTTGAAAAAATTGGCAAAGAAGCATTAACAGGTTTGGGATTACAGACCAATCTGTATTACTGTGATGAGCGCTTTATGCGTCACAAAACAGGGGAGATATTTTGGGCAACCACCCACGGACGCACCTTAACCCCAGATGACCCGTTCAAACTGGCAATTTGGCATTTTGAAAAAAAACCGCAAGTATCGTCCGAATCGCAGCTCACCGCACGTGAAGCCCAAATTGCGCAATATGTGGTCAATGGCTATACCTGTAAAGAGATTGGTAAGTCACTTGGTTTATCCCCCAGAACCATTGAAGTGCATAAAGCCAACTTAATGAAAAAACTGGGCGCTCGCAGCAAAGGTGAGCTAGCCTCAAAGATTATTGTCATTAACCCTATGGCGGCCGCCCAGCAAAACCACTCCAGAAAAACTACTTAAGTAATTAAGTATTATTGACAGTACCCCCCAACTGATTCACACTGTTTTGCAACGCGTTTAACGCTATCAAACGCTATACACCCAACACGGTAAAAACAAGGATTGTTACGATGACTACCCAAACTGTAAAACAACTCATCAACGGCGAATTTGTCGAATCAACCACTAGCGAGTGGATTGACCTGAGCAACCCAGCCACCCAACAAGTGATTGCCAAAGTACCCCAAACTACTAGCGATGAAATCAACCAAGCCGTCGCGGCGGCTGCAGAAGCGTTCAAAACCTGGCGCAAAACCCCAATCAACACCCGCTCGCGCATTTTCTTAAAATACCAACAACTCATTCGTGACAACATGGACGAGCTTGCCGCCATGCTTACCGAAGAACAAGGCAAAACCCTAGCCGATGCCAAAGGCGATGTGTTCCGTGGTCTTGAAGTCGTCGAACATGCCTCAGGCATTGGCAACCTGCAACAAGGCGCGTTTATCGAAAACGTGGCGACTGGCGTGGATATGTATAATATCCAGCAACCACTTGGCGTTTGTGCAGGTATCACCCCATTTAACTTCCCCGCCATGATTCCACTGTGGATGTTCCCAATGGCGATTGCCACCGGTAACACCTTCGTATTAAAACCATCAGAACAAAACCCGATGGTCACCATGCGCTTGGTAGAGCTGGCGCTCGAAGCGGGAATCCCAAAAGGCGTATTAAACGTGGTGCATGGCGGCAAAGACACCGTTGATGCCATTTGTGACCACCCAGATATCAAAGCCATCTCATTTGTCGGCTCAACCGCAGTCGGCACCCACGTCTATAACCGCGCCAGTCAAGCAGGCAAACGCGTGCAATGTATGATGGGGGCTAAAAACCACGCAGTCATCCTACCAGATGCCAACAAAGAACAATGTCTTAACCAACTAGCCGGTGCCGCATTTGGGGCAGGAGCGCGGGTCGGACCCGTCCTCGCGAGTCGGGAAAAGGAGCGGCGCGAGGTCGTCGTTGAGCGCGGCGGCGAGCTCCTCCGCAGCGGTGTAGCGGCCGAAGCCAAGCCGGATCGACGATCGCGCCGCCGCGTCGGACAGCCCGATCGCCCTGGTGCTGCTCGACATCGGGCTGCCCGACGCCAGCGGTATCGCCCTGGCGTCGGCGCTCT